>Ga0307515_10000034_pt1 | contig 344640 bp, 319 predicted proteins | sample 17_EM_MG_FD_194513 | JGI IMG/M metagenome (GOLD analysis project Ga0307515, IMG submission 194513) | Populus trichocarpa ectomycorrhiza microbial communities from riparian zone in the Pacific Northwest, United States - 17_EM | ecosystem: Host-associated > Plants > Roots > Unclassified...
CGGCTTTCCGCGAACCATTCCCCAGGCCGATGCCATGCGTACGGCTGGCGTCAAGCTCGACTACGTGCTCGAGATCGACGTGCCTTTTGCCGACATCATCGAGCGCATGAGCGGGCGCCGCTCGCACGCGGCATCAGGGCGCATCTACCACGTCAAGTTCAATCCGCCGAAGACCGAAGGCAAGGACGACCTCACGGGCGAAGACCTGATCCAGCGCGAAGACGACAAGAAAGAAACCGTGCGCAAGCGGCTCGAGGTCTACAGCCAGCAGACCCGGCCGCTGGTCGACTACTACTCGGCCTGGGCCAAGGCGGACCCGGCTGCGGCACCGAAGTACCGCGCCGTCAACGGTCTCGGCAGCGTCGACCGAATCAGGTCTCTGGTCCTCGCAGCACTTGGCGATTGAGCTTGCAGTTTGGCCTGGATCGATGCATCCAGCCGACGGCTTGCCAGCTCACAACCGGAATTCCCGCGCCTGCCTGATCACGGCCTCCCGATCGAAGCGATTGATCTCATCCACCAGCTCGTTCGTGAACACACCCGAGACATCGCCGATCTGTTGAGGCAGCTGCGGATTGTTGGTGCTCTTTGCCGTGATCTCGATCATCGTCTTCCACTCGGCCGCGGTGGACGCGCCGAATCTTTGATCGCTATCGTCGGGCCAGCGGATCCAGTTGTTCCTGCGCTGGCCGAGGATGGTCTCGATCTCCTTGCGGCTCTCGTCCTCGGACTTCGACTTCGGCCTGGAGTCGGGGTACAGGGCCCAATGGATGGAGATCGCCTGCGCCAGGTTCGTGTAGGCGAAGAGCGTGGACTTGGCCGCGGCACGGCAGAAGCTCACCACCTGCGCGCGATGCTCCTTGAGGTCGCTCTTGCGAAAGCCGAACCAGCCGGAGCCGAGCCGCGCGTACTGCGGCGGCAAGGGCAGGTAGCGAATGGCGAATCCGAGCGCCTCGATCCTCCCGCCCACGGTATCGAAGGTCACGAACGCGTCGACTTTGTTGTCCTTCAGCGCCGTGGCCGCCAGGCCGACATCGCCGACCGGCACGAAGTTGATGTCGGCGGTGGGCAGGCCCAGTTCCGAGTAAATGAGCTGCAGCTGCGCGATGCCGCCATCGCCCTGGTTGCGAATGCCGATCCGCTTGCCCACCGTGTCCTTGATGGACTTGATCGGGCTGTCCGCGTTCACGACGACGATGTTCGCGTTGCGAGGCAGCCAGTTGTAGGCGGCAATCAGCCCCAGGCTGCGCTCCTTGGCGATGGCCGGCAGGTACAGCGCGGGCGCCAGCGAGCCGGTGTCGGTCTGGTTGGTGGCGATCGACATCATGGCCTGCACGATGCTGCTCATGTTGACGTACTCGAGGTCGACGCCTTCGGCCTCGAAGTAGCCGAGCTTCGGATGCCGCCCGCAGGTGAGGAAGGCCTGCTGCGCATCGAGCACGGCGTTGGGATTGGCAGCGCGGAACACGCGCTTGCCCTGTGCATTCGCGCCGGGCGCGAGCGTGAGCAGGCCCAGCGACGCTGCGCCGAGTGCGAACTCTCTTCTGTTGACCATGGTGAGCCTCTCAGTGGTGGAATGATGAAATCGGCGCGCGTCAGGTACTGACCGGCCCTTGCGATTCGTCGCGTGGCATCCAGCTCAGCAGCCGCAGCCGTATGGCGCGCAGGATCGCTGTCAGGACGATGCCGAGCAGCGACAGCACCACGAACACGGAGAAGCTCCCGGCGGTATCGAGCTGCGCCTCCATCTGCAGGATCAGCACGCCCAGCCCGGCCTGCGCGCCGACGAACTCGCCGACGATCGCGCCGACCACCGAGAACGCGGCCGCCATGTCCAGCCCCGCGAAGATGTAGGGCAGGGCACCCGGAAACTTGACCTTGGCGAAGATCTGCCAGCGCGTGGCGGAAAGAGAGCGCATCAGGTCGATGCGGTCGATGTCGACGGCCTTGAAGCCCGCGATGCTCGTCACCAGCACCGGAAAGAAAGTGATGAGGCAGACGATCGCCACCTTCGATCCCAGGCCGAAGCCCAGCCAGGTGACGATGATCGGCGCAATCGCCACCTTGGGCAGGCTCTGCAGCGCGGCGATGTACGGCCGCAGCAGGTCGTCCAGCATTTCGGATTCCGAGATCACGATGGCCAGCATCAGCCCGATCGCGCTGCCCGCAAGAAACCCCAGCACGATTTCGCTGAGCGTGATGAAGGTGTGCAGCCAGAGGCCGTCCTTGGCGAAGGGCGAGGCCGCCAGGCCGCGGTACAGCGCCATGAGCACATCGCTCAAGGGCGGCAGCAGGAACTTGGGCACATTGAAGAAGCGCGTGCCGAACTCCCACGCAGCCAGCAGCACGATCAGCAGCAGGACGGAGCGGGACCGGCGGGAGAGGGCGCGCTTGCGCGGCGCCTGCGCAGCCGCCGGCACGATGGGCGAAGCGAGGCTGTCGGGGGTGTTTGCCATCATGGGGTTCTCCGGAAGGTTCGGGGTCTCAGTCGTAGGAGCCGATGTGGCTGAAGAGCTCCCGGATTTCCTGGGCCGCGGCGTTGAACGCAGCCGAGCCCATGACATCCATGCCTCTCGGGCGGGGCAGGTCGACGCGGATCACGCGGTGCAGAGCACCCGGCCGCGGCGTCATGACGAACACGACATCGCCCAGGAAGATGGCCTCGGGAATCGAATGCGTGATCAGGATCACGGTCTTGCCGCTTTCCATCCAGATGCGCTGCAGCTCGAGGTTCATCTGCTCGCGCGTCATCGCGTCGAGCGCGCCGAAGGGCTCGTCCATCAGCAGCACTTTCGGGTCGTGCAGCAGGGCGCGGGCGATGGAAGCGCGCTGCTGCATGCCGCCGCTCAGCTGGCGCGGCAGCTTGTGCTCGAAGCCTTCGAGCCTGACGAGCTGGAGCAGGTCCATGGCGCGCGCACGTGCAACGCGCATGTCCAGTCCGAGCACCTCCGCCGGCAGCATCACGTTGTCGAGGATCGTGCGCCAGGGCAAGAGGATGGAGCTCTGGAACACCATGCCGACATCACGGCGCGTGCCGGCGATCGCCTGGCCGTCCATCACCACGCTGCCGGCGCTGGGCGGCAGCAGGCCTGCGACGATGCGCAGCAGCGTGCTCTTGCCGCAGCCGCTGGGCCCCACGACCGAGACGAAGCTGCCTTTCTCGATGGTGCAGTCGATCTCGCGCAGCGCCAGCACGCCACCGGCGCCGGGCTCGCCGAAAGTCTTGCGCAGGCCGCTGATCTGGATGTAGCCGGGGTTTGCCAGGGTTTCGCTCGGAGTCATGTCACGCCTCGCTGGTTGGGGATGCGCCCGGTGCGCAGAACGCGATGAGCCGTGCCGCAATGAGCGCCGGCGCCTGGATGGCAGCGGCGTGGCCGACGCCGGGCAGCAAGAGCGGCTGCGCGCCTGGTATGGCAGCCGCGAGGGCCAGCGTGAGCTGTGGTAGCACCACGCGATCGAGCTCGCCGGCGATCACCAGGGTGGGCACGCGCAGATCGGCCGGCCGCAAAGGCAGGCATTCGCCGACCGCTCGCTGACGCCGCGCGGAGCGTTCGGAGTGCGGCTGCGCGTTGCGGAAAATGCTCTTGAGATGAGGATGCGCCTGCAGGTGGGCCGCCGGCAGAAAGTATTCCGCCAGCGCCTCTGCCGACTCGGGCAGGCGCGCGCGCAGCGCCTGGATCTCGCGCACCGCCGGGCCGTTGAGTTCGCCCAGCGCATCGGGCAGGGCCCAGGTGCTGCCCAGGACGAGCTTGTCGATGGCCTGCGGGCTCCGGTGGGCGAACGCCTGCGCCAGCCGTCCGCCGAACGAGGTGCCGTAGACGTGAACCTTGTCGTGGCCCAGCGCCGTGATCAACGCGCTGGCGTCTTCTGCGAGGTCCAGCAGCGAAACCGGCCTCGGCGGATTCTCGGTGTCGCCGCAGTCGCGCTGGTCGTAGGCGATCACGGTGAAGTGCGGCGCCAACTGCTCGACCAGGGCGTCGAACATGTGGTGGTTGCCCTCTGCGCCATGCATCAGCAGCAGCGCCGGCCCCGAGCCGCTGACCGTGCAGGCGGCGCGGCACTCGCCGAGATCAATCAGCGTGGCCACGTGCGGCTCCTGCCTCTTCGTCCAGGTCGAAGGTCAGCTCGATCTTCAGTCCGAAGGGGTCGCGCAGGAAGAGCTGATGGATCGGCCAGTCCGGAATCGGAAATTCCTCGAAAGCCACGTTCTGCTCTTTCAGATGCGCGCGTGTTTCATCGAGGCCGTGGGCGCGAAAGGAGATGTGGTCCAGCGCCGCCGTCGGTCCGGCCGCGCTCTGCTCCAGCGCGGCATACAGGTGCACGATGGGCTTGCCTTCGCTGTAGAGCCAGTAGCCGGGGGCCGGCATCACGGGTCGCGCGCCAGCCTCCAGCTTCACGCAGCGCGTGTAGAAATCGTGCAGCGCCGGCAGTTCATCGGGCGTGCAGCGGATGGTGTAGTGGTTCAGGCCGGAGACGGACATGGTGCGTTCCTTTCGTGATCAATGAACGGCGCTCTCGCGCGTGAGGATCTGGTTCATGGCGTCGCCGAGTTCGGCGACCGGATCGGCGGGAATCCACGGCATGCGCCAAGCCACATGCCCGTCGGGCCGCACGAGCACGGCGCCGCGCAGGCCCATGCCGAGCCCGTCATGCTCGTGCACCGTGTCGAGCTGCCGCGTCTGCAGCGATACGCCCATCTTCTCCGCCACGGCGCGCGCGGCTTCGAGCCAGGGTTGCGCCTTCGGACCCACGACCAGCACGAAGTCGCGATCGAACCAGTCCAGCGTGGATTGCGTTCGCGCCAGGTCGAGCCAGCGGTGCGGGTACCGGCCGCCGGGCCGGTCCGATGGCTGGTACCAGCGCGATTGCAGCGGCTGGCGCACCGTGCCGTCCGGCACCACCGCACCGTCTTCGTAGCCGAAGCCCAGCGACTGCCCCGAGCTGTGAAGATGGTTGTCGGTGTCGCGAATCCAGAACTCGATCTGGTCGCGGTTGCCCGAGCGCAAGGCGACATCCGTTTGCACGAAGCGGCGCTGGTTGCCGAGGCTGAAGTCGGCATTGGACTCGGCGATGGGCCGCCGCTCCATGTCATAGGTGTCCAGCAGGCCAGCACCGGCCGCGCCGTCGAACACGAGCTTGAATTTCCAGGCCAGGTTGTGCGCGTCCTGAATGCCCGAGTTCATGCCGAAACCGCCGTTGGGCGGGAATCGATGGGCAGCGTCGCCGATCAGGAAGATTCGCCCGGCGCGAAACCCGGCAGCCACCTGCCGGCTCAGCCGCCAGATGGAACGGTTGATCACCTTCACGTCGAGGTTCGGAATGCCGGTCTGCCGCCGCGCAAGTTCCACCACCTCCTGGTCCGTGCGGGGCACGGCGCGTTCGTCGCGCTCGGTGCCCACCTGGCCTGCGCTCAGCCAGCGGTCTCTGCCGTTCGTGTTGAGCACGGTCCAGATCGCCTCGCCCGGCGACTTCGGCATGATCCGGTAGGCAGCGGTCGCGTTGATCCGGGGCAGCGCAGAAAGGTCTGCCGTCCAGTACTCGTTGGCCATCACCGCCAGGGTCGAAGGGCCGCGCATCTCGATGCCCGCCGAGCGGCGCACCGAACTGCCTGCGCCGTCGGCACCGACGAGGTAGTCGGCCGTCCATTTGCGCTGCTCGCCCGTCCGGAGGCTGCGCGTGGTCGCGCTCACGCCGCTCTCGAGCTCCTCGTACTCGAGGAACTCGGTGTCGTGCCAGACCCGGCCGTGCTTCGAGCGCTGCAGCACGGCGAAGATCTCTTCCTCGACGACGTCCTGCGACACCATGCAGCGCCAGGAAGGCGACTGGCCCAGGTTCAGCTCCAGCGTCGTGCGGCCGAACTCGGCGCCCGAGATCGTGTCGACCATGGCGAACACGTCTGCGCCGGGCGGCAGTCCTCGCGCCTTGATCCTTTCCTCGATGCCCCATTGACGGAACAGCTCCATGGAACGGATGTCGCAGCCGCGCGCCTTCGGATGGTCGGTGACGCCGCCGGCACGCTCGATCACGGCGAAGGAGATGCCGAACCGGTCGAGCAGCAAGGCCATGGCCATGCCCACGGGCCCGCCGCCCACGATCAGCACCCGAACCCTTGCGGGGGGATTGGTTTCACTACTGCTCACTGTTGCTCCTTGGGTCGTCAGGGTCATGGAATGCATCAGCGCCCGACGGCGTAGCCCTGCATGCCGCGAGGATTGGCCGCTGCGCGCAACACCATGCGTCCACTGCTGTCGCGCTGCCGGCTGCATGCGGAGAGCCGGCCCTCGGACCAGGGGTCGCCGACCTGGACGTCATGGCCCCACTCGCGCAGCTGTGCGATCGTTTCGGCAGGAAAGCGCGACTCGATGCAGAGCCGGTTCAGGCTCATCGGCCGCGGCCAGAAAGACGCGGGGTAGTGCTTGACGTGGAATGCCGGCGCATCGATCGCTTCCTGCAGGTTCATGCCGTGCACCGCGTGCCGGAGGAAGAACGCGGCAGACCATTGGTCCTGCTGGTCGCCTCCGGGCGTGCCGAAGACCATGTAGGGCTCGCCGTCGCGCAGTGCGAAGCTGGGCGAGAGGGTGGTGCAAGGCGCGACGCGCGGCGCGAGGCTGTTGGGCAGGCCCTCGTCCAGCCAGGTCATCTGAAGGCGGGTGCCCAGCGCGAAACCCAGGGACGGGATCGCGGGGCTCGACGACAGCCAGCCGCCGGAGGGCGTCGCCGACACCATGTTGCCGTGCCGGTCGATCACATCGATGTGGCAGGTGTCGCCGACGAACAGTTCGCGATCGATCCACTCGGCCACCGGCGGGAGCGCAGCGAAGGTGGGCTCGCCGATCCCGAAGCGGGCGTCTGCGCCGCGCAGCGCGTCGTCGCTTCGGTCGAGCACAGGCAGACGCGGTTGCGATCCCGCCGCGGTGCCCGGTCTCAGCAGCTCGGACGCGCGCGCCGGGTCCACCATGGCCCAGCGGCCCGCGCCATAAGAGCGGTCGAGCAGACCGTGCTGCGCATCGAGGTTGGCACCGGGTGCCGTGCCGTACCAGGCCAGTCGGTCTGCCAGTGCAAGCTTCGTCGTTTCGGCCACGCGGTGAACGAACACCGCGCTGTCGGAAGGGCATTGCGCCAGGCCGGCCTCCTGCAGCATGCCGAGCATCTGCAGGAACATCGGGCCCTGGCTCCAGAAGCCGCACTTGGCGATCTGGAAGCGGCCGAAGGATGCGAGCAGAGGCGCTTCGACGTCGATCCTGAGCTCCGCCATGTCCCCGCGGCCGAGAAAACCGGCATGGCGCTGGCCGCTGCTGTCGCCCACCGGCTTGCGGCAGAAGGCCTCGATCTCCTCGGCCACGAAGCCGCGCTGCCAAAGCGCAATGGCGGCATCGATCTCGCCGACCCGGCCGCTGCCCGCGCGCTGCGATTCCTCGATCACCCGGCGGTAGGTGCGGGCGAGCGCCGGCAACTTGAAGAGCGTCCCGGGCGCCGGGACCCGCCCGTCGACCAACCACACCTGCGCCGACGAAGTCCACTCCGACATGAACAGCGGGCGCACGCCCAGGATCGCCTGGCAAAGCCGCGGCGAAACCGGAAAGCCGTTCTCCGCATACTCGAGGGCCGGCGCCAGCACGTCGGCGAGAGGCCAGCTGCCGCGGTCGCGAAGCAGGGTCATCCAGGCGCTGAACGCAGCTGGCACGCAGGCCGCCAGCAAACCGATGCCCGGCACGAGATCGAAGCCGAGCCGGCGGAATGCGGCCGGCGTCGCGTCCGCCGGCGCACATCCCTGGCCGTTGAGCGCGCGCAGTTCGCGGCGCTGCTCATCCCAGAACAGCATCGGCGCCTCGCCGCCCGGGCCGTTGAGATGCGGCTCGACCACCTGCAGGACGAACCCGCCTGCCACTGCGGCATCGAAGGCGTTGCCTCCACGCTCCAGCACCGCCATGGCCGTTTGCGAAGCCAGCCAGTGCGTCGAGGCGGCGACACCGAAAGTGCCCGTGATTTCAGGCCGCGTGGTTTGTGCGTGCATCGCCGGTGTCGGTGGTTAGAATTGCGGATATGTAAGGGTTACCAATCCGTAATCTAACAGTACCGATCCGTAAGTCAAGCGCTCTTCGGGTAAGTACGGGATCAAGGCCATCATGAAGTCGAACAACCGCATCACCACACAAGCGCCTAAGCGCCCGGCCGCCAAGGCGGTCCGCACCAGAGTCATCGCCGATGGGGTGGAGGTGGGCGCGTGGCGGCGCCCTGACGCCGACAAGACGATGAGCCAGGAGCTCGGCCTGCGCGTCCGCGCGATCCGCGAATCGCGTGGCCTGTCTCTGGGTCAACTCAGCGAGATCAGCGGCGTGCCCGGCGCCACGCTCTCGCGCATCGAGAACAGCAAGATGTCGCCGACCTTCGGTGTGCTGTCGAGGGTGATGATGGGCCTCGACATCGACTGGACCGACCTGGTGAGCACGAGCCACCTGCAACCGGGCGAACGGATGATGAGCTTTGCCGAGGCCGACGAAGGTCAGGTAGAACGGGTCCGCGAATCCGACGCGAAGATCATGCACTCCCACGACGGCTCGCGCCTGCTTCCGCTCATGGTCAACGTGCGGGCACGCTCACTGGACGAGGTCGGCGGACTCATCGGCCATCGGGGCGAGGAATTCTGCTACGTGCTCTCCGGAACGCTGGCCCTTCACATGGAGGGAGCACCACCGCGCATCCTGCGCGCCGGAGCCAGCGCATTGTTCGACAGTGCCACGCCGCATGCCTATCTGGCCGGCGCCGCCTCGGGGGCAAGAATCATGATCGTCGTACTGCGAGCCTATGGGAGTGCTCGGCATGCGGAATCGCCGGAGCCGCAGGCATGAGCCGTCGTGCAGGTCGATCGCGACGGGGCACACCCTGGTGCGAGCACTAAACCAAGGTTCAGTGCGCCCAACCATGTGCGCAGGCTCTCGGCCCGCGGGTTGAAGACCGCCTGCGTTTCGCGTGCGGCAGTCGCGCACGTCGATACCAAGGGGTCGAACCGCTCGACCACGGCGCAATACAAGCCAACCGCCGCGCGCGGCATCCTCACTCCCGGGTTGTGAACATTTGCAGTCACACCCGAATTCAACCCAACCAACTGAGGACTCCGCAATGACCACCAAGATCCAAACCGTGCTGCTCACAGGCAAGACCCATACGACGGGCAGCCGCCGTGAAGGCGCCCCTCACGGCGATGACCGCCTCGACCTCCAGCTCTCGACCCCCGGCAACGCCGGCAACGACATCGCGTTCACGGCGATTCAGGCGCATCCGGCCGCGGAGCAGCTGTTCGCCGGCGCCTGGTCTGCCTGCTACACCGGCGCGCTGGGCCTCGTGGCCAAGGCGAAGAAGGTGACGCTCCCCTCCGACATGTCCGTCGACATCGAAGTGGATCTCGGCAAGACCGGCAGCGCGTACTTCATCCAGGCCCGGATCGACGTCCGCATGCCCGGCGTTGCACACGACGTGGCAGAGGCCATCGCGCAGGCGGCGCACGACGTCTGCCCGTACTCGAAGGCCGTTCACGGCAACATCGACGTCGCCACGAACATCGTCGCCACGGATGCCGTGGCAGCGTGATGCGGCATGCCGCCGGGCTCGCACCCGGCGGCAAGTCGGTCGAGACCCTCCCTGGTCCTTGCCTCCCAACCCGGATGCGTGGAGGATAGGGCTCGAACAGGCCGCAATGTGACAACCTGCAACGTGGAGCTTTCCGATGGAACTTCGATCACCGACGAAAGGGGTGCCGGACTCAGATGCCTGCGTTGTGGTCATCGACGACGACACGGAGTTTCGCGAATCGCTCGAACGACTCTTGCGTTCGGCCGGCCTGCATGCCCTGGCGTTTGCGTCGGTTGCCGAGTTCGCGAGATCCGAGCCGCCCGACAGCCCTACATGTCTGGTTCTCGACGTGAGAATGCCGGGAAGGAGCGGGCTGGAATTCCAGCGCGATCTTGCCGCGGCGGGCGCCGCGCTCCCGATCGTCTTCATCACCGGACATGGAGACATTCCGATGACCGTGCAGGCGATGAAGGCGGGCGCCATCGAGTTTCTGACGAAGCCGTTCCGGGATCAGGATCTTCTGGATGCCGTGAACGTGGGGCTCGCTCGAGACCGCGCGCGCCGCGAGAACGAAGAATCGCTGATCGCGCTCAGGGCCCGATTCGAAGAACTGACGCCGCGTGAGCGCGCGATTCTGGTCCAGGTCGTACAGGGCCGTCTGAACAAGCAGATCGCCGGCGACATGGGCATCACCGAAACCACAGTGAAGGTTCATCGGAGCAACATGATGCACAAGATCGAGGCTGCATCGCTCCCGGAACTCTGCCGAATGGCGGACAAGCTCAACCTGCTGCCGAAGAAAGCCGAGCGCTCGTAGTCGCAAGACCTCAACCACTAAACCAAGGCTTAGAGATCCAGCCTCGCTGCGGCAGTACTCTTGGCACGTCATGCCCGAGCCATCCCTGATCTCCATCGTCGATGACGACCAGTCCTTTCGCGACTCCATGCGAAGACTGCTCAAGTCGCACGGCTACACCGTCGCGGTGTTCCCGTCCGCGGCCGAATTCCTCGCGTCCACCCGGCTGCCTGAGACCGCCTGCCTGGTCACCGACGTTCACATGCCTGTGATGACAGGTGTGGAGCTTTACAGGCACCTGATCGCGACGGGGCACGCGATCCCGACGATCCTGATCACGGCCTATCCGGAAGATGGCGTCCGGCAACGCATGCTGAGCCTGGGAGTCGGCTGCTACCTTCTCAAGCCATTGGACGAGGCCGTCCTGATCGATTGCCTTCGTCGCGCCTTCGCTCGCGACAAGACGCCTCGAGCGGCGCCATGAACGCGCTCGACGGCGATTCGGACAGCGACTCGCCAGAAGTGCTGTGGGAGGACACCGAGCGTGCCTTCTGCAAACTGCGTCGCGATGGCGCCGAGGGCGACCGGCACGCATTCATACCCGTGACTTCAGGCCCCGAGCATTCGACGCAGGAGAGCATCCATCGTCTCGCACACGAATACGAACTCAAGGACTGCCTCGATGCCGCGTGGGCATTGCGTCCGACCGAACTCGTGCGCGAGCCCGGGCGGACGATGCTGGTTGTCGATTTCGCAGGAGGTGAGCCGCTGGATCGCCTGATCCGCCAACCCATGGAAATCGGACGATTTCTGCGCTTGGCCGCGGCCATGGCGTCCGCACTCGGCCAGCTTCACGGGCGCGGGCTCATCCACAAGGACATCAAGCCTGCCAACGTGATCGTGGATTCGGCGACGGAGCGCGTCTGGCTCTCCGGCTTCGGCATTGCATCCCGCCTCCCGCGCGAGCGGCAGTCGCCTGAACCTCCCGAGTTCATCGCAGGAACGCTCGCCTATATGGCACCCGAGCAAACCGGACGAGTGAACCGCTCCATCGATTCGCGAAGCGACCTGTACTCGCTCGGAGTCACCTTCTATGAAATGCTGACCGGCCGTCTTCCGTTCACGGCATCCGACCCGATGGAGTGGGTGCACTGTCACATCGCGCGACAGCCGGCAAACCCCAGCGAGCGATTGACGGGTATTCCGATCGCCGTCTCCGCCATCACGATGAAGATGCTCTCCAAGACCGTCGAGGAACGGTACCAGTCGGCGGCGGGCGTCGAGCGCGACCTGAAGCGCTGCCTCTCCGAATGGAACGCGCAAGGGCGGATCCACGAATTCGCGCTGGGCGATCATGACGCGCCGGATCGCCTCATGATTCCCGAGAAACTCTACGGGCGCGCAGCGGAGGTCGACACGCTTCTCGCCGCGTTCGATCGCATCGTCGCTGGGGGCAGGTCCGAGCTGGTGCTCGTCTCCGGATACTCGGGCATCGGCAAATCCGCTGTCGTCAACGAACTCCAGAAGCCGCTTGTTCCGCCTCGCGGGTTGTTCGCGTCAGGCAAATTCGACCAGTACAAGCGCGACATTCCGTATGCCACCCTGGCGCAAGCGTTCCGGGGACTGATCCGTCCGCTCCTGGGCAAGAACGAAGAAGACCTGAGCAGATGGCGCGACGCACTTCGCGAGGCGCTGGATCCGAACGGACTGCTCATGGTCGAGCTCGTCCCGGAACTGAAGCACATCATCGGGGAACAGCCGCCTGTGCCCGAACTTCCTCCGCAGGATGCGCAGGGCCGTTTTCAGCTGGCATTCAGGCGCTTCATCGGCGTGTTCGCGCGGCCCGAGCATCCGCTCGCCCTCTTTCTCGACGATCTGCAATGGCTGGACGCGGCCACGCTCGAGCTGCTCGAGGACCTGCTGACGCGCTCCGATCTGAAGCACCTTCTGCTGATCGGCGCTTATCGGGACAACGAGGTCAGCGCCACCCACCCCCTGGTGCGCAAGCTGGAAGCCATCCGCCAAGGCGGGGCCGTGTTGCGGGAAATCGTCCTCGCCCCGCTGGATCGCGACGACCTGGGGCAACTGCTGGCGGACTGTCTTCGCTGCGAACCGGAGCGCGTCGGCCCATTGGCGCAATTGATTCACGAGAAGACGACCGGCAATCCGTTTTTTGCGATCCAGTTCATTTCCACGCTGGCAGACGAGGGCTTGCTCGCCTTCGACTACGGTGAAGGGCAATGGTCTTGGGATCCGGGCCTCATCCATGCCAAGGGCTACACCGACAACGTCGTGGAGCTGATGGTCGGGAAATTGAACCGCCTGCCGATGCCAACGCAGAAGACGCTGCATCAGTTTGCCTGCCTGGGAAACAGCGCCGAGTTCGACGTCCTGCGGATGGTCTGCCAGGAACCGATCGAGGAATTGCACGATCACCTGTGGGAGGCGGTTCGCGCTGGCTTGATCTTCCGTTCGAACGACGGGTACCGCTTTCTCCACGACCGCGTGCAGGAGGCGGCCTATTCATTGATCCCCCAGGAATTGCGTGCCGAGGCGCATCTGCGCCTCGGCACGCTCCTGGCCGAGCACACGCCTGCGGAGAAGCGGGAAGAGGCCATATTCGAGATCGTCAATCAACTGAACCGCGGCTCCCATCTCATCACCTCGGTCGAGGAGCGGGAGAAGGTTGCAGACCTCAATCTGATCGCTGGTCGGCGCGCAAAGATCTCGACCGCGTACGTGTCGGCGCTCAAGTACCTCAGGGCGGGCAGCGTCCTTCTTGCAGAGGAGACCTGGGAGCACAACTACACACTCATGTTCTCCATCGAGTGCCTGATGGCCGAGTGCGAACTGCTGACGGGAGATGCGTTGACGGCCGAGCATCGGCTCTCGCGCTTGGCCGAACGGGCCACGAGTCGCCATGACTACTGCGTCGCGACACTGCTGCGTATCAGGCTCTACACCGCGCTGGACAAGAACGACAGCGGACTCGACGTCTTCCTGGAGTGGCTGCGTCGCGACGGGACCGCATGGCCGAAACATCCGGCCCGCGAAGACGCGATGCGCGAATACGAACGAATCTGGATGCTGCTCGGCCATCGGAAAATCGAAGAACTCGTCGAGCTGCCACTGATCACGGACCCGGATGTCCTCGACACGCTGGATGTCTTCACGGAAGCCGTGACGACATCCTATTTCTTCGACGAGCACCTGTCGTCGCTCATTGTCTGCCGCATGGTGACTCTCAGCCTCGAACTCGGCAACTGCGATGCGTCGTGCTTCGCCTATGTCTGGATGGCGATTGTGGCCGGGCCGCGCTTCGACAACTTTCGCGACGGCTTTCGGTTCGCCCAGCTGGGGTACGACCTGGTCGAGAAGCGCGGCCTGATGCGCTATCAAGCGCGAACCTACCTGTGTGTGGGTGCTCTCGTCATGCCATGGACCAAACACCCGGCCAGCGGGCGCGAGTTGATACGCCGAGCGTTCGACGCTGCCAGTCGGCTCGGCGACCTGACCTTTGCCGGCTATAGCTGGAACACGTCGATCACGATTTGCCTGGCGGTGGGAGATCATCTCGCAGAAGTGCAGAAGGCGGCCGAAGACGGCCTTGCGTTTTCCAGCAAGGCACGCTTGGGTCTTGTCAGTGCCGCCTGCGGTGTGCAGCTTGGGCTGATTCGGACTCTGCGCGGGCTGACCGCTACTTTCGGGCGGATGGACCACGACGAATACAGTGAGCTGGCGACCGAACGCCATCTGGCCAGCAACCCCACGCTGGCGCTCGGCGAGTTCTACTATTGGTGCCGTAAATTGCAGGCACGGTTTTTTGCCGGAGACCCGGCGTCGGCGGTCGATGCCGCGTTGAACGCGCAGCGGCTGCTCTGGTCATCGACCCTGAATTTTGAAAGTGCAGAATTTCGCCTCTACGGCGGGCTTGCACACGCCGCAGCTTGGGATGTTGCACCCTTCGACCAGAAAGAGAAGCATCTGGAAGCGTTGACAGCCCACCACAAACAGCTCGAAGCGTGGGCCGAACACAACCCTGTCACCTTCGAGAACCGCGCAGCGATCGTTGGCGCCGAGATCGCGCGGATCGAGGGCCGCGCGTTGGACGCCCAGGCGCTCTATGAGAAGGCCGCGCAGTCGGCCCGCACGCACGGCTTTGTCCACAATGAGGCTGTCGCCAACGAACTGGCGGGGCGCTTCTACGCGGCGCGCGGCTTCGAGAGGATTGCGAATACCTACCTGCGGGATGCGCGCAACTGCTACCTCCGTTGGGGCGCTGAAGGCAAGGTTCGACAGCTCGAGCAGTTGTATCCGCATCTCAGGGCGGACAAGCCGATCTCGGAGCCCAACACCACGATACAGACATCCGTCGAGCGCCTCGATCTGGCGACCGTGATCAAGGTCTCCGAAGCGCTGTCGGGTGAGATTGTCTTGGAGAAGCTGATCGACACGCTCATGCGCACGGCCATCGAGCATGCCGGCGCCGAACGAGGCGTGCTGATTCTTCGGAAAGGGGATGAATATCGGATAGAGGCGGAAGTCACGACCCGCAGCGGCAAGGTCGAGGTCCATCTCCGACAAGCGAACGTCACCGCAGCAGATCTACCGGAGTCCGTCTTCCGCTACGTCCTGCGTACCAAGGAAAGCATGCTGCTGCATGACGCCTCGAGCGAAAACCCGCTCGAAGCCGATGACTACATTCGCGAGCACCACGCGAGGTCGGTACTCTGCCTGCCGATCCTCAAGCAGACGAGGCTGCTTGGGGTGCTGTACCTCGAAAACAACCTGACGATCGACGCCTTCACCGCCGCTCGAATGGCAGTTCTCAAGCTGCTGGCATCGGAGGCCGCGATCTCGATGGAGAACGCGCGCCTGTACCGTGACCTTGCCGAGCGCGAGGCCGGGATGCGCGAGGTGCAGGCGGAGCTGGCGCACGCGAACCGCCTGTCGACCATGGGGCAGCTTGCGGCATCCATCGCCCACGAAGTCAACCAGCCGATCGGCGCAGCACGCAACAACGCACACGCGGCGCTGCGCTTTCTCGCGAGGGATCCGCCGGAGCTGGCGGAAGTCAGCGAGGCGCTCGAGTGCGTGGTCACCGATACCTACAGGGCTGCCGACATCATTGGCCGGATCCGCGATCAGGTCAGGAAAGTGCCTCCCCGCAAGGAGAGCGTCGACCTGAACGATGCCATCGGCAACGTGATTGCACTCGTGCGAGGCGAGCTGTCGAAGAATGGCGTGACGGTCCACGCGCAGCTCGCGGAGGGACTGTCGCCGATTCGCGGAGATCGAGTTCAACTGCAGCAGGTGATGCTGAATCTGATCCTCAACGCGATCGAGGCCATGGTCGGCGCCGACGCTGAGCCGCGGATATTGGCGATCTGCACCGAATCGAGCCCGTCGGAGGGCCTGCTCGTCACGATCGGCGACTCGGGCCCGGGCATCGCACCGGAGGATCGCGAGCGGGTTTTCGAATCCTTCTACACCACCAAGGCTGCCGGCGTGGGGATCGGCCTCGCGATCTGCCGCTCCATCATCGATGCCCACGGCGGAAGACTGTGGGCGGACGCCCATCAGCCTCGCGGCGCGGCTTTCAGGTTCACGCTGCCGACCCTCCCCTGAACGATCGCTGTTTACGGCGGTGCGAAATCGGCGCATGCTGTTCTGTTCGCCCGCCATCTGCGGAAAATGGCCGCGGACCGATTGCCTGAGGAGTGAAAATGAGGCACGAAGCTGCACAACGCGCGCGCGGTTCGCTGTGAACCGCTTGTCTCGGCTCGCCGGCCACGGCGAAGATCCGCCCGAGGTGTTGTGGGCGGATGGCGAACGCTCGTTCTGCAGGCTGTGGCGCGGTCGACGCGATGGCGTCCGGCAGGCTTGCATCGCCGTGGTGCCCGAGGGAGACCGTCCGAGTTCGGCGGTCGTGCGCAGTCTCACGCATGAATTCGCATTGCGCAGTCACCTCGACGGCGCCTGGGCATTGCAGCCGCTCGAACTCGTACCCGAGAGCGGATGCGCCATCCTGATGCTGGAGGATCACGGCGGAGAGCCGCTCGAGCGCCTGATCGGCGAGCCCATGGAGGTAACACAGTTCCTGCACCTCGCGATCCCCATGACCGCGGCGCTGGGGCGAATGCATGAGCGGGGACTCGTCCACAAGGACTTCAAGCCTCCCAATGTGTTCGTCGAGCCGGCCGGCGACGTCCGGCTGACCGGCTTCGGGATCGCCTCGCGCCTGCCGCGCCAGCGCCAGACACCCGACGCGCCCGAGATCATCGCCGGCACTCTCGCCTACATGGCGCCGGAGCAGACCGGACGGATGAACCGCTCGATCGACTCGCGCAGCGACCTCTACTCGCTCGGGGTGACCTTCTACCGGATGCTCACCGGCGTGCTGCCGTTCACCGCCTCCGATCCGATGGGATGGGTGCACGCCCACATCGCCAAGCGTCCGATCCCGCCAGGCGAGCGCGTGCAGGTGCCCGCAACGCTCTCCGCCATCGTCATGAAGCTGCTCGCCAAGACGGCGGAGGATCGCTACCAGACTGCGGCCGGCGTCGAGAGCGACCTGAGGCGTTGCGATGCCGAATGGGCATCGGTGCGCCGAATGGAGGACTTCGCGCCGGGCCAGCACGACACCCCGGACCGGCTGCTCATTCCCGAGAAACTGTACGGGCGCGAGCGGGAGGTGGAGACCTTGCTCGCCGCCTTCGAACGCGCCGTGCAGGGCGGTGCCCCGGAACTGGTGCTGGTGTCCGGCTACTCGGGCATCGGCAAGTCATCCGTGGTCAACGAGCTGCACAAGGTGCTGGTTCCCCCGCGCGGCCTGTTCGCGTCCGGCAAGTTCGATCAATACAAGCGCGACATCCCTTATTCCACCCTCGCCCAGGCGTTCCAGAGCCTCACCCGGCGCCTGCTGGCGACGAACGAAGCCGAGCTGGCGCCCTGGCGCGAGTCCCTCCGCGAGGCGCTGGGGCCCAACGGCCGCCTCATGACGGACCTCGTGCCCGAGCTTGCGCTCATCATTGGAGAACAGCCGCCCGTCCCGGAGCTGCCGCCGCAGCAGGCGCAAAGCCGATTTCAGCTCGTGTTCCGTCGCTTCATCGGCGTCTTCGCACGGCCTGAGCATCCGCTGGCGCTCGCGCTCGATGACCTGCAGTGGCTCGACGCAGCCACCCTCGACCTGGTCGAGGACTTGCTGACCCGCGCGAGCCTGCAGCACCTGCTGCTGATCGGCGCCTATCGCGACAACGAGGTCAACGCCGCGCACCCGCTGGTCCGCAAACTCAATGCGATCCGCGACGCCGGTACGCAGGTGCACCAGATCCGTCTGGCGCCGCTCACCCGCAACGACCTGGGGCAGCTGATCGAGGATGCGTTGCGCTGCGAATCGGTGCGGGCCGCGCCGCTGGCGGAACTGCTGCACGAGAAGACCGCAGGCAACCCGTTCTTCGCCATCCAGTTCCTTGCCGATCTCGCGGAAGAAGGCCTGATCGCGTTCGCGCATGACCAGGCGCGCTGGTCCTGGGACCCCGCCCGTATCCACGCCAAGGGGTACACCGCCAATGTGGTGGACCTCATGGTCGGGAAGCTGGGCCGCCTGCCCGCCGAATCGAAGGCGGCACTGCAGCAGATGGCGTGCCTCGGCAACGTCGCCGAGACGAGGGCGCTCGCACTCGTGTGCGGGACGTCGGAGGAACAGGTCGACGCGGACCTTTGGGATGCCGTGCGCATGGAGCTGATCGACCGCGTCGATGGGGCCTACAAGTTCGTCCATGACCGGGTGCACGAGGCCGCGTATGGCTTGATCGCCGCGTCCGAGCGCGCCGCCGCGCACCTGCGTATCGGCCGCTTGCTCCTGGCGGGGACGGCACCGGACGCGCTCGAAAACGCGGTGTTCGACATCGTGAACCATTTCAATCGCAGCGCGGCCCTCATCGACGGCGAGGAGCGCGAACGGGTCGCCGCACTGAATGTCATGGCCGGCGGGCGGGCCAAGCGCTCGACGGCCTACGCATCCGCCCGCAACTACCTGGCGCAAGCGGCCGCGCTTTCCCCGGCGGACTCGTGGGCGCGCCGCTACGAGGCAACGTTCGAGCTGTACCTGCTGCTCTCGGAATGCGAGTACCTGGTCGGCAACTTCGATGCGGCGGACGCGATGTTCGACATGATCCTGGGCAAGGCGTCCTCGGATCTCGACAGCGCGAAGGTGCACAGCTTGCGCATCAAGCTGTACCAGGTGGCCGGCAAATATGACGAGGGGCTCGCCGTGGGACTGAGGGCGCTGCGCGCGTTCGGCGTCATCTTTCCCGAAGCCGACGAGGAGATCGAGGCGGCGGTCCAGGCGCAGTTCGCCAGGCTGCCGGTCCATCTGGCCGGACGCGAGATCGGCGATCTCCTGGACGCACCGGTCGCGGCTGATCCGGTCACGTGGGCGATCATCGACCTCCTGGTCGAAAGCGTGCCGTGCGCCTATATCGCGCGACCGCCGATGTTTCCGCTCGTGACACTCGAGGCGGTGAATCGCTCCATCCGCGACGGAAACACCGAGCAATCGAGTTTCGCCTACGGGGTGCTCTCGCTCTGGCTGGTGTCCGTGCCCGACATCCGCTCCGCTTATCAGTTCTCAGAGTTTTCCCTGCGGCTGAACGAGAGATTCGACAACCGGCGCCTGCGCGGCACCCTGCTTCACCTGCATGGCGATCACGTGAACCACTGGCGGCGGCACTTTGCCACCAGCCTGCCGATCCTGGAGCAGGCGTTCGCGGCGTGTCTCGAAGTGGGTAACCTGGTCTATGCCGGATTCCTCGCGTTCGAGACGGTTTGGGTGCTGATAGAGAAGGGAGAAACACTCGAGGACGTGCTCTCGGCGTCGACTCGCTTCGCTGCGTTCACACAGCAGAGCCACAACGATGCCATCTACGAAACGATCCGCCTGGAGCAGCGTTTCGTCACGAGTCTCCTGGGGAGGACGCCGGACTCGGTGGCCGTCGACGACAAGTTCGACGCCCAGGCCAGCCTGGATGTGATCGTGCAGGCCTCCTTCGGCACCGGCACCGTCTTCCACCACATCATGAACCTGATACTCGCCTTCCTGCGTGGCCGGTACGCGGAGGCCATGGAAGCCGCCGTGAAAGCGGAACCCTCGCTCGCCGCCGTGATGTCGATGCCCATGGAGGCGACCTTTCACTTCTTCCATGCGCTCACGCTGGCAGCGCTCCATCCCACCGTGTCGCGCGGCCAGCAGGAGGAGTACCTCCAGCTGCTGGCGCAGAAACGGAAGAAGCTCGCGCTGTGGGCGGCGCATTGCCCGGAAAATTTCGTCAACCGCGAGGCACTGGTCGCCGGGGAGATTGCCCGCCTGGAAGGCCACGAGCTCGAGGCCGAGCGCCTCTATGAAGACGCCATCCGCTCGGCCGCGGCCAACGGCTTCGTCCACCAGCAGGCGATCGCCTACGAGACGGCCGCGCGCTTCTACATGGCTCGCGGGTTCGAGGACATCGGGACTCTCTACCTGCGCAACGCCCGCCATTGCTATCTGCGCTGGGGAGCCGATACGAAGGTGCGGCAGCTCGAAGAGATGTACCCGGGCATCCGCGAAGAAGGGCGGGCCCTCCCTTCGGCCAGCACGATCGGAACGCCGGTGGAGCACCTCGACCTCGCGACCGTGATCAAGGTGTCACAGGCAGTCTCGGGCGAGATCGTGCTCGACAAGCTGATCGACACGCTCATGCGCACGGCCATCGAGCACGCGGGCGCCGAGCGCGGGCTGCTGGTTCTGGCGCAAGGCGGCGCGCTGCATATCGCGGCGGAGGCCACGACGGCCGGCGATTCCGTTCTTGTGCAACAGCGCGACCAGCCCGTCGCAGAGGCCATGTTGCCGCATTCGGTCTTTCACTACGTCCTTCGCACGCAGGAGAGCGTGATCCTCGACGACGCGGCGGCCCAGGGGCCTTTTTCCTTGGATCCCTACATTCGTGAGCAGCGGGCCCGCTCGGTCCTTTGCCTGCCGCTGCTCAACCAGGCCAAGCTGATCGGCTTGCTCTACCTCGAAAACAACCTCGCGCCCGGCGTCTTCGCGCCGGCCCGCATCGCGGTACTGAAGCTGCTGGCCTCGGAGGCCGCCATCTCGCTGGAGAACACCCGCCTGTACCGCGATCTCGCCGAACGCGAAGCCAGGATCCGGCGCCTGGTGGATGCCAACATCATCGGGATCATCATCTGCGACGTCGAAGGTCGAATTCACGAGGCCAATGACGCGTTTCTTCGCATGGTCGGATATGACCGCGAAGATCTCGTGTCGCAAAGCATCCGCTGGACGGACATGACGCCACCGGAATGGCGCGTGCGCGACCAACAGCAGCTCGTGCCGGAGTTGAAGACGACCGGCAGCCTGCAACCGTTCGAGAAGGAGTTCTTTCGGAAGGACGGCAGCCGAGTGCCCGTGTTGATCGGCGTGGCGAATTTCGAGGATGGCGGGCACCAGGGCGTCGCGTTCGTGCTCGACCTGACGGAGCGCAAGCGCGCTTCGGAGGCGCTTCGCGCGCTGCAGATGGACCTGGCGCACACGAATCGCCTGGCAACCATGGGACAGCTCACCGCCTCCATCGCACACGAAGTCAATCAGCCGATCGGTGCGGCACGCAACAATGCGCATGCAGCGCTGCGCTTTCTCGCGGCAGACCAACCTGACCTTGCGGAAGTCAGGGAAGCGCTCGAGTGCGTGGTGAACGACACCTATCGAGCGGGCGCCATCATCGGCGGGATCCGCGATCAGGTCAAAAAGGTGCCGCCCCACAAGAAGGACATCGCCCTGAACGGTGCCATCGAAGAAGTGATTGCACTCGTGCGAGGCGAGCTGTCGAAGAATGGCGTGACGGTCCACACGCAGCTGGCGGAGGGACTGCCACCAGTTCATGCAGATCGAGTTCAACTGCAGCAGGTGATGCTGAACCTGATCCTCAACGCGATCGAGGCCATGGTCGGCGTCGACGCCGAGCTGCGGACATTGGTGATCTGCACCGAATCGAGCCTGTCGGAGGGCCTGCTCGTCACGATCGGCGACTCGGGCCCGGGCATCGCACCGGAGGATCGCGAGCGGGTTTTCGAATCCTTCTACACCACCAAGGCTGCCGGCGTGGGGATCGGCCTCTCGATCTGCCGCTCCATCATCGACGCGCACGGCGGAAGACTGTGGGCGGACGCCCATCGGCCTCGCGGCGCGGCCTTCAGGTTCACGCTTCCAGCCCTCTCCTGAACCAAGGTTCAGGGCGCCCAACCATCAGCGCAGGCGTTCGGCCCGCTGGTTGAAGGCCGCCTGCGTTTCGCGCGCGGCAGTCCCGCGCGCAGGTACCTGAAGGTCGAGCCGATCGACCACGGCGCAATACAAACCAACCGCCGCGCTCGGCATCCTCACTCCCGGGTTGTGAACATTTGCAGTCGCACCCGAATGCAACCACTGGTTGCCGAGGCGAGGCCGACATGACCAACGCGACAACTGAACCGACCGCTGCGCGACTGGCGGGCTGCGCACTCGTCGTGGCTTTGGCGGGGATGCTCATCGGCTGCGCCAGCCTGCCGGACAGCGTGCAGCGCCCCGTGTCGCAAGCCCGCACCGACGTGGCCGACACCCGCCTCGCCGCGGTGGCCGCCGCGTCCATGCCCGAAGGCAGCCGCGAACTGTCGGGCATGCGCCTGCTGCCCGCCGGCGACCAGGCGTTCGAGGCCCGCATCGCCTTGGCCCGTGCCGCGGAAAAGACGATCGACGCACAGTACTACCAGATCGCCGACGACACGTCGGGCCGGCAGTTCCTGCGTGAGCTGAGCGCCGCCGCCGCCCGCGGCGTGCGCGTGCGCCTGCTGGTCGACGACCTGCACGCAGCCGGCGAAGATGCATTGCTGGCCGGTCTCGCAGCCCGCCCCAACGTCGAACTGCGCATGTTCAACCCGCTTCCGGTGCGCGACGGCAGCGTCGGCTCGCGCGTGCTGTTCTCGCTGCACGAGTTCTCGCGCGTCAACCGCCGCATGCACAACAAGCTGATGGTCGCCGACAACGCGTTCGCGATCAGCGGGGGACGCAACGTCGCCAACGAATACTTCGGCCGCAGCGAGCCCGCCAACTTCATCGACATGGACATCCTCTCGGCAGGCCCGGTGGTGCCGGAGCTGTCGATCGTGTTCGACAGCTACTGGAACAGTGAACGGGCCTACCCGATCCAGAGCCTCGCCGCGCAAGAAGGCGGCCCGGACGCCGCGCGACGCCACTTCGACGAGGCCGTGCAAGAGTCCGCCGCGGTCGACCTGCCGGTGGCATCACGCGACGCGCTCGGCCAAAGCAGCGTCGGCACGCAACTGGCCGGTGGCCGTGTCGAGCTCTACATGGCCAACGTCCGCGTGCTCGCCGATGCGCCGAGCAAGGCTGCCGAGGCGGGCCATGCGCAACTCGAAGACGGCGCGGTCATGAACGGCAAGCTCGAGCTGCTGCAATCGGCTCGCGCCGAAGTGCTTGTCGCGTCGCCCTACTTCGTCCCCGGCCGCCGCATGCTGGACGTTCTCCGCCAGGCCGCCGCCAGCCAGGTCCGCGTGTCGGTCATGACCAATTCGCTCGGAACGACCGACGAGCCTCTGGTGCACTTCGGCTACGCACGGCATCGCAGCGCCCTGCTGCAAATGGGCGTCTCGCTGTTCGAACTGATGCCCGACACCGAAGTGCGGCAATCCGCCGGCGAGCTCAGTGGATCGCTCGGTCGCCTGCATGCCAAGGTCGCGGTGGTCGACCAGCGGTGGCTCTACATCGGCTCGATGAACATGGATCGCCGCTCGGCGCACTCCAATACGGAGATGGGCCTGATCGTCGACAGCCCGGCGCTGGCCGGCCAGGTGGCGAGCCTGCTGAGCAGCGAGCGGCTGCCCAGGAGCTACCAGGTCCGCAGCAGGAGAGACCACCAAGGCCTCCAATGGGTCGCGCAGGCCGCGGGTCAGGAACAAGTGGTGCTCAACGCGGAGCCGAACTCGACCTGGGGCCTGCAACTTCGCCTGTCGCTGGTGTCCATGGTGGTCAACGAGGAACTTCTGTGAGCGTCGACTCCTGAACCAAGGTTCAGGGCGCGCAACCATCGGCGCAGGCTCTCGGCCCGCTGGTGGAAGACCGCCTGCGTTTCGCGTGCGGCCATCGTGCGCGTCGGTACCAAGAGGTCGAACCGATCGACCACGGCGCAATACAAGCCAACCGCCGTGCCCGGCATCCTCACTCCCGGGTTGTGAACATTTGCAGTCACACCGAATGCAGCCACTGGTTGCGATGGGGAATCCACAATGGCCCTCGACACGCTGCGGTACGCCGCTGAAAGCCACTTGGCCGCCAGTCGCGGCGGCCGCGTCCTCCTTCACATGCTCGCGATGCTGGGTGATCGATGCGTCCGATTCCATCTGGCAGGCATGCTCAGAGAATTGCCTTCCTATCGCACCGGCCCAGCACTGAACCAAGGTTCAGTGCCCCCAACCATGTGCGCAGGCTCTCGGCCCGCTGGTTGAAAGCCCGCCTGCGTTTCGCGCGCGGCAGTCGTGCAGTCCATACCAAGAGGTCGAACCGTTCATCCACGGCGCAATACAAGCCAACCGCAGTGCCCGGCATCCTCACTCCCGGGTTGTGAACATTTGCAGTCACACCCGAACGCAACCACCGGTTGCCAAGGAGTTCGTCAGCCATGAATCAAGTCACGCAACAAATGGGCAGCGACGGGATTGCCATCCGTCCGTTTCATGTGAATTTTCCGGAGTCGGATCTCACCGATCTGCGCCGGCGCATCAACGCGACAAAGTGGCCCGAACGGGAAACGGTCACGGATGACTCGCAAGGCGTTCAGCTCGCCACGATTCAGGCACTCGCGGGCTATTGGGGGGAGGACTACGACTGGCGCAAGGCCGAGGCGAAGCTGAACGCCGTGCCGCAGTTCATGACCGAAATCGACGGGCTGGACATTCACTTCATCCACATCCGTTCAAAGCACGAGAACGCATTGCCGCTCATCGTCACGCACGGATGGCCCGGTTCGATCATCGAGCAGATGAAGATCATCGACCCCCTGACCAATCCGACCGCGCATGGCGGCAGCGCATCGGATGCGTTCCACCTGGTGATTCCGTCGATGCCCGGCTACGGCTTCTCGGGCAAGCCGACCACCGCCGGCTGGGACCCCCAGCGCATCGCGCGCGCGTGGGTCGTGCTCATGAAGCGCCTCGGCTACAAGAAGTTCGTGGCGCAAGGCGGCGACTGGGGCGCGATCGTCACCGAGGAGATGGGCGCGCACGCGCCTGCGGAATTGCTCGGCATTCATACCAACATGCCCAACGCGATTCCTGCCGACATCGACAAGGCGGCGTCCTCGGGTGCGCCGGCGCCTTCCGATCTCTCGCCCGACGAGAAGATTGCCTACGAGCGCCTGCAATTCGTCTACCAGAAGGGGATCGGCTACGGCTTCCAGCTGGGGTTGCGCCCGCAGACCATGTACGGGCTGGCGGATTCGCCGGTCGGCCTGGCGGCCTACTTCCTCGACCACGACCAGCGCAGCTACCGGCTGATCTCCCGCGTCTTCGCAGGGCAGGCCGCCGGTCTCACACGAGACGACATCCTCGACAACGTCACGCTCACCTGGTTGACGGGCACCGCAGTTTCTTCGGGCCGCCTCTACTGGGAGAACAAGGGCTCGTTCTTCGGTGTCAAGGGCGTCACCGTCCCGGTAGCCGTGAGCGTCTTCCCCGACGAGCTCTATCCGCTCCCGCGGAGTTGGGCGGAGCGGGCGTACCCCAAGCTCATCCACTACAACAAGGTCGACCAGGGCGGCCACTTCGCGGCCTGGGAACAACCCAAGATCTTCTCGGAAGAGGTTCGCGCGGGCTTCAGGTCGCTGCGCGCGTAACGCGCTCGCGGAGGCTCCATGGACGAAGCATTGTCCGTGGAGCTTCCCGAGTCCGCCTTGCAAGAATCACAGGAGAAGGACGACATGGAACCATTTCGCGTCGACGTGCCCGATGAAGTGCTCGACGATCTGCACGGGCGTCTCAAGCGCACGCGCTGGGCCGACGACTTCGCCAACGAAGGCTGGCAGTACGGCACCAACACCGCCTACCTCAAGGAGCTGGTGGCCTACTGGATCGACGGCTACGACTGGCGCAAGCAGGAACGCGCAATCAACGCGTATCCGCAGTTCCGCACCGAGATCGACGGTGTGCCGATCCACTTCATCCACGTGCGCGGCAAGGGGCCGAACCCCAAGCCGCTGATCCTTTCGCACGGCTGGCCCTGGACGTTCTGGGAATATCACAAGGTGATCGGCCCCCTCAGCGATCCCGGCGCGCACGGCGGCGATCCAGCGGATGCCTTCGACCTGGTGGTGCCGTCCTTGCCGGGCTACGGATTTTCCACGCCGCTGCGCAAGACGGGCGTCAATTTCTGGCGCACTTCCGGGCTTTGGGTGAAGCTCATGGAGCGGCTGGGCTATTCGCGTTTTGCCGCGCACGGCGCCGATTGGGGCGCGCTGATCACGGCCGACCTGGGGCACCGCTATCCCGAGCGCGTGACGGGCGTCCACTTCCCGCTGATGCTGCCGCTGGACCTGTTCAGCGGCAGCATGCCGGCACCCGAAGACTACGACGCCGACGAAGCGCCGATGGCCGCACGCCTGCAGAACTTCTTCGCCACCGAGTCGGCCTACTCGGCGCTGCAAAGCACCAAGCCGCAGACCATCGCGGCAGCGCTCAACGATTCACCGGTGGGACTGGCGTCGTGGATTGTCGAAAAGCAGCGCAGCTGGAGTGATTGCCACGGCGACGTCGAAACCCGCTTCACCAAGGACGATCTGCTGACCACGATCATGATCTACTGGGTCACGCAGAGCTACGGCACGTCGGCGCGCTACTACTACGAGGCGGCACACAATCCCTGGACGCCGGCGCACGACCGCATGCCCGTGGTCGAGGCTCCCGTCGGCATTTCGGTGTTGCCGGAGGAAATATGCAGCGCCCCGCGCCGCTGGGCCCAGCGCTACTACAACCTCAAGCAGAAGCGGTATCACGCCAGCGGCGGACACTTCGGGGCTTGGGAAGAACCGCAGGCCATCATCACGGACGTCCGCGATTTCTTCCGCGAGTTGGACTGACTCGATGACGCAGGGGTTTCACCGACGCATGTTTGAAGCTTGAAAGGATGTGCATATGAGAACGATGAAGGCCATCATGACCTTGCTGTTTCTCGGGGTCACCGCGGCTCCGGGCCTCGCCCTCGCGGCGAGCGACATGCCCGCCCTCAATGCGGAACGCTGGGTGAACTCGACGCCACTCACCGCCGAAGCGCTGCGCGGCAAGGTCGTACTGATCGACTTCTGGGAGTACACCTGCATCAACTGGATTCGCACCTCACCTTATGTCAAGGCATGGAACCGCGACTATGCGAAGTTCGGCTTGGTCGTGATCGGCGTGCATGCACCCGAGTTCGAGTTCGGCAAGCGCGCCGAGAACATCGACCGCGGGATTCGCGACCACCGGCTCAGTTATCCGATCGCAGTCGACAACGACTTTGCGATTTGGCAAGCCTTCGGCAACGACGCGTGGCCGGCGAAGTACCTCTTCGACGCGCAAGGAAAATTGGTGCGGCGGTGGGCAGGGGAAGGAAGCTACGACCAGATCGAATCGGAGATCCGGCGCCTGCTGATGGCGGCCACGCCCGGGACCGCGTTGCCGGAGGTCAGCCGTGAGGCGAGCGCGTTTGCGAAGACCGGCGAGCCCTCCTACCGCGGGATCACGGCCGAGACATACGTCGGTACCGAGCGACGTGAGCGGGGCGCGTTCGCCCTGGAGGGCAATTGGCAAAGCCGACGCCAGTTCGTCGAACTCCAAGCGGGCAGCGGCAAGATCGTTCTTCCTTTCACCGCTGGCGAGGTGAATCTCGTCGTCCAGCCGGGACCGTCGGGAACATCGGCGATGACGGTGCTGCTCGACGGGCAGGCGATCGGCGACGCGCGCGGCGCCGATGTGGGTCCCGACGGCGTGGCGCGCTTCGATCGGTCAGGGATGATTCGCCTGGTCGCCGGCGCGTCGAAGCAAAGGCACGTTCTGACCCTGATCGCAAGCGATCCAGGCGTGCAAGCGTACGTATTCACCTTCGGCCCATGATCCAAGCGAGTGGTCTGGTCCGCGAAGCTCATCGCGCGGATTGGCATGGTGTTGCCAAAGGCGCGGCGCCAGCCGATCTGTGCATGCAGCTTGGTCCGCGCGGTGACCTCCTGGCTCAGACGTAGGCCCGCACCCGCAAAGCCGGTCTCATCGGTTTCGTTGCCCGCGCGAATGAGGCGGTCGAAGCAATGTCTACGCTACACGGCGACCAACTGCTCCATGTTCAGATCCGCCAGCCTCTGCACGCCGAGCAGCGCCATGTCGCGGTGCACTTCGTCGCGCAGCAGCCCGACAGCATGCGCGACACCGGCCTGCCCACCTATGGCCGCTGCATAGGCCATGGGCCGCCCCAAGAACACATGGTCCGCCCCCAGGGCGAGTGCCTTGAGCACATCAGTGCCGCGCCGCACGCCGCTATCCAGCATCAGCGCCATGGCGCCCTTGGCTTTGGCCGCCTCGGGCAACACCAGCAACGGAGGTGCGGTGCCGTCGAGTTGCCGGCCGCCGTGGTTGGACAGGATCACGCCGTCCGCGCCCGCCTGTTCCGCGCGCTTCACGTCGGTCGCGGAGATCAGCCCCTTGATCACCAACTTGCCGCGCCAGCGTTGGCGGATCAATTCCAGATGTTGCCAGCTCAGGTGATCGCGCAGGCCGAACTGCCGCACCACGCTGTGCGAGATGATGGGGACACCACGCCCGGCACCGGCGTTCTCGAAGTGCGGCATGCCGTGCTGCGCCAAGGTGCGGGCCAAGGTGCCCAGTAGCCAGTGCGGCCGCGTCATCCCGTCCCACGCCAGGCGCAGGCTGGGGCGCAGCGGCGTGGAGAAGCCGACCCGCACGTTGTTCTCGCGATTGGCCAGCGTGGCCGTGTCGACCGTCACGACCAGGGTCTTGAACCCTGCCTTGTCAACGCGCTCCAGCAGGCCTTCGATGTGCTCGGGATCGCCAGGGATGTAGGCCTGGAACCAGCCGCAGGTGGGGGCCGCCTGAGCGACGCGTTCCATGCGTGTCAGTGATGCGCCGCTAAGCACGTAGGGAATGCCGGCCGCCTCGGCCGCGCGCGCCATCACGACATCGCCGTCGAAGGCGAACAGCGCGCACAGGCCCATGGGCGCGATGCCGAACGGCGCCTTGTACGTCTGGCCCATCAGCTGACGGCTCTGCTCGCGTGCGGATACGTCCACCAGCACATTGGTGCGGAACATCCACTTGCGGAACGCCGCAGCGTTTGCCTGGAGGGTCACGTTGTCTTCAACGCCGCCTTGCAGGTAGCCGAAGATGGGGCGGGGCAGGATGCGGCGCGCGGCCGGCTCCAGATCGCCAAGGGAAAGAATGCTGCGTAGCCTGGGAGGCAGGTGGCGGCGCGCACTGGGCGCGGGGCCGAGTTGTTTCCGCGGTGGGTTTGTCGTCATGGGATTCCGTCGAGGCCCTGCATTCATGCAGGAAGCGCCTGGATTGGAATCCAGTCGGCCCCTGCCGGCAATCTGTTACGCAGAGCGTAACGTCAGGGGTGCCATGTGGCGCGCAGCGATGTCGCGGAAACGCCTCCCAGCGCAATGCCCAGCTGCCGTGCCGCGGCCATCGTGATGGGCGCCAGCCGGCGCAGCACCGGCGTGGTCAGCCGCTCCACCGGCCCGGAAGTGCTGACCGCACCCAGCACCACACCGTGGGCACCCCGGACCGCTGCCGCCACGGCCGCTGCGCCCGTGGAGCGCTCTGCTCGAGCGTAATGGAACCCACGCCGCCGGATGCGTTCGTACAGATCGCCTGGTTCGCCCAGGGCGGCCAAGATGGCGCGGCCCGGTGCACCCAGTTCCAAAGGCAGCAGTTCGCCCGAGCGCGGGTGGTCCGGCCTTGCGTTCGGTCCGTCGCAGCGCATGAGGCAGCTGCGCAGATTGCCTTCGTGCACGTAGAACGAAGAGCTTTCGCCGGTTTCCGCCGCCAGCCGGAGCAGGATGGGCCCGATGACCGAGCCCACGTCGAACTGCGCCTGGTAGCGCGATCCGATCCAGCCAGCGAACGGCCCCAATCGCCAGGCGCCGTCCTCGCGCTGCACCAAAAAGCGCGTCAGTGCCAGCGTTCGCGCGAGCCGCAGCGCGGTGGGTTTGTGCATTCCGGTACGTCGCGCCATCTCGGTCAAGGTCAGGAACACCTCGTCCGCGCTGTCAAAGGCCTGGAGCAATGACATGGCACGGATCACCGCCTGGATGTGGTCGCGTCCCGGCGCTAGCCCGGTGTCGGCCAGGCTCTTCGACGGCGGGCGGGCAGCTGGCGCGGCCGGGGAGCTACGACTGCGGGTACTTTGGGCCACGGCCGGATGGTAGCCGTTACGCCTGTCGTAACACGTTGTCCCGGCTTGCAACTCGCACCATCATCCCGGCCCTGACAACTCCAGACAGAGACGAGGCCGTGAACATTCCCATGCATTTCAGCCGACGCCGCGTGCTCAGCGCGGCCGCACTGCTGCCCCTGGCCGCCAGGGCGCAGGCAAGCTATCCGAGCAAACCGATCCGGATGATCATCCCGTTCGCCGCTGGCGGCGCAACCGATGTCCTGGGACGCGATCTGGGCCAAGCGATGACGCAAAGCCTGGGCCAGTCCTTCGTCGTCGAGAACATGGGCGGCGGCGCGGGCGTGCCGGCGCTCAACACGGTGGCGCGCGCTGCACCCGATGGCCACACCGTGATGTTCTGCGCGTCCGGCAACATCACGGCGCAGCCGCTGCTGAGCAAGAACCGCGTCGACATCCTGAGTCAGGTGGCGCCGGTTGGCATGGTCGCATCCGCGCCGCATGTGCTCGTGGTGAACGGCGACGGGCCCTTCAAATCGGTCGCGGACCTGATCGCCTATGCCAAGGCCCACCCGGGCGAGCTGAACTTCGCCTCTGCCGGGGTTGGGGGCCTCGCCCACCTGGGCACCGAACTGTTCGCCAGGATGGCCGGCATCAAGGTCACGCACATTCCGTACAAGGGGGCAGCGCAGGTCAACACCGACCTGATGTCGGGCCAGATCCAGGCGATCTTCGGCACCATGCCTTCGTTCACCGGCTTGATTTCGCGTGGGGCGATACGAGCCATCGGCATCACCGCACCGAGCAAGGCCAGCCCGCTGAAGGGCCTGCCTCTGATTTCCCAGACCGTCCCGGGCTTCACCTACAGCACCTGGAATGCCATCTTTGCGCCCGCGCGCACGCCTGCAGCCCCTATCGCCAAGCTGTACGAAGCCATGCAGATTGCGGCGCGCAATCCCACGCTGGCCCATCGCTTCGACGGGCAGGGCGTGGACATCGCACTGGCGCCGCCTGAAGAACTGCGCAACCTCGTGCGCAAGGAATCGGTCATCTGGGACAAGGTGATCAAGGACGCCCGCATCGAACTGAGCTGAAGAAGCGGTGATGCCCATGGTGCCGCGCCACCGCGGCTCCTTGTGCACCAATTCCCTGCCGAGCCACGCCGTCGTTGAGCGAGCCGCAAGCTGGTGATCATCGTCGACGACAGTCTGAAGCCAACCCAACCAACGGAAGGATTCCATGAGCCAACTCCCCGAAGTCGTTCGAGAGATCGAGCGCGTGAGCGCCGAACTCGTCGCCAAAGCCGCGACCTTCCAGGCCGCCATCCTGGCCGACGTGGCGGGGCGCCGCGGCGCTATGCATGGCCGTGTGGCCCCGGTCCATCAGGACATGAAGGTCGCCGGCCCGGCCTTTACCGTCGAGGTACGTCCCGGCGACAACCTGATGATCCACGCGGCCATCGCACTGGCCAAACCCGGCGACGTGCTCGTCATCGACGGCAAGGGTGACCAGACTTCAGCGCTGATGGGAACGCTCATGCTCAGCGCCTGCAAGAAGCTCGGTCTGGCCGGGGTGATCGTGGACGGCGCGATTCGCGACAAGCTGGAGGTGCTGGAACTGGGCTTCCCGGTGTTCAGTGCAGGCTTCAACCCTGCCGGCCCGACGAAGTTCGTGCCGGGCCGGATCAACCATCCCATTTCCGCCGGTGGCGCCATGGTGAACCCCGGCGACCTGGTGGTGGGCGATGCCGACGGTGTGGTCGTGATCGAGCGCGCCAAGGCGCCTGCGATGCTGGCCCTGGCCGACAAGAAGGTGGCCGATGAAGCCGCGCGCATCGATGCCATCGCGCGGGGCGACACGGCCTCCAAATGGTTGCCTGCGGCGCTGCGCGCTGCCGGCATCCTCAAGGAAGGAGAGCAGCTCTAAGCAGCTGCAACCGGACGGCGCCGCCGCGTGGCGCGTGGGCTGATCGCCCCCTGGCCTGCGGCTGCTCCGTCGCGTCACTGCGCACGGCCAGGTTGCCGAACCGGCCGGGCCTGATTGCACCGGCGCGACAAACCCGCGCGGCGTGCCCTTGCGCGCCCGCCGCACTTCAACGCCCATTCACTTAGGAGACAACATGTCCCGCTTCATCAAGCCCCTCATCGCCGCCTGCGCCCTGGTGGCCGGCTTGGCCCAAGCCGCCTTTCCCGAACGCCCCATCACCCTCGTCGTGCCCTACGCTCCGGGCGGTGCCGCCGATGCCGTGGCGCGCGTGATTGCCACTCGCATCGGTGCCAAGCTGGGCACGAGCGTGATCGTGGACAACCGCGCCGGCGCCAGTGGCACCATTGGGGCAAGTTTCGTGGCCAAGGCCAACGCCGACGGCTACACCATGCTGTACGACGCCACGCCGTACTCCATCAATCCGCATCTGTTCCCCAAGATGCCCTTTGCCGCCAACGCCTTGCAGCCGCTGTCCTTGGTGATGCTGGCGCCCAACATCCTGATCGTGAAGGCCGATTCGCCGCTCAAGACGGTCAACGACGTTATCGCCAAGGCCAAGGCCGACCCCGGCAAGCTCAACTTCGCCTCGGGCGGCAGCGGGACGGTGCAACGCCTGGCCTCCGAGCTGTTCCGCCAGAGGCTCAACCTGGACATGGTGCACGTGCCCTACAAGAGTGGCGGCCCGGCGATTGCCGATGTGATGGGCGGGCAGGTGGATTTCATGTTCAGTGCCATTGCCGCCTCGTACCCGCTGGTCAGCGGTGGCGCGCTTCGCGCGCTGGCCGTGTCGTCGCCCGAGCGTTCCAAGCGCCTGCCCGATGTGCCCACGGTGGCGGAGACCGTCATTCCGGGCTACGAGGCCTACGAGTGGAACGGCGTGTTCCTGCCGGCCGGCACACCGCAGCCGGTGGCCGCCAAACTGCACCAGGCGCTGGTCGAAGTGCTCAAGGAGGGCGAGGTGCGCCAGCGCCTGTCCGACCTGGGCGCACAGCCCATTGGCTCCACGCCCGACGAATTCGCCGCCTTCCTGAAGAAGGAGGACGCGAAGTGGGGCGAGGTGGTGCGCAAGGGCAACATCAAGCTGGACTGAGCACCAATGCCACTGCCTCCACTCACAGTGCCTGTGCCGCATTCGGTCGGTCTGCAACGGCCGGCGCGCACATTGCCTGCGTTGGCCTGCGACAGCCACATGCACATCTTCGCGCCGCGCTTTGCGCCGTCGCCGCATTGGAGGCGTACGCCACCCGACGCCCCTGCCAGCGCCTACCGGCAGTTGCAGCAGCGGCTTGGCACGCAGCGCACCGTGGTCGTGACGCCGTCCACCTATGGCATCGACAACAGCTGTACGCTGGATGCGCTCGACCAGCTTGGCGACAGCGCTCGTGGTGTGGCCGTGGTGGCCCACGACGTGCCGGATGCCGAGCTGGCCCGCCTGGCCGCGCTGCGTGTGCGCGGGCTGCGCGTGAATTTCGTTACGGCCCAATCCTGGGGCGAGACCACGCCGCAGATGCTGACCACACTGGCGAGCCGGGTCGCGCAGCACCCGGCGTGCGCGGGCTGGCACATCCAGGTCTTCATGCACCCGGAGCAGATCGTGCAGCTCGCGCCCGTGCTGGCCGCACTGCCGGTCCCGCTGGTGGTGGACCACATGGGTCGTGTCGATCCGGCCGAGGGAACGTCGGCCGCGGCGTACGGCACGCTGCGTTGGCTGCTCGACGGCGGCAACACGTGGGTCAAGCTGTCGGGCGCCTACATGCGCTCCGCGGTGCATGGCCCTAGCTACGCCGACACCTTGCCCCTGGGCCGCGCCTTGGTTCAGGCCGCACCCGAGCAAGTGGTCTGGGGCAGCGACTGGCCGCACACCACCGAGACCCCGGGCACGGTGGACGATGCCAATCTGGTGGACCTGCTGCAAGCCTGGGCCGACAGCGATGCCATGATGGACCGCATCCTGGTGGACAACCCGGCACGGCTCTATGGCTTTCCCGCCACCGCATGACGAAGGAACCGCTGCGATGTTTTTGCTCATTCCCCCTCAGGTCCGCGAACTGGACGTTTTCACGGTCATGCCGGAGCAATTGCGCCGCCGCGAGCGCAGCGACTGGGCCGATGCCAACCGCGGTGGCGTGTTCGCGGATTCGTTTCTCGAGGGCCCGGTGTTCGACGGCGCGGGCAACCTCTATGTGACCGACATCCCCTGGGGCCGCATCTTCCGCATTGACCCGCAGGGCGCCTGGGCGCTGATCGCGGAGTACGACGGCGAGCCCAATGGCATGAAGTTCCTCGATGCCGACACCTTGCTGATCACCGACTACAAGAACGGTCTGATGCAGCTAGATGTGGCGAGCGGCGCCATCAAGCCCTACCTGCAACGCCGCAACAGCGAGCGCTTCAAGGGGGTCAACGACCTCGTCTTCGATGCCGAGGGCAACCTCTACTTTACCGACCAGGGCCAGAGCGGCCTGCACGACCCCAGCGGGCGCCTGTATCGGCTGCGCCCGAATGGCCAGCTCGACCTGCTGTTGACCAATGTGCCCAGTCCCAATGGCGTGGCGCTGTCGCCCGACGGCCGGGTGCTGTACCTGGCCGTGACGCGCGGCAACTGCGTGTGGCGCGTGCCCTTGCTACCCGACGGCAGCGTGGCCAAGGTCAGCCAGTTCTTCACTTCCTACGGCCCCAGCGGACCCGATGGCTTGGCCGTGGATGCCGATGGACGCCTGTTGGTGGCCAACCCGGGCCTGGGCTACGTGTGGGTGCTCAACCACCGTGCAGAGCCAGAGCAGGTGCTGCGCGGCGCGCCCGGCAGCTCCACGACCAATCTGGCGTTCGGTGGGGCGCACCGCAAGCAACTCTTCGTCACGGACTCCACCCACGGGCGCATCCTGACCATGACGCTGGACGCCGCCGGACTGGTTCTGCATCGCGGCCCCGGCGATGAACGCCGGACATCTTCGTAGCCCGCAGCGCACCGCATCAAACCGGCATACAACTGTGAATGTGTGCCAGCCATGAGCGGCGTTGGCAGGCAATGCTGCGGACCGCTAATCGGGTACTCAACCGATAACAACCGAGGCGGCTGGCAAGCAGTTACCGTAGATTGTTGAGAGTCCGCTGCTGCCAAAAGCGGTCACCGACTTTCAGACGTCGACTGGCCGCAACGGGCCCTACCCTGCCTGTCGTCAACGAACGTCTTACGCCAGTTGTGCAGCGGTTGCGGTCTTTCCCGGCTGTTCGGCGAACGCACGCTCTAAGACAGTTTCCAGTCATCCAGATGCCAAGGAGATCTCCGCTACCTGGCCCCCTTCGGCCGCGGCAAGGGCGGCTTCACGGTCGTCGGCAAAGAGCCGACAAGTGCCCCGGAACTGATCGGCTCACGGCCATCCAACTAGCGAAATGGCACGATACGGATCGACGAGCCGTCTGCGAAACGGCACTCGGCTGCGCCAGCCTCTATCGAAACGGAATCCAGTTGCTCGCCATAATGCGACGCCCGCGAGCCCTTCCGGTTTACCTGTACTTCAACGCCAGAAGCGGCTGGGCAAAATCTCATACTACTGCCGTCGCTGAACTGTGCCTCCACGATGTCCTTTGAGCCGGCTGCGGTCACGGCGTTCAGCAGTTCGCCCCGCATCGCGTTGGCAGTGTCGGGCGCCGTCGGCTTAAGCACCTCGGGGACGGGCGCCGTTGCCGCGAGCGTCTCGGGTATGGCCTTCGCCGGATCGGGGTACTCGAAGTCGTTGGGCACTGCGAGGCATGAATACGAGAAGGATAGGCTCACGTCCAGCGAGGCCACCTGATGCCACCATCCCAATGGCAGGAACATCGTCTCGCCTGGCTCGACCACCACCTCGAGCACCGTTGCCTCCGCGAAGGCCGGAAAGCGGCCCGGATCGGGCCATTCCAAGTCCACCTCGCTGAACACATGGCGAAGGTTGTACACACGCGACCATTCGAGCGGTGATACGAGGCGCCAGCGCTTGCGTCCGACGACCTGGGTGTGGAAGAGCATCAGCGTATCGTGATGCAGCGGCGTCACGGTGCCGGCAGGACCGAACCAGAACGACGAGCGGTCCATCAACTGCGAACGGTCGCACATCGGCGGCAGGCTGCCGACATCCTCCAGCAGCGGTGCGAAATCGTGCTGGCGAAGCAGTTCATTGTTGGCCGTCAGGTAGTAGTCGTTCGTGACCCCCCCGCGCACGACTTGGTCCACGAAAGCGCCGAGGTTCACGCGCTTCGTCAGCAGAAGCTTGTTGTGCTCGTAGTTCTCGTCGGCGTTGCGCCCCAACTGGATGTCGACATCGAGGTGGCCGAAACGCCGCTTCAGGTCTTCGGGTGACCACTTGCGCATGGCCGGCCAGTCACTCGTGTGGCCGGTGATCACCACGGGGCGGCAGCCGCGCACGTAGCGCTCCGCGAACTCTTCATCCGTTATCCGAGCACGCTTTTCCACCGTGCGATATTGGGGGTCGGAGGCCCACAGCCGCTGCAGGTTGAGCGCGACGGATTCGAGCTTGCGGTGCCGCTGCTGCAGGACCTGGGCAACGGCATAGGCAGGGTTCTCGGCGAGCGCCGCGATGACGCGCTCCCCGTCGATCCGTGCCAAGCCAACGCGTTCAATGACCCGCAAGATCGACTCGACGGTGCAGCCGCGCAGTCGCTGCTCGACTATCCAGCGCTGCCACGAGGCGTCGATCGTCCCGGGCAATGCCGCGCGCGGCTTCGGTGCGGGCGTGATCGGCATGGAGGGGACTGGCATTGCGCATTACTCCTGAATGATCACCGTCTGCAGCCTCGCGCAGTCGGGGTGTACGGGTCCTCTGTTTCACGGTGTGCACCCGAGCCTTGGCGGCTGGCAGAACTGTGGAAAGACTTACGGGTAGATTATCGCGGGCTCCCGCACCGGGAGAGCCTGCGCGATGTGTCATGTCCGTCTCCTTGCTTATGGGTTGGAAATCCCGATCTAACCGACAGGTTTGACTCGGGTAGTCCTCCATAGCATCTGCAGGGCGTCGAACTCAGCACGCTGGAAGTCCGTTTCGGCCCGGAGCGCTGGTTCGCGATAGCTGAAGTACCAAGGTCTGCATTCGTCAGCCGCCGACATTCGACAAGGCGATGTCGAACGGCGGTAACCAGTCTAGTCCGGTCGTAGTGCGCAGACGCACGACCGGCAGCTCATGGCCGATCTGAGACGTAGGCCGTTTCGGGCGAAGGACCGACCGTGGCGACACGGCGAACGATCCATTCTTTACAGCCCACTAGTTCAACGTGACCACTACGTGGGTTTGCGGTCCGCCGCGCATGACGTAATTGACCGGATGCAGCGCCTCGCCGGGATCGCATGCGACCGCTGAATTCAGCATGGGCGCGAGCGCTCCAGGCAGCTTCTTCTTGAATGGCCCGACAGGCATGCACGCGGTGACGTTGCCCACTCCGGAGTTCATTTCGTTTCTGTCCTTGTAGAACCTGTCGTTGACGGGGAAGGTTTCTGGCCTGTACTGGCCATCCCTCGTATCCTTGACGAAGATCGACAGATAGGATTCCCATCGATTTCCCACGTCGACGTCCAGGCAGACCCCCGGCCTCAAGGTGTACCAGCCCTGAAGCGTCACGTAGCACCGCGACCGCTGAAGCTCGCATCTCGAACCCGAGTCGTCCGAATTTTCATGGATTACAGCAAAGACGATGTCCGTCTGTCGTCCGTTGCATAGCTTGTTCGTTCCCGTTGCGCCGGCGTGGATCGCCACAGCAGAAAGCAGCAGAACGCCGAACGCGAGATGCACGATCGATTTCATCTTTTCCCTCTACAGAATCTGCGCGGATGACCTTCGAGAAGTCGAACTTCGCTAGCCCCCGGCGAGGCTGTCCCATCTTGACATTCAACCCTATGAGACCACCAGCCGACAGGCTATCAAACAAGCCGGGCTTGAAAATGCGATCCGCGCCACTGGCCGGCTTCGCCTTCGTCCTGTTCTTCGGCACGATTCTTCGCTTACGCGGGTAGCGCGGTCAAGCCTCGGGCGACGCGTGGCGCTCGAATCTTGGCAACCTGGCTTCGGAATTTTTTACGCAAGGTCATTGGCGAAGTTCTGATGTTGGCCGGCAGCCGCGGTACGGATCGCTACTGCAGCCAGCGAAGGGTTGACCAGAAACCGTCACCGAACCGAGCTGCGCAGACGGCGCAGCCGGCAATGACCAAGCCCACAAGCATGCATGCGCCTAAGGTGCTCAGCGGCCACAGGCTGACACACATGCCCAAGCCGACCACCAGGCCCAGTAGTGCCCCGCATCCCAATCGCACCTTCATCTCGAAAGCATCGGGCTTCCTGCCTGCGAGAGCAGGCCGTGATTCAGTCTTCATGTGCCTGTGGCTCCTCTCGAACGGCCGCACTGTTTCCATGACATGAACGCCGAGGTGCGAAAACGCACATCCGCGAGGCCCTCTGCGGGCGCAAACTTCATCTCACACCAAACCCATTCAACCACTTGAAGGAATCCGACAATGAACACCGCTTCCAAGCTCCTCTCCGGTTTTGCGCTCGCGATCCTCGCTGCCGCCGGCGTCCAAGCTGAAACCTACGACGGCGTCGCCAAGGTCACATCGACCCAGACGCGTGCCGCAGTCCGCGCCGAAGGCGTCGTGGCCGCACGCAGCGGCGACCAATTCAGCGATGTGGCCGGGCAAGGCGTCACCAGCATCGCCAGTTCGGTAGCGCGCGCTTCGGTTCGCACGCAAGGATTCGCTGCCGCTCACAGCGCGAACCCGTACGCCGAAGGCTACGGCCAAGGCGTGACGCGCATCGAATCGCCAGTCGACCGCGCCAGCGTGCGCATGCAGGCCCGCGCAGCCGCGCGCGGCGATCGCCTCCCCATCTGAAGCGCTGTGCCCCAGACGCCGGGCTGAGCCCGGCTTTTCTTCGTCCGTGCCCGCCGCGTTCGAGAACGTCACGCGAGGCCGATCTGCGCATGTATCTCTTTGATCACTGCATCTTTTTCCCGGTTGTAGACCTCTGGATTGACCGGATCGATCATGTGCGCATGATCCTTGGCTAGCTCGTACTTCCTGCGCAGGTCTGGACGTCGATGGAGGATGTCCATGAATGCCAAGGAGTCCTTGTGAACCGGATCACCCCGATGGCAGATGTGGATGTTGATGTTGAATCTGCGCCCCTTGTGTTGAATGCACCCGCAGACATACGGCTTCTCATCTTTGTCGACCCACACGGCGCGCCGATGAAATCCAAGCTTCTCAAACTCCTCTTGCACAGTGCGTAGATCCTCTTGGCTCGTGATGGCGGCGATATCCACCATGGGTTTGCCACGCAAACCGCGGATGGCTGTGCTCCCAATGTGAACGAGCTCCACGCTCTCAAGATTTTCTTGGACGTACCGCTGCACGCGCGCGAACACATCGAGGTACGCAGGGTCGTAGGGCACTATGTTGCGGTGCTCTAAGCCTTCATCAAACCTGTTGATCTTCACGGTGCCTCCATGCGGAACTCTCTATTCTGAATGACCGCGTGGGATGTTTTTGGAACCCTCGGCGGCCCGTCCACGACCCCCGTCCTAAGACCTGCCAGCGCCTCCTCCACAGGACGGTTGGCGGGCAGGGTGCGGCTGGCTATCTTTGCGTGCCATGAGCCTTCCAACCCGAGTCCTGATCGCCGACGACCATTCGATCATTCGCGCCGGCTTGCGCGCGTTACTGTCATCGCAGACCGACCTCGCCGTCGTGGGAGAAGCGTCCAACGGGCACGAAGCGATCGCGTTGTGGCAGGAAACCAAGCCCGACGTCGGACTGTTCGACATGCGCATGCCGACGCTGGATGGCGTCGATGCGCTGCGAAGAATCCGGGAGCAGCAACCGCAGGCCGCCGTCATCATGCTCACGACGCTGGCCCGCGAGGTCGACGTCGAACGCGCCATCGGCGTCGGGGCACGTGGCTACCTTCTCAAAGACGCCGCCATGACGGAGATCGTTGCCTGCATCCATTCGGTACGGAACGGAGAAGCACGGGAGTTCGGCCGCATGAAGAGCCGCCTGTCGAACCGGGACGCCCCGGAGCCGCTGACGCCCCGTGAAGCCGAAGTGCTCGAGGGCATCGCTCGCGGAAGAAGCAATCGGTCCGTTGCCGAGACGCTCGGCATTGGCGAGGGCACGGTGAAGACTCACCTGAAGCGGATCTACGGGAAGCTGTATGCACGCAACCGTACGGAGGCGATCGTGGTGGCGCGCAGAAAGGGGTTGCTCTAGCCGCGCCTCGGGCCACTGTTGACAGCCCTGAAATAGCACTTTGCGATCGTGCCTCTCACGGCGCGGGGAGACCGAGCCTAGACTGCCTTTCGTCCCCACTCATGACGAAGGGCAAGCAAATGAAGCGCATCGGGCTCGACCGCCACCGCGCAACCAGCCTCGAGCTGGTCAACGATGCGCTGCGCGCGTCGTCCCTCCGGCTGGAATCGGAAGGCCTCGACCGCTTTCTGGAAACGATCGTCCAGCATGCGGTCGAGATCGGCGGCGCGTCGGCAGGATGGCTCGCCATGCGGTCGGCCGATGAGACGCAGCTCGAGGTCGCCGGCCTCTTCAAACGCGACATGCAGCGCGGCGGCGGCCTCGTTCCCGTCCAGGCGGCAGACAGGACCATTCCGCTGGCCGGATTCGTGAGTGAAGTCTGGGAGGCCACCAAGAAGGCCGGCGAGTTTCACTGGCAGCAGCTCGATGAGCGCCGATGTCCGGTGGTGATGCGGGGCTGGTACGAGAGCCGGCGCTACCGGGAGGCGCTGCTGGTGCCGATCCGGCTCGGCGGCACGACCTTCGGGCATCTCCCGCTGATCTTCGGCCCGCAGCGCAGGCCCTCGGACGCGCGGCTGCACGTCGTGCGCGTGCTCGCCCAGCAGGCCGCCGTGGCGATCCGCATGCAGCACCTGGGCGACAGCGCCAGCGAAGCCGCGAGCTGGTCGGCCATCGAGGCGGAGCGCTCGCGCATGGCCGGCGAGATCCACGACGGCCTGGCGCAGGCCTTCCTCGCCGTCATCATGCAGGCACGCGCGGCGCGGCTCGGCGGCCGCCTGCGGAAGCAGCGCCTGCTGCAGTCCCTCGAGGAGATCGAGTCCCTGGCCGTCGGGGGCCTCGAGGAGGCGCGCCGCTCGGTGTTCGCGCTGCGCTCGATCTTCGTGGAAAGCGACGGCCTCGTGCCCGCCCTGGAACGGCTGGTCGGCAGCCTGTCGATTGCCGGACGCACGCGATTCGTCCTCGTCAACCGCGCCGGTGCGCCCGACATCTCGCCAGCGGTGGAGGACGCCGTCTACCGCATCGTCCAGGAGGCGACGCAGAACGCGCTCAAGCACGCGGGAGCCGAACTCGTGACCGTGCAGCTGGAAGGGGACTGTGGCTGGCTGCGGGTGCGCGTCGAGGACGACGGCGACAGCGTCGTCCACGATGTGATCCAGGGCGCTCGCGAACGCGGCGGGCTCCGGGCGATGCGCGAGCGCGCGGAAGGCTGCGGCGGAAGCTTCCTCGTCGAGCCGCGTCTGCCGCGCGGAACACGCGTCGATGTCCTGCTGCCCTTGAAGGAGCCCTCGGCATGAGCGAAAGAATCCACGATCCGGTCCGCGTGATCCTGGCCGACGATCACGCCATCTTCCGTCACGGCGTTCGAAGGGTGCTCGAGCACTGGGGAACCATCGACGTCGTAGCGGAGTGCGGCGACGGACGGAGCGCGCTGGACGCCTACCTCGATCTGCGGCCGAACGTTCTGCTGCTCGATCTGCGGATGCCGCAGCTCGATGGCCTGGAAGTCGTGCGACGCGTGCTCGAGGCCGACCCCGCCGCGCGGATCCTCATCATGACCACCTACAGCACCGAACAGGACATTGGGCACGCCTTGCGCGCCGGCGCTCGCGGTTATCTGCTGAAGGATGCCGCGCCGGAAGAGATGTGCCGCGCGATCGTGCGCGTGGTCGAAGGCGGCATGGTCCTCGCTCCCGACATCGCTGCGCAGTACGTGCAGATCACGACGCGCGCGAAACTGTCACCGCGTGAGTCGCAGATCCTGCGCATGCTGGGCGAGGGAAAGCCGAACAAGGAAATTGCGCGCGACCTGTCGCTGGAGCTCGGCACGGTGAAGGGGCATGTGAGGTCGGTGCTCGAGAAGCTGGGTGTGCGCAACAGGACCGAGGCGGTTGCCGAGGCCACGCGGCGCGGCATCGTGGCCCAGCACTGAGCGCTCCGTCCCCTCGAACGCCAGGCGTCCCCTAAGGCCAACGACGGCTCCATCCACCCCTCCAACGGGAGAGGAAGCGATGACCGCGGGGCCCTACAGTGATGATGACTTGTCCATCACTGCTGCCGTACCACCCATGAAAGGTCTTGACCCCATGAACCCCGAGTCCGCGCCGACGCCTGCCTTGGCTGAGATCACCCGCCGTCAGTTGCTGGTCGTCGGGGCTGGCGCAGCAGCCACAGCGGCTTTACCCTTCGCAGCTTCCGCAGCTTCCGCTGCTTCCACCGCGCAGAACAGCGCAGCAACCTTGAAAGGATCAACCATGAGCTACATCACCACCAAGGACGGTGTCCAGATCTTCTACAAGGACTGGGGTCCCGCCAACGCGACGCCCATCGTCTTCTCGCACGGATGGCCCCTGAGCTCCGACGATTGGGACGCGCAGATGATGTTCTTCCTCTCCAAGGGCTATCGCGTCGTTGCGCACGATCGGCGCGGGCATGGCCGCTCGGCGCAGGTCTGGAGCGGACACGACATGGACCACTACGCCGACGACCTCGCCGCTGTCGTGGACCATCTCGACCTCAAGGGCGCGATCCACGTGGGCCATTCCACCGGCGGCGGCGAGGTCGTGCGTTATCTTGCGCGCCACGGCGAGAAGCGAGCCGCCAAAGCCTGCCTCATCGCAGCGGTGCCGCCGCTCATGGTCAAGACCGCTTCGAATCCGGGCGGTCTGCCGAAGGACGCGTTCGATGACCTGCAACTGCAGACGGCCACGAACCGGGCGCAGTTCTTCCGCGACCTCCCTGCGGGGCCGTTCTACGGCTTCAACCGCCCGGGCGTGAAAGCTCAGGAAGGCATCATCCAGAACTGGTGGCGTCAAGGGATGATGGGCAGCGCCAAGGCGCACTACGACGGCATCGTTGCGTTCTCGCAAACCGACTTCACCGACGACCTGAAGAAGATCGGCCTGCCAGTGCTGGTGATGCACGGCGACGATGACCAGATCGTCCCCTACGCCGACTCCGGGCCGCTGTCTGCCAAGCTGCTGAAACACGGCACGCTGAAGACCTACAAGGGCTTCCCGCACGGCATGCCGACGACGCAGGCGGACGTCATCAACGCCGACTTGCTGGCCTTCATCAAGACCTAAGTGGTGCCGCCTACAAGCTGTCTCGCAGAAATGCCAGCATCCTTCGCCAGGATTCCTCACGCGCGCGAGCCGTGCCGGCTGGCGAACCGCCGAGGTCCTGGTCTTCACCAGACACAGGATGCTTGAATCGCGTCGACATGGTGGACACATGCGGCCAGCCCAGACTGTGGCCGGCATCAGCGTAGGACAGGTGTTCGACAGGGTGATTGAAACCCTTGCGCTTGAAGCGGGCCAAGGCGAACTCGGTCAGCCCGGCAGAAGGCCAGATTCGGTCGTCCTGGCCGCTGATCAGCAGCACGGGCCCATTGATGTTCTCCACGCGGATAGAGGCAGCTTCCACGACGGCACTGTCCTGCAGCGGGATGAAGTACCAGTCAAAGCTGTCGGGGTCGACGCGACCTTGCGAAACGGCGAGGTTCCACTCCTCAAGAGGCATGACGTCGGCATGTGGCACATCCTTGCCATCGAGTGTCCAAGCCGAGTGCCCGCTCGGCGGATAGGCGGGCCAGACAATGCCGCTGGCAACGTATGCCACCACAGCCCGGATCGCGGGAAACGTCGCGCCCAGGAGAAGCGCCAGTTCTCCGCCTCTGGATGCACCCGACACGGCGATGCGATTGCGCTCGACCTTGTCTTGCTGTGCCAGCCAGGCGATGGCCTTGCCGAAGTACTCCAGGGGAATGCGGTCCAGCGTGGGCGGCAGCCCCTCCATGCCGAAGTAAGCGAGCGCCAGCGCCACGTACCCATGCGACGCCAGCAGCGCAGCCATTTCCTCCGACCACCGCACTCCGCCTCCTGAGCCGCCCACAACCAGAACCGCAGGATGGCGGCCGGATGCTCGCGGCTCGAACAAGGTTCCTGCAAGTCCCGCTTCGCGTACCTTGCGCGCCGTCACGGAATCGTCGCAGTAGCGTCTGCGGATGCTGTGCGTGATCGGTTCCGCGGACTCGCTTTCGGCGACGAGTGCAATGGTCATGGGGTCGTCCGCGCACTGGACCGAAAGCGGCAGCTCCGATGCCGGCTGCGGCGAGCGGGACCAGAACAGGCCCATGGCGTCCACGCCTGTGTAGGCGCCGGACGAGGGCGCATCGCGGGTCAGGTCAACGTCGCCTGTAGCGGCTGCATGGAATGTCGCTTGCGAAGCCAGCACGGCTCCTGCTGCCCCTGCGCTGATGGCCCGCAACGTTATCTGTTGACCAGGCGTCAACCCGTGCACGGTGATGCGCAAGGTTTCGTCGAACAGGCATTCAGCGGGGAGTGGGCCAAAGGAGATTGCAGGCATCGCGGATTATTGCGTCGGTGCTGCAGATGAAAGGCCGCACTGTCCCGGACGCGTGCCGCAGTCCGCGCCGAAGGCGTCGTGGGCAGGCCCGCGCAGCCGCGCGCGGCGATCGCCTCCCCATCTGAAGCGCTGCGCCCCAGACGCCGGGCTGGGCCCGGCTTTTCTTCGTCCGTCCAGGTGAACGCCAAGCCACCGCGCGCTGGCAGGGCATGCGCCTGCGCGGCCAGCATGCCGTGCCAGCGTGCCCATCTCGCGTAGCACGGCTTGCGCCTCGCTCGTCATGCCTGCCATGGCATAGGTGAAGCCGCGCGCAGCAACGAGCACCGACCAGTCGGGCGCCTTGCCTTCCGCAATGGCTGTTTCGGCGAGCGCTGCGTCGAAGCGGCGCATCTCAGGAAGCGAACGCGCAAGCCATAGGCGGGCGAGCAGGAAGTCGCTCTTCAGGGCAATTGAACGCTGATGTTTCAGTGTCTCGACTTCAACCTTAGGTTGAACCCTGCATCGCAATCGCCAAACGACAGATGCGCTCGGCGGATAAACAATCGTTCCTACACGGCGCCGATCCTGAGCGCCGGATTCATCGGAGATGACGAGTATGAAAAGCACCACCTACGCCCCAAGCCTCGCGGCCATTCGGCCCGATGCCAAGGAGGAAATTCCTGTCTTGGACATTGGCCCCTACCTGGCAGGCGAGACGGGCGCGCTGGAACGTCTGGGCGAGGAGATGCGCTACGCCCTGGAGAACATCGGCTTCTATTTCGTCGTCAACCATGGAATCTCGCAAGATCTGATTGACGGGGTGTTCGAAGCCGCCAAGATCTTCCACGCCCTGCCGCCGGAGCAGAAGATTGCCTTGGCCTTCAACCAGGACAACGTGGGCTACGTGCCGCTGCAGGGCTCGACTACACGGCATTCCGCGCTCAATCGCGACAACAAGCCCAACTTCGTGGAGTCCTTCTTCGTTAAGCGCGATCTGGCCACAGATCATCCAGACGTCGTCGCCGGCAAGCAATTCCGCGGCCAGAACCTCTGGCCTGCGAGCTCACCCGAAGTACGCCGCCTGGCGATGGCCTATGCCGACGCGGCCGAGCGTCTGGGGGTGTCGCTGCTGCCGCTCTATGCTTTGGCGCTCGGCCTGCCGCCCGACTGGTTCTCACCCGCATTCCGAGAGCCGATGTACACACTGCGCCTGTCGCACTATCCCCAACAGCCCCCCGCGACCGACAACACCTTCGGTCTGGCTCCGCACACTGACACGAGCTTCATGACGCTGCTGCCACAGAACAAGGTGCAGGGACTGTCAGTGCGATTGACCAATGGCAAGTGGATCGATGCACCGGCCATGCCCGGTACTTTCCTGGTGAACGGCGGAGACCTGATGCGTCGCTGGACCAACGACCGTTTTCTGGCCACGCCCCATCGCGTCATCAACAAATCCGGACAGGAGCGCTATGCCGCACCTTTCTTCCTAGATTGCGACTACGACTGGGTGATGAGATGCGTCCCTACCTGCCAGCCCGAGCAGGGCGAACCTTCCTATCCGCCTATCACCTACGCGGAGTACATGGCCTGGTACCGCGCGCAGAACTATGCGGCAGCGCCAGGCAAGGACGGCGTGAAACTGGCCGCATATTGATCCCATTTTCTTGAACATCGGAACCACCATCATGCACAGAAGTTTCCAGCCAACGCGCCGCCAGGCGGTCGCCTCGTTTGCAGCCGCACCCTGGCTATTGCATGGTGCTGCGCGGGCGCAGGTTACCTGGCCCAGCAAGCCGATCCGCTACGTGGTGACCTTCGCCCCGGGCGGCTTCGCCAGCAACTTTGCTCGGATGCTTGCAGAGCCACTGGGCAGAAGCTTGGGTCAGTCGGTGTACGTGGACAACCGGGCTGGCGCCGGTGGGCTGATTGGCGTGGACAACGTCACCAAGTCACCTGCCGATGGGTACTCCATTGTCATGACGGCCGCCAATACCACGGCAATCACTCCTGCCGTCATGGGCTCCAAAATGCCTTATGAGCCGCTGAGAGATCTGACGCCCATCGTCTACCTGATCAACCAGCCCAATGTATTGGTGGCGCATCCAAGCGTACCGACCGGGAAGTTCGCGGATTTTGTCGCTTGGGCCAAAAGCCGCCCGGGCGAGGGCTTCGCGACGCCTGGGATTGCCACGAGCAACCACATCATGGGCGAGATGCTCTCGTCGAACCTGGGCATTCAGCTTGCGCATGTGGCCTACAAGGGCGCGGCGCCTCTCACGATCGACCTGCTGGCAGGCGGCGTAAATCTGGCAATCTTGAACATCATGGATGCCGCCCCGCTGGCGGCGGACGGACGCGTCAAGCCTGTCCTCGTCAGCACAGCTCAGCGCTCAGCACTGCTTCCTAACGTGCCCACCATGCAAGAACTCGGCGCCTCCGCTTTTCCGATGATTTCCTGGCAGGGCATCTTCGGGCCTGGCGGCTTGTCGGCCTCTATCGTGAGTCGCCTTAACGCCAGCTTCAACGACGCGCTCAAAACCGGTCCCGTGCAGGATTGGATGCGCGCAAACGGCGCTACGCCGGTAGGCGGTACACCAGACGATTTCCGCAAGTTTGTCCAAACTGAACAACGCTTGTGGGGCGATCTGGTGCGTAAATTCAAGATCACGAACAGTTGAGAACTCATTCGATGCTTCCCAAACGTACGCTTTCGCTCGCCGTAGCCCAGATGGGGCCGGTGCACCTGGCCGACAGCCGAGAATCTGTCGTTACCCGTCTCGTTGCGATGATGCGGGAGGCGAAGACCCGCGGCGCGGAGTTCGTGGTTTTCCCCGAGCTTGCTCTGACCACTTTCTTTCCCCGCTACTGGATGAGCGAGAACGAGGCGCAGCAGCGCTTCTTTGAAGCCACGATGCCAGGCCTTGCCACGCAGCCCCTGTTCGACATGGCGCGTGAACTGTGCATGGGTTTCTATCTGGGCTATGCCGAGTTGGCATCAGATGGCAGGCCCTACAACACCGCGATCCTCGTCGACCGCCGCGGCGAGATCGTCGGCAAGTACCGCAAGATCCACCTGCCGGGCCATTTGGACCACAAGCCCGACGCGCCTTTCCAGCACCTGGAGAAAAAGTTCTTCGACGTGGGTGACCTGGGGTTTCGCGTGTTCGACACCGACAGCGTACGAATAGGGATGTGCCTGTGCAACGATCGCCGCTGGCCTGAGACCTACCGGGTGATGGCGCTTCAGAGCGCCGAAGTCGTGGTGCTGGGCTACAACACGCCCTCGATCAACATCCACTGGAACGAGCCGGTCCACCTGCGCACCAGCACCCACCTCATCTCGCTGCAGGCCAACGCCTATCAGAACGGTATCTGGGTCGCGGCTGCGGCTAAGTGTGGCAGCGAGGACGGCCACCACATGATCGGCAGCTCGGTCATCGTCGCTCCCACAGGCGAAATCGTGGCGCGCACCCTGACCGAAGAGGACGAGGTGATTTGCGTGAAGGCCGATTTGTCCCTGGGCGCGTTCTTCCGCAAGCACGTCTTCAATTTCGCCGAGCACCGCCGGCCCGAGCATTACCGCCTGATCACGGAGCGCACCGGCGCGGGCGAGCCAGTGTCATGAAGAGCGTCGGGGTTTCCGAAGAGGCCTTTGACCTCACCCTACGCAACGGCCGCGTCGTCACTGGGGGCGCGGTGATTGAGGGCGACATCGGCGTGCGCGACGGCCGTATCGCCGCCATCGGTGGCCGCCTAGCGCCCGGTACGCGCGACGTAGACGCTGCCGGCCGCTGGGTGGTTCCGGGCGGCATCGACAGTCATTGCCATGTGGAGCAGCGCTCCGGCATGGGCATGATGTGCGCGGATGACTTCCACTCGGCCACCGTCGCTGCTGCCTTCGGCGGTACCACCACGATCCTGCCATTTGCCGCCCAGCACCGCGGCATGACCGTGCCCGACGTGCTGTCCGACTACCACCGGCGCGCTAGTGAGAAGGCGGTAATCGACTACGGATTCCACCTCATCCTCGCCAACCCCGACGAACAAACCCTGCGCGAGGACCTGCCGGCCGCCATACGTGGCGGCATCCGCTCCCTCAAGGTCTACATGACCTACGACCTGATGAAGCTGGATGATGGGCAACTGCTCGACGTGCTTGCGCTGGCGCGGGAGGAGGGTGCCTTGGTCATGGTGCACGCCGAGAACAACGACGTCATCAAGTGGCTGAGCCGTCGCCTGCTTGAGCGCGGGCACACCGCGCCCAAGTACCACGGCATCGCGCACGATCCACTGGCAGAGACGGAGGCAGCGCATCGCGCCATCGCCCTGGGACGCCTGGTGGACGTGCCCCTGCTGCTGGTGCATGTGGCCGGCGGAGACACGGTCGAGCTGATCCGCCAGTCGCAATTGTTGGGCGCAAATGTGCTGGCCGAGAGCTGTCCTCAGTATCTTTTCCTGAGCGCGGCGGACCTGGACCGGCCGGGCTTGGAAGGCGCGATGTACTGCTGTTCTCCGCCGCCCCGCGATGCCGATTCGCAGGAGGCCATCTGGCACGGTCTGCTCGACGGCACCCTGGCGACCTATTCATCCGACCACGCGCCCTATCGCTTCGACGAGAGCGGCAAGCTACCCAAGGGGCCAGCCACCACCTTCAAGGACATGGCCAACGGCGTGCCCGGCATTGAACTGCGGTTGCCCCTTCTTTTCAGCGAAGGCTTTCTCAAGGGGCGCATGGACATTCATCAGTTCTGCGCCCTGTCGGCTGGCAACCACGCGCGACTGTATGGCCTCGCACCGCGCAAGGGTGAGATCGCCGTGGGCGCCGACGCCGACATCGCTGTTTGGAATCCCGACCGCGAAGTTAACGTCACCGCTGCCATGCTGCATGACAAGGCCGGCTACACGCCTTACGAAGGCAAGAGCCTGCGGGGCTGGCCGGAGGTCGTGATCAGCCGCGGACGGGTCGTCGTGCAGGACGGCGAACTCTTCGCCGAGCGCGGGTCGGGCGAGTTCATCCCGCGCGGGATGCCCGACATTCCGCGGCGGCACGCGCCGACGCAGGGACAGGGTGCCCGGCCGCACGGCAGAGTGCTCAAGGCGCTCATTGGCCTGGACAGGGAGACGCTGTGACTAGTCCTCGTGCAAACCCGGTTGTGAAGGTTTTCAATCCAAACACCTCTGCAGCGGTCACCCAGGCCATCACCCGCGCTATGGCGCCGGTGGCAGCAACCTCCGCTTGCCGGTTCGAGAGCACCACCGCGGCGAGCGGGCCGCAGGGCATCGTGACGCAGGAGGACTTCATCGAGGCCGAGCAGACCGTGGCTGCCTACGTGTCCGCGCAGCGCGATGCGGCAGATGCCTTTGTGGTGGCTTGCTTCAGCGACCCCGGCGTGGCTCGAGCGCGCAATGCCAGCGGCGGCAAGCCAGTGTTAGGCCTTGGCGAAACCGGGCTGCACGCCGCCATTCGGCGCGGCAAGCGGGTCGGTGTGGTAGCGATTGCCGATGCGGCGATTCCGCGCCACATGCGCTACTGGGCTCAGCTCGGTTTGCGGGACCTCGTGGTGGGCGAACGCGCGCTCAACTTACGCGTGGATCAATCGGGCGACCCTGCTTTGGCCTGGAATTCCATGCGTGAGGCCGGCCGGCAGTTGCGCGATGTGGTCGGAGCCGACGTCTTGCTGCTGGGATGCGCCGGCATGGCCGATCTGCACGCGAGACTGGAAAGCGCCCTTCAGATGCCAGTGGTCGAGCCCTGTGTTGCGGCAGCGGCCGAAGTCATAAGGTTGCTGGACGATGGCGGACGCTAAGACCCCGCGGCCGCCGGCCCGGTGTCTCGGCGTGCTCGGCGGAATGGGGCCGTTGGCTGCGGCTTTCTTTGCTGGCCGCGTGACGCAACTCACTCCGGCCACCGTGGACCAGGAGCACATCCCGGTGCTGCTGCACAACGATCCACGTATTCCCGATCGCTCCAATGCCATGATCGCTGGCGGCCCCGACCCTTTGCCCGCCATGCAGCGTGGCATCCGGGCGCTGAATGCCGGCGGCGCGGAGTGCATCGCCATCCCGTGCAACACGGCGCACCTGTGGTTCGATGCGCTGCAAGGCGTAAGCGGCAGCCCATTGCTGCATATCGCCGACGCCGTGGTTCAGGACCTGCGACGCCAGGGTATCGAGCGGGGCCGCGTCGGTATCCTCGGCACGCCTGCAACGCTGCGAATGGGGCTGTACCAGCGCTGGCTGGCTGAAGCTGGCTACGAGCCCCTGCTGCCCGGCGAGGAGGAACTGACGCGCTGGTGTGTAGCCGCCATCGCCGCAGTGAAGGGGAATCGCCTAGCCGAGGCGTATTCGCCCGCTGCGCGCGCCATCCATGGGTTGCGGCAGCGCGGCGCGGATGCCGTTGTTCTTGGCTGCACCGAGTTGCCGCTGGCGGTGCCTACGCAGCGGCGAACTGACTTCGGACTGGTGCTGACCGATTCGATCGACGCGCTAGCTCGCAGCGCGGTGGCGGCTTGTCATGGCTGAACGCTCATGGACCGGCGGGAAACGTCCGGCTTCCGAAGCATGGACAATGACAGCGACCCGGGCGGTTGCGCACCTCTTCCTTTAGCAGTCCCAGTACTTGTGCCGTCATGAACCTGCGTCAGATCGAAGTCTTCCGCGCGATCATGTCCACGGGATCGGTGAGCAACGCGGCACGCCTTCTTCATGTTTCTGTGTCGGCCGCGAGCAAGGTGCTCGCGCACACGGAGAGCCGTCTCGGCTTTCCGCTCTTCGTACGCAGTAAGGGGCGGCTTCTTCCCACGGCCGAGGCGCGCCGGCTGTACCACGAGGTAGAACTGGTATATCGCGGCGTGCAACGCATCGACGACCTCGGTCATGAGCTGGCCGAGCGCCGTCACGGCCTGGTCTCGGTGGTGACAAGCCCCAGCATCGGGCAGATGCTCATCCCCCTGGCCATCGCTCAGTTCCGCAGCGGAAGCCCGGACGTGCATGTACATTTCCACTGCCTCTCCCACGCGCTACTCAAGGACCGGCTAGTCAACCGCCTGTGCGATCTTGGCGTGTCCATGCTGCCAGTGGAGCATCCAGATTTGCTGTCGATTCCCATCGCGCAAAGCCGCATCGTATGCATCAGCCCAAGAGCCCATCCAATGGCGGTGCGATCGAGACTGACGATCGCCGACCTGATGGAGTTCCCCATGATCAGCTACCCGTCGGATACGCCTTTCGGCGCGCGCATCGAGCGAATGTTCGCGGCCCATGGGACCTTTCCCAAGACGCACATCGAGGTGGGCTCGCCGCAAAATGCCTGCGCCCTTGTGCATGCCGGCGCTGGCATTGCGCTGGTGGACGAGTTCTCGCTTCAAGCGTGGCAGGATGCTCGCTTCCGAGTGGTGCCGCTCGAAGGCGTGGATCCGATCGTCGCCCACTTCGTTCATCCACGCTCGGAACCGTTGACCGATAGCGCCAAAGCCTTCGAGCGGGCCCTCAGAAGCGTGCTTTTGCAGGCCCGTTTGCAACTCAGTCCAAATTCCTACTAACGTATCGAGGTGCCAACCGCCTCGCACGGTTTCGCGCTCTTCCGGCAACCAACCAGAAGCCGTCACCGAACCGAGCTGCGCAGACGGCGCAGCCGGCAGGCCGTGATTCGGTCTTCATGTGCCTGTGGCTCCTCTCGAACGGCCGCACTGTTTCCACGAGATGAACGCCGAGGTGCGAAAACGCACATCCGCGAGGCCCCCTGCGGGCGCAAACTTCATCCCACACCAATCCCATTCAACCACTTGAAGGAATCCGACAATGAACACCGCTTCCAAGCTCCTCTCCGGTTTTGCGCTCGCGATCCTCGCTGCCGCCGGCGTCCAAGCTGAAACCTACGACGGCGTCGCCAAGGTCACATCGACCCAGACGCGTGCCGCAGTCCGCGCCGAAGGCGTCGTGGCCGCACGCAGCGGCGACCAATTCAGCGATGTGGCCGGGCAAGGCGTCACCAGCATCGCCAGTTCGGTAGCGCGCGCTTCGGTTCGCACGCAAGGATTCGCTGCCGCTCACAGCGCGAACCCGTACGCCGAAGGCTACGGCCAAGGCGTGACGCGCGTCGAATCGCCGGTCGACCGCGCCAGCGTGCGCATGCAGGCCCGCGCAGCCGCGCGCGGCGATCGCCTCCCCATCTGAAACGCTGCGCCCCAGACGCCGGGCTGAGCCCGGCTTTTGCGGATCGCTTTATGGCAGAGGGAGCTCGCGCATGAGGTTGCTGCGCACCCACGTGAACGCGCCGGACTGAACGTTGTTCGCTTGCCAGCGGCGGAATTCGGGATCGGCTGACAACGGATCCGTCACCTTCGCGTATTCCATCGCGTTTTCGAACTGCACGGTCAGAACATAGTTGCCCAGTTCGCCTGCGGCCACGCTCCACAGTTGCGGGTTGGGCGCGCCATGCTTCTTCCAGAGCGCCGCGCCCGCCTTCACGGCTTCAATGACGGCCCCGAGATCGGCTCCGGGGTTGGGTCGCAGGACATATCGCGCTTCGTAGGCCATGGAAGTCTCCTTCGCCAAGCAGGAGCCGACATTGAAGCACCTGAGCGCTTGTGGGGCAATCTGGCGTTGTCCGCTGTCCGCTGCGCGCACAATGTTCCGCTGAACGATTTCGATTGGGTTGACATGGCATCTCGACCAAACGTCCTGATCATCGGAGGCGGCATTGGCGGCTTGTTCGCCGCCAATGCACTGATCGGACAGGGGCTGCATGTTTCGGTTTATGAACAGGCGTCCGCCCTGGGCGAGATCGGCGCTGGTGTGTTCGTGACACCGAATGCGGTGCGCCACCTGGAGCGTGTGGGCCTCGGGCCCGCCGTCGAGAGATGGGGTGCGCGAGTCGGTCCCGGCTCTTTCTACTTTCGCCACGACGGTACGCCGATCGCCCCGGTGCAGGTGTCGGATGCCTCCGGCTGGAACGCGGCCTTCGGCATGCACCGCGCCGACTTCGTCGATTTCCTCGCTGCCAACCTGCCCGCCGGGATCGTCCACACCAGCCATCGTGCGATCGCCTTCGAGCAGACCGACGACGTCGCCCGCGTCGAATTTGCCAACGGCGCCATCGCCGAGGCCGACGTCGTGGTTGCCGCCGACGGAATACATTCCGCGCTGCGTCCTTACGTCTTTCCGCCTTCGAAGCCCGTCTTTCACGGCACCGTTTCCTATCGAGGCCTGGTCTCGCGCGAGCGCCTGCCGAACTGGCCGATGGACCGCTGGCAGATGTGGGCGGGTCCGTCCAGACATTTCCTGGTCTTCCCTGTTCGTCACGGAACGATGGTCAACTACGTCGGTTTCGTGCCGACCGATGAGGAAATGAAGGAATCGTGGTCCGCGCCCGGCGATCCAGCGGTGCTGCGCCGCGAGTTCGAAGGCTGGGACCCGCGCATCGCCAATGTCCTTCAGCAGGTCGACAAGACATTTCGCTGGGCACTCTACGACCGCGAGCCGTTGCCGACCTGGACCAAGGGCCGGTTGACGCTGCTCGGCGACGCGGCACATCCGATGCTTCCGCATCTGGGCCAGGGGGCCAACCAGGCCATCGAGGATGGCATGGCGCTCGCCACGATCCTGGCGCAGGTGGACACATCGGGCGTAGGGGCGTCGCTGCTCGCCTACGAGCGATTGCGTCGCAAGCGCGTGGCGGAGATTCAGCTGGGTGCCCGACAGAATGGACTGCGCGTCGACTCGACCGACATCGATCTCGGTGTCCGTGACGCGGCGCTCGCCGCGCACGCCGAATTCCGCAAGCGCCTCTATTCCTACGATGTGGTGCCGGATGCGCGCGCCGCCGCGGCAGCGCTGCCGCAATAGATTTCTTTCGGTCGCGATTTCAGGCTTCGGCGCGAATGCCGTGCTCGCGCACATTCATCTTCAATCCCACCGGCGACATGGCCAGCTGCATCAGTTCGCGCGGCTCCTTGCCGTCGGCTGTGCCGACGTTCTGGATGTCGAAGCGACTCAACAGAACCGCCATCGCCATCTTCATTTCAATCAAGGCGAGGTAGCGCCCGGGGCAGATGCGCGGGCCGGCACCAAAGGGCATGGAGATACGCTTGGCGGCGCTGGCATTCTGCCCGGGACGGCCGTCGGCCAACCAGCGTTCGGGGTTGAAGCGGGCGGCATCGCGAATGTGGCGTTCACTCACCGCGTCGCGTCGCATGACTGCGAACACCACCATGCCGGCCGGGATGTGCACGTCACCCAGCGTGGTGTCGCGCAGGGCTTGCATGGCGTTCTGCGGAGCCACCGGCTTCAGGCGCATGGTTTCGTGGGCGCAAGCTTCCACATAGTCCAGTTGACCAATCTGGTCGACGGTGGGCGGCTCGCCATCGGCGCACACGCGGCGCACCTCCGCGGCGGCCTCGGCCAGGGCCTGCGGGTTTTGCCATAGCAAGTGGATCATCCAGGCCAGCGTGTTTGCGGTGGTGTCTTCTCCGGCCAGGAGCATGGTGAGCACGTTGCCAGCCACTTGGCTGTCGTCCATCCCGCTGTCGGGTTCGTCAGCGGCAACCAGCATGGCCTCCAGCAGGTTGGATGGGTGCTCGCGCAGGGCCGGGTTCGCCTCCAGTCGCCTGCGCCCTTGCACAATGAAGCCATCGACGGCCGCATTCACCTCGGCCACGCTGCGCACCAGGGCGCGATCTTCGGCCGACGGGAACCAGCGCCACAGCGGAAGTGGCGCGAAGATGCGCTTGAACACGGCCGGAAAGATGCGGTTCAGGTGTTTCTGGATCACGTCTTCGTCGCTTTGCAGCGTGTTGACCTCGGCGCCGAACGCCAAACCGGCAATCGCGTCCACTGTGAAGCGCATCAGATCGGCCTGCAGATCGATGGTGGTGCCATGACGCGCCGCCTGCTGCCAGCGTTGGGCGAGGCGCAGTCCAACGCGCTGCAGTGCAGGGTGATAGCGCTTCACGTGACCGGGGTCGAAGGCGGCCATCACCATGCGTCGCTGGCGCCGCCAGGTCTCGCCGTTGGCGCCGAACACGCCACCCATCAGACCGAGTTCCGTCCACACCTGTTCGAGCTTGGTGGTGCGGCGAAAGCCGTCGGGGCGGTCACGCAGGGCTGTGGCAATCAGTTCATGGTCGCCCAGCACCACCGCGCGGCGAGGGCCCAGGCGCAGTTTGAAGATCGGGCCGTACTCCTCGCACCACTGCTCAAGTTGCAGGTGCAGCCGAGTGGATTCGATCTGAAGCAGGTTGCCGAACACCGGCACGCCGCGGGGGCCGGGCAGGTCGTCGAACTGGCGCAGCCGGCTCGCTGCGGTGGGCGTATTCATAGCGTTGCCGGCCGCCACGAGCGGCGCAAGGAGCGAAGGTCGTGCAAGATGGCCATCCTTGATCGGATGGATCAAGTATTGGGCAGTTTTGAGAGCTCGGCAATCGACATTTTTGACGATAGCGTCATGGCCACCGCCGCAGCGGGTGCGAGGTCGCGGCGGGATGTCGGTCTACAGCTTGAACGCCTTCGCCATCTCCACCACCGCCTGCCTGTCGAACGCGTTGACCTCGTCGATCAGCTCGTTGGTGAACAAGCGGTTCGGATCGCCCAGTTCCTCGGCCAGCTTGGGGTTCTTGCTGCTTTCGGCGGTCATCTCGATGTTGGCCTTCCACTCGGCCAGCGACGACGCGCCGATGCGCTGGTCCGGGTCGTCCGGGCGGCGCATCCAGCTGTTCTTGCGGTCCTTCAGGATGAACGCCAGCTCCTTGCGCGCCTCTTCCTCGCTGCGCCCCTTGGGCCGGCTCTCGGGGTACACGGCCCAGTGCAGGTCGATGCCGGCATCGAGGTTGCTGTGGGCAAAGATCGTCGACTTGGCGATGCCGCGGAACAGCGCCACCAGCCCCTTGCGCTCCTCCTTCAGCAGCTTGCGCGGCACGCAGATCCAGCCGGAGCCCACCTGGGCGAATTTCGGCGTGATCGGCACATAGCGCAGCTGGGTGCCGACCAGCTCGATGCGCGCCGTCGCGGTGTCGAAGGACACCATCGCATCGACCCGATCGTTGTCGATCGCCGCGCCGGCCGGTGCGCCGTCGCCGATGGCGATGTATTCGCACTTGTCGTCTTTCAGCCCCAGCTCGGCGAGCATGGTCTTGGTGACCACGATCCCGGGGTCGCCCTGGTTGCGCACGCCGATGCGCTTGCCCGCCAGGTCCGCCGCCGACCTGATCGGGCTGCCCGGCTTCACCACGATCACGTTGGCATTGCGCGGCAGCCACTTGTAGACGCTCACCAGGTCCAGCGTCGGGTCCTTGGCCATCGCCGGCAGCAGGATGCCGGGCACGGCAGGCCCGAAATCCACGTGGCCGGCGCGCAGGCTCTGCATCGCCTGCGCCATGCTCGACATGTTGACGTACTCCACGTCCACGCCGCCGGGCTTGTAGAAGTTCAGCTTCGGGTGCTGGCCCGAGGTCACGAAGCACTGCTGCGGATCGTTGACCGCCGCCGTGTTCGCAACCTTCATCACGCGCAGGTTCTGCGCCAGGGCCGGCAAGCCGCCGGCCAGTCCGAGGGCACCGAGCCCCAGGCCGAAATCACGTCGAGTCAACATGGTCCACTCCTTGCCGGTACTTGCCGGCGGCGTTGAAAGAAATCAGGCGCTGGACAGCTAGACATTCACGGTGCGTTGCGAGGTGTCGGCCGGCATCCAGTGCAGCACGCGCCGCTGCACGCGGCGCAGCAGCGAGGTCAGCAGGATGCCGATCACCGAGAGCACGACGCACACCGCGAAGCTGCCGCCGGTGTCGGCCTGCGCCTCCATCTGCAGGATCAGCACGCCCAGGCCGGCCTGGGCGCCGACGAACTCGCCCACCACGGCGCCCACCACGCTGAAAGCGGCGGCCATGTTCAAGCCGGCGAAGATGTAGGGCAGGGCGCTCGGGAACTTGGCCTTGCGAAAGATCTGCCAGCGCGTGGCGGACAGCGAGCGCAGCAGGTCGATGCGGTCCGGGTCCACCGCCTTGAAGCCCGCAATGCTGGTCACCAGCACCGGGAAGAAGGTGAGCAGGCAGATGATCACCACCTTGGAGCCGATCCCGAAGCCCAGCCAGACCACGATGATCGGCGCCACCGCGACCTTGGGCACGCTCTGCAGCGCGGCCACGTAGGGTTCCAGCAGCGCCTCCAGCTTCGGCATCTGCGAGACAACGATGCCGATGCCCAAGCCGATACCGCCGCCGATGAAGAAGCCCAGCAGGATCTCGGAGAGGGTGACTCCGCCGTGGTACCAGAAGCCATCCTTCGCCATCGGCCCGGTGGCCAGGCCGCGCCAGAGCGCGACCCCGATGTCGCTGACCGGCGGGACCAGGTGCTTGGGCACCTTGAAGAGCCGCACGGCCGCTTCCCACGAGCCGAGCAGCGTGATCAAGAGCAGGATGGATTGCACGCGGGTGGACGCCAGCGGGTTGGCGCGGCGGGGGCGCGGCGCCTTCGATGGCCTGGCGGTGGTGTCGTCCGGCTGCGTGGCGGACGCGGCGTTGGAGGTCAACATGGCAGTCGTCATGGCAGCACCTTTTCAGTCGAACGAAGCGGCATGCGAGAAGCGCTCGCGAATCGTTGCGGACGCGGACGCGAACACCGGATGCGACATCGCTTCCATCGTTCGCGGCCGCGGCAGGTCGATGGGCAGCACGCGCTCCAGCGTGCCCGGGCGAGGCGACATCACGAACACCTTGTCGCCGAGGAACACGGCCTCGGGGATCGAGTGCGTGATCAACACCACGGTCTTGCCGCTTTCCATCCAGATGCGCTGCAGCTCGAGGTTCATGCGCTCGCGCGTCATCGCGTCCAGCGCGCCGAAGGGCTCGTCCATCAGCAGGATCTTGGGATCGTGCAGCAGCGCCCGCGCGATCGAGGCGCGCTGCTGCATGCCGCCGCTCAGCTGGCGCGGCAGCTTGTGCTCGAAGCCGTCGAGGCGGACCATGTGCAGGAGCTGCATGGCGCGTTCGCGCGCCTCTTTCTTGTCCAGCCCGATCACTTCGGCGGGCAGCATCACGTTCTCGAGCACGGTGCGCCAGGGCAGCAGGATGGAGCTCTGGAACACGACGCCCACGTCGCGCCGGGTGCCGTGGATCGGCTGGCCGTCGAGCACCACGCTGCCGACTTCGTAGTCGAGCAGCCCGGCCAGAATGCGCAGCAGCGTGCTCTTGCCGCACCCGCTGGGGCCGACGATGGTGACGAAGCTGCCCTGCTGGATGGTGCAGTCGATCTGCTGGAGCGCGAGCACACCGTCGCTGCCGCCACCGAAGGTCTTGGACAGCCCCGCGATGCGGATGTAGTCGGGCTTTCCTTGGAGGGTCGTGTTCATGCTTTGACTCCTGCGGGATTCAAGAAGCGAACCATGTGATGGGCGAGCACTTCCGGCGCCTGCATCGCCGCCACGTGCCCGATGGCCGGCAGCAGCACGGCATCGGCGCCGCGGATGCGTCCGGCCATCGCCAGCGTCACCGTAGGCGGCACCACGCGATCCAGCTCGCCGGCCAGCACCAGGGTCGGCGCCACGATGTCCGCCACCCCGTTGTCCAGCGTCGTCGCCACGGTCGCCGCGCGCCGTGCGGCGCGCGCCGACGCCGGCCGGGCGTTCGCGAACACGCGCCGCAGCTCCGGCCGCTGCGCGAGAAAGACCTCGGGAAAGAACCACGTCGCCAGCTCCTCCGCCGTCGCGGGCAGGCCGCGTCGCAGCTCGGCCAGGCGGCGCGCGTCCGGGCACAGCTCCTCGTAGGGCCGCGGCAGCGGCCAGGTGCTGGCAAGGACCAGGCGATCGACAGCCCGTGGATACAGCAGCGCCAAGGCCTGCGCCACTCTTCCGCCGAATGACGACCCGAACACATGCGCGCGCTTGAACCCCAGCGCCTTGATGAACTGCTGCGCGTCGTTCGCCAAGTCCGTCAGCGTCGCAGCGCGTTCGGGACCCTCGGTGTCGCCGCAGTCGCGCTGGTCGTACGAGATCACGGTGAAATGCTTCGTCAGCTGCGGAACCAGTGCGGTGAACATCTGGCGCGTGGCCTCCGCGCCGTGCATCAGCACCAGTGCGGGGCCCTGGCCTTCGCGTTCGAAGGCGACGCGCACCTCCCCGGCCTGCACGAAGTCCGTCATGCCGCGCCCCCCTCTTCCTGGTCCATCCAGAACGTCATCTCGATCTTCAGCCCGCGCGGGTCGTGGAGGAACAGCTGGTGGATGCTCCACCCGGGAATCGGCGCCTCGGCGAACGGCACGCCCAGCGCACCGAGGTGTTCGCGCATCTCCTTCAATCCGTGCGACCGGAACGAGATGTGGTCCACATGGCCGGTGACCGGCTGCATCGCCGCGTCCGGCTGCGAAAGATGCGCATACAGATGCACGATCGGCTGGCCCTCCGCATAGAGCCATGCACCGGGCGCAGGGATCTCCGGCCGCGCCCCGACCTGCAGGCGCATCACGCGCGTGTAGAAGTCGACCAGCGGCGGCAGCTCGTCGGGCGTGCAGCGGATCGTGTAGTGGTGAAGTGCGGTGACGGGCATGGCGTCAATCCAGCAGCCGGGCGAGAACGGCAGACAGCTCGGCGGCCGGATCCGTCGGCGTCCACGGCATGCGGAAGGCCACGTGCCCGTCCGGCCGCACGAGCACTGCGCCGCGCGGGCCGAGCAGCAGCCCGTCCTTCTCGTGCGCGTCCTCCAGCTGGTGGGCCTGCACCACGCGCCCGTTCTTGCCGGAAACGGCGCGCGCCGCCTCCATCCACCCATCCGCCTTCGGCCCCGCAACCAGCACGAACTCCTGGTCGAACCAGTCGAGCGTGGTGTGGCGCCGCGCCAGGTCCAGCCACAGGTGCGGGAAGCGCATGCCCGGCCGGTCGGCGGGCTCGTACCAGCGCGCCCGCATCACGTGCCTGCCCGTGCCGTCGGGGATGACCGCGCCGTCCTCGTAGCAGAAGCCCAGTGACTGCCCGATGCTGTGGATGTGGTTGTCGCTGTCGCGGATCCAGAAGTCGATGCGGTCCGGGTTGCCGGAACGCAGCGCCTCGTCGCACTGGATGAAGCGCGTCGCGTTGTGCAGGCTGAAGTCGGCGTTCGACTCGGCGACCGGGCGCCGTTCGCGCTCGTAGCTGTCCAGCAGCCGCGCGCCGGCGCGCCCCGTGAGCACGAAGGCCAGCTTCCATGCGAGGTTGTGCGCGTCCTGGATGCCGGAGTTCATGCCGTAGCCGCCGTTCGGCGGGAAGCGGTGCGCCGAGTCGCCCACCAGCAGCACGCGGCCCTTGCGGAAGCTCGCGGCCACCTGGCGGCTCATGCGCCACACCGAACGGTTGATCACCTTGACGTCGAGGTTGGGCACGCCCGAGACGGTGCGTGCGAAGCGCACGACCTCTTCATCCGAGCGCTCGCCGACGCGCTCGTCCACCTCGCGCCCCACCGGCAGCAGGCTGAGCCACCGGTCGCGGCCGTTGGTGTTGAGCACGGTCGTGATCGGGTAGGGCGAATCCTTCGCGTACACGCGCCAGCCGGCGCAAGTGGCGGCGTCGCGCACATGCGAGAGGTCGGCCTGCCAGAACTCGTTGGCCATCACGGCCAGCGTGGCCGGCCCGCGCATCTCGATGTCGGCCTGCCGGCGCACCGAACTGGCGGCGCCGTCGGCAGCGATGAGGTACTGGGCCTGCCAGGTGAGGGTCTCGCCGGTGTCCAGCTTGCGGCCGGTCACCGCGATGCCGCCGGCGCCCTCGTCGTAGTGCAGGAATTCGTGGCCGTACAGGAAGCGGCCGAGATCGCTCTTGCGCGCGTGGTCCAGCAGTTCCATCTCCACCGTGTCCTGCGACTGGATGATCTTCCAGCACGGCGAGTGCCCCACGTTCGGCTCGGGGTTGGTGCGGCCCCACTCGTGGCCGGTCATCGACTCGCAGAAGGCGAAGAAGTCGGAGCCGTCCGGCAGCGCATGGCGCTTCATCAGGCCGTCGATGCCCCACTGGCGGAAGATCTCCATCGTGCGCGTGTAGGTGCCGCGCGCCTTGGGGTGGTCGGTGGTCGTCGGGCTTTTCTCGAGCAGCACGAAGTCGATGCCGAAGCGCTGCAGCAGGATCGCCATCGACAGGCCCACCGGGCCGCCGCCGACGATCACGACAGGGATCTTGCTTTGCATGGTCAAACCTCCATGGGAGAGGCGAGGGACTCGCCCGTGAAGCGGTACGCCAGGCCGGGCGCGGTCGGCACCCAGCGTGCCGCGGCCAGGGCCAGCAGGCGGATGCCCAGGACTTCCTGCGGCAGCCACCGGGGGCGGGTGCCGAAGACGTTGAAGGTGGCGTAGCAGAGGTTGCCCTGGAGCAGCGGCACGTTGATCACGCTGCGCATGCCGATAGGGCGCATCTGCTCGAAGTCGTCGAAATGGCGCGCCAGCGTGTCCTCGCCCTCGCCGACGAACACCCGGCCCTGCACGAACAGGCACTCGGTCCACGGCGTGCGCGTCTTGCGCTTGGCGCCGTTCACCGGGTAGCGCTCGGCCTCGGACGAATAGAAGCGGCGCAGCAGGATCTCGTCGACCGGGTCGCGCTCGGTCGTCACGTTCTGCTGGATGCTGAACACGCTGTCGCCGGAAATCAGGCGTCGGCAGAGGTCCACCTGGCGCAAGGCGGCGTCGGCGCTGCGCGCCTCGGCCAGCTCGTCGAGGAGGTCGGCCACGAGGGCCGTGAGCGTCGATGCGTTAGCTGCGGGCATGGAGAAAGTCTAGGCGCCCAAATTCACCAATGTGCATTAAATTCTGATGTACCGATAACCAAGGAGTTATGCCTTGCCGACCGCCCGCGACCCTGCCGCCGACCTGCAGCACGCGCTGCTCACGCGCCTGAAGCTGCGGCAGCTTTCGCTGCTGCAGGCCGTCGACCGCCACCGCACGCTCGGCCGCGTGGCCGCCGAAATGCGACTGAGCCAGCCGGCGATCACCAAGGCACTGCGCGAGGTGGAAGACATCTTCGGCAGCAGGCTCTTCGAGCGCACCAGCCGGGGCCTGGTGCCCACGCCGGCAGGAGAGGCCGTGCTGCACTACGCGGGGCGGTGGCTCGCGGAACTGGAGGCCACCACGCGCGTGCTCACGTCACTCGAGGCAGGCCGCAGCGGACGCCTGCGCCTGGGCCTGACGCAGCAGGTGCCGCAACAGCTGCTGTCCGCAGCGCTCACCCATCTGCTGGATCGCACCCCGCGAATGGCGGTGATGACGCGCGAGGGCACGACAGACGAACTCGTCGCCGGCCTCGTCGCGCGCGAACTCGATTGCGCGATCGGCCGCTCGTACGACGGCGATGCGACGGGCTTGATGCAGGAGGCGATCTACCAGCAGGAGCCCTGCCTCGTGGTGACCGCCAAGAGCGTCGAGCGGCTGTCGCGCGGCCCGCTGGATTGGGCGCGGCTGGCGGAACTCGACTGGATCCTGCCGCCGCCGAACACGCCCATGCGCAGGACCTACAACGCGATCTTCGTGGGCGCCGGCGTGCAGCCTCCAGTGCCGATGCTGGAGACGACGTCGATTCGCAGCATGGAGATGGTGCTGCGCACGGAGCCCAACGCGATCACCATCCTGGCCCGGGACGTGGTGGCCGAGATGGAGCGGGGAGGACACTTGGCGGCGCTGTCCTATCGCTTGAACTGGAATTTGCCGCCGGTGAGCTTCTTCACGCTGAAGGAGCTGGAGGGGCATCCGATGGTGCAGTCGCTGAGGGCTGCGGTGGGGGAGACTGCGCGGGGGATGCAGCGCCCCAACCCCCTCACTCCTTCACCGACCCCGTCAACCCCGACACGTAGTACTCCACGAAGAACGAGTAGATGAACGCCACCGGCAGCGACCCCAGCAGCGCGCCCGCCATCAGCGGCCCCCACTGGTACACGTCGCCCTGCACCAGCTCGGTCACCACGCCCACCGGCAGCGTCTTGATCTCGGAGGAGGAGATGAAGGTCAGCGCGTAGATGAACTCGTTCCAGGACAGCGTGAAGGCGAAGATGCCGGCCGAGATCAAACCCGGCACCGCGAGCGGCAGCACGATCTTGACCAGGATCTGCCAGCGGCTCGCGCCGTCGATCAGCGCGCACTCTTCCAGTTCGGCCGGGATCGAGCGGAAATAACCCATCAGCAGCCAGGTGCAGAACGGGATCAGGAAGGTCGGGTAGGTCAGGATCAGCGCCCAGCGCGTGTCGAACAGGCCGAGGTTGAAGACCACGTTGGCCAGCGGAATGAACAGGATCGACGGCGGCACCAGGTAGGCGAGGAAGATCGACAGCCCGACATGCTTCGCGCCCCTGAAGCGCAGCCGCTCGATCGCATAGGCCGCGAACACCGAGGCCGCGAGCGAGAAGAAGGTGGACACCACCGACACCAGCACCGTGTTCCACAGCCATTGCGGATAGGCTGTGTCGAACAGCAGCTTGTGGAAGTGCGCCAGCGTCGGTGCGATGACCCAGAACGGATTGCCCTCGCGCGACAGCAGTTCGGCCTCGGGCTTCACCGAGGTGATGGCCATCCAGTAGAACGGGAACAGCAGGATGATCAGGAACACAACCAGGGGCAGGTAGACGACCACCGCCTTGCGCGGGATCGAATCGAGATAGCTCATGCCGACGACGTCGGTCTGTCCTGCCTTGCTGCTCATTTGTCCGAGCCTCCCTGTTGCCACGCGCGGCGCTGCAGTCCGAAGAAGCTGAACATCACGCACGCCAGCAGGAAGGGCACCATCGCGATCGCGATGGCCGCGCCTTCGCCGAGTGCGCCGCCGGAGATCGCGCGCTGGAACGACAGCGTTGCCATCAGGTGCGTTGCATTGAGCGGCCCGCCGCGCGTGATGACGTAGATCAGCTGGAAGTCGGTGAAGGTGAAGAGCACCGAGAAGGTCATCACCACCGCGATGATCGGCGTCAGCAGCGGCATCGTGACGTGGCGGAACTGCTGCCATGGCGTCGCGCCGTCGATGGCCGATGCCTCGTAGTACGACGGCGAGATGGTCTGCAGCCCGGCCAGCAGCGTGATGGCCACGAAAGGCACGCCCCGCCATACGTTGGCCGCGATGACCGCCAGGCGCGCGTTCCACGGGTCGCCGAGGAAGTCGATGTACCGGTCGATCAGCCCCATCTTCACCAGCGCCCAGCTGATGATCGAGAACTGCGAGTCGTAGATCCACCAGAACGCGATCGCCGAGAGGGCCGTCGGCACGATGTAGGGCAGCAGGATGACGGCGCGGAAGAAGGTCTTGAAGCGGATGTTCTTGTTCAAGAGCACCGCGAGCCAGAGCCCGAGGAAGAACTTGAACACGCTCGCCACGGTCGTGTAGAAGAGCGTGTTGAAAAGCGCCAGCCGCGTGACCGCGTCGCCCCACAGGTACTCGTAGTTCTCGAGCCCGATCCACACGCCCGCGCGGCCGACCTTCGCATCGGTAAAGCCGAGGTAGGTGCCCAGCCCGAGCGGATAGGTCAGGAACAGCAGCAGCAGCACCGCCGCCGGCAACATGAACATGAAGCCGAGGGCGTTGCGACTGTTCTGGATCCTTGCCAGGAGCGTCATGGGCAGGCTGCGCCGTCTTCGTTGCGGCGCGGCTTAAAGCTTGTAGTAGCGCTCGGCGCGCTTCTGCGCGCGCTCGGCGGCTTCCTTCGGCGTCTTCGATCCGCTCGCCGCCTCGGCCACCATGTTCGGGATGATGAAGTCCGCCGCCGCGCCGGCCGATGCGTAGCCGAGCTTGCCCTCGTAGCCGCCGGGCCGCAGGTTCTTGACCGAGTCGCGGTAGGGCGTGTTCTTCGGGTCCGAGCTCCAGATCGGGTTCTTCTCGTAGGCCCGCAGCGGCTGCGCCACATAGCCGCCGCCGCCCTGCAGCCACGGGTCGAACTGTTCCTTCTCCATCATGAAGCGCAGGAACTCCTTCGAGGCCTGCGGAAACTTCGTGTACTTCATGATCATCTGGTTGAAGAACAGGTGCGACTCGGTCGGCACGCCGACCGGCCCGATCGGGAATACCGCATGGTTGATGTCGGTGGCCATTTCCTTGACCTTCGGGTCGGGCGAGTTCTTGGCCGCGTAGTAGATCGAGATGCCGTTGTTGGTCACGCTGATCTGGCCGTCGAGGAAGGCCTTGTTGTTGTTCGGGTCGAGCCACGACAGGGTGCCCGGGATGAAGTTGGCGTACAGCTCCTTGGCGTACTCGAGCGCCTTCAGCGTTTCGGGGCTGTCGATCACGACCTTGTTGCTCTTGTCGACCAGCTTGCCACCGAAGGCCCAGACCAGCCAGTTGGTCCAGGTGCTGTCGCCGGTCGCGTTGCCGAGCGCCATGCCGCCGGGCGTGCCCTTTTCCTTGAGCGCCTTGTAGAGCTTGAGGAAGTCGTCGGTGGTCTTCGGGAAGGCATCGAAGCCGGCCGCCTTGACCATGCTCTCGCGGTAGACGATGAGCGAACCCGAGGCGCCGAGCGGCAGCCCCAGCCATTTCTTGCCGTCGGGCCGCATGAACAGCTCGCCGGCCGGATACCAGCCGCCGTACTTCTTGCCGAGGTATTCGGCCAGGTCGGTGACGTCGAGCAGCTTCTCCGGGTAGAGGTTGGCGTCGTCGTTGGTCGACAGGATGATGTCCGGGCCGGCGCCGGTGTTGGCGGCCACGGCCGCCTTGGGCCGCACGTCTTCCCAGCCTTCGTTGTCGACCCGCACCTCGATGCCGGTGGTCTCGCTGAACTTCTTGACGTTGACCATGTAGGCATCGATGTCGCCCTGGACGAAGCGGCTCCAGCGCAGCACGCGCAGCTTGGCACCCTTCTCGGGCTTGAAGGTCATCGACTGCGCCTGCGCCGCGGTCGCGAAGAGCGCGGTGCCGGCACCGATCGTGGCCGCGGCGGCGACGCCGGCCGAGCCTTCCAGAAACCTGCGGCGATTGAACTCAGTCATTCATGTCTCCTGTGTGTTTTGAACGGACCGTCGATGGACCTCATGACACCAGCCGTTCGCCGGTGCCTGCGTCGAAAAGATGCGCGCGCTGCAGATCGGGCTGCAGATGGATCGTGGTCCCGGGCGCGAAGTCGTGCCGCTCGCGGAACACCGCCGAAAGCTCGGCGCCCTCGTGGCGGCAGGAGACGAAGGTGTCCATGCCGGTGGGTTCCATCACGGCCACGCGCGCGGGAATGCCGCTCGCCTCGGCCAGCGTCAGGTGTTCGGGCCGCGTGCCGTAGACCACGGGCTGGCCGTCGATGCCGCCGGCGCGCAGCGGCGCGTCGAGCTGCGTGCCGTCCGTCAGTTCCACGCGCGCCGCGCCGCCGCTGCGCCGCAGCGTGCCCGGCAGGAAGTTCATGGCCGGCGAGCCGATGAAGCCGGCGACGAACTGGTTCGCGGGGTTGTCGTAGAGGTCGAGCGGGCTGCCCGTCTGCTCGATGCGGCCGTCGCGCATGACGACGATCTTGTCGCCCATCGTCATGGCTTCGATCTGGTCGTGCGTGACGTAGATCGAGGTGGTCTTCAGGCGCTGGTGCAGCTCCTTGATCTCGCCGCGCATCGCCACGCGCAGCTTCGCGTCGAGGTTGGAGAGCGGCTCGTCGAACAGGAAGACCTGCGGGTCGCGCACGATCGCGCGGCCCATCGCCACGCGCTGGCGCTGCCCGCCCGAGAGCTGGCGCGGAAAGCGGTCGAGCAGCGGAATGAGCCCGAGGATCTCGGCCGCGCGCTTGACCTTCGATTCGATCGTCGCCTTGTCCATCTTCGCGAGCGCGAGCGCGAAGGCCATGTTGTCGCGCACCGTCATGTGCGGGTAGAGCGCGTAGTTCTGGAACACCATCGCGATGTCCCGCTCCTTGGGCGGCAGGTCATTGACGCGCCGGTCGCCGATGCGGATCTCGCCGCTGTTGATCTCCTCCAGCCCGGCGATCATGCGCAGCAGCGTGGACTTGCCGCAGCCCGAGGGGCCGACCAGCACGGTGAAGGAGCCGTCGCGGATGTCGATGTCCACGCCGTGCAGGATCGGGACGTCGCCGAAGTTCTTCTTGACTGCCTGGATCGTGACACTGGCCATGCACTGGAATCCTGAAGTTGCGCGAAGCAGCGGGCGACGCAGGAGCCCCTGCATCGCAGCCGCGCAGTATCGGCACTGGGTCTGGTCGTCGCTATCAGGGCAAACCGGTACGCGTTAACCCCCGAAGATTTGTATGATGACCTGATAACCGTGCTTCATTCCGCAACGCCCGCGCAGGCCTCCGTCCCCTCCGATCCCCTGCGGTTGGCAGCCGATCGGCTGTCCGACCGGCTGGCGCTGCGCCTGGGCGCCCTCATCGAATCCGGCGAGCTGGCGCCCGGCGACCGCCTGCCCACCGAGCAGCAGCTGGCCGCCGCGCACGGCGTCTCGCGAACGGTGGTGCGCGAGGCGGTGCACCAGCTCAAGTCGAGGTCGCTGGTGGTGTCGCGCCAGGGCTCGGGCGTCTTCGTGGCGCCCACGCCGCAGAACCAGGCCCTGGCCTTCGACCCGGCCGTGCTCGGGTCCGTCCAGGCTGTGGTGCACGTGGTCGAGGTGCGGCGGGTGCTCGAAGGCGCCATCGCAGCGCTGGCCGCCGAGCGTGCGACCCGCGCCCACATCGCGGCGCTGCGCCGCGCGCTGAAAGCCATCGACGCGGCGGTCGCCGAAGGCCGCGACGGGGTGGCCGAAGACCTGGCCTTCCACCGCATCATCGGCGAGTCGACGGGCAACCCGCAGTTCCGCCTGCTGCTCGGTTTCCTGGAGCAGTACCTGCGCGAAGGCATGCGCATCACGCGCGGCAACGAGGCGCGCCGCAAGGACTTCATGGAGGCGGTGCAGTTCGAGCACCGAGCCATCGTCGACGCGATCGCGGCGCGCAATCCGGTTGCCGCACGCCATCACGCCACCCGGCACCTGATCCTCGGCGAAGAACGGCTCGTCGAGGGCGGCATCATTCCCGGCCGCAAACGAAAACCGAAGGAGAAGAAATGAAACTGCTGATCACCGGAGGCGGCGGCTTTGTCGGCGCGCGCCTCGCACGCACCCTGCTCGCGCGCGGCACCCTGGCCGGCGAGCGCATCGACCGCATGGTCCTGACCGACATCGCGCCGCCGCCGGCCGACCTGCTGGCCGACGCGCGCGTCGAGGCCCGCACCGGCCCCCTGCTGGCGCAGACCGACGCCTTGCGCACCGAAGCCTTCGACGGCGTGTTCCACCTGGCTTCGGCCGTGTCCGGCGAATGCGAGGCCGATTTCGATCTCGGCCTGCGCTCCAACCTGGACAGCACGCGCGCGCTGCTGGATGCGCTGCGGGCCCACGTCAACGCCGGAGGCAAGGTGGCGCGCTTCGTCTTCTCCAGCTCGGTCGCCGTGTTCGGCCCCGACCCGGCGGTCCCCTTCCCGACCTTGGTGGCGGACGACACGCTGCCCACGCCGCAGACCTCCTACGGCACGCAGAAGCTGATCTGCGAACACCTGATCGCCGACTACACGCGCAAGGGCTACGTCGACGGCCGCGCCGCACGGCTCATGACCGTGACCGTGCGGCCCGGCAGGCCCAACGGCGCGGCCTCGTCCTTCTTCAGCGGCATCATCCGCGAGCCGCTGGCGGGCGTGGAGGCGATCTGCCCGGTCTCGCCCGATGTGTCGCATCCGATGGCGTCGCCGACCCGCACCGTCGACGGCCTGATCGCGGTGTACGAAGCCACGCGCGAAGCGTTCGTGGGCCGTACCGCACTCAACCTGCCGGGATTGAATGTGCGCGTGGCCGACATGCTCGATGCGCTGGAGGAAGTGGCCGGCCCCAAGGTGCGCGCGCTGGTGCGCTTCGAGCGCGACGAACGCATCGCCGGCATCGTGGCCAACTGGCCGAGCGGTGCCACCGCCGCGCGCGCCGGCCGGCTCGGCCTGCATCCGCACGACAGCTTCGCCGACATCATCCGGCTCTACATCGAGGACTGCAAGGCACTGCCGAACGCGGCCCAGACTCTCAAAGGCATGTCCTGAAATGAAAAACAAGAGCCCCACACCCAAGAGCGCGCCGAAGAAGCACAAGTCCGGCAAGCTCAAGCTGCGTTCGCAGGCCTGGTTCGACAACCCTGCCAACACCGACATGACGGCGCTCTACCTCGAGCGCACGATGAACTTCGGCCTCGGCTTCGACGAGCTGCAGTCGGGCCGTCCGATCATCGGCATCGCGCAAACCGGCTCGGACATCGCACCCTGCAACCGCCACCACCTGGTGCTGGCCGAGCGCGTGCGCGAAGGCATCCGCGACGCCGGCGGCATCGCGTTCGAGTTCCCGATCCATCCGATCCAGGAAACCTGCAAGCGCCCGACCGCCGCGCTCGACCGCAACCTGCAGTACCTCTCGCTGGTCGAAATCCTCTACGGCTATCCGATCGATGGCGTGGTGCTCACCACCGGCTGCGACAAGACCACGCCGGCGCAGCTGATGGGGGCCGCCACGGTCGACATCCCGGCCATCGCGCTCAATTCCGGCCCGATGCTCAACGGCTGGTACAAGGGCGAGCGCACCGGCTCGGGCACCATCGTCTGGAAGGCGCGCGAACTGCTTGCCGCGGGCGAGATCGACGACCTGGGCTTCCTCAAGCTGGTCGCCTCGTCGGCCCCGTCGACCGGCCACTGCAACACGATGGGCACGGCGTCGACCATGAACTCGCTGGCCGAGGCGCTGGGCATGACGCTGCCGGGAAGCGCCGCGATTCCAGCGCCCTACCGCGACCGCCAGGAGATGGCCTACATGACCGGCAAGCGCATCGTCGAGATGGTGCGCGAGGACCTGAAGCCGTCGGACATCCTCACGCGCGCCGCCTTCGAGAACGCGATCGTGGTGAACTCCGCGCTCGGCGGTTCCACCAACGCGCCGGTCCACCTGGCCGCCATCGCGCGCCACATCGGCGTGGAGCTCTCCACCGGGGACTGGGAGAAGCACGGCTACAAGATCCCGCTGATCGTCAACCTGCAGCCGGCGGGCGAGTACCTCGGCGAGGACTACTACCGCGCCGGCGGCGTGCCCGCGGTGGTCGCCGAGCTGATCGCGCAGGGCAAGATCCAGCCCGCGCTCACGGCCAACGGCAAGACGCTGGTCGAGAACTGCGAAGGCCGGTTCACGAGCGACCGCAAGGTGATCTTTCCGTACGCGAAGCCGATGAAGAAGAACGCCGGCTTCCTCAACCTCAAGGGCAACCTGTTCGATTCCGCGATCATGAAGACCAGCGTGATCACGCCGGAGTTCCATGCGCGCTACCTCGAGAACCCGAAGGACCCGATGGCCTTCGAAGGCACGGCCATCGTGTTCGACGGTCCGGAGGACTATCACCACCGCATCGACGACCCGAAGATGAAGCTCGACGCATTCAGCATCCTGTGCATGCGCGGCGTCGGGCCGGTCGGCTATCCCGGCGCGGCCGAGGTGGTCAACATGCGCGCGCCCGACTACCTGCTCAAGAAAGGCATCACCGCGCTGCCCTGCATCGGCGACGGCCGGCAGTCGGGCACCTCGGGCTCGCCGTCCATCCTCAACGCGTCGCCCGAGGCGGCCACCGGCGGCGGGCTCGCGCTGCTGAAAACCGGCGACCGTGTTCGCATCGATCTCAAGAAGCGCACCGCCAACATGCTGGTGCCGGACGAGGAGCTTGCCAAACGGCGCGCCAAGCTCGAAGCCGCCGGCGGCTATCCGTACCCGGCGAGCCAGACGCCGTGGCAGGAGATCCAGCGCGGCATCGTCGGCGAACTGTCCGAAGGCATGGTGCTCAAGCCGGCGGTCAAGTACCAGAAGATCCACGCGACCTTCGGCATTCCGCGCGACAACCACTAGGGCGCGCAAGGTATGCCGCTGCGACATATCTGAAAGTGTCCTCCTCACCTATCAGGCCCCAAGCCGGCTTGAGATAGTTCATGACGCCGGGTGAACACCGGCGGTTTGAACAAATAGATGAGGAGACACCATGGACATGCGCGCTCGTGCCTGCGCTGCTGCAGGCATCGCAACGGCTTCGCTCGGAAGCTTCCCGGCATTTGCACAAGGTACATCGGCGGACAGCGTCGGTATCTATGGCGTGCTGGATCAGTATGTGGGTTCGCTTCGCCGAAGCGATCAGGCGGGCCGCACCAGCGTATTGAACAGCGGCGGCATGACCACTTCCTTCTGGGGGATCCGGGGAACCGAAGACTTGGGCGGAGGCTTGCAATCCTTCTTCGCGCTGGAGAGCTTCTTTCAAGTCGACAGCGGGACGTTCGGCAGAACCTCTGCCGATCCCTACTTCTCGCGAAATTCCTATGTGGGGCTCGGCGGCGCCTACGGCCAAGTGAGCCTGGGGCGACAGACCAATGCGCTCTATACGGCAACAGGCAATTTCAACCCGTTTCTGGCGTCCGCCAATCTGAGCCCTGTCATGCTGCAGGTCTGGAACACAGGCTACAACCGTGCGGTCCTGGGTGACAGCGTCTGGGACAACACCATCCAGTACGCGTCGCCGGAAGCAGCGGGGTTTCGCGTTTCTGCGGCGTACGGACTGGGCGAAGTCGCGGACCGCACGGGGGAACGCAATTTCAACCTGACCCTCAACTATGCGAAGGGTCCGTTCGCTGCGGCGATCTCCGGCCAGCAGGTCAAGGTGGGCCCGGGCCTTTCGGCCCGGATCGCGAGCCAGAAAGCCCAGATGGCCGGGCTCTCGTATGACTTCGACGTGGCGAAGGTCTACGCTCAGTACTTTCATACCGACACGCCCGGCATCCAGACCAAGACCCGGACGACCCAGCTCGGCTTCGCGGTGCCCCTGGGCGCCGGCCGGGTCATGGCCTCCGTTTCGCGCACGCAGAGAGACATGCCGATCGCCGATTCCCGTCGGACCACGGGGGCCGTCGGCTATGACCACTTCCTTTCCAAGCGCACGGACCTCTACGCGATCTACCTCTCGGACAAGCTCTCCGGATTCGCGAGGGCAGGCAACGTGGCGCTCGGCGTGCGGCATCGCTTCTGAAAGCATCGGAATCCCATGAACATCATCCTGAAAATTGCCCGGCATTCAGCCCTCGTCGTTGCCGCACTCTCGATTTGCGCGGGTGCGAATGCACAGCCATCGTCGACGAAGCCGATTCGCCTCGTCGTTCCCTTCGGCCCCGGCGGCGTGGCCGACCTCACGGCACGGACCGTGGCGCAGAAGATGTCGGAGTCCATGGGGCAAAGCATCATCGTGGACAACAAGCCGGGCGCAGGGGGCGTCGTCGCGTCCGATACCGTGGCCAAGGCGCCGCCGGACGGGCTCACCGTCCTGCTGATGTCCAATGCCAACGCCGTCAGCGTGGGGCTGTTCAAGCAGCTGCCCTTCGATACCGTCAAGGACTTCGCTCCGGTGTCGACGCTTGGGCTTTTCGACATGGCTGTCGTGACAGCCGCGGACTCGAAATTCAAGACGATGCAGGAGCTGTTGAGCTACGCGAAGGCGCACCCCGGCACCGTCAACATCGGGACGATCAACGTGGGCAGTACGCAGCATCTGGCGGCCGAGCTGCTCAAGCGGAGCACCGGCATCGACGCGCAAGTGATTCCCTTCAACGGGTCACCCGCATTGATCACCGCGCTGCGAGGCGGGCAGATCGATGCCGGCGTCGAGATCCTGGCGCCCATCCTGGGTCAGATCAGCGCGAAGTCGCTGCGCGCCATTGCGGTCATGGGCGCGAAGCGCTCGGTCGCGCTGCCGGAAACGCCGACCGTCGCGGAGAGCGGCGCGCCCAACTTCAAGGTCGCGTCCTGGAACGCCTTTGCGGTGCCGGCCAAGACGCCGCCCGCCATCGTCGCCAGGCTCAACAAGGAGGTCAACGCGGCGCTGGCCGCGCCGGAGATCAAGGAGCGGCTGCGCCAGCTCGGCGTCGAGGCGCAGGGCAGCACGCCGCAGCAGCAGGCGGAGCTTCTCAGGGACGAAATCCAGCGCTGGTCCGAAGTCATCCGCCTGGCGGGCATCCCCAGGCAATGAGCGCCGTCCACGTGCCCGCGGCGCATCAACTCCTGGCGAGTGACGGTGAGCCGCTCATCGTCTGGCTCACCACCTCCTGGATCAACTTGAGGACGGCCTGCTGGGTGAGTGTGGTCGGCCTTTGAGAACTGAGCGCGAGGGCCAGCCGGCTGCGCAGCGGAGGATTCACGATCCGGCGGATCGCAAAGGCCTCGGGGCGAGGCGCGGTGAGAACCGCATTCGAGGACAAGACCGCCAGTCCCACGCCGTCGACCACCAGGTCCAGGATGGCGGCCACGCCGTCGATCTCCATCGCGATGGTCGGACGGCATCCGATGTTCGCCATTTCCGCTTCGACCAGCATGCGAATGGAATTCGGCTTGGTCGGGATCACGAGAGGCTTCGAGGCCAGCTCTCGCATCGAGACTTCTTCATCCGGATCGCCTGCGGGCTGCGCGGGGCCGACCAGGTACAGGTCCTCTTCCAGGATGACGACGCTGTCGATCTCCGAGGAAGGCGCAGGGTTGTAGAGCAGCGCCAGGTCGAGGCGGCCTGCGGTCACCGATTCCTGCATGGCGCTTGAAAGCGCCTCGGTGATGGAGAGGCTGGCGTCGGGCAGCTGCTGGCGGAAGGCGCGGGTCAAAGGCACGGCGATGCGCTTCGCAATGCTGGGCGGCAATCCCACTGCGACCCGACCGGCCAGCGCGCCGCGCAATCGTCCGAGGTCCTCCTTGGCGCGTTCGATCTGATGCAGGATGCCTCTGGCGTGTTCCAGCAGCAGCTTGCCTGCCTCCGTGACGACGACGCCTCTGCCATTGCGCGTCAGAAGATTCTGTCTCAGCTCCACTTCGAGCTGGCGCACCTGCCGGCTGAGCGCGGGCTGTGCGATATCGATCACGATCGAAGCCCGGGTGAAACTCCCCAACTCTGCAACGTGAACGAAGTACTCCAGTTGCTTGAGGTCCATGGCAAGGAGTCTAGAGCTTGCTCGCACACGGTGGCGCCGATTCCTACATGCAGAGTCGGTTTCGGCGCATTGGCAGCGTGCGCCGGAAACCTAAATTGGCGCTCGCGCCTCAGGGGAGCTTCGCGGCCAGGACATCAGAGCACTAAGCCGAGCCAGCCGCACTTCGGGATTTCTTCAATGTCATCGACGCGTTCCTGCGCCCTTGCGACGCTGGCCGGGGCCGGCCTGCTCTCCGTCTCCCTGCCGGTCCTTGCCGAGCCCTCGCCGGCGCTCGACCGCTTCAGCCTCTCCGTCGGCGCCTTCAGCGCCGACCCTACCTTCAACGCCACGGTCAACACGCCTTACGGTCGGCTGGACCCGGGCGACATCAAGGGCGGCAACGTGACCATGCCGCGCATCACGGCCGACATCCTGATCGGCGACAGCCAGGGCCTGTCGCTCGACTACTACCGCTTCAAGCGCGACTACGGCACCGGCTTCGCCAACAGCTTCGCGGTGGGGCCTTTCGGGGTCACGGCGCTGGGCAACGTCAACCTCTCGACCAAGCTGGAGTTCGGCAAGCTGGCCTACAAGTACTGGATCGGCTCGGGCAACACCGTGCTGGGCCTCGGCGTCGGCGTCGCGTACTACCGCGCCAGCCTGGACACCAACGCCATCGCCGGCCTGAACGGCGCCAATGTCACCTTCAGCCAGAGCGACAGTGACGACGCCTACGCGCCGCTGCTCGAAATCGGCGTGCGGCATGCGCTCACGCCCGACCTGCGCCTCTTCGCCGATGCCTCGGGCGTGCGCAAGGGCGGCAGCGGGCTGCACGGCCACATCTACAACGCGGCGCTGGGCATCGAGTGGTTCCCGGTCAAGAACGTCGGCGTGGTTCTGTCTTATGGCGTGACCGAGATCGATCTACGCAGCGACTTCGGCAGCAGCGGCACGACCGGGCAGCTGAAGGTTCGGCTGCAAGGACCCACGGCGTCGCTGAAGGCGCGCTTCTGAGGACGGCCTCGGCTGGAACGACATCGTGATCGAACGCCGCTCCAACAGTACCGCACCGCTCGCCAGTCAATCGGCGCTTCCGCGTTCGCCGGGCCACTTCGCGATCAACGGCCCCAATTGCTCCAGAGCAGCGACGCGGCGGGCATTCCAGTCCCAGCCGAAATTTAGCGCGAAGTTGTTGCGATGACTGCTTGACAGCGAATAGACCGGACCCGGCGCCAGGCTGATTCCCAAGGTCTGCGCCCGCGCATTCAACGCCAGCGTGTCGACACCTTCGTGCAATCGCACCCACACCATGAATCCGCCCTGCGGGCGGCTGAACCAGGCCCCACTGGGCAAGACGGTCCCGAGCAGATTCAGGCCAAACGCCACACGCTCCTTCAGTGTGGCACGCAGACGCACGAGGTGATGCGCGTAGGCTCCGCGCGCACCGCCGACGCTGAGGTACGCAGCCACCGCGCGTTGCGGCAACAACCCTGCCGTCATGTTTGTAAAAAAGCGCAGATCGCGCACCTTGGTTTGGAAGCGGCCCGCTGCCAGCCACCCAACGCTGTAGCCAGGCGCCAGCGTGTTGGAGAACGACCCGCAGTGCAGCACCCACCCCGACTCGTCGAAGTGTTTGATTGGATTGGGCGCCACGTCGCCGAAGTAGAGGTCGCGGTAAGGATCGTTCTCGACAATGGCCACGCCGTACTGCGCTGCCGCCTGCGCGAGTGCCTGCTTCGCGGCGTCGCTCAAGGTGCAGCCCAGCGGGTTGTGAAACGTCGGCATCAGCAATAGCGCGGAGACTCTCCGAAGCTTCATCGCGTCGATCGCCGCAGCGACATCCAGTCCCTGCGTCGGACCTGTCGGCAACGCAACGGGCCGAAGGCCGAAGCGCCGCAGCGCTTGCAGCATCGGATAGAACGAGGGGCTCTCGACGCCCACAGCCGACTCACCCGGTGATGTGCAGGCCGAGAGGGCGAGCTGGACCGCCTCCATGCCCCCGGATGTCGGCACGATCTCTGCCGGGGACACACGCTCACCGTGATTCGCGTAGAGGCGGGCGATGCGCTGCCGCAGCGCCAGCAGGCCGTCGGCGTCCTCGTAGACGAAGTCGCTCGGCCGGTGCACGCGCGACGCCGTGCGTAGCATGCGATGCATGTCGCCGATGGGAAACAAGTCGCCGCCCGGGTAGGCCGCGCTGAAAGAAACACGGTCAGCGGCGGGTTTGGAGCCCAGTGTCGCGACGACGAAGGATTCGAAGTCTCCTGCGCCGCTCCAGTCAGCGTTCGGAGTCGGCTGCCGCGATCCCCCCGCCGGAGCGACGAAATAGCCTGCTCGATCGCGCACCTCGACGAGGCCTCGATCGGCCAACTCGGCGTAAACCTGAATCGCCCGCGCAATGCTGACTTGGTGCAGTTGGCTGAACTCTCGCAGCGACGGCAGTCGCTCGGCGACGCGGTAGGCGCCCTGCGCGATGTGCCGAGAGATCAGATCGACGAGGTGTTCGTTCGTGTTCAACGCAGTGGCGCCGGGTACGCGGCCTTGTTCTTTGCGAACCCGAGCGGGCCGCCCACGCTCGCCTCGGCATCGCACTCACGGCGCAATGACCAGCCGCGCCGAACGGGCCCGAGAGCAGCATGGCAGGAAGATATCACCTTGCGCTCGCTCGCCATCGGTGAGGTAGCTGTCGCGGTGCTCGACCTCGCCCTCGAGGACACGCGTCAGACAAGTGCCGCAGACCCCTTGTTCGCAGGACGTCGCAATCTCGATACCGTGCAACTGCAGTGCTGCAACCACGCTCTGGTTGGCAGCGACCGGAATGACGAGACCCCCGCGCCCAACCTGCACCTCGAAGGCCGTGCTGCCCGGTGCCTGAGAGGCCGCAGTGTCGGCGGTGAAACGTTCGCTGTGCAAGGCCGCTTGCGTCCACCCTGCCGCGCGGGCGCGATCCAGGACGTGGTCGATGAATCCGCCCGGGCCGCAAACATAGATGTGCGCGTCAGGTCGTGTGTCCTGGAGCACGTCGTCGAGATTCAAAGGGCCCGCCCCGCCGCCGTCGTCGCAATGCAGCCGTGCGCATTGGCTGAAAGCCGCGGAATCCAGACGATCCAGAAATGCCGCGCGCTGAGGCGATCGGTTGCAATATCGAAGATCGAAGCGCTTGCCCAGGACCCGCAGGCGTTCGGCCATCGCCAGCAGCGGCGTGATCCCGATGCCGCCCGCCAGCAGCAGAGAAAAGCCTGCACTCTCGTCCAGCACGAACTGGTTGCGCGGCAAGCCGATCTGCAGCGTCGCACCTTCGTGGATCTCGTCGTGCATGCGGGCCGAGCCCCCTCGGCCCGCGGGTTCGCGCAACACGCCGAGCACATAGCGGTGCGTTTCCTCGGGTGAATTGCACAAGGAGTATTGCCGGATCAAGCCGGTGCCAAGGTGCACGCTGACATGCGCGCCGGCGGTGAATGCCGGCAAGGCACCGCCATCCATCGCCGCGAGTTCGAAGCGTGCAATGTCCTGCGCTTCCGGCACCTTCTTCGCGACCTTCACCGTGATCAGGCCCTGGCTCACTCCAGCCCCAGACATTGCATCGCCTGCCGGATACACAGCTCAGGCCGACTGACATCGAAATGAAGGCCGATCAGCCCCGCGCGGCATGCCCCCTCGACGTTGCGCTTCTGGTCATCGAGAAAGACGATTCGCTGCGCAGGCTGGCCCATGGCCTCAACGGCGAGTTGATAGGCACCCGGGGCGGGCTTCAGAATGTGCGTGTGCGTCGCGTCGACGATGAAGTCCATCTGCCGCAACACCTGCAAGCCATCCATCCAGGGCTTGCCATGGAACAGCTCCAGTTCGTTCGTCAGAACGCCGACACGCTTGCCGGCACGACGCACCGCCTCGATGGCATTCACGAGGCCCGGCCGGATGATTTGCTCCTGCGGCAGGTTGTACGCGGCGATCATGAAGTCGAGGACGGACATCTTGCGTCCGATCTTTCGTCCGCACTCTTCGGACCTGAGCTCCCAGTATTCGCGTTCGGTGATCTCGTCGCGCTGCATCATCTGCCACAAGGGATCGGCATCGGGCTGGAGGGGACCTCGCCATGCCAGGCCGCCAACGGGCAGGCCCAACGCCGCCTCGACCTCGTGGATGATCTCGAAGACGCTGAAACTGATGACGGAACCGAAGTCGAGCAGCAAACCCTGGGCCGCGCCTGGGGTGGATTCAAGCGACATTGCGACTCACCTCCTGCTCCTCGGCCATCAGCCGCGCCAGCAGGCGACGGGACTGGATGCCACCGGCGTCCGAGACGCGGTCGAACATGGGTCGGCCCGGCAAATCGCGCCTGCGCTGATACTGGGCTTCGATGATGTCGAGATCCTCGGCGAAGGTCGCGGCCACCTCACGAAAAAAGCCCTCCACGTACTCGGGCCGATCCGCGCCAACCTGATGGGCCATCGACCAGAAGTAGTGTGCCGAGTGCGCAGTCTCCGGGGTGATGCCGTTGTAGAGAACCTTGCGCAGGTTGAACACGCCGTCCCGCAGCTCGAACGGCCCTCCCTGCCCGGCATCGGTCATCCCGCTGTCGATGTAGACCACGCCCGGCCGGTATTCGATGATTTGCCAGCGATCCACCTTGCCCTTGAAGCCGCCTTGCCGAACGTGGAACGGCCCCGGCACGGTGTCCTGCATGATTCGCGTGACACGAACCCCGTGCGGCATGCGATCGACCTTGAGGTTCGCGTTGGCGTGGTGCTCAGGGTCACCCCCCAGCGTGCCGACGTGCACGAAGCCGACATGGGTCAGATCCATCAGGTTGTCGCTGATCAGTTGGTGGTCGGCGCGGATGAGCTGATGCGTGGGCCGGCAAGCCCACCCGGGTTCACGGTGCAGTTCGAAGCGCGGGATGCCGGATGGATCGGCTCGCTCCGGATCCCCCATCCAGATCCATACCGCCCGGTCTTGCTCGACCACGGGGTAGGTGCGAACCTTTGCGGCGGCTGGAATGGTGGCCTGGCCCGGGATGCGGCTGCACTTTCCGGTGCAGCCGTCGAACTCGGCTCCGTGGTAGCGGCAGCGCACCTGGCCATTGATGACCTGCCCCTGACTCAGCGGCAAGCCGCGGTGGGCGCAACGGTCCTCCAAGGCTCGCGCGATACCGTTCGCATCACGCATCAACGCAACAGGTTCGTCGCAAATCGTGCGCGCGAGCAGCGCATTGTCGAGAACCTCATCGGTCCACGCAGCGACGTACCAAGTGTTCTTCAAACAGTAGGGGTCCATGTCGGCACTTTCAGCATGTCGCTTATCGAACGCCCGTCAAACCGTACTTGCGCGCGTATGACGATGGGTCCCAGCTCGCGGCGGGCACCGGCACCGGCGCCAGGGTCGTGATGGGGCGAGTCTGAACAACGCTGATGCCGCCGCGGCCCTGGCCATCGTGGCCGTCCACCACCCACTCGATATCGACCGGTTCACCGTAGTGCGACTCGATCCGCATCAGAGCCTCGAAGATGCCGGCAATCGCGGTGTCGGACAGAACTTTTTGGGTGCGTCTCTCCATCGGCATGTCGACTTCCACAACACGTCCGACAACAGGATCGAATGTGGACAGCACGCGCTTGTCGCCGATCGTGTAGTCGAGCACGCGACCATTGGCATGATCGAGTTCGACATGGTCGGGCGTGACCAAACCCTGCACCACGGCCTCGCCCCAGCCGAACGATCCTTCGACAACACAGCGGTCGCGTTTGCCACTCACCGGGTGGGCTGAGAAGGCCACGCCGGCGGCCTCTGCATCGACCAGAACAACCACTCCGACGGCCATCGGGCTCGACCAATGGTCGACCGCGTGCCGCAAGCGATAGTCGAGCGCGTGCGACGAGAAGAAACTGGCCCAGCACTCCTTCAGTGCCGCCGCAACGGCCTCGGCGCCACTGATCCCGAGCACCGTCGTGTACTGGCCGGCAAAGCTCGCGGTCGCACTGTCCTCTTTGGTCGCCGAACTGCGCACCGCCACGCGCGGCGTGCTCTCGCCGCTGCGCACCGCCAGCGCTTCGTAGGCATGTTCGACGGCCGACTGGTCCGCGGCGTCGATCGGCGCCTCCATCACCCACTGATGGATGGACCGCGCGCACGCCGCAATCGAGGCCTCGTCCGCCAGGCTGACCGAGGCGAGCGCCGCCTCGATGCGATTGCGCAAATTGCTGGCTCCGAAGAAGCGGTGGAACGACGCCACCGGCACCACGAAGGCATCGGGTACGCACACACCGATGCGCCTGAGCTCCCCGAGACGGGCCATCTTCGGCCCGGCCCACGCACATGCCGCTTCGTCGACGGCCTCGATCCAGGCGACGGTTTCGCTCATCAGGCAACCTCCACGCTGTGCGCTGCGGAGACGCGCCTCAGAATCGTGACGACGCCCGAGTTGCCGTCGACCTCGATTTCATCGCCATCCTTGATCGCCGAAGTGCCCATGCCGACGCCGACAACACAAGGAACGCGGTACTCCCGGCTGATGATGGAGGCATGCGTCAAGGTGCCTCCACCGTCGCAGACACAAGCCGCGACCTTGGTGAACGCGGGCGTCCAGGACGGTGTTGTGCCTTCGCACACCAGGATGTCGCCGACGGCGATGGTGTGCAACAGCGAGGCGTCACGCAGCACCCGCGCCCGCCCCCGTCCCACGCCTGACGACACTGCCATGCCGGTGAGCTGCTGAACCTGGCCGCTGCCAAGCCGGGCCGCCGCCAGAAAATACTTGTGGATGCCGAAGATCTCGATCATTACCGGGTCCATCACCGTTTCCGGCACGGTGCCCAGGACCTTGGGCATCGAACTTCGCTTGTCGTTCCAGTGCCGGTAGTAGTCGCGGCGCGGCTGGATGTGCGGCTGGACCTCGGACCACGCCAAGTCGCCCTGCCCGACTAGGACCAATTCCTTGTGGAAGCAGAACAGCGTGTCGGTCGGATCGTCCAGCCCCAGGGCTCGGCCGATCGCCAGGCAGGCCATGCGCACCGGCGTCGTGGCGCGCAGGTCGATGTAGAAATTGTGGTCCTCGTTCCACCATGGGAAGTTGGCATGGCGGCAACTCGCGAGGGCCTGATCGAAGGCCTGGCGTTCGCCGTCGGTCAGGCGCTGCCGTGCACGCTCGACGGCCTCGTCACGTTCCGCCCCGGCGGCGCGACGGCCGGTTTCGAAATCGAATTGACCATCGCGGCCGAGAAAGGATTTGATCGTGCCCAGCGCTGGCGTCGGATCTTCGCACCACGGTGCGAGCATCGGATCGGCAATGCCCTCCGTTCGCATACCGTACTTGGCCAGCATCGCATCGAACTCCACCAGCCAGGCTTGCGTGGCCGGACCGGCGGCGCGCAGCGCGGTTTGCAGGCGTTCGGGTGGGCTTTCCGTCAGGATCTGCTCCACGAGCGTGCCACGGGCAGCTTTCGCCAACGACCACAGCGCGCGGTCGCACTCCATCATCTTGGTGTCGTAGCCCTGCAGGAACTTGGCTGTTTCCACCGGCGGGATGCCGAGCTCACCGCACATGCCGTAGAAGCCCAGGTAGTTGGCCAGCAGCGGGTACATGATTTCGAAGTGGATCTCCCAGGCCCGCTTGTTGAAGGCGCGCGCGTCGACCAGCAACTGAGCCAGTTCAGGCAGAGGCTTGCTGTCGTAGGCAAAGCTCTCGAAATGGTGCAAGCCCGACTCCAGCTCACGCACGCGTTCGGCCCAGATGCTCGGAAAGTTCTCGAGAAACCGAGGCAGGGTGGTGCCGATGCGCTCGGCCCGCTGGGCGATCTCGAATCCACTCGGCGGCAGGGCCTCGGAGCCGTACACATGCACTCCGGCGATGCGCGGCACCAGGCCGTTGCCCGGGGGCAAGGGGAGTTGACGGGCCGCCAGCTGCAACCCCCAGCTATACGCGTCTTCCAGGTAGATGCAGCCCATGGGGGTGAAACCGTTGGGCCAATGGAAGTCGATGAACCAAAAGCGCTTCTCGTCCTGTTGCGTGAACTTGCCCGCGCGCTCCGTGATCCACGCGGCGTCCATGTAGTCGGGGCGGAATCCGGGATACCAGCCGTCGCCGACGAATTCGTCGATGGGAATGACCGTATTCATGCTTTGTCTCCGTTCTTTGTCTCGGCGCGTCGCCATGTTCTTGTCAGTCGCTGGCATTCAAACTTGACACCGTTTGCTCTAGCGCAACGACGAAATCAATGTACGGCACTAGACAGCGCAAGCGTCAGCACAGAACTGCAGGGAAACGACGAAACAGATCCCGTGCGACATCGTGGGAGAGGCGCTGCGCTGGCTGGCCGCACTCGTGCAGCAAGACGATGGAGGCGATGGCTAGAACAGTCAGAACGCCAGCACCGGCCTACCAGCGCGTCGATTGATGCACTGCATTGCGACGATGCCCATGGCCTCGGTGGTTGTCTACCGGCGTCGTCGATCCACACTTGGTGGTGGTACTCACGTTCGACTCGTTGGCCCCGATGCAGGCTGCGCCGGTTTGCCCTGAAGGCATGGCCTGAGCAAGTGACCTCAATAGCTTCGCGCGCGCCGGCCAGTCGCCTGGTTGATGTCCGCGTTGGGCCAGAGTGCCTTGACGACGATAGGCGAAGCGCCGTGAAAGTTGAGAGGCGGTTCCATGCCCGCACTCAGCTCTTGCATATGCCGAGCACCAACTCCTGCTCCGTGCAGGCACGCGCCGGCGCCTTGACGGAAGGCGGCGCACCGAAGCCTGCCTGGCCGGCAATGCAGGCGCGCAGGCGCTTTTCCATGGGGCCGAAATAGCTCCATCCCTGGCTGAGCGCAGGCAGTTCCAGGCGCACCTGTTTCCACTTGGGATGCCCGTTGGCCTGCAGCTTGTCGAAGTTCGTGCAAAGCGATTCGGCAAAGCGGCCGAGATTTCCCACCGTCGACTGCAGTCCGTAGTCATAGGTGACCAGATAGGCTTTCACGGTCAGTGTGGGGACGTCGGCCGGGAGCCATGTCGGGTAGCTCGAGGTGCGTACCGTCGCAGGAAAGTAGGTCTTCTTCGCGCGCGTTGTTTCGGGTGCGGATTCGTCGAGCTTGAGGAGCTTGATGAAATTGCGCGCCTCGGGCTTCATGTCCGAGAACAGCTTGGCCGGCTGTCCGGCAACGATGATGGCGACGTCGATCGACTTGTCGACGGTGAGCTTGACGAGCGCGTCTTCGTTGCTCAGGTACTGCGCGCTGCCGGCCGGCATCGGCTCACCGAACATCAGCTGGTAGAGCGTTCTCGACGTGAGCGCGGTTCCGCTTCCCAGCGGCCCGACGCCGATCTTCTTGTTCTTGATCTCGTGGATGGCGATTAGCGGCGAGTCGGCGCGGGCGACGAAGTAGATCTCTTCGTCGTAGAGCGGCAGGACGAGGCGCAGCGGACGAATGATGTTGCCGGCATCGGCGTTGCCTGCCTTCGCCTCGTCCAGGAAGGCCTGGTAGACGTCCGACTGCACCAGGGCCAGCTTGACGCCCCGCTCGAAGCGCATGCGCTGGACGTTCTCCGCCGAACCCTTGGACTCGAGGACTTCCAGATCGATGCCGGCAGGCTCTGCCACCCACTTGGCGAGGTCGTTGCCGATCTGGATGTAGGTGCCTGTCTTCGAGGCAGTGACGATCTTGTACTCCGCCCGAGGCGCTGCGGCCGCGGAGGACAGGAAGACCATCAACATCAGCCCGGTCACCATGGATCTGATTGGCATGCTGCCTCCAGCGAAGGTTGGTCGTCGCCCCGGGCAATGCCGGGCCATTCTTACGGCTTGCACAGAGCCAGCGCCGCAAGCGCTGCGCTGCACTCGAATTCCTTTGGGTCCGCCACGCCGATCTCGGAAGCAAGGGCGGCAACCATCGGTTCCTTCGGAGGCAAAGGGGCTTCGGCAAGGTACGCCGCCGCGGACTCGCCAAGACCCAGCGCCTTGGACACTTCCAGGGCGGTGTTTCGAAGCGGCTCACGCTTGGCGGCGGGTCCTTGCTGTTTCTCTTGATCCAGGGCGCCGAGCTCAAGCCCCGCCGCGCTCAGGTCGCCGCGGATCAAGGCGCCCTGCATCTGCTCGACATTCGCCCTCCGCTTGTCGAGGTAGAGGTCGTGGCCCAGGGCTAGCGCAAGCAAGATACCCAGCGAAAGGATGCTGATCGCCCAGGGATTCGCCTTGGCGGAACTGCCTCCCAGCAATCCCTTCTGCCCAAAGGCGTTGGGCCAGCCAGGTCCGATCTCTCGGTTCGCTTCCTCATTGGCCGCGCTCGCCGGAACGAGGTGGCCGACCGCCGCCTCCTCGTCCGGCTGCAGTGTGTCCGCGAAGTCCATCTCGAATGGCGACCGCGCCCGAGTGGAAGTACCGCGTGCAGGTCCGGCGGCCGACTCCGCGCCACCGGCGCCATCCGCCTCGAGCTGATCCTCACCGCAAAATCGACAGAACCGATCGCCCTCCTGCAGAAACTCTGCACAGCGCTTGCAGGGCAAGAAGCACGATGTGTCCGAAAATTCGGCCAGGCTCACCGTAGCTCCGCGATCAGCTCCGATCCACATGGGACGGCACCCCCGAAAATTGCGGCCGGGAAGTCAGCCGAGCGTCCAATGTAGTACCAAGGCAATACAAACGCCATCCATCCGCGCCTGTCTAGATGGCCTATGCCACTCGGCGGACGCTCAGGGCGTGCCTCGTATGAAATCCACAAATGCCCGCAGCGGCGCCGGCAGCAACCGACGGCCGGGGTAATAGAGGAACGGGCCAGAGAAGCGTTGCCACCAGGGTTCGAGGATCGGTTCGAGCGCGCCGCTGTCGAGGTGAGGCCGCAGCCAGTCCTCGAACAGGTAGATCACGCCGGCGCCGGCGATGGCTGCGTCCACCGCGAGATCGGTCGTGGCGCCGAGCCGCACGATCAACGGCCCGGTCACGTCGACGCGCGACACCTCGCCGTCGCGTTCGAACTCCCACAGCGGCATCGACCCGCTGGCGAAACGGCCGCGCAGGCAGGCGTGGCCGAGCAGGTCGCGCGGATGGTCCGGACGGCCATGGCGATCGAGGTAGGCGGGGGCGGCCGCGGCCGCGAAGCGCTGAAAGCGTGGACCGATCGGCACCGCGATCATGTCCTGCTCGAGTCGTTCGTCATAGCGAATGCCGGCATCGCAGCCGGCTGCCAGCACATCGACGAAGCCGTCCTCGGCAATCACTTCGAGGGAGATGTCGGGATAGGCGGCGAGGAAGCGCGGCACGATCGACGGCAGCACGAGCCGCGCGGCGCTGATCGGCACGTTCAGTTTGAGCGTGCCGGCCGGCCGGTCGCGAAAGCCGTTCACCACGTCGAGCGCCGCCTCGACCTCGGTGAGCGCGGGCCTCAGCCGCTCGAGCAGACGTTGTCCTGCTTCCGTAGGCAGCACGCTGCGCGTCGTGCGGTGAAGCAGCCGCACGCCGAGCTGCGTCTCCAGCCGGCGCACCGCCTCGCTCAAGCCCGATGCGCTCGCGCCGCTCAGGCGTGCGCCGTCGCGAAAGCCCTTCGCCCCTGCCACCGCCACGAAGGCGTTCAGATCCCCGAGGTCGACTTTCATTGTTCCGAATCCCGCACAGCCTGTGCCGATTATGGCGGGTTATCAAACAGCTGTGCGCTGCCTAGACTGGGCCTCAAAGGGTTCGAAACAGCACTTGGCCCTCTTCAACTCCCCAGGAAAGAATCACCATGTCCAGCACGCCAACCACCATCACCCACACCCTCGGCGACCGCACCGTCAACCGGCTCGGCTACGGCGCAATGCAGCTCGCCGGCCCCGGCGTGTTCGGGCCGCCCAAGGATCGCGAGGCGGCGCTGGCCGTGCTGCGCGAAGCGGTCGAGAGCGGCGTCGATCACATCGACACCTGCGACTACTACGGCCCGCACGTCACCAACCAGATCATCCGCGAGGCACTGGCGCCGTATTCGAAGGACCTCGCCATCGTCACCAAGATCGGCGCGAGCCGTTCCGACACCGGCGGCTGGCTGCCGGCGTTCTCGCCCGGACAGCTGGCACAGGCGGTTCACGACAACCTGCGCAACCTCGGCCTGGACGTGCTGGACGTCGTCAACCTGCGCATCATGTTCGACACGCACGGCCCGGCCGAGGGGGCGATCGAGGCACCGCTGACGGCGCTGGCCGAGCTGCAGCGCCAGGGCCTCGTGCGCCATATCGGCCTGAGCAACGTGACGCCCGCCCAGGTCGCCGAGGGGCGCGGCCTCTGCAGCATCGTCTGCGTCCAGAACCACTACAACCTCGTGCATCGCAGCGACGACACGCTGATCGACGACCTGGCGCGCGACGGCATTCCCTACGTCCCGTTCTTCCCCCTCGGCGGCTTCACGCCGCTTCAATCCTCGGGGCTCTCCGATGTCGCCCAACGCCTCGGCGCCACGCCGATGCAGGTAGCGCTCGCCTGGCTCCTGCGCCGCTCGCCCAACATCCTGCTGATTCCGGGCACCTCGTCAGTCGGGCATCTGCGCGAAAACCTGGCCGCGGCGAAGCTCGAGCTGCCGGCCGATGCAATCGAAGCGCTGGACCGCGTGGCCGCTTCCAGTGCCGGGTGAATTTCGTTCGGCCATTCCGCAGCCGCTACCTGCGGCGGCGAACCTTGCCAGCGGAGGCTTTGGCCGGCATCATCGCGGCCTCTGAGGAAGGAGCCCGCTGATGAAAACGTGGATCCGCCATGCCGCCGCTCTCGCCGCCTTCGTGACCGCGGCCGCCGCGGCGCAGGCAGCGGGCCTCGTGGGCAACACGCTGCCGCCGGGCTTTCCTTCGATCGAAGACACCTCGCTCGCCCGGCCGCTCATCGGCTTCGGCGCTGCCGGGCCGGTGACGCGAACGCCGGTGATCTTCATCCACGGCAACAACGACACACCGTTCGCCACCGCCTGCAACCCCTATGGGCGCGTTCAGGCGGTGGCGCAATACTTCGCCGACAACGGCTATTCCACCAGCGAGCTTTGGGGCGTGGGCTACCAGGGCGACCAGTGCGACCTGGCCGCAGACCAGACACGCCGTTCGAGCATCGCCCACACCAATGCGGCCAACGTGCCCGACCTGCGCCGCTTCGTGCGCGCGGTGCTGGACTTCACGGGCGCGAAGCGGGTGGACATCGTCGGGCACAGCCTGGGCGTGACGCTCGCGCGTGAATGGATGCGGCAGGACGAAGTGCAGCAAATGGTGCGCCGCTTCGTCGCGATCGACGGCCCCAACCACGGCATCATCAACTGCTCGCCCGACCCCGCCAACTACTGGCAGGCCCCGGCGGCCGGCGGCTTCACCCCGGCGAGCGACGTGTGCCAGGAACTGGGCTCGCCCGACACGCCCTTCCTGCGCCTGCTCAATGGCCGCAACGGGCGCGACGAGAACGACGGGCCCACGCGCGTGCTTGTGATCCGCAACGGCGACGCCAGCTTCGTCTACTTCCCGGTGCAGGACGGCGCGGTTGCCCCGGTGCCCGCCGTGGATTCGTTCGGCAAGCCGACGGACTTCTCCAGGAGCGCCAGCCTGCGCGGCGCGCGCGAGATCGTGTTCACGGGGCAGGGCGCCTACGACCCCATCCTGCGCAGCGGGCACCTCGGCATCCTGAACTCGCCGCAGACCTGGCAGGCCGCGTTCGAGTTCCTGCACGACCGCTCCAGGGGCAAGGACGACTAGGATGAAACACCCCCGAAGCGCCTGCAGCGCCTCCCCCTCAAGGGGGCGATACCGGCGGCCCGGCCCTTCGTCGAGCTCAGGACAGGCCAAGGCCGGTTCCGCGGTATCCCTGGTATCGGGCTGCGCCGGTTTCATGCGTCGCGGAAGGCCCATTGCGCCATGGACCACTGAGTTGGCCCTTCAACGCCCGAGGCCTTCGAAGGCGTTCAGCAACTGTGCGCCGGCCTCGGCCAGTTCGCCGTCGTTGCGGATCACGATGGCGTCTGCCGGCGGCCGGAACACGAGTGCGCGCCGCACGCGGACATCGACCATCTCCGGCGTCTCGCGCCCGCGCGCCAGCAGGCGCCGCCGCAGCACCTCGATGCTGGCGGTGACGTGCACGACAGTCAGCTGCGGAAACTTCAGCAGCGCCTGCGGCAGGTAGGCGCGCGATCCGTTCACGATCACCCACTTGCCGCCGTGCAGCGGCGACAGCTCGTCGTGGCGCACGCCGTAGCGCAGGCCGTTGGCCTCCCAGTCGAAGGCGAAGGCCTGCGCTTCGCAGAGCTGCTCGAAGGCGTGCGCATGCACGCTGTGGTGCTGCTCGTCGCCGGGCCGCACCGGCCGCGTGATCGTGCGGCGCGCCAGGTGCACCGGGATTCGTTGCGGCAGATGGTCCATGAGCCAGGCCAGCAGGCTGTCCTTGCCGGCGCCGGACGGTCCCATCACATACACGAGCCGGCCCTTCATGCGCCGAGCTCCAGTTGTTCGACGAGCATGAAGTCGGCGCCGGGGCGCGGTTCGGCGAAGAGCGAGAGTGCGTCGAAGCGGCAGGGCGGCAATGCATCGAAGACATGGCGTGCCGCGTCCTGCAGTGCCTGGACGGTCGCAGGCTCCGCATCTCGCAGCGAGCCGGTCAGCGAGAGGTGGAAGCGGAAGCGCTCCAGCACGAAGGGGTAGCCCCAGCGCACGAGCAGCGCGTCTTCTTCGGCGCCGAGCCCGGCCGCGCGACGCCGGTCGAGTTCGATGGATGTCAGCGGCGCGGCCAGCGGATGCAGCTGCGTGACGCAGGCAGCGGCCAGCGCGTCGATCGCGGGGCTGTCGCCCTCGGGCACCAGCGCCAGGAAATCATCGAGCATCGCCACCTTGAGCGCCGGCATCGTGAAGGACTCGAAGGCGCGGCACAGGTTGCGCAGCCCGGCGCGCAGCATTCCTGCGTCGGCGCCGGGCGCCAATGCGAAAGGCGCCTTGAGCGTCGCGTGCCATCCGTAGCGCCGCGGTGCCTTGGTCAGCCGGTGCAGTTCGTGCGCGGGCACGCCGGGCACCGGCGCCTGCGGCAGCGGTTGGGCATGCGCCGCGCAACGCCCGAGCCAGCGGCTGCCGGCGCGCCACCAGGCACCGTCGACGCGCGGCGCGAAATAGACCGCATAGCGATGGGGAGCGTCACTCATCGTGCGTCACCGTGAGCGACACGCGGTCGCCCGCGAACCAGGTGCGCGCGAACTCGATGGGCACGGCATGCGTATCGACGTTGACGCTCTCGACGAACAGCACCGGCCGGTTGGCCGGCTGCCGCAGCTGGGTCGCCACTTCGGCCTCGGGCATCTGCGCCGTGATGCGGCTCGTGTGCCGCGTGTAGTCGTCGACGCCGTGCGCCGCGAAGGCGGCGGTGATGGAGCCGGTCTCGCGCACCACCGCTTCGAGTTCCGCGAAACGCGGCAGCGGAAAGAAGCGCTCGCTGACATGCAGCGGCTGCTGCTCCGCTTCGCCCAGCACCTGCAGGCGCAGCAGCGGGCTGCGCGGCGGCAGCTCCAGCGCGCGCGCCTGCGCCGCGGTCGCGCGCACGCTGCTCGACGCAAGCACCCGCAAGGCGCCGCGCATCCCCGCCAGCGCCATGCTCTGGTGGTGGCGCGTGCGCCGGGCCAGCACCAGGTCGACCGCGAACTCCTCCACGTAGGTGCCGCTGCCCTGCGTCACGCGCAGCAGGCCCTGGCTGCTGAGACTCGCCAGCGAGCGGCGGATGGTGTGGCGGTTGACGCCGAACTGCTCGGCGAGCGCGTGCTCCGAGGGCAGGCGCTGGCCCGGCGGATAGACGCCGCGCGCGATCGATTCGGCCAGCTCGGCCGCGATGCGGGTCCAGAAGCTGTCGCGCGCGGGGCGCGCCGGAAAAGCCAGGGGAGGAGAAGTGGTGGTGGCTGTCATGAAAGGTACATGCGTGCGTCCTAAGCTGGCGCCAGTTGTTCGATTTGTCTATACAACTTTCTCAGAATATCACCCCCATGTTTCATGCCTTTGACAACCACCCGCCCGCCGACCGGCCGCCGGCCCGCGCGCAGTGGATGGCCACGCTGGCGCGGGCGCCGCTCTCCCTGCTGGAGCCGGCGCTGGGCGAGCACGCGACGTGCGCGCCGCAATGGCTGCGCGCACCCGAGACCGGCCTGATGATGGTCCAGGGCCGCGCCGGCGGCACGGGCGAGCGCTTCAACCTCGGCGAGGTCACGGTCACTCGCTGCGCGCTGCGCCTGTCCGGCGTCGCGCACGAAGACGCGGCCGTGGGCGTCGCCTACGTGCTGGGCCGCTCGCACCGGCACGCGCAACTCGCGGCCGTTGCCGATGCGCTGCTGCAGGACCCTGCCCGGCAGGACGCGCTCGATGCGCAGCTGCTCGCGCCGCTGCGCCAGCACCTCGCCCGCGAGCGCGTGCAGCGCCAGGCGCGCGCCCAGGGCAGCAAGGTCGAGTTCTTCACCGTCGCGCGCGAAGCCGGCGGTGCCGATGGCGATGAAGAGGAGAGCGAATGAACACCACTGATCTCTCAACCGTCGGCGCCGGCTTCTCCGATCTCGCGATCGGCAGCCAGGCCGTGTTCCGCGCCGCCCTGGAGGCGCTCTCGCACCCGGGCCGCATCGTCGACCTTCCGCACGATGCCGCGGTGCCCGCGCACGGGCATGCGGCTTCGGCCGCGCTGCTGCTGGCGCTGCTCGATCCGGACTGCAAGCTCTGGCTCTCGCCGTCGCTGGCCACGAGCGATGCGGCGGCGTGGCTGCGCTTCCATTGCGGCTGCGTCATCGTCGAAGACCCCTCGCAGGCCCAGTTCGCCTGGATCGCCGGCGATGACGAAGCGCCCGCGCTCGATCGCTTCGCGCAAGGCAGCGACACCTACCCCGACCAGTCGGCCACCTGCGTGGTCGATGTGCCCTCGCTGGCCGACGGTGCGGACGTCGAAGGCTGGACCCTGCGCGGACCGGGCATCCGCACGCAGACGCGTCTTTGCGTCGACGGACTGCCGCAGGAGCGCGCCCGGAAGCTGATCGCGCAGCGCGCCGCGCAGCAGGCGGCCTTCCCGCGCGGCGTCGACCTGTTCCTCGCCACCGAGCACCAGATCGTCGGCCTGCCGCGCACCACGCGCATCGAACTGGAAGCCTGAGGATGTACGTTGCAGTCAAGGGCGGGGAAGCCGCCATCCTCCACAGCTACCGGTTGCTGGCCGAACAGCGCCGCGGCGATACGGCCATACCCGAGCTGTCAGTCCAGCAAATCCGCGAGCAGCTCAAGCTCGCGGTCGACCGCGTGATGACCGAGGGCTCGGTCTACGACCCCGAGCTCGCCGCGCTGGCGATCAAGCAGGCTTCGGGCGATCTGGTCGAAGCCATCTTCCTGCTGCGCGCCTACCGTGCCACGCTGCCGCGCCTGGGCGCGAGCGTGCCGCTGGACACGGCGCGCATGCAGCTCGACCGCCGCATCTCCGCCACCTTCAAGGACCTGCCCGGCGGGCAGGTGCTGGGCCCCACCTACGACTACACGCAGCGCCTGCTCGACTTCTCGCTGCTCGCGAACGGCGGCGGCGCAGCGCGCGAATCCGCCGCGCCCGCGACGCCGGCCGACACGCCCGCCCTCACGCCGCGCGTGGTCGACCTGCTCAATCGCGAAAGCCTGATCGAAACCCGCCCCATGCCGCCCGGCGATCCGGCGCCGGTGGACCTGACGCGCGAACCGCTGCGCTTTCCGGCCGCGCGCGCGACGCGGCTGCAGAACCTCGCACGCGGCGACGAAGGTTTTCTGCTCGCGATGGCGTATTCCACGCAGCGCGGCTATTCGCACAGCCATCCCTTCGTCGGCGAGATCCGCTTCGGCAGCGTCGCGCTCGAGATCGAGCCCGAGGAACTGGGCTTCGCGATCTCGATCGGCGACATGGAGATCACCGAGTGCGAAATGGTCAATCAGTTTGCCGGCAGCAAGACCGAGCCGCCGCAGTTCACGCGCGGCTACGGCCTGGCCTTCGGCCACAGCGAGCGCAAGGCGATGGCGATGAGCCTAGTCGACCGCGCCTTGCGCGCCGACGAGCTGGGCGAGGCCGTCGAATCGCCTGCGCAGATGCAGGAGTTCGTGCTCTCGCACAGCGACAGCCTCGAAGCCTCGGGCTTCGTGCAGCACCTGAAGCTGCCGCACTACGTGGACTTCCAGGCCGAGCTGGAACTGGTGCGTCGCATGCGCGCCGCTCCTCTTCAGAGAGACGACGAATGACAGACGTAAACATCAACTTCGCCTACCTCGACGAGCGCACCAAGCGCATGATCCGCCGCGCCATCCTCAAGGCCGTCGCCATCCCCGGCTACCAGGTGCCCTTCGGCTCGCGCGAGATGCCGCTGCCCTATGGCTGGGGCACCGGCGGCATCCAGGTCACGGCAGCGGTCATCGGGCCGAAAGACGTGCTCAAGGTCATCGACCAGGGTTCGGACGACACCGTCAACGCGGTCAACATCCGCCGTTTCTTCGAGCGCACCACCGGCGTCGTGACCACCACGCGCACGCGGCAGGCGACGCTGATCCAGACCCGCCACCGCATCCCCGAAGCGCCGCTGGCCGAGGGCCAGGTGCTGGTCTACCAGGTGCCGGTGCCCGAGCCCATGCAGCGCCTCGAGCCGCGCGAGACCGTCACGCGCACGCTGCACGGCCTGGCCGAGTACGGCCTGATGCACGTCAAGCTCTACGAGGACATCGCGCGCTACGGCCACATCGCGACCACCTACGACTACCCCGTGTTGGTGAACGGGCGCTACGTGATGTCGCCTTCGCCCATTCCCAAGTTCGACAACCCCAAGATGCACATGAACCCTGCGCTGCAGCTCTTCGGCGCCGGCCGCGAGAAGCGCATCTATGCCGTGCCGCCCTACACCGCCGTCGAGAGCCTGGGCTTCGAGGACCATCCCTTCGAGGTGCAGCGCTGGGACGCGGCTTGCGCGCTGTGCGGCGCGACCCACAGCTTCCTCGACGAGGTCATCACCGACGACAGCGGCACGCGCATGCACGTGTGTTCCGACTCGGACTACTGCCAGTCGCGGCAGCAGAGCCCTGCGACGCCGGCGCCCCAGCTGGAGGAGGTCGCATGAGTACGTCGACCCTTCCCCTGCTGCGCGTGCGCGGCATCGGCAAACGCTACGGCGAACGCGTGGCGCTGCACGACGCGTCCTTCGACCTCTGGCCCGGCGAAGTGCTGGCGGTGGTCGGCGAGTCAGGCTCCGGCAAGACCACGCTGCTCAACGCCGTCGCAGCGCGCAGCCAGCCCGACGAGGGCAGCGTGCAGTTCCACACGCGCACCGGCGGCCTGCAGGAAGTGTTCGCGATGAGCGAGGCCGAGCAGCGCCTGCTCGCGCGCACCGACTGGGGCTTCGTGCACCAGAACGCGGCCGACGGCCTGCGCATGGATGTCTCGGCGGGTGCCAACGTCGGCGAGCGCCTGATGGGCCTGGGCGAGCGGCACTACGGCCGCCTGCGCGCCACCGCATCCGAATGGCTGCAGCGCGTGGAGATCGACCCGCAGCGCATCGACGACGCACCGCGCACCTTCTCCGGCGGCATGCGCCAGCGCCTGCAGATCGCGCGCAATCTCGTCACGCGCCCGCGCCTGGTGTTCATGGACGAGCCGACCTCGGGCCTCGACGTCTCGGTGCAGGCCCGCCTGCTCGACCTGCTGCGCCAGCTCACGCGCCAGATGCAGCTCGCCGCCATCGTGGTCACGCACGACCTCGCAGTGGCCCGCCTGCTCGCGCACCGGATGATGGTGATGCAGAAGGGCCGCGTGGTCGAGGCCGGCCTCACCGACCAGCTGCTCGACGACCCGCAGCATCCCTACACCCAGCTTCTCGTTTCCTCGGTACTGCAGCCATGACCACCCCCTTGCTTCAGCTTCGCGGGGTGGCCAAGCGTTTCACCCTCCATCACCAGAACGCACTCGAGCTCTCGGTTTTCGACAACGTCGAACTCAGCGTCTCGGCCGGCGAATGCGTGGTGCTCGACGGCGCCTCGGGCCTGGGCAAGAGCACGCTGCTCAAGCTCATCTATGCCAACTACCGCGCCAGCGCGGGCCGCATCACCGTGCAGCCGCCGGGCGGCGAGGCGGTCGAGGTGACCGAGCTCGCGCCGCGCGAGATGGTGCGGCTGCGCCGCGACACCATCGGCTACGTGAGCCAGTTCCTGCGCGTGATCCCGCGCGTGCCGGCACTCGACGTCGTGGCCGAGCCGCTGGCCGAGGACGCGGGCGACGACGCGGCCGGCATCGAGGCGGCGCGCGAGGAAGCGCGCCGGTGGCTCACGCGCCTTGCCATCCCCGAGCGCCTCTGGCATCTGCCGCCGGCCACCTTCTCGGGCGGCGAGCAGCAACGCATCAACATCGCACGCAACATGATCAAACCCAAGCCGCTGCTGCTGCTGGACGAGCCGACCGCTTCGCTCGACGCGGCCAACACCCGAACCGTCATCGAGCTCATCCGCGAAGCCGCAGCACGCGGCGCGGCGATGGTCGGCATCTTCCACGACGCGGAAGTCGGCGCCGCGGTCGCCACCCGCCGCATCAACGTCGCCGACTTCAGGAGTGCGGCATGAACGCCGTCTTCAAGAACGCGCGCATGGTGCTGCCCGGCGAGGTGGTGCACGGCAGCCTGTCCGTCGCGGACGGCCGCATCGCGTCGCTGCACAACGGCCACACGGGCATGGCCACCATCGACCTCGACGGCGACTACCTGCTGCCCGGCCTGGTCGAAGTCCACACCGACAACTTCGAGCGCCACCTGATGCCGCGCCCGAAGGTGCAGTGGGGCGAGCTGCCGGCGTTGCTGGCGCACGATGCCGAGGTGGCCGCCGCCGGCATCACCACCGTGTTCGATGCGCTCGGGGTCGGCGAGGCCGACACCGAAAGCCTGCGCGGCAGCACCTGGACCAAGACGCTCGCCACGCTCGACAACTGCAGCGCGAAGGATCTGCTGCGCGCCGATCACCACCTGCACGTGCGCTGCGAGCTGCCCGCGCCCAACACCATCGAGCTTTTCGAGCCCTTCCACGGCCATCCGCGCGTGTCGCTGATCTCGCTGATGGACCACACGCCGGGCCAGCGCCAGTGGGAAAACCTCGAGGTCGCGCGCATCTACTACACCGGCAAGAAGGGCTGGAGCGCGGAGAAGTTCGAGCGCCAGGTCGCGCATGCCGCGACGCTGCAGGCGAAGTACGCCGAGCCGCACCGGCGCCACTTCGTCGACTACTGCCGCACGCACGGCATCGCGCTCGCGAGCCATGACGACACCACCGTTGCGCACGTCGAGCAGGCGCATGCCGAAGGCGCGAGCATGTCCGAGTTCCCGACCACGCTGGCCGCCGCGGGCGCGGCGCGCGAGCGCGGCCTTTCGACCGTGATGGGCGGGCCCAACGTCGTGCGCGGCGGTTCGCACTCGGGCAACGTGGCGGCGGCCGAGCTGGCGCGCCAGGGTCTGCTCGACATCCTCTCCTCCGACTACGTGCCGGGCAGCCTGCTTGGTGCCGTGATGCGGCTGGTGGAGGACGAGATCCTCACGCTGCCGCAGGCGGTGAACACGGTCACGCGCGCACCGGCACGGGCCACCGGGCTGCATGACCGCGGCGCCATCGAAGCCGGGCTGCGCGCCGATCTGGTACAGGTGCGGATGACCGAGCTGGCGGACGGGGCGCGCCATGCCGTGGTGCGCGCCGTCTGGCGCGAAGGGCGCCGCGTGCTGTAGACGCCTTCCTTGCCGCCAATCTGGTGTTGCCGGGGAGAACCGCGTAGCATGGCCCGGTTTATCGATCTCGCGTTCTCCAGCTTCTTTCATCGTCGTTTGCGGGGGTGAGTCATGGCGCAAGAAGAGTTCGATTCGAAATTGAGCGGTTCGATGCTGCGCCGCAAACTGCTTCGCGGCGCGGGGGCCGCAATGGGCGCCGCGATGGTGGTCCCGCGATGGGCCCATGCGCAAACTGCACCGGCCGCACCGCCGAGCACCATCACTCAGCCGCCACGCGACTTCAGTCGACGAGGGGCTCCGACCACCTACTTCACCGACCCCGATGTGCTCACGGTCGAGCCCGCGTTCGATGGCCTGCGCCAGCCCAATGCCCCGATCCAGCGGCTGTGGACCGGCGCGTTGTGGTCCGAAGGACCGGCATGGAATTCGGTCGGCCGCTTCCTGGTCTGGAGCGACATTCCGAACAACCGCCAACTGCGTTGGAGCGAGGACGACGGCCATGTCAGCGTGTTCCGCACACCGTCCAACAACAGCAACGGCAACTCGTTCGACTACCAGGGAAGGCAGCTGTCCTGCGAGCATCTCACGCGGCGTGTCGTGCGCTACGAGCTCGACGGTTCGGTGACCGTCCTTGCCTCCACCTTCAACGGCAAGCGACTCAACTCGCCGAACGATGTCGTCCCCCACCCCGATGGCAGCTACTGGTTCACCGACCCTCCGTATGGCGCTCAGCTCTATGAGGGCACGGTCGATGCCGCGGGCGGACCCGCGAACAAATCCGGGCGGCTGAACCCGAAGCTCGGGCAGCCGCCGGAGATCGGCGCGTACAAGCGCGAACTGCCGACCGCGGTCTACCGTCTGGACAAGAGCGGAACGCTGACGCAAGTGGCCGGCGAGGATCTTGTACCGGACCCGAACGGTCTCTGCTTTTCGCCCGATTTCAAGAAGCTCTACGTCGTCAGCACCGGGCAGGGGCCGGGCGACACCATCGCCGGCGGCAAGGGCGACATGTATGTGTTCGATGTGGGGGCGGACAACAAGCTCGGCAACGGCAAGCTGTTCAGCAGCTTCATGGTCGACGGCGTGAAGTGCGGGCCCGACGGTGTTCGCACCGACGTGGACGGCAACCTCTGGTGTTCCAGCAATGCGGGTCGCAGCGTGGGCTACAGCGGCGTCACCGTCTGGACGCCGCAAGGCCGGCTCATCGGGCGCATCCGGCTGCCCGAGGTCTGCGGCAATGTCTGCTTCGGCGGCCCCAAGCGCAACCGCCTGTTCATGGCCGCCAGCCAGTCGCTGTATGCCGTCTACACGGCCACCCAGGGTTCGGCGCCGGGCTAGCCGAGCGTGAAGGCATCGGCAAGGTCGAGCTACTTGAGCGCCAGCTCTAGCTGGTCGAGTGCTTGCGGATGGCCGGTCAAAATTCGGCGCAGCGAAGGCAGCCGTGTTCTCACGATCTTCCGCATGGCAACCGGCGCCTCGGCGAACGAATCGGACAGGACTTCGTCCTGTTGTTCGACAAGAACTGCCGCCAGCGTCGCTGCTTGCACCAAGTCTTTTTCCGCCTTCTCGGGAAAGCTCTTGCGAGACGCGCTGGCATAGAGCTTGTGCCAGATGAATCGCTCGGGCTGCGGAAGTTTCAATGGAACGCAGTGGCCGCCCGCAAGGACCGCGGCGTGCCGTGGCTGGTCCAGTAGATAGGCATAGTGCGGTACGGCCTCGGCGTGCCACATGAGTTGCGGAATTGGAACCGGCTTCCCCAGTTCGCTGCCGTTCGCGAGGACGTCGACCCGCAGCCCGTCGCGTCCCTTGAGCTTCACCGAGGTCGACGGCGCCTGGCTGGGCATGCCGGGTACCGCAAGGAAACCCAGCTTCGTGGCGTTCATCGCATCGAGAAACGACTGAGGTGCAGCCAGCTTGAGGTTCTGCTGCGCAGCAAGATCGATGTCCTGGGTTCGACCGGCGACCGCCCTGGCGCCCAACTCGTTGAGCCACGCCATGTAGCAGAGCGTCCCAACCAGCGTGAGCCCTGCGCCGAGAAGGCCGCTGTTATGAAGTTCGACCAGAACACTGGCGACGCCTTTGTCGGCCACCTGGAAATCGAGCTTTCGAAGATTGCGGACCTGCGTGGCGGTCCACTGGGCGAGTTCGATTTGACGTTCGGCGTCGGCCAGGGCTTCGCTGTCTCCATCCTTGCCGACGAGTTGTTCCGCTCTGGAGCCCGGCGCCGGGTAATAGACCCGATACCAGTAGGCATAGCCGGTACCTTCCCGCTTGACCAGGGTGCCAGGCGTACCTGGAAGCAAATGTCCAAGCGAAGCCGTGCGTTCCTTCAGCTCGGCATATTGCGTTCTGAAAGCCAGTTCGTGCAAACGGTAGAGGGGGCTGACTGACGGCACTGAGTTACCCAACAAATCTGAAGTTTATGGGGTAAATAATCGGCCCGCAAGGGTTCGGCTGACATGCGGCCGTCTTGAAAGCGTCAAGAGGCCGTCACAGCCTCTGATCAAACTCCGGTTGTCTAGACGACTTCGGATATCCACGATGGAAACCGCCCTGCGCATCCACCAGCTCAACAAGCATTTCGCCAACGGCAGGCATGCGCTGCGCGACATCAACCTCAGCGTGCAGCGCGGCGAGATGGTGGCGCTGATCGGCGCCTCGGGTTCGGGCAAGTCCACGCTGCTGCGCCACGTGGCGGGCCTGGTGGCGGCCGATGGCGGCAGCTGCGAATCGCTGATCGAGATCGACGGCCGCTGCGTGCAGCGCGGCGGACGCATCCACCGCGACATCCGCAAGGTGCGCGCCGAGGTCGGCTTCGTCTTCCAGCAGTTCAACCTGGTGGCGCGGCTGCCGGTGCTGGTGAACGTGCTCGTGGGCTCGCTGCATCGCATGCCGTGGTGGCGCAGCTGGACGCGCGCATTCACGGCCAAGGAGCGCGCGCTCGCGCTCGACGCGCTCGCGCGCGTGGGTATTGCCGATTGCCATGCGCAGCGCGCATCCACGCTCTCGGGCGGGCAGCAGCAGCGCGCCGCCATCGCGCGCACCCTGGTGCAGGGCGCAAAGGTGGTGCTGGCCGACGAGCCCATCGCCTCGCTGGACCCGGAGTCCTCGCGCAAGGTGATGGAGATCCTCGCGCGCATCAACCGCGAAGACCGCTCGACCGTGATCGTCTCGCTGCACCAGGTCGACATCGCGATCAAGTACTGCCCGCGCGTGATCGCGCTGAGGCAGGGCGAGGTGGTCTACGACGGGCCGTCGTCGGCGCTCACCGCCGCGCTGCTGCGCGAGCTCTACGGCGTGGACGCCGACGAGCTGCTGTCGCGGCCCGAAGGCAGCGCCACCGGCAACGTGCACGTGCTCCCGCAGCCCGCGCTGCTGCCGCTGGCCGCCGCGGCCTGAGTCCCTCTTTCTCTTCTTTCCTTCTTTCCTCCTTTCCTCCTCAACCTGGAAACCATCCATGATCAAGAAACTGTGTGCAGCCCTGGCCCTCGGCCTCGGCATGGCGGGCGCGTCCTTCGCGCAGGACATCAACTTCGGCATCATCTCCACCGAGGCGACGCAGAACCTCAAGGAGGACTGGCAGCCGCTGATCGACGACATGAACCGCCAGACCGGCCTCAAGGTCACTGCCTTCTTCGCGCCGGACTACGCCGGCATCATCGAAGGCATGCGCTTCAACAAGGTGCAGCTCGGCTGGTTCGGCAACAAGTCGGCGATGGAAGCCGTCGACCGCGCGAGCGGAGAGGTGTTCGCGCAGATGGTCAACGCCGACGGCACGCAAGGCTACTACTCGCATCTGATCGTGCACAAGGACAGCCCCATCAACACGCTCGACGACGTGCTGAAGAACGGCAAGAGCCTGAGCTTCGGCAACGGCGACCCGAACTCCACCTCGGGCTTCCTGGTGCCGAACTACTACGCGTTCGCGCAGAACAAGGTGGACGCCAAGTCGCTGTTCAAGCTCACGCGCAGCGCCAACCACGAGACCAACGCGCTGGCGGTGGCCAACAAGCAGGTCGACGTGGCGACCAACAACAGCGAGAACCTGGAAAAGGTGAAGGACCGCTCGCCCGAGAAGTTCAAGGAGATCAAGATCGTCTGGACCTCGCCGCTGATTCCGCTCGACCCGCTGGTCATGCGCAAGGACCTGCCGGAAGCGACGAAGACGAAGATCAAGAACTTCTTCTACAACTACGCCAAGACCAATGCGCGCGAGAAGGAGATCATCATGAAGATCTCCAAGCTCTCGGGCTTCAAGGAATCGAGCGACAAGCAGCTGCTGCCGATCCGCCAGCTCGACCTGTTCGGGCAGCGCACCAAGATCGAGGCCGACACCGCGTTGAACGAAGCCGACAAGAAGACCCGCATGGCGGAAATCGACAAGAAGCTGAGCGCGTTGAACTGAGCTCTTGTCGATGCAACCGACCGTCCATTCGCCCATTCCGGCGACGCTGCCGGCCATGGCGACCCCTAAGCGCAGCCTGGCCTGGCAGCTGTCGTGGGCCGCGCTGCTGATCTTGCTGGCGGCCTCGTGGAAGGGCGCGGACATGCGCCCGCTCGAGCTCTGGCGCGACTCGGGCAACATGGCCACTTACGCGGCCGAGTTCTTCCCGCCCGACTTCACGCAGTGGCGCATGTACGTCGAGGAGATGGTCGTCACGCTGCAGATCGCCCTGTGGGGCACGGCGCTGGCGGTGGTCGCCGCGGTGCCGATGGCGCTGCTGGCCTCGGCCAACATCGTGCCCTGGTGGATCTACCAGCCGATGCGCCGGCTGATGGACGGCTGCCGCGCCATCAACGAGATGGTGTTCGCCATGCTCTTCGTGGTGGCGGTGGGCCTCGGCCCCTTCGCCGGCGTGCTCGCGCTGTGGGTGCACACCACCGGCGTGCTGGCCAAGCTGTTCGCCGAAGCGGTGGAGGCCATCGATCCGCAGCCGGTGGAAGGCATCCGCTCCACCGGCGCGAGCGCGCTGCACGAGATCGTCTACGGCGTGATCCCGCAGGTCATCCCGCTGTGGATCTCGTACGCGCTGTACCGCTTCGAATCCAACGTGCGCTCGGCCTCGGTGGTCGGCATGGTGGGCGCGGGCGGCATCGGCGTGGTGCTGTGGGAAATCATCCGCGGCTTCAAGTACGCAGAGACCTGCGCGGTCATGCTGATCATCGTCGTGAGCGTCAGCGCGATCGACCTGGTGTCGGCGCGCATCCGGAAGATGTTGGTTTAGCCCCATGGCCCTGACCGTCGAAGAGATCCACCACCTGCTCAGCGTCGAAGGCCAGCGCCAGTACGGGCGCGAGGCCGTGAGCCAGCGCGACCACGCACTGCAATGCGCGCAGCTCGCCGAGGAAAGCGCGGAGACCGCAGAGACCATCGTCGCGGCCCTGCTGCACGACCTCGGCCACCTGCTGGCCACCGGACGCGACGAGATCGCGGCCGCCCAAGCGCAGCAGCGCGACGACCTGCACCAGTACATCGCGCTGCCTTTTCTGCGCGGCCTGTTTCCGCCCGCGGTGCTGGAGCCGATCCGCCTGCACGTGGATGCCAAACGCTACCTGTGCGCGGCCGAGCCCGCCTACTGGGACACGCTGTCGCCCGCATCGAAGCGCAGCCTCGAACTGCAGGGCGGCGTGTACACCTCCGAAGAGGCCGAGCGCTTCTTGACGCAGCCCTTCGCCGCGGAGGCCGTTCGGCTGCGGCGCTACGACGACGCGGCCAAGGTGCCGGACAAGACCACGCCGCCGCTGGCGCATTTCATGGGCATGGCCAAGGCGCTGGCACGCTAGCTCAAAGCCTCCCGGCCATGCGGAACGCTGAAATCGACCAGCGGTCCGGCCGGCACGATGCCGCCCGGATTGAGACGGTGCATGCTGCCCCAATACCCCTGCCGGATGTCGTGCTCGCCGACGGTCGAGGCAATGCCCGGCCATTGGAATAGCTCGCGCGTGTAAGCGAAGAGATTCGGGTAGTCGACCAGGCGCCGGAGATTGCACTTGAAGAGGCCGTGATAGACCCATTCGAAGCGCAGCAGGCTGGGAAACAGGCGCCAGTCGGCCTCGGTCGGCCGTGCGCCGACCAGATAGCGGTGCGTGGCGAGATGCGCTTCGATCTCGTCGAAGGCCGCGAACAGGTCGTGCACGGCATCGCCGTAGTCTTGCTGCGTCGCCGCGAAGCCGGCGCGGTACGCGCCCTCGTTGACAGCCGACTGGATGCGATCGTTCCAGCGATCGATGTCGGCACGCAGCGCCTCCGGGTACAGATCGACGCCGGGGCGCTGCGCGAACGCATCGAAAGACGCGCCGAGCATGCGGACGATGTCGCGCGACTCGTTGTTGACGATCGTGCGTTCGCGCTTGTCCCACAGCACGGGCACCGTGATGCGGCCGTCGTAGCCGGGCATCGCCATCTCGTACAGCTCGCGCAGGAAGCGCATGCCGTAGAGCGGGTCCGGCGCGTCGGCCGCGAAAGCCCAGCCCTTGCCTTCCTCGAGGTGATGATGGACGGCCGTGACGTCGATCGCCCCTTCGAGTCCCTTCAGCGCGCGCACGATCAGCGTGCGATGCGCCCAAGGGCAGCCGTACATCACGTAGAGGTGATAGCGGCCCGGCTCCGCCTGGAAGCGGACGCCCGGCGCGTTGCTCACCCATCTTCTGAAGGCTTTCATTGGGAGGTCCGGTGGCTTGGAAAGCCGCCACTGTCGACCGGCGCGCGTCGCCTCGCAAGAACGCACGACAAAGTGCTATACCCACAAAAATGTGCCTGAGGGGATGCGCCGATGCTGAGACCGATTGATCCCAACCGCTGCCCCGTCGACCAGGCGCTGGAGATCGTCGGCGGCAAATGGAAGCCGATCATCCTCTGGCGGCTGCTCGGCGCGGGCACGCTGCGCTTCGGCGAGCTGCAGCGCGCGATCCCGGGCGTGACGCAACGTGTGCTCACGCTGCATCTGCGTGAGCTCGAACGCGACGGCCTGGTCGCGCGCAAGGTCTATGCGGAGGTGCCGCCGAAGGTGGAATACACGCTCACCGCGCCGGCGCAAGGACTGATGGACACGATGCAATCGATGGGAAACTGGTTCCTGCAGAGTCACCAGCAGCTGCGAGCGACGCCGCCGGCCGCGGACGATGCGCTCGACTGAGCATCAGTTCGGCGTGATCCCCAGCCGCTTGATCAGCTCGCCCCAGCGCTCGCTGTCCGCCAGCACGATCTTGCGGAAGTCGTCGCCGTAAACGCGCGAGGGGATGCCGCCGCCCTTGCGCACGGCGTCCTGGAACACCGGGTCCGCCTGCATGTCCTGGATGGCCTTGCTCAGCCGGGCCAGCACGGCCGACGGCATGCTGGCCGGGGCGACCATGCCGAACAGCTGGTCGGGCAGTGCCGCCGGCGAGCCCGCTTCCTTGAGCGACGGGACGGTGGGCAGCGACGGGTCGCGGCTTTCGCCGGTCACCACCAGCGGCTTGAGCTTGCCGCCGTTGATCAGCCCCAGGGACGTCGGCACGGACGCGAAGGTGTACTGCACTTCGCCGCCCATGATGGCCGCATCCGTCTCGGGGCCGGTCTTGAACGGGATGTGCACGGCCTTGATGCCGACGGCCGAATTGAACTCCTCGGCGGCCAGGTGAATGCTGTTGCCGATGCCGGACGAGCCGAAGTTCAGCTGGCCCGGCTTGGACTTCGCCAGCGCGACGAATTCGGCCAGCGTGTTCACGCCGAGCTGCGGCGACACGACGAGCACCTGGCGCGAGGTCTGGATCAGCCCCAGGTAGGTGAACGACCGGGCGACGTCGTAGCCCGGGTTCTTGATCAGGTGCGGCGCCGAGGTCAGCGCCGTGCTGGTGCCCATGCCGATGGTGTAGCCGTCCGGCACGGCCCGGGCGACGTACCCCATGCCGATCGTGCCGGAGCCGCCCAGCTTCAGATCCACGATGACGTTGCCGTTCAGCCGCTGGTTGAGCTGGACGACGATGAGGCGCGCCAGAAAGTCGACCGCGCCGCCGAAAGGGGAGACCAGCGTGATCGGCTTCTCCGGGTAGCCGCCCTGCGCCAGGACGGCGAGCGGCATGGCGCCGAGCGCGGTGACGGCCAGGCCCGAGATGACGGCGGTTCTGCGGGTGAGGAGTGGACGGCCGGTCATGGGTGTCTTTCGGGGCGAATGGATGACTGAGTCTAATGGACGGACCAATGGACAGATACCTCTCATTTACCCCGATGCGCGCCGCGTCGTTTCAGCTGCCTTGCTGGATCCACCTCGCGTGGGCCCTGTCGATGCTGCACTTCTGGTGGTGGGAGTACCGCCTGGGAGCGCTGGCCTGGCGCTTCGAGCTGTACCTGTTCGTGATGGGCTTCGCCATCCTCTACCACCTGATGTGCGCGGTGCTGTTCCCGGCCGACATCGCGGAACCTGGTCTATCAGCTGTCGTGGATCCTGCGCAGCTTCGACGTACTCGGCTAGGCGTCATGGCACGCCGGGGTGGGCTTGCTCCATCGCCCCGGCTTCGCGGACGATCCAGGCCTCGAAAGCCTGCACGCGCTCGGGTAGGGGCCGTGCGCTGTTGTAGGCGAGGTAGTAGGCGCCCTGCGTCTCGACCTGCAGAGGCAGCGGCGCCACCAGCCGGCCGGCCGCCAGGTCGTCGCGCACGAAGGCATGCAGCGCGACCATCACGCCCAACTGGTCCGCTGCCGCCTGGTAGGCGAGCGCGGCGTTCTCGAACTTCAGGCCGCTGTTGCCGTCGATCTCGGGCGCGCCCGCGGCCGCGAGCCAGGCCGGCCAATCCTTGGGGCGGTTCATCGAGCACAGCAGCACGTGCTGCGCGAGGTCGGCCGGCCGCGCCAGCGGCGGCCCGCGCTCCAGCAGGCCCGGCGCGCAGACCGGCACCAGCGTCTCGCCGAAGAGCCGCCGATAGCCGGGCCCCGCGGGCGCGCTGGGTTCGGAATGGATGCTCACGTCGACCTCCTCGCGCGCGAAGTCGGCGCGCTGGTGCGAGGTCGTGATCTGCACGTCGATGCGTGGATGGAGCGCATGGAAGCGCGCCAGGCGCGGCACCAGCCAGCGGATCGCGAAGGTGGGCGGCAGCTTGATGCGCAGGCAGCGCACGTCGGGGCTGGCCTGCAGCTGGCGCGTGCCGTAGTCGATCTGGTCGAGCGCCGCGCGCACGGTGCCGAAGTAGGCCTGCCCCGGCGGCGTGAGTCCGATGCCGTGGCGCCCGCGCTCGAAGAGCTGCACCTTGAGCCAGCCTTCCAGCGTCGCCACGTGCCGGCTCACCGCGCCCTGCGTGACGCACAGCTCCTCGGCCGCGCGCGTGAAGTTACCGCAGCGCGCCGCCGCCTCGAAGGCGCGCAGGGCATTGAGCGGAGGCAGGCGGCGTGACATGGGGTGTGGAGGCTGAGGCATGAGCTTTGATCATGCCCCGCATGCCTTAATTGTGATTGCTGCGCCCGGCTGCTGCAAATAGCATGGCCTTCATTACAAGGACAGGAGACCAGCCCATGATGAAGAAAGCGCATGCCTGCACGATGGCGGCCTTGCTCGCCCTCGCAGGACTCGCGGCGGCCCAGAGCGGCACCGCCGGCTACCCCAGCCAGCCGATCAAGCTGATGGTGCCCTGGCCCGCGGGCGGCGGCGTCGACACCACGGCGCGCATGATTTCGGAGCCGATGGCGCAGAAGCTCGGCCAGCCGATCGTGATCGACAACCGCGGCGGCGCGGGCGGCAACATCGGCACCGAACTCGCGGCCCGGGTGAAGCCCGACGGCTACAACCTGCTGATGGGCTCGATCAGCCCGAACGCGGTCAACATCCACCTCTACTCGAAGCTGGGCTTCGACCCGATCAAGGACTTCGCGCCGATCGTCTACGTGTCGAACGTGCCCAACATCCTCGTGGTGCCGGCTTCGTCGCCGGCCAAGACCGCCAAGGACCTGATCGAGATGGCGCGCGCCAATCCCGGCAAGCTCAACTACGGCTCCGGCGGCGTCGGCTCCTCGCAGCACCTGGCCGCAGTGCAGTTCATGAGCGCCGCCAGGATCGACATCGTGCACGTGCCCTACAAGGGCACCGCGCCGGCCGAGGCCGACCTGGTGGCCGGCCATATCTCGCTGATGCTCGACACCACCACCTGCCTGCCGTTCATCGCCGGCGGCAAGATGCGCGCGCTGGCGGTGGCCTCGAAGAAGCGCAACCCCGCGCTGCCCGACGTGCCCACCTTCGACGAGGTCGGCCTGCCGGGCGTCTACGCCTCGTCGTGGTACGGGCTGATGGCGCCCGCCGGCACGCCGCGGCCGATCATCGACAAGCTCAATGCCGAGGCCAACCAGGTGCTGCAGTCGGCCGACATGAAACGACGCATGGCCGAGTTCGGCGCCGAGATCGGCGGCGGCACGCCGGAGGAATTCGGGCAGTTCATCGTCTCCGAGATCAAGCGCTACGAATCGATCGTCCGCATCTCGGGAGCCAAGCTCGATTGACCCGCACCCGATGACATCCACCGCTTCTTCGCTCACCCTGTTCGACAAGATCTGGGCCCGGCACGTCGTGATGCAGCGCGACGACGGCCAGAGCCTGCTCTACGTCGACCGCCACCTGGTGCAGGACGGCTCGGCGCCGGCTTTCGAGATGCTGCGCCGGAAGGGCTTGAAGGTCCGCACGCCGGAGCGCGCCTTCGCGACGCCCGACCACTACGTGCCCACCGACAGCCGCACGCTCGGCCGCATCGCCGACCCGGAGAAGCGCGCAATGGCGCAGGCCCTGCAGGACGATTGCGCCACCGCGGGCATCCGCTTCTTCGGCCTCGACGACGAGCGCCAGGGCATCGTGCACGTGGTCGGCCCCGAGCAGGGCCTCTCGCTGCCGGGCATGCTGATCGTCTGCGGCGACAGCCACACCTCCACGCACGGCGCGCTCGGCGCATTGGCCTTCGGCATCGGCGCCTCGGAAGTGGCGCACGTGCTCGCCACCCAGACGCTGTGGCAGCGCAAGCCGCGCACGCTGCGCGTCCACGTCGATGGCCGGCTCGGCGCCGGCGTGACGGCCAAGGACATCATCCTCGCGGTCATCGGCCGGCTCGGCACGGCCGGCGCGACCGGCCACGTGATCGAGTACGCGGGCAAGGCGATCCGCGCGCTGTCGATGGAGGCGCGCATGACGGTGTGCAACATGTCGATCGAGGCCGGCGCGCGCGCCGGGATGATCGCGCCCGACGACACCACCTTCTCCTGGCTGGCCGGCCGGCCGCATGCGCCGCGGGGCGCCGACTGGGACGCGGCCGTGGCGCGCTGGCGCCTGTTGCCCGGCGACGCCAATGCGCCGTTCGACCGCGAGCTGTCGCTGCACGCGAACGAGATCGCACCCATGGTCACCTGGGGCACCAGCCCCGAGGACGTGCTGCCCATCTCCGGCCGCGTGCCCGACCCCGCGAATGCGGCCGATGGCGAGAAGCGCGATGCGATGCGCCGCGCGCTCGCCTACATGGGCCTCGAAGCCGGCCAGCCCCTGACCGACATCGCGGTGCAGCGCGTGTTCATCGGCTCCTGCACCAATGGCCGCATCGAAGACCTGCGCAGCGCCGCCGCCGTGGCGCGCGGGCGCCGCGTGGCCGCGGGCGTGGAGGCCTGGGTCGTGCCCGGCTCGGGCCTGGTCAAGCGCCAGGCCGAAGCCGAGGGGCTGGACGCCGTGTTCCTCGCGGCCGGCTTCCAGTGGCGCTACGCGGGCTGCTCGATGTGCCTGGGCACCAACGGCGACCAGGTCGCGCCGGGCGAGCGCTGCGCGTCGACCTCCAACCGCAACTTCGTCGGCCGCCAGGGGCCGGGTGCGCGGACGCACCTGATGAGCCCCGCGATGGCGGCGGCGGCGGCGGTGACCGGCCGGCTCGCCGACGTGCGCGGCCTGATGCAGATGGAGCGCTGAGATGGAAGCCTTCACCCAGCTCGATGCCGTCGCCGCGCCGCTGGCCCGCATCAACATCGACACCGACCAGATCGTCCCCGCGCTCTACCTGCAGAAGCCGCGCTCTGCGAACTTCGGCGACTTCCTTTTTCGCGATGTGCGGCATGACGTGCAAGGCGCGCTGCGCGCCGACTTCCCGCTCAACGATCCCGCCTATGCCGACGCGCGCATCCTCGTGGCCGGCCGCAACTTCGGCTGCGGCTCCTCGCGCGAACATGCAGTGTGGGCACTGGCCGACGGCGGTTTCCGCGCGGTGATCGCGCCCAGCTTCGGCGACATCTTCTTTTCCAACGCGCTGAAGAACGGATTGCTGCCGGTGCGCCTGGGCGAAGACCTGGTCGACGGCCTGCTCGCGACCCTGCAGCGCACGCCGGGCGCGCGCCTTCGCATCGACCTCGCCGCGCAAAGCGTGACGGCGCCGGACGGCAGCCGCGCCTCCTTCGAGGTCGAGCCCTTCGCGCGGCATTGCCTGCTCGAAGGCCTCGACGAGCTCGACTACACGCTGAGCCAGTCCGCGCGCATCGAGGCTTTCGAGCGCGCGCACGCGCTGGCCTGACCTTCCACCCATCCGCATGAAAGAAGTGTTCACCAAATGAAGATCGCAGTGATGTCCGGCGACGGCATTGGTCCCGAAGTGACGGCCGAGGCCGTGAAGGTGTTGAAGGCCGTGCTCGGCTCGGCCCACGCGATGGAGCTGGTCGAAGCGCCGATCGGCCAGGCCGGCATCGACAGCGCCGGCGACCCGCTGCCCGCTGCCACCAGCGAGATCGCGCGCCGTGCCGACGCCATCCTGTTCGGCTCGGCCGGCATGCCCGGCGACGAGGCCATTCCTTTCGCGATGCGGCCGGGCGCAAGCCTGCTGCGCCTGCGCAAGGAGCTCGGCCTGTTCGCGAACTTCCGCCCCGCCTTCCTGTTTCCGGAACTGCTCGGCGCGTCCTCGCTCAAGCCGGAGATCGTCGAAGGCCTGGACCTGATGATCCTGCGCGAGCTGACCGGCGACGTCTACTTCGGCGAGCCGCGCGGCAGCGGCCTCAACGCCCGGGGCGAGCGCGAGGCCTTCAACACCATGCGCTATTCGGAGCCCGAGGTGGAACGTATCGCGCACGTCGCCTTCCGCACCGCGCGTGCGCGGCAACGCAAGCTGTGCTCGGTCGACAAGGCCAATGTGCTGGAAGTGATGCAGCTGTGGCGCGAGGTGGTCACGCGCGTCGGCACCGAATACCCCGACGTCGAGCTCTCGCACCTCTTCGTCGACGCGGCGGCGATGCAGCTCATGCGTGCGCCCAAGCAGTTCGACGTCATCGTCACCGGCAACATCTTCGGCGACATCCTTTCGGACGCGGCCGCGATGCTCACAGGCTCCATCGGCATGCTGCCCTCGGCCTCGATGGCGGCCGGCAGCAAGGGCCTGTACGAGCCGGTGCACGGCACCGCGCCCGACATCGCCGGCCGCGATCTCGCGAATCCGCTCGCGTCGATCCTCTCGATGGCGATGATGCTGCGCTATTCCTTCGGCCTCGCGGACGAGGCCGGACGTGTCGAAGGCGCAGTGCGGGCGGTGCTGGCCGAGGGTTATCGCACCGGCGACATCTTCCAGCCGGGTTGCCGGCGCGTAGGAACGCGCGAGATGGGCGAGGCGGTGGTGGCGGCGCTGCGGCGCGCCGCCGGCTGAGCCTGCTTCTTCAGCGCGGGAACATCGCCCGCAGCTGCTTGTAGGCGGGCGGATCCTCGCGCTGCAGTTCCTCGATCTCTTCGCGCAGCCGCTCGAGCCGCGGCAGCCGCGCGCGTTGCTTGATGCGCTCGACGTCGCGCGCCAGCGATTCGAATTCGGCGATGCGCGTGTCGTCCCTGGCGGCGGCGGGCAGGCGTTCGGCCAATGCCGACACCGCATCCATCAGCCGGCCGATCTGGCGGCCGTAACTGTGCTGCTGCAGCACGTCGCGTTCGATGTCGGGCGCCGACGAGTTGACGTTGGTCACGCTGACCAGGTTGCCGAAGGACCAGCCCGGATTGATCGGCTGGCTGAGCTGCTGCGGCGCCAGCGCCGGCCAGCTCCATTGCTGCAAGGGCCAGCCCCACCATGAGCCGCCGTTGCGTTCCGCGGCTGCGTTCGCCGCGGCCTTGCCATCTGTCGCCATGTCACCACCTCCTGCCTGACGTTATCGAGCCGAGCGAATCGTAGCGCGCGCCGTATCATCCGCGCGAGGTGCACCCATGCCCAGGAAACAGGCAGCCCTTGCGAAGATCTCGCGGCCGCGGCTTCACGACGTGCTGGCGCGCACGCGGCTGTTCGGCCTGCTCGACAAGGCAACGCGACGCCCGATCGTCTGGCTCGGCGCGCAGCCCGGCGCCGGCAAGACCACCTTGCTCGCAAGCTATCTCGAGGCGCGCAAGCGCGCCGGCATCTGGTACCAGGCCGATGCCGCAGATGCCGACCCCGCGTCCTTCGTCTACCACCTGCGGCTGGCCGCCGCTGCCGCCGGGGCGATCGGGCCCCCCGAACTGCTGCCGCTGCTGACGCCCGAGTACCTGCGCGACCTGCCCGGTTTCGCGCGGCGCTTCTTCCGCGACCTCTTTGCCCGCCTCGGCCCCGAGGCGGTGCTCGTGCTGGACAACTTCCAGGAAGTGCCCGAGGCGTCCGCCTTTCACCGGGTCATGGCGGAGGGCATGGCTCAGGTGCCGGAGGGCATCAACATCATCGTCATCAGCCGAGTCGAGCCGCCCGCGGGCTATGCGCCGCTGCTCGCGAGCGACGCCGTCGCCGTGCTCGATGGCGAGCAGCTGCAGCTGAGCCTGTCCGAGACCAGGGCCATCGCTCGCAGGCGCGGCGTCGTGGACGGCGCGGCCATCGAGGCGCTCCACGCGCGCTCGCACGGCTGGGCGGCCGGCCTCACGCTGCTGCTGACGCGCACGCGGCAGCGCAGCGACCCGCAGGACGGCGATGACGCCGACTCCCTGCAGCATGTCTTCGGCTACTTCGCGCAGCGGGTCTTCGACGGCACGGCCCCGGAGCATCGCAAGGCGCTGATGCAGCTGGCCTTTCTGCCGCTGATCACGGTCGCGCTCGCGGAGCAGCTCACCGGGATGAGCGACGTCGGCCGCCTGCTCGACCACCACTACAAGCGCCACCTGTTCACCGATCGGCGGCGCGTCACGGTGCCGGTCGCCGGCTACGTGTTCCAGTTCCACGCGCTCTTTCGCACTTTCCTGCAGCACCAGGCTCGCGGGAGCTTGGGTGCCGACGAAGTCCGCGACATCGCCCGCCGCTGCGGCCGCCTGCTCGATGCCGCGGGTCATTGGGAGCAGTCGCTGGACCTGCTCGCCGAGGCCGCCGAGTGGGACGCTTGCGCGAAGCTGGTGGCCGCGCACGCCGAAGGGCTGCTCGAGCAGGGACGGCGGCAGACCTTGCTCGACTGGCTGCGCCGCATCCCCGAAGCCCTGCGCGACGGCGACCCCTGGCTCGGCTACTGGGAAGGCCGCGCGCTGATGGCGGCCGCGCCCGACCAGGCCCTGCAGATCCTGCAGGCGCGCCACCGGCGATTCGCCGACGCCGCCGATGTCGTCGGCCAGCTGGCCTGCGGCGCCGCGGTCGTGCAGACCCTGTGGCACGCACGCCTGGGCTGGTCGGAGATCACGCCCTGGGTCGATCGCCTCGAACCATTGATGCGCGAGGACTTGCGCTTTCCCTCCGCGGCGGTGGAACTGATGAGCACCGCCGCGCTGCATGCGGCGCTCGCATTCTGCCGGCCCGCCCATCCGGCGGTCCGGCGCATGGGGCCCGGCCTGCTCGGCCTGATCGACGACCCGAGCATCGATTGGAACCTGCGGCTGGCCACGGCCACGCACCTCATCACCTACTTTCACAACGCGGCCGAGCACGAACTGGCGACGCAACTGATCGGCAAGGTGGACACGGCGGTCGACGCACTGCCCTCCAGCGCGCTCAACCGCGCGCTGTGGTTCGTCTTCAGGGCCATCCACGACATGCGCCAGGCGGACTACGAAGCGGCGGCCTCGCGCTTCCAGCGCGCCGAGGACCTGGCCCGCGAGGAGGGGCTGGCGCACGCCGAGTTCGCGGCGCTGCAGTTCCGCGCCTACCTCGACCTGAGCTTCCGCCGCCCCGCCGAGGCCCAGGCCCGCATCGCGCGCATGGAAGTGCACCCGGCGCGCGGGAGTCCCGATGCCGAGATGAACTTCTTCGTCGCCCGGACGATGCAAGCGCAGCTCAAGGGCGAGGTGCAGACGGCGCTCGACAACGCGGAGCTGGGCCTGAAGGCCGTCGACCGCGTCGGCGCCGCGTACTTCCAGGCGGTGTTCTCCGTGCTGTTCGTCAGCGCTTTCGCCGATGCCGGACAGTTCGGGCGCGCGCGGCAGCTCATCGCGAACGCGCGCCGCCTCTCGCGCGGCAGCTATCTCGAGGCGATGGACGCGCAGCTCGTGCTCGAAGAGGCCTACATCGCCCACGCGCAGGGCGACGCCGCCGGCGCGCAGGCCAGGCTCGCCGAAGGACTCGCGCTCGGCGCCGCCGATCGCACGCGCGCGGCCTACGTGCACCGCGTCGTGACGCGCAAGCCGGTGCTGCTCGAGATGGCGCTGCGGGCCGGCATCGAAGTCGACTTCGCGCGCCACCTCATCCGCCGCTGGCGCATCAAGCCGCCGGCGGAAGAGATCGCGCAGTGGCCCTGGCCGGTCAGGATCCGCACGCTGGGCGGGTTCGAGGTGCTGATGGACGACAAGCCGATCGAGTTCGGCCGCAAGGCGCCGAAGAAGACCCTCGCGCTGCTCAAGGCCATCGTGGCGCGCGGCGGCAGCGCGCCGGAGGGCGCGCTCGTCGACACCTTCTGGCCCGACGAGACGGGCGATGCCGCGGCACGCTCGCTCGGCGCCGCGGTGCACCGCCTGCGAGGCCTGCTGGGCGAGGGCGATGCGGTCGTGCAGCAGGGCGGCCAGCTGTCGCTGGACCGCGCACGCGTATGGGTCGATGCCTGGGCCTTCGAACGCGCGCTGGCTGCGGCGCGCGAGGCCCCGATCGAGAACGATGCCGCCATCGCGCAAGCGTTGGCGCTCTACCGCGGCGCCTTTCTCGCCGAGGAGGAAGGGGAGACCTGGCCGGTGGCCATGCGCGAGCGCCTGCGCGGCAAGTTCATCAACGCCATCGCCGACCATGCCGGCCGGCTCGAGGCCGCGCGCCGCGACGCGGAGGCCATCGACTGGTACCTGCGCGGGCTGGACGCCGACAGCGTGATCGAGCCCTTCTACCAGGGGCTGATGCGCTGCTACCACCGGCTCGACCGGCTGCCGGAAGCCGTCAGCGCCTACCGCCGGTTGAAGCAGATGCTGTCGGTCACGCTCAGCCTGCCGCCCTCGGCGGGGACGGAGAAGCTGTACCGGAGCCTGCGCCTCGACGGACCCGATCCGCGAATAAGTAGCCCATAAATAGCCGCCCCCTTCTTACGCTGACTCCCCATCGAGAAAGGAGTCACCGTGAGAGAGATACGCAGTTACCTGATCCGCGTCTACCGCCAGGACGCCCAGGCGCTCGCCGGCGTGGTCGAGGACGTCCGAAGCAGCCGCATCGCCCCCTTCCAATCCCTGGCCGAACTTTGCGACGTGCTGAGCGGCCGCAAGCCCTTTGCGCGGCGCGCCGTCCGTCGCCGGAGCGCGCCATGAAGGCCGCCGAAACCTTCGACATTGCGCAGCCGGCGCCGGTCTCCAGCGATCCGGGCGAGGAATACAAGAGCGTCTGCGACTTCATGCGGCTCTACGCCACGCTGCGCTTCTACCAGCTCGCGCTGTTGCTGGGCACCACCGGCAGCATCATCACCGCGCTGTCCTCGAACGCCGTGCGCGCGAGCTTCGCCCGCGCGGAGTTCCTGAAGACGGGCGGCCTGATCGTGAGCCTGGCCTTCCTGGTGATGGAGCTTCGCGCTACGAGCTACTGGCACGGCCTGCGCGACCGCGGCAACGAACTGGCTCGCGCGCTCTGCTTCCGGCCCTTCCCCACCCCGTCGCGCTGGGACCCGCTGACCACCAGCGGCGCCGGCTTCTACCTGCACGCCTTCGTCGCGGCGCTGTGGCTCGCCAGCCTGCTGCTGGGACTACAGCCCGGCTTCTGAACGCTTTCCCCTTTTCATCCAACCCAGAGAGATTCGACATGCGCAAGAACACAAGCTCCTCCATCGCCGTCCACGCCATTCTGCTGGCCCTGCTCGGCGCCACCGGCCTGACCCACGCCCAGGCGGCGGGCTCGGCCACGCCGATGATCTACCCGGCCAAGGGACAGAGCGCGAAGCAGCAGGACAAGGACAAGTACGCCTGCTACGGCTGGGCGCGGGACCAGACCGGTTTCGACCCGGCGCAGGTGCAGCAAGCCGCGGCGCCCGGCGCGGGCATGCCGCCGGGCGGCCTCGCCCGAGGCGCCGCCGGCGGCGCCGCGATGGCCGCCATCACCGACCACGACCCGGCGCGCGGCGCCGCGGCCGGCATGGTGGGCGTCGCGGTGCGCGAGCGCGTCAAGGCGGCGCAGGCCGCGCAACAGCAGCAGGCCGCCCGCGCCCAGCAGAAGGCGGGCTACGACCGCGCCTTCAAGGCCTGCATGGAAGGTCGCGGCTATGTGCTGCGCTAAGGTCATGAAGGCCGGCACTGCCTTGCTGCTGCTGGGCGGCGCGCTGCTCGCGGCCGGATGCGGCCGCAAGAACGAACCGGCCCATGAAGAAATCCGCCCGGTGCGCAGCATCGTGGTCGGCGAGAGCGCAGGCTCGGTCGGTGCGACCTACTCGGGCCAGGTCCACGCCCGCTACGAGAGCAAGCTCGGCTTCCAGGCCTCGGGCCGGATCGTCGCCCGCCTGGTCGAGGTCGGCAGCCACGTGAAGCGGGGACAGCCGCTGATGCGCCTCGACCCGGCGCAGGAGTCCCTGCAGGTGGTCGCCGCGGTGGCCGGTACCGACGCGGCGAAGAGCCGGGTGGCGCAGAACCGCGTCGACCTGCAGCGCACCGAGCAACTGCTGGCCCGCAAGTTCGCGTCGCAGGCCGAAGTCGACCAGCAGCGCCTCGCGCTTGCCGAATCCGAGTCGCAGTTCCGGTCGGCGCTGGCCCAGCAGCAGATCCGCGTGAACCAGCGCAGCTACACCGAACTCGCGGCCGACCGCGACGGCGTGGTCGCGGCCATTTCGGCCGAGGCCGGACAAGTGGTCTCTGCAGGCCAGCAGGTCGTCGTCCTGGCGGCCGACGGCGAACGTGAGGTGCTGGTGAGCGTGCCCGAGTCGCGCGTCGACGAGCTGCGCCAAGCGAAGGCACTGCAGGTCTCGCTCTGGGCCCGGCCGGGCCAGCGCTACCCCGGCGTCTTGCGCGAGCTTGCGCCCGACAACGACAGCGTGACCCGCACCTATGCGGCGCGCATCACGGTCAGGGACGCCGGCAGCGCGCTGATGCTGGGCATGACGGCCTCGGTGTTCGTGCCGGACGTCGAAGGCGGCTCGGCGATCCGCCTGCCGCTCGGCGCCATCCACCACAAGGATGGCCAGCCCCAGGTCTGGGTGGTCGATGCCGGGACCTCGCAGGTCGCCGCACGCGCCGTCACGCTCGGCAGCGCGCAGGACGACAGCGTGCGCATCGCAGGCGGCCTGGCCGGCGGCGAGACGGTGGTCACCGCCGGCGTGCACATGCTGCACGCCGGTCAGAAGGTGAAGGCGGCCGCCGCCCAGGGAGTCCAGCCATGAGCAGGATCAACCTCTCCGAATGGGCGCTCGGGCACCCGCAGATGATCGCCTTCCTGCTCTTGATGCTGAGCCTCGCCGGCGTCTTCGCCTATGGCCGGCTCGGGCAGAAGGAAGACCCCGAGTTCACCGTCAAGACCATGGTCGTGCAGGCCTCGTGGCCGGGCAGCTCGGCGCAGCAGATGGCCGAACAGGTGACCGACAAGCTGGAGAAAAAGCTGCAGGAGGTGGCCGAGGTCGACTTCACCAGCAGCTACGCCAAGCCGGGCGTCACGCAGATCAAGGTCAACCTTCGCGAGGACACGCCGCCGCAGGCGGTGCCGCAGGTCTGGTACCAGGTGCGCAAGAAGCTCGGCGACATCCAGGCCACGCTGCCGCAGGGTGTGCGCGGCCCCTTCTTCAACGACGAGTTCGGCGACACCTTCGGCAACCTCTACGCCATCACCGGCGACGGCTTCGGCTACGACGACCTGCGCGACTTCGCCGATGCGGCGCGCAACGAGTTCCTGCGCGTGCGCGACGTCAACAAGGTCGAATTCGCGGGTGCGCAGGATCCGAAAATCCACGTCGAGGCCTCGAACGCCAGGCTGGCGTCCTTGGGCATCGACCCGGCGCTGATCGCGTCGACCCTGGCCGCCGCCAACACCGTCGAGGCGGCCGGTACGGTGCTGACGGCGACCGAGCAGCTGCGGCTCACGGTCAGCGGCGAGTTCGATTCGGTCGACAGCATCCGCAACATGGGCATCCGCGCCGGCGAGCGCATGTTCCGTCTCGGCGACATCGCCGAGGTGCGCCGCGGCGTGGTCGATCCGGCGACCTCGAAGATGCGCTTCAACGGCCGCGAAGCCGTCGGCCTCGCGGTGAGCATGCGCAAGGGCGGCGACGTGATCCGGCTCGGCGAGCAGCTCACTGCAGCCGTCGCGCGCATCCAGTCCAGCCTGCCGGTGGGCGTGGAGATCCACGCGGTATCCGATCAACCGCGCGTGGTGGCGGAGTCGGTGCACGAGTTCAAGAAGAGCCTGCTCGAAGCGGTGGCGATCGTGCAGGTGGTGAGCTTCTTCTCGCTCGGCCTGCGCACCGGCCTGGTGGTGGCGCTGTGCATTCCGCTGGTGCTGGCCCTGACCTTCCTGGTGATGTACTTCATGGGCATCGAGCTGCAGCGCATCTCGCTCGGCGCGCTGATCATCGCGCTCGGCCTGCTGGTGGACGACGCGATCATCGCGGTCGAGATGATGGCGCTGAAGCTGGAGCAGGGCTGGGACCGCTTCCGCGCCGCGACCTACGCCTACACCGCCACCGCATTCCCGATGCTGACCGGCACGCTGATCACCGCGGCGGGTTTCCTGCCGGTGGGCTTCGCGAAGTCGGGCGCCGGCGAATACGTGTTCTCGCTGTTCCAGGTGGTCGGCATCTCGTTGATCCTGTCCTGGGTGGTCGCGGTGCTGTTCACCCCCTACATCGGATTCAAGCTGCTGCGCGAGCACCGCGGTGCGGCCCATGCCGACGAGGACGCGATCTACCGGCGCGGCTTCTACCTGCGTTTCCGCCGCGTCGTCGAGCTCTGCCTCGTGCGCCGCAGGTGGGTGATCGGCATCACGCTGGTGCTCTTCGCCGGCTCGCTGGCGCTGTTCGGCATCGTGCCCAAGCAGTTCTTCCCGGCTTCGGACCGGCCCGAGCTGATGGTCGACCTGTGGCTGCCGCAGGCCGCCACCTTCGAGGCCAGCCAGCGCGAAGTCGAGGCGCTCGAGGCGCAGCTGCGCGACGACCCCGACGTCGTCGCCGTCACCAGCTACGTCGGCAACGGCAGCCCGCGCTTCTACCTGCCGCTCGACGTGCAGACGCCCAACCTCAACCTCGGCGAGCTGATGGTGATGACCCGGGGCGGGGAGGCGCGCGAGCGCGTGCTGGGCAAGATCCAGCAGCTCTTCGACACCGGCTTTCCGCTGGTGCGCGGCCGCGTCAACCGGCTGGAGAACGGGCCGCCGGTCGGCTACCCGCTGCAGTTCCGCGTCTTCGGCCAGGACAACCAGAAGGTGCGCGCCATCGCCGACGAGGTGGCGGCCATCCTGCGCGCCGACCCGCACGTGCGCCGCGTCAACCAGGACTGGGGCGAGCGCCTCAAGCGCGTGCGTGTCGACGTCGACCAGGACAAGGCGCGGCAGCTCGGCATCAGCTCGCGGCAGATCAAGAGCGCGCTGCAGGGTTCGCTGTCCGGAACCAATGTCACGCAGTACCGCGAGGGCGACAAGAACATCGACGTGGTCGCGCGCCTGGTCGCGCCCGAGCGCACCGACCTCAACAACCTGAAGGATGCCCGCATCTACCTGCGCGAGGGCAAGTTCGTGCCGGTGTCGCAGGTCGCGCGCATCACGCTCGACAGCGAAGACAGCGTGCTGTGGCGGCGCAACCGCGTGCCCACGCTCACGGTGCGCGCCGACGTCGCGGGCGCCGAGGCGCCGGACGTGACCCTGGCGCTGAAACCGAGGCTCGATGAACTGGCCAAGACCCTGCCGCTGGGCTACGGGATCGACGTCGGCGGCGCCTTCGAATCGAGCGGCAAGTCGCAGGCATCGATCTTCGCGGTGATGCCCTTGATGCTCGCGGCCGTGCTGCTCTTGCTGATGGTGCAGCTGCAGGACATCAAGAAGATGGCGCTGGTGCTGCTGACCGCGCCGCTGGGGCTGATCGGCGTGGCGCTGATGCTCGCCGCCTTCCGCATCCCCTTCGGCTTCGTGGCGATGCTGGGCGTGATCGCGCTGGCCGGCATGATCGTGCGCAACTCGGTGATCCTGGTGGTGCAGATCGACCACGAGGTGAAAGCCGGCGCGCCGCTGTGGAGCGCCATCGTCGAATCGGCGGTGCGCCGCATGCGACCGATCGTGCTCACCGCGCTGGCCGCCATCCTCGCGATGGTGCCGCTCACGCGCTCGGTCTTCTGGGGCCCGATGGCCTGGTCGATCATGGGCGGGCTGTTCGTCGCGACCCTGCTCACCCTTCTTTTCCTGCCCGCGCTCTACGCCAGCTGGTATGGCGCGAAGAAGCCGCTGGCTGCCTGACCCCCGGAGAATGACGATGAACAGCAAAGCCGTGTTCAGGAAAGCCGCGGTCGCCGCGGGCTTCGCATGCCTGTCGGGCGCGAGCTGCGCGCTCGACCTGATGGACTCGTACGAGAAGGCGCTGCGCGTCGATCCGGCCATGCTCGCCGCCGACCAGGCGGTGATCGCCGGGCGCGAGAAGGCAGTGCAGGGCCGCGCGCTGCTGCTGCCGCAGGTCTCGCTGTCGGCGAGCCTGACGCGGGTCGGCGAGAAGTCGTCGACCAGCACGGGCTACGGTTCGAGCCAGTCCGACACGTCGGGCAACGTCCGCCAGGTGGCCGTGCAGTTGGTGCAGCCGCTCTACAACGCCAAGGCCTCGGCCGACAACAAGCAGCTGCACCAGCAGACCGAGCTGGCCGAGATCGGCCATCGCGACGCCCGGCAGGAGCTGGTGCAGCGGGTGGCCGAGGCCTATTTTGGCGTGCTGCTGGCGCGCGAGACCCTGCGTGTCGCGCAGGCCGAGAAGACTGCGGTGCTGATGCAGCGCGACCGCGCCCAGGCGCGATTCGACGTCGGGCGCGGCAAGATCACCGACCTGCAGGAAGCGCAGGCGCGCTACGACAGCGTGCTGGCCAGGGAGGTCTCCGCCCGGAGCAACCTGGCGCTGCGGCAGGCGCAGTACCGGGAACTGACCGGCGTGCCGGCCGAAGGCTTGGCCGATCTGCGCCCGGGCTTCGCGCCGGTGCCGCCGCAGCCCGACAGCCTGGAGACCTGGCAGACGAAGGGGCTGGACCGCAACACCCGCGTGCAGGTCAAGCAGAGCGAGCTGGCCATCGCCGGCGTGGAGATCGACAAGTACAAGCTCAGCGGCCGGCCGACGCTCGGCCTGGTGGCCAGCCTCAGCCGCAAGGGCCAGAACGGAAGCCTCTCGCCCGCGGTGTCGCCGGACAGCGCGCGCGGGATGAGCATCGGCGTGCAGCTCAACGTGCCGCTTTACGCCGGCGGCGCGATCGACTCCCGCTGGCGCGAATCGATCGCGCGGAAGAACCAGGCCGAGCAGGAGCTGAACACCGCGCAGCGCGACACGCGGCTGCAGGTGCAGGACGCCTTTCTCGCGGTGAAGACCGGCGTGGCGCGCATCGGCGCGCTGGAGCAATCGGTGCTCTCGGCGCGCACTGCGCTGGAAGCCACCACGCTCGGCCGCGATCTTGGAACACGCACCGAACTCGATGTGCTCGACGCGCAGCAGCGCCTCTACACGGCCGAGCTCGATCTGGCGCAGGCAAAGAACGACTATCTGCTCGGCCGCGTCCGTCTCGCATCGGCGGCCGGCGAATTGCGCGAAGACGACCTGCGGGCGCTCAATGGCTATCTGGTGCGATGACGGTCCACCTCAAGGAGAACACCATGGATACCGATGTCCTGATCGTCGGCGCCGGACCGACCGGGCTCATGCTGGCCAACCAGCTCGGCCGGCGCGGCGTGCGCACGCTGCTCGTCGACCGGCATCCCGGGCCCTCGCGCGAGACCCGGGCGCTCGGCGTGCAGGCGCGCACCCTCGAGATCTACGCCCGGCTCGGCGTCGTCGACCGCGCGCTCGAACTCGGCAAGCGCGGCACGGGCGCCAACCTGTGGGCCGAAGGACGCAGGATGGGGCACGTCCCGTTGGGCGAAGCCGGGCAGGACGTGAGCCCGTACCCGTACATCCTCATCCTCGGCCAGGACGACAACGAAAGGATCCTGGGCGACAAGCTCGGCGACTGGGGGCTGTCGGTGCAATGGAACACCGAACTGGTCGCGCTCGTGCAGGAGCCCGGCCGCGTGACGGCGACGCTCAGGCAGGCGGACGGCACCCGCAGGACGGTCAGCGCCGCATGGGTGGCCGGCTGCGACGGGTCGCGAAGCGCAGTGCGTGAGCTCAATGGCATCGGCTTCCCCGGCGCGCCCTACGAGCAAGTCTTTTTCGTCGCCGACGTGAAGATGACCGGTCGCATGGTCCCCGACGAGGTCAACGTGTACTTGTGGAAGGAGGGCTTCCACCTGCTCTTTCCGATGCGCGGCCAGGACCATTGGCGCATCGTCGGCATCCTCCCGCAGGCCTTGCGCGACAAGAAGGATGTGCGCTTCGAGGACGTGATTCCATCCATGCGCAAGGAGGCCGGTGCCGGCATTTCCTTCGAGGCCTGCAGCTGGTTCTCGACCTATCGCATCCATCACCGCAGCGCCGCACGCTTTCGCGACGGCCGTTGCTTCGTGCTCGGCGATGCAGCCCACGTCCACAGCCCGGTCGGCGCCCAGGGCATGAACACCGGGCTGCAGGACGCCTACAACCTGGGATGGAAGCTCGCGCTCGTCGTCAAGGGCCAGGCCGGCGCGGCGCTGCTCGATTCCTACGAGGCCGAGCGCCTCCCGGTCGCGCGGAGGCTGCTGGAAACCACCGACCGGGGCTTCAGGCTCGTGGTCTCCGACAGTCCTCTCGCCGGGCTGTTCCGCACGCAGGTCGTCGCGCGCATCGCCGCGTTGGCGATGCGCTTCGCGCGCGTCCAGGCGGCGGCGTTCCGCGTCGTCTCGCAGACGGGAATCCACTACCGCAAGAGTCCCTTGTCGGCCACGCTGGCGGATCTGCCGGACGGCGCGCCGCGCGCCGGTGACCGCTTCCCGTGGCTGCATCTGCGATTCACCGCCGGCGGGCCGGTCGAGGATCTGTTCGAGAAGCTCGACGACACGTGCTTCAGCTTGTTCGTGTTCGGGCAAGCCCTGCCCGCTGCGGACCTGCCGATCTTCGGAGGGGTGCTGCGCACGCATGTGATTCCGCGCGACCCCGCCGACGATGCGGAACTGGCGCGCAAGAAAATTCCGCTGCCTTCGTTCTACCTCGTGCGTCCCGACGGGCATGTCGCGTTGTGCGGCGCCCGGCTGGATCCCGCTGCCCTGGCGCGCCATGCCGCGGAGCGCCTGGGCTTCGGTTGAGGCCGACGCGGTCTACTGTGCGGGCGAGAAGGCGCGGTTCTCCGTCGACCGGCTGCGCCGCCAAGCCGCCGGCGGCGTGCCGAACTCGCGCCGGAACGCGCGGCTGAAGGCCGTGTCGGTCTGGTAGCCCACGTCTTCGGCAATGCGCGCCAGCGGCGCATTGCTGCGGCACAGGAGGTTGGCCGCGAGCAGCATGCGCCACTGCGTCAGGTACTGCATCGGCGAGCTGCCCACCAGCTGCTGGAAGCGTTCGGCCAGCACCGAGCGCGAGGTGCCGGCCGAGCGCGCCAGTTCCTCCAGCGTCCAGGCCTGCGCCGGTTCCTTGTGCAGCGCGTTCAATGCGCTGCCGACGATGCGGTCGCCCATGCCGGCCAGCCAGCCGGTGCGGCCGGCGCTCTGCTCGTTCATGTACAGGCGCAGCACCTCGATGAACAGCACCTCGGCCAGCTTGGCCAGCACGCCGGCGCCGCCCGGCCGCGGCGAGCGCGCCTCGGCCAGCGCATAGCGCACCGAGGCTTCGAGCCAGATGCCGGCATTCGACCCGCGCACGTTGACGCGCACCACCGGCGGCAGGCCCGCGAGCAGCATGCCGGCCAGGCGCTTGTCGCAGGCCAGGTAGCCGCAGACCAGTCGCGTCGTCGCGCCGCCGCCGCCGTAGGCGAGCTGGCGCGGGCGGCGCTTCAGCACGTCGTCCAGGCGCCGCGCCGGCGTCGCCGGCGGCAGGCCGGGTTCGGAGCTCATGCGGTGCGCATCGCCCTGCGGAAAGATGATCGCGTCGCCGGCGCTCAGGCGCATCGGCGGCTGGCCGTCCAGCTCGACGAAGCATTCGCCCTCGGTGATCAGGTGGAAGATGACCACGCGCTCGGCGCCGGGCTCCAGCACCGGCGCCGCCGAGTCCGCGCTCGGCGACTGGTAGCACCAGGGCGCTGTGAAGCGGGCCTGGATGAAGATGGCACCCACCAGGTGCACGACGCGAAGGATTTCCGACAGCGCATCCATGGTTCGGCCGTCCGTTCAGTCGACGTCGATCTGCAAGGCCAGTGGCGTTGCGTTCGGCAGCACGTTGGGCACGGGCGAGCGGCGCATGCCGTTTTCGACCACCGCGCGCAGGCGCTCCGGCGACACGCCTTCCGCGGCGATGCGCACTTGCAGCTGCAGGTCGCGCGGGCCGGCGTTCACCGGCGAGCCGTCGACGTCCGGCACGCCGAGCAGGCCGCGGGTGTCGGAACGGCTGCTGGCGCGCACTTCGAGCGCCGTCAGTGCGATGCCTTCGGCCGCCGCGGCCATCACGATCGAGGTCGCGGAGCACGATGCAAGCCCGGCGCGGAACAGCCAGCCGGGCGTGACCCGGTCGCCGGTGCCGCCGAGTTCGCCGGGCATGTCGGTCGACAGCTGCGTGCCGTTGGCATGGCTCGCCAGGATGCGCGTGCCGCCCTCCCAGCGCGCGGCGGCCGGCGCGTCGTCGTGCAGCCCGACTTCGGGGCGGCGCTGAAGCACCGCCTCCACGCGCTGCATGGCTGTCGCGAGGTCCTGCATTGTCATGACCGTGCCTTCGGGTTCGCTTCGATGCTCCGGATTGTGGGCGCGCGCGTGCGCGCGGCCAAGGGGGCGAGCCCCCGCTGCATGCACCGGCCGGACGATCGGGCAACCATCCCGGACGCGGCGACAGCCGCAGCAGCGCCGCTGCGCACAAGCGGACGATCGGTCAGTCGGCGCCGACGCGCAGGCAGGACGATGCCGGCCTGTGGATGTTCCAGTGCAGCTCCGCACACATCCAACCCAGGAGCAGGCACCATGAACGCACCCGTCGACTTCACCGCCCTCAAGACCCGCCAGCAGGCCGCATGGTCCAGCGGCGACTACGCCGTCATCGGCACCACCCTGCAGCTCGTCGGCGAGCAGCTGGCCGAAGCCTGCGACCTGCGCTGGGACGAGCGCGTGCTCGACGTCGCCGCCGGCAACGGCAACGCCACGCTGGCCGCGGCGCGCCGCGGTGCCATCGTGACCTCGACCGACTATGTGTCCGGCCTGCTCGAACGCGGCGCCGAACGCGCACGCGCCGAACGCCTGACGGTGAAGTTCCAGACCGCCGACGTCGAGGCGCTGCCCTTCGAAGACGCGAGCTTCGATGCCGTGCTCTCCACCTTCGGCGTGATGTTCGCGCCCGACCACGCCAAGTCGGCGTCCGAGATGGCGCGGGTCTGCCGCCCGGGCGGTCGCATCGGCCTGGCGAACTGGACGCCCGAGGGCTTCATCGGCCAGCTCTTCAAGACGCTGGGCCGCCAGCTGCCGCCGCCCGCGGGCGTGCAGCCGCCCTCGCTCTGGGGCGTCGAGTCGCATGTGCGTTCGCTCTTCGGCGACAAGGCCGCGAGCGTCGCCGTGACGCCGCGCATCTTCAACTTCCGCTACCGCTCGGCTGCGCACTTCATCGAGGTCTTCCGCACCTGGTACGGGCCGGTGCACAAGGCCTTCGAAGCGCTGCCGGCCGACAAGGGCGCGGCGCTGGAGCAGGATCTGACTGCGCTGCTGAACAGCCTCAACAAGGCCGGTCCCGCTTCGCTGGTCGTGCCCAGCGAGTACCTCGAGATCGTGGTCACGCGCCGCTGATCGCCATGGAGTCCCGGCTGCAACGGCGGGTTCAGCGCTACGGCTGGGACCTGGCGGCGGCCGAGTACGAGGCGTTGTGGCAAGCGCAGCTGGCACCTGCGCAGATCGAACTGATGGCCCGCGCCGCGCCGGCGCCGGGCGAGCAGGTGCTCGACGTGGCCTGCGGCACGGGGCTGGTCGCGCTCGATGCGGCTCGAGCGGTCGGTCCGCACGGGCGGGTCCTCGGCGTCGACCTGTCCGGGCGGATGGTCGATGCGGCGTCCCGGCGCGCGCTGCAGCGGGGGATCGCCAACGCCAGCTTCGCGCGCATGGACGCCGAGCAGCTCGGCCTGCCCGACGCCGGCTTCGACCTCGTGCTGTGTGCGCTCGGTCTCATGTACGTGCCCGATCCCGAACGGGCGGTGCGCGAGATGCGGCGCATGCTGCGGCCGGGCGGGCGCATCGGTCTCGCGGTCTGGGGTGAACGATCGCACTGCGGCTGGTCGCCGGTGTTCCCGATCGTCGATGCCGAGGTCGCCAGCGAGGTCTGCCCGCTGTTCTTCCGCCTCGGGCAGCAGGATACGTTGGTGCGCCTGTGCGCCGATGCCGGCTTCGAGGCCGTCGCGGAGCATCGCATCGCAACGACGCTCCACTACGCCGACGGCGAAGAGGCGTGCAACGCGGCCTTTGTCGGCGGCCCGGTCGCGCTCGCCTGGTCGCGCTTCGACGCGCAGGTGCGCGCGCGCGTGCGCCGGCAGTACGTGGAAGCGATCGAGCCCTGGCGCGACGGACGGCGCTATCGCGTGCCGGGCGAATTCGTCGTCGTGACCGCCGCGATGCCTTGAGGGTGGATGCAGCGCGTCTTTGCTGGCACCATCCGTGCATCGGATGTCTCCATGACCGTCGTCGCGCATCTCTCGTCCAAGTTGTCCCTGGTGTCGCAGAGCGGCTTTGCACTGCGCTACAGCCGGCAGCCGGCCTACGAATGCGAGTGGCATCTGCATGACTGCGCGATGCTGCTCTGGCCGCAGCTCGGCGGCCTGCGAAGCGCCTGGCTGGACGATGGCGACGCGAATCCGTCGCATGCGCGCACCGCCCGGCTGACCCGCAACACCGCGATCCTGCTGCCGCGCGCCACGGCCCACCACACGATGGCCGAGACGCAGCGCCAGCAGCATGGCGAGCTGTACCTGGCGCCCGAACTCATCCGCGGCCTGCGCCAGCCGGCGGCCATCCGTCTCGACGGCGCCACCGTGGCCATGCTCGATGCCTTGCTCGCGCCCACGCTGGACGCGCGCAGCGCCGAGCCGCTGGTGCGTGCGATCGTCGCCCAGCTGGCGGCGGCCGCGCCCGTCGCGCTGCCCCTGGCGCGCGCTTCGCTCGCGCAGCAGATGGTCGGGCGTTTTGCGTCTGCCCTGGAGCGGGACCAGCCCCTGCCGCCGGTGGACGCGGTCGCGTGCGAGCTCGGCGTGTCCACGCGCCAGTTGCAGCGCGCCTGCCAGCACGAGCTCGGCGCCAGCCCGGTCGCGCTGCGGCGGCGGATGCTGGCCGCGCGCGCCCGCGCGCTGATGGCCGAGGGCCGATCTTTCGCCGAGGTGAGCGCGCAGCTCGGCTTCGCGACCAGCGGCCATCTCGGCCGGCTGATGAGGAGCGTGGCGGCCTGAAGAAAAAACGGCTGTCGCAAACGGGATCGCCGCGCGTCGCATCCCGGTTTTACGTGGCCAGGGGCGACTTCTAGCATGGGCTTTCATGCCTTTCAGGAGTCCCCGATGCCACTTGATTTCTTCGCCGCGCCCCGGCGCGTGCTGCTCGCGCTGTCGATGGCCGGGGCCGCCGCCGCGGCATCCGCCCAGGGCTGGCCGGCCAGGCCGATCACCATGATCGTGCCCTTCCCCGCCGGCGGCGGCACCGACCTCGTCGTTCGCGCCATCCAGCCCATGCTGCAGAGAGAGCTGGGGCAGCCGATCGTCATCGACAACCGCGGCGGCGCGGGCGGGACCATCGGCTCGGGCCTCGTGGCCAAGGCCGCGCCGGACGGCTACACGGTGGGCATGGCGACCACCAGCACGCACGCCGTGAGCGTCAGCGTGTTCAGGAAACTGGGCTACGACCCGCTGAAGGATTTCGAGTACGCGGGATTCATCGGCACCTCGCCCTACGTGCTTGCGGTCCATCCCGGCCTCGACGCGCCGGATGCCAAGGCGCTGCTCGGCGCGCTGAAGAAGAAGCCCGACGGCTACAGCTTCGCCTCGGTGGGCGCGGGCACCGTGTCGCACCTGTTGGGCGAGCAGTTCAAGGCGCTGGCGGGCGTGCCGCTCGTGCACGTGCCCTACCGCGGCGCGGCACCCGCCTACACCGACCTGATCGGCGGGCAGGTGCAATTGATGTTCGACAACCCGGTCGGCCTGGCGCCGTACATCCGCTCCGGCCGGCTCCGCGCGGTGGCCGCGACCGCGCCCAACGCACTGTTGGCAGGTGTGCCGACCTTCGCGCAGCAAGGGGTGGCGGGCTTCGATCAATCGCTCTGGTACGGCGTCGTCTTCCCGAAGGGAACGCCCAGGGACGTGGTCGAGAAATTCAATGCCGCCCTCAACAGGGTGCTGGCCGATCGCAGCGTGGCCGCCGACCTCGCATCCAAGGGCATCAATGCGCGCCCCGGACCCGCCGCCGCCTTGCAGGCCGCCGTGGCGAAGGACATCCCGTACTGGGCAAAGATCGCCGGATCGGTGGGAGCGACCGTTGACTGAGTTTTTCACCGAACGCAGGCCGCCGGCCGGCGCGGTCGTCGGCGTCCGCGTCTTCGTCAACGGGCCGGGCGGCGGCAATCCGGTACCGATGGTGGCCGATGCCGAGGGCATGACCGCCGGCGCGATGCAGTCGGTCGCGCGGCGCCACGGCCACGAGTCGGCCTTCGTGTTTCGCGCTTCCGGCGACCGCGCCGACTGGCGCCTGCGCTTCTTCGTGCCGCAGCACGAGATGGAGATGTGCGGCCACGCCACCGTCGGCACCCTGTGGGCGCTTCGCCGGTGGGGCGTCTGGACTTCGCCGGCCGCCCGCGTCGAGACCTTGAGCGGCATCGTGGACGCGGAATGGGATGAAGCGCGCGAGCGGGTCTGGATCTCGCAACCCGAAGTCCAGGCGCAGGCGCTCGACCCGGCGCAGCGGCTGCGCGTCGCGGCGGCGCTGCGGCTGGCCACAGGGGGCGCGACGCTCGCGATGACGAACGCCGCCACCAGCAGGGTCAAGACGCTGGTTCCGCTGCCCGATGCGAACGCGCTGAACGCATTGGCGCCCGACTTCGACGTGATCGAGCCGGTGTGCGAGGCCATCGGTTCCACCGGCCTCTATCCCTACGCGCTGCAGGCAGCGCACGCGCGCCGTCCCACCGTGTTCGCGCGGCAGTTCCCCAAATCCTCGGGCTACCCCGAGGACGCCGCGACCGGCATCGCCGCATCCGCGCTGTGGGGCCACTTGGTCGCCTCGGGGCAAGTGCCCGCCGGAACGCCCGCCGACCCCGTGCTCTGCGTGATCCGCCAGGGCGATGCGATGGGGCGCCCATCGGCCATCGAGGTGCGTCCGCGCTTCGACGCCGAAGGCCGGGTCCGGGGCTGCTGGCTGAGCGGCCGGGTCGAAGGCATGGCGCTGTGAACGCCGCGTCGCCCGAAGCGCGCCTCGCGTCCGCAGGCCTGCAGATCCCCGCCGCGCCGCAGCCTCGCGGCAGCTATGCTGCAGCCCGCCGATGGGCGCGCTGAGCCTCGTCGTGGTCAGCGGCCAGACCTGCCGCGTGGACGGCACCGCGCTGGCCGGCGTCTGCGAGACGGGCCGCGATCTCGAGCCGGCGCGCCATGCGGCGCGCGTGGCCATGCTGAACTGCATCGCCGCCCTTCGCGACGCCTGCGAGGGCCGCCTGTCGCGCGTGCACCAGGTTCTGCGCGTGCGCGGATTCATCCGCGCCGCCGCCGACTTCACCGAGCACACGGCGGTGCTCGACGCCGCGTCCGACCTGCTGCGCATCGCATTTCCCGCGCAGCCGCTTCCCGCACGCACGGCCGTCGGCGCCGGCAGCCTGCCGGGCGGCGCCTGGATCGAGATCGAGATGGATGCGCTGATGCAGTAGTGCGAAGATCGAGCCCGCCCTACGCCAAAGGACGGTGCACCATGGCCCACCTGCCGACGACTCGCTGGCTCGCCGTCATCCTGCTGGCGCTCGCCGCCCTGCAGGCCCAGGCCGGCACCACCAGCGCCTTCACGCTGACCGCCCAAAGCTACGCCGGCTCGCGCGAGCGGCAGTACAAGGTCTACGTGCCCGACGGCCTCACGGCCCCGGCGCCGATGGTGATGGCGCTGCACGGCTGCCAGCAGACGCACGACGATGTGCTGCGCGACTGGGGCCTGGCGGCGGCGGCCGACCGCTACCGCTTCATCCTCGTCGCGCCCTTCATCACCAGCTACGACGGCCTGCGCAACACCAACTGCTGGGGCTTCTGGCTCGACCAGCACCGCCACCAGGGCCGCGGCGAGCCCGAAGACCTGCACCAGATCGGGCTGCAGGTCGAGGCGCGCTTCAGCATCGACCCGCGGCGGCGCTACGTGACCGGCCTCTCGTCCGGCGCCGCGATGGCGGTGGTGCTCTCGGTGACGCACAACGAATACTTCGCGGCCGCCGCGAGCGCCTCGGGCCTGCCCTATGGCGAGGACGCGGCCTCGGTCTCTTTCTCGGGCTGCCCCGGCAATGCCGCCTTCCACGCCGTGAGCCAGGTGGTGGCCGACATGCGGCGCGAGCGCAACGCGAGCTACGCGATCCCGCTGATGGTGTTGCAGAACAACCAGGACTGCACCGTGATCCAGCCCGCCGGCCGCAACCTGCGCGATGCGCAACTGCTGCTCAACGGCGACGCCGCGCACGACACGCCGGCCGAAGCGCAGGCGCAGCAGCGGCCCTGTGCGCCGGTCTTCGCAAGCGACTACGGCTGCCAGCAGACCTTCTACACCGGCGATGCCCGGCCGGGCAGCCGCTCGCTGGTCGAGACCGTGTTCTACAACGGCCCCACCGCCACGCCCGACCCCGGCGATACCGACCACGGCCACTACTGGATCGGCGGCCAGGACGGCCGCGACGGCAAATGGGCCTTGCAGCGCGGGCCGAGCTATCCGGACATCGTCTGGGACTTCTTCTCGCGCCATGCCGCCGACACCAGCGGGCCAGCGCCGCCGCCACCGCCCCCACCGCCGCCTCCGAGCTGCAACCCCGTGAGCGCCGCGCCGGGCGCGCATGTCGCCGCCGGCCGCGCGGTCGCCGGCGGCTTCTTCGGCCTGCGCGCACTGTCGACCGGCGACGCGCGCGACATCGGCTTCGCCTGGGACTTCTACTTCGCGCGCGTCAACCTGTACGAAGGCGCCGCCGGGCGCTGGTTCGCGCAGCCGCCGGCGGGTTGCGGCTAAGAGACAAAAAGGTAAAGAGAGTACTTTCGTTTCGTATCGTGCATTTCTTCCATGGCACGAAGCGGGCGGGCTGGCACCATGGCGCCATCGACAACGAGGCTCGTCCCATGCCCGAAAAATCTTCCGAACTGATCAGGATCTCGCGTGCGCTCAACGAGCTCGACAGCGTGCTCGGCAACGTCGACCGCGAGCATGCGGAGATCCCCTTCTACGGCCCGACGCTGCTGGCCTCGCTGACCAGCCAGGACCAGGCAATGGCGCTGCGCGCCGAGCAGGCGCGCTACGAGGAGAACCCCGAAGAGTCGGCGGTGCACTTCTGCCTGACCTCGGCCATCGCTCTGCTCGAAGTGAGCCAGGTGCTCCTGAATCGCGATGCCGACCCGAGCCCGCAGGATCGCGAACGCCAGTGGAAGACGCTCGTCGCGTACACCAAGACGGCCGGCCGCTCGGCCTACCGCGCCGCGTCGATCCTGACCGACCAGAAGGACTACTGAGCGCCGCCGGCGTCGGCCGGCTTCTCTTCCTGCCCGTCCGGATGCCGCGCAAAGCGCGCCGCGTCGCGCCCATGCACCGGCGCCATGTCGGGCCACGGCCAGCCGCCGAACTGGGTGCGGCGGTAGTCGGCCATGGCCTGCGCGATCTCGGCCTGCGTGTTCATCACGAAGGGGCCGTACTGCGCCACCGTCTCGCCGATGGGCCGGCCCTGCAGCACCAGGAACTCGCTCACCTCGTCGCCGTTGACCAGCTCCACCGCGGCATCGGCGCGCAGCTCGACGGCGGCATGGTTTTCGACCTTCTGCCCCGCGATGCCGACCGATCGGCCCTTGAAGAAGTACAGGCTGCGCCGCGTGCCCTCGCCCGTTGCCGCCGGCAGCGTCCAGTGCGCGCCGGGCGCCATCCGGATCGTCCAGATCGCCAGGTCCGCATCCGGCTGGGAGGCCCACGAATCGGGCGGCGGCGCCAGCGGCCCGCCAGCGCCGGGCGCGCCTTCCACCGGCCCGATCCGCCCTGCGACGCTCGCGACCTCGGTCGCGCGGCCTTCGCCGTCCGTCGCGGTGAAGCGCGGAATGTCCTCGGCCCAGAACATCGTGAAATGCGGCTCGGCCATCTTGCTGCGCGCCGGCAGGTTGAGCCAGATCTGGAACAGCTCCAGCGGATTGGGCGCCGCCGCATCGAGCAGCGGGAACATCTCGGAATGCACGATGCCCTTGCCGGCCGTGAGCCACTGCACGTCGCCGCCGCCGAAGCGCGCGGCCGCGCCGAGCGAATCGGAATGGTCGATCAGGCCCTTGCGCACGATGGTCACCGTCTCGAAGCCGCGGTGCGGGTGCCCCGGAAAGCCCGGTACCGTGCTGCCGTGATACATGCTCCAGCCGTCCTTGCGGCTGAAGTCCTGGCCCAGGTCGCGGCCTTCCAGCGAAGCCTCGGGCCCCATCTGCGCATTGGCGCGCGGGTAGGCGTCGTCGTGGTAGACGCAGAACAGGAACGGGTCGATCGTCTCCCACGGGAAGCCGAGGGCTTTGATCCGGACGATGGGGTCGGCGGTGGCGGTGGCGGTGGTCATGGCGTGCTTGCTTTCCTGTGAGGCGCTCATTCTGTTCAATGCGACAGGAGCGGTCTCTGAAAGATGGGGGCAGCGCCCGATTCCGAAAGTGCGGCTGGCATGACGCTGTCGCGTCACGCACAGGACAATAAAAAGGGAAACGCCCGGCTGTTCGGGGAATGGACGGCGCTGCGATCCGCCACAATCGCGCGGCCTCCACGAACAACGCGATGACCATCCACCCGCCACTGCAGCAGAGCTTCCGCGAAATCCATCAGCGCCCCGGCAAGCCCACCAGCGACATGCGCACACAGCCGCTGCCGCTCGCCCACCCTGCCGCGTCCCGGCGCAGGGAGCGCAGCCGCATGAAGCGCTTCGCCATCCCCTTCCTGACCGTGATCGGCTACTACGCCATCGGCATCTTCACTTTCTCGGTCATGGCCGCGGCCAATGTGCCCGGCGGCGGCAGCGTGCTGCAGTTCGCCTGGCAGGCTGTCGAGAGCACCAGCCTCATCGCCCTGGTCGTCGCGCTGGCAGCCGGGCGCTGGTGGGTCTGACACGAAACCGGGACGCCCGGGCGGCCCGACTGGCGCGGCTTCCTACAGGTTCGTGACGGGGTGCGGGCTACCTTGCTGGCAGTTGCAGCAAAAGGAGTCGCGCATCATGCCTATCGCCATACCCCCACCTGACATCGACCCGGTAGTGATGCCGCGTTCGAGCGCCGAGTTCAGTGAGGCGGAAACACGAGAGACCGGGGTTGCAACGGCAGAACCCGTCACCACCGCCAAGCCTGGGAGAGATGAACACGCAGAGGGGCTGTTGAAGCTGTGGAGGGACTCTAGAGCGCGCTAGCAGCGGACTCGGACTAGCTGGCCTTCCCAAGTTTCCCATCCACGAACTCGTAAAAATCAGGGTTCCGTTGTGCAGTCAGGACCAAGAGGTCGTCCAGAGCGTCGGACAGCGATATCGATTCCTTCGGACTGCCTACCGGGTAGCACGTCAGTTCAACATGGGTCGGCGCAGCGTCGAGCAGCAGAAGGTAGAAGCGCTCGAACTGTTCTTCGCGACCCGCGGGGTCGCTTCTTCCGGTGAAAAGCTGCAGCCTTGAATGCGCGTTCTCGAACGTCGATCGTCTGCGCAGCGTGCTGTCGCTGGCAGCACCCTTGTCGAGGAAAAAGAACCCCGCCAACACCGCATACGGAAAGCGCCGATGCAAGGTCACTGCCTCCATGAGCATGTCGCTGCGGCGATTGGTGAGGTTCTTCTGAAAATTGCCCGTGCCGTCGTCTTTGAAGTTGATGGTCTTGACCGAGATTGCCAGCAGCAGGCCATCCGTTTCGGTCGCCCAGGTCACGTCGACTTTTTTAGCGCCCAAGCCACCCGACATTCTGCGTTCTGCGCCGGAGCCGCCAAGCTCGCCGCCGGCGCCAGGTCTTGCGCCCTTCAAGCCCCGATGCCGCAACTCGTCCGCCAGCGCGAGCGCGACGGCTTCTGAGACCTTTTCGCTGTAGCGCTTCTTCTCTGCCTGCGTCGTATGCGTCGACTTTGCCGGCAGCTGCGAAAGCGCCTGCTGCAGCAGTTCGTCAATCCGCGCCACTGCTGCCCTTCGCCCGGGTCATGCGGCGTTGCTGGAGCGCCGCGCGTGCGGCGCGCAATGCGGCGATCTTGTCGCTGGTGAGGCCAAGCTGATCTTTCAGGATCACCTGGTCGACAATTTCGATGGCCCCCGCGACGTCGTTGCAGCGAACCAGCGCGGAGATCCGATGGGCCTCAGGCAAGAGACGATCGCGGACCGCCTCCAGCGTGGCCTTCGAAGGCATTGGCAGCATCGCCACTTCCGTCGGTTCATGCTTCAGCATGCCGCCGCCGTAAGCCCTGCCCACCACCTCGGTGCCCAGTGACGTCATGCTGTTGAGCGCAGCCATTGCCAGCAGCTCTTCGCCCAGCTTCTGCCGGGGGGCGTGCAAACGCATCCCGTAGACGCTGTTGAGCAATTGAACGCCCGCGCCGTTGCGTACCAGTCGGGGGCGATCGTGGTTCATGTAGGTGAAAAGGAAGTCCGGCCGATGCACCAGCGGCACCTTCCACCAGGGATCCCGAACCTTGCATTTGTAGGCTTCGTGCACGCCCTCTCGCACCCCCCGGTTGACATACCGTTTGGCAGCCGCGGAAAGCGAGGAGCTCGCCGGCCGGAACAAGTAGCACCGGGCGCCTTCGTCGGCCAGCGCAGTCCACGCATGTTCCGAAAAGCTGAGCCCTCGCAGGTGCCGTGAACCCGGCGGGGAAATGCGCACCACTTCGGAGGCGTGCAGACCCAGGTGCGCCACTTCCCCCTTGGTCAGGGTGAAGTAGTTGTTGTTGCCGGTGACGGCGCCGAGATAGGTGGAGCCCCAATCGGCCATCACTTCGAACCCGTCGCTGATCGCCACCTCTTCGTAGAGCTCGATGGCCTGCGCTGGAAGCAGCGCGCTTGTCCATTTATGTGCGCCGCGTGGCTTGAAGCCGATCCAGTTGGTGGGCGCGCGCGACTTGAGGTCTTCGGCATCCTTGGCTTGATAGACCTCGAAATGGCTTGCGCCGCCTTGGCCTTCTGCCAGGAGCAGCACCACGTCCTCCAGCACCCCCGGGAACACCAGGTTGTCGAACAGCACAAGCCGTACGCTGCCGAAGCGCTTCAGCAGGAAAGTGCGGACCTGCGCCGCGTACTTGACGGACAGCAGCTCTGCCGGCAGCACCAACCCGAGGCGACCGCCGGGCTTCAGGAACGAGGCCGCGTGAACGGTGAAGGCCGCCCAGGAACTGGACAGGCCGTTCAGCCGCACCCCTTGTCGAAGGGCTGCCTCTACCGCCCGCGCCCGCGGCTCTCCCGAAAAGTTCTGGTAGCGAACGTAAGGTGGATTGCCGACAACCGCATCGAACCGAGGCTCCGACGGCCGGGAAAAGAAGTCGCCGGTTTGAAGCGAGGCCGAAAAGTTGTGCGCGGCAAGAAGCGACGCTGCGGCTTGCACCGAGGCAGGGTGAATGTCCTGGCCGTGGAGTTGCGACGCGAGTGCGGAGCCTTCTGCGCCGGCCTGCTTGAGTTGTTCGCCGGCCGGAACCAGAAACGCAGCCTCGCCGCAGGAAGGTTCCAGAACGAGGTCGGTCGACCTGCGCACGGCCCACTGGACAATGAACTCGGCGATCTCGCTCGGTGTAAAAAATGCGCCTCGCGCCTTGCGATGCGAAGGCAAGTCCGCCTGGACCAGTTGCATGGTGTCGTCCCCCGGATTAGCTGACGAGTACTGTACACGCAACCAGTACTGTATGGACCACTATATCCACGCGCCCGAACGCTTCAGTGATGGTGGCCGTGCTCGCCATGCACATGGCGATGGGCGATCTCTTCCTCGGTCGCGGCGCGCACGCCGATCACCGTCATGCTGAACTTGAGGGCCTTGCCCGCGAGCGGATGGTTGCCGTCGAGGATCACCTGCGGACCCTTGATCTTCATCACGGTGAAGGCCTGCGGCTCGCCCTTGTCGTTGCGGCCTTCGAGCTGCCCGCCGACCTTGACGCCCGGCGGGAAGTCGGCTTTCGAGATGGTCCGCACCAGCGATTCGTCTCGTTCGCCAAAGGCGTCTTCGGGCGCGAGCTGCAGGGTGGTCTGGAAGCCGGCTTCCTTGCCTTCCAGCGCGGCCTCGACCTTGGGGAAGGTGTTGTTGTAGCCACCGTGCAGATACACCATGGGGTCTTTGCTCTCTTCGATGAGCTTGTGGGTGGTGGCGTCGGCTACTTTGTAGCGCAGGGTGACGACGGAGTCTTTCTGGATGTTCATGAGAAGCGGGTGCCGCGGGCTGAGTGCAAGGTGGACGGATTTTCGTTCACATTGCGCAGGTGCCCGATCACCGCGTCCGCAGCCCGACCGGCGCCATCGATCCCGGCGTAGTGCTGCTGCACGCGCACGGCGGCTGCGGCGTAGGCCGGCTGCGTGACGATCGCCCGCACCGCCCGCGCCACTTTCGCCTCGTCCGCGCGACGCGGGCCGATCGCGATGGCCATGCCTTGGCGCGCGGCCAGGGCCACGTTGAGTTCCTGCTCCGGTTGCAAGGGAAAGCCGACGAAGGGCGTGCCGCTCGCCATCGCCGTCTGCACGCTGCCCTGTCCGCCCATGATCAGCGCGACCGCCACGCGCGGCATGACCCGATGGCTTGGCAGGATGCCCTCCACCATGACATCCGGGTTCTCCAGATCGCGCAGTTCATGAATCGTCGCGCCGACGAGGACCCGCAAGCCTGCATCGCGGACCCCGGCGACGACGCGGCGGATGAAAGCGGGCGTGCTCGACGACAAGGCCACGTAGGCCGTGGGTCGCGCGCCGTCGTCGAGAAAGGCTTCCGCCCGCTCGGGAATGGGCAGGTCGAGCCGGGCGTAGAGCGGCCCGACATAGTGCAGGCGGGTCTCTGCACGGTAGGCACGGTGACCGTTCGGCCTCCAGGCCGACATGCAGGCGTCAGAGACGCCGAGCACCTCGGGGACGTCGGTGACCAGGGTCAGGTCGCCGAGCATCAGCGCGGCCAGGCTGGGCACGGGTTCGACGCCGAGTTCCGCTGCGATCTCGTTCAGGAAGGCGACAGGCGCGCGCATGCGCGGCGGGCCGAAATTGGCCATCAGCTTCTGCATCGATGCGGGCAGCCAGTCGAGTTGAGGAACCGGCGACTGCGATGGCGCGGGTGCCAGGCCCTGCTCGAACACCGGCGGAACATAGGAGCCGCCGTGGGAAGCGGCGAGCGGGATGCCGACCACGCGTGCCGAGAGGTAGGCCGTCAACGTGAATCCGATCACGACCATGCGCGCTCCGTGGGCACGCAGGAACTCGACCTCGCTGCGCACGCCAGCGCGCACTTCGTCCGCCGGTTGCAGCCGCGAGCCGGGCTTGCCGAGCGTGACGATGCCGGCCAGGTATTCCTCGCAGCGCCTGGCGTCCATGGCCGGCGCCAGCAGCGTGTAGGGCATGCCTGCCTCTTCGAGCACACGCGTGTAGGGGCCGCCGTGCGTGGCCACCACCACCTGCTCGCCCCGTGCGAGCAGCGCGCGTGCAATGGCCAGCATGCGCGAGGTCTCGGAGAGAAAGCCGCAGTGGGGAAACAGGGCGATCAAGGTGCCACCTCGCGTTGGTAGTCGTCAGGGCGATCGAATATAGGTAATATATTACTTATGGAACTGCGCCGTCAAATTCTGGCCCTCGGTCTCGAGGCCGAGCGCGATGCCGAGCAGGCCGAGCGCGTCATGCTGTTTCGGCTTCTGCTGGCCAACGGCATGGAGCTGCGCACGCGCATGGACCGCCAGCTTTCAGGCAGCGGCCTCACCACCCAGCAAGCGATGCTGCTGCAGGTGCTGCAAGGCCAGTCCGAGGCGCCGACGCTCAAGCAACTGGCCGCCACGCTGGCGATGAGCCACCAGAACTTGAAGCAGATCGCCAGCGTGCTCGAGCGCAAGGGCTTTCTCGAGATCGTTCCCGACGAGAAAGACGGCCGCGTTCGCCGGCTGCATCTGACAAAGCAGCACCATCGCTTCTGGAAGCGCCGGAACACGGACGACCACGCGGAGGTCGGGCAGTGGACAGCGTCGCTGTCGCTCGCCGAAGTGCGCGTCCTCGTCCGGAGCCTGGACAAGCTTCATCACGCATTGATGCAGTCGCGGCACCCGGCGTAGACGCGAACGGGCGTTGCCGGTCAGAACTCCTGCGACACCGGCCGCAGCACGACTTCGTTGATGTCCACGTTGGCCGGCTGCTCCACCGCGTAAACCACGGCGCGCGCCACTGAATCCGCAGGAATCTGGTTCGCGTCGTAGAAGGCCTTCACGCCGGCCGCGCTGTCGGCGTCGCTGCTGCCGAACTTGAGCTCCGACTCGACCGCGCCGGGCGAGACGATGGTCACGCGCACGCCGCTGTTGCCGACCTCGACGCGCAGGCCTTCCGAGATGGCGCGCACCGCATGCTTGGTGGCGCTGTACACGGTGCCGATGGGCGTGAACACCTTGAGGCCGGCGATCGACGCGACGTTGACGATGTGGCCGCTGCCCTGCGCCTTCATGCGCGGCAGCACGGCGGCGATGCCGTAGAGCACGCCCTTGATGTTGACGTCGATGGTGCGGTCCCATTCGTCGACCTTGAGCTTGTCCAGCGGCGACAGCGGCATCACACCGGCGTTGTTGACCAGCACGTCGATGCGGCCGAAGGCTTCGACGGTCTTGGCAGCCAGCTGCTCGAGGTCGGCGCGCCTGGCGACATCGGTCGCGACCGCGATGGCTTCGCCGCCGGCCTCGCGGATTTCGGCGACGACCTGCTCGAGCCGGTCGGTGCGCCGCGCCGCGAGCACGACCTTGGCGCCGCGTGCGGCCAGGTGGCGCGCGGTCGATTCGCCGAGCCCGCTGCTCGCGCCGGTGACGATGGCGACCTTGCCCTGGATGTTGTCTTGAACGGATGTCATGGTGCTTTCCTTACTGGGTTGGTTGAAGAGACGCCCTCAGTGTGGAAAATCCGCATGTTCCCGTAAATGAAACTCTTGCGCGTTCAGAATTCGCAAATCCGGAACACTCTTTCCTGCTCATGTCCAATCGTCTCGAAGCCCTGCGCGTGTTCTGCACCGCCGCCGGCGCCGCCAATTTCCGCGACGCCGCGATCCGGCTGTCGGTGTCCCCCCAGGTCGTGACGCGCGCCGTGCGCGAGCTCGAGGAAGAACTGGGCGAGCCGCTGTTCCACCGCAGCACGCGCGGCGTGCAGCTCACCGACTTCGGCCGGCAGCTCGCCGAGCGCGCGCGCGTCGCGGTGGGCGGGGTGGACCAGCTCTTCCATCGCACCGACCGCCGCGCGCTCTCGCAGCACGCGGGCACGGTGCGCGTCACGGCGCCCAACGTGCTGGGTCGGCGGCTGATTCCGCAGGCGCTGGCGCCGATGCTGGCGGCCCATCCCGGCCTCACGCTCGATCTGCGCCTGTCCGAGCAACACGCCGACGTGGTCGATCAGCAGATCGACATCGGCGTGCGCGCCGGCCCGCTGCGCGACAGCCGCTTCGTCGCCAAGACGGTCGGCAAGATGGCGCTGCACGTGGTCGCGGCGCCTTCGCTCGTCGCGCGCACGGGCGTGCCGCAGACCATCGACGGACTCGCGCGCCTGCCGCTCACGGCGCTGATCGACCGCAGCGCCGGCCGCCCGTGGCCCTGGCTCTTCGGCAAAGGGCGGCAGATGACGGTGTCGTCGCCCGCCTTCGTCACCGACGACACCGACGCCGAATGCGCCGCGGTGTTGGCCGGCCTCGGCTTCGCCCAACTGGTCGCGCCGCTTGCGGAGCCGGGGCTGCGCTCGGGCGCGTTGGTCTCGGTGCTCGATGCCGATGCGCCGGAGCCCTGGCCGGTGTACGTCTACCGCGCGCAGCGCTCGCCGGTGCCGGCGCGGGTGCGGCTGGTGTACGACGAGCTGGTGCGGGTGCTGGGCGACGCCGCCAGGCAGTAAGCCGGTCGAGGGGCAACGCAGGCGCGCGTTGCCCCTCGACCACTGCCGCGCGTGCACAAAGTCACTGGTGCGTTCGTTTCGCGGTGAAATGAGAACTTACTGCTCACTTCATCCGAACCGTTTGAAGGCAAAGTAGTTACAAAACAAATGCGGTTGCAACAATGTGTTCTTAAGTACACACATTGAGAAGAGACACCGCATGAACCGCGTCTACCGCACCGTCTTCAACCGCGCCAAGGGGGTCAGCCAGGCCGTGTCTGAAGTCGCAACCGCGTCACGCGAAGGGGCCGGCAGTGCTGGCGGGACCACCTCGGCCTTGCCGCGCAACTCGGGCATCGCTTCGGCCTGCGTGCTGGCCATCGCCGCGATGGCGGCCGGCAACGCGTGGGCGGACGGTGGCATCGGGGGCCAAGGCTACCAGGGCGTGGCGGGCGGTGCCGGCGGAACGCTGGCGCAGCCGGCCGGCAGCGCTGGCGCCTCGGGCGTGGTGGATGGCTACACGGCCGGTGGCGGCGGTGGTGGCGGCGCGGCGCTCGTGACGGGCGCCACGACCGGCAACGGCGCCTCGGGCGGGAATGGCGGCGCCGCGGGCGCGGCAGCGGGTGGCGCCGGCGGTGTGGTGGGTCGGCGCATCACGACCGGGAACGTCAATGTCACGACGGCCGCGACGGGCACCGGCGGTGCGGTCGGCGCCGCGGCCACTGCCGTCGTGAACAGCTATATCGACGGCGGCGCGGGCGGCGGCGGTGGCGGCGGTGCGGGTGTTTACTCGACCACCACCGGCACCGTGACCGTCAATGCCGCAGTGACCGGCGGCAACGGCGCCAACGGCGGCGCGGCCGGTACCGATGCAGGCTCGGGTGCGGGTTACGGCGGCGGCGGCGGTGGCGGCCAGGGCGGTGCAGGGCTGACGTCGACGGCCGGTGGCGCCGTCACGGTCAGCGCGACCCGCACGGTCCGCGGCGGCAACGGCGGTGCGGGCGGCGCGGCGACCTTGGGCACCGGTGGCGCAGGCGGCAGCGGCGGCATCGGCGTGCAACTGAGCGGGGTGCGCACGCTGACCAACCGCGGCACGATCGCCGGCGGTGCGGGCGGTGCCGGCAGCGCGGGTCAGGCCGGCGCTGGCGGCGTGGGCATCAGCGCCAGCGGCGGCGTGACGGTGATCAACAGCGGGGCCATGAGCGGCGGCCTGTCGGGCGCCGGCGTGCGGGCCGATGCGCTTCAGTTTTCGGGCGGCGGCAACACGCTGGTGATCGAGGCGGGTTCCTCGATCATCGGCAACGCAGTGGCCACAGCGGGTGGCAACGACACGCTGACGCTGGGCGGCACCACGAGCAGCAGCTTCGACGCCAGCGCCATAGGCAACGCGAGCCAGTACCGCAACTTCGCGGCGTTCCAGAAAACGGGCTCCAGCACCTGGACCCTGACCGGCGCGACCGCGGCGGTGACGCCCTGGACGCTGCGGGCCGGCACGCTGGCCATCTCGTCGGACGCGAGCCTGGGCGCCACCTCCGGCACCCTGACGCTGAACGGCGGCGTGCTGCAGACCACGGCGGACATCGCGTCCAGCAGGGCAGTCGCACTCGGTACGAGTCACGGCACTTTCAACACCAACGCAGGCACGACGGCGACGCTGGGCGGCACCGTCTCGGGCGCCGGCCGCCTGACCAAACAGGGCGCCGGCACGCTGGCGCTGACGGGCAGCAACACCTACGCCGGCGGCACCATCGTCTCGGCGGGCACGCTGCAGCTCGGCAACGGCGGCACCACCGGATCGATCACGGGAAATGTGAGCAACAGCGGCACGCTGGCCTTCAACCGCTCGGACACGGCAAGCTTCGGCGGCGTGGTTTCCGGCACCGGCCGCGTTACGCAGATCGGCACCGGCACCACGGTGCTGACGGGCGCCAACACTTACACCGGCGGCACGACCATCTCGGCCGGCACGCTGCAAATCGGCAACGGCGGCACCACCGGCTCGATCGCCGGCAACGTCGTGAACAACGGCACCCTCGGCTTCAATCGCTCCAATGCCTTGACCTTTGCCGGCGTCATCTCCGGCACCGGCAGCGTGACGAAGAGCGGCGCCGGCGCGACCACGCTGACCGGCACCCACACCTACAGCGGCGGCACCACGGTCTCGGCCGGCACGCTCGTGGTCTCGCGCGATGCGAACCTGGGCGATGCCGCCGGCGCCCTCACGCTCGATGGCGGGGCGCTCCAGACCACCGCCACCTTCGGCTCGAACCGGGCCGTTTCGCTCGGCGCCGGCAACGGCAGCTTCAACACCAACAGCGGCACCACGCTGACGCTGGCCGGTACCGTCTCCGGCGTCGGACGCCTGACGAAACTGGGCACCGGCGCACTCGTGCTCGCCGCGAACAACAGCTACGGCGGCGGCACCACCCTCTCGGCCGGTACGCTGCAGATCGGCAACGGCGGCACCACCGGCGCCATCACCGGCAATGTCGCCAACAGCGGCGTGCTGGCCTTCAACCGCTCGGACGCGGCGACCTTCGGCGGTGTCGTGTCCGGCGCGGGCCGCGTGACGCAGATCGGCATCGGCACCACGGTGCTGACGGGCGCCAACACCTACACCGGCGGCACGACGATCTCGTCCGGCACGCTGCAGCTCGGAAATGGCGGCACCACCGGCGCCATCACCGGCAACGTCGCAAACAGCGGCACCTTGGCTTTCAACCGCTCGGACACGGCAAGCTTCGGCGGCGTCGTCTCGGGCACCGGCCGCGTCACTCAGATCGGCACCGGTACCACCGTGCTGACGGGCGCCAACACCTACACCGGCGGCACCACCATCTCGTTCGGCACGCTGCAAATCGGCAACGGCGGCACCACCGGCTCGATCACCGGCAACGTCGTGAACAACGGCACGCTCGGTTTCAATCGCTCCAATGCCTTGACCTTCGCCGGTGTCATCTCCGGCACCGGCAGCGTGACGAAGAGCGGCGCCGGCGCGACCACGCTGACCGGCACCCACACCTACAGCGGCGGCACGACCATCTCGGCCGGCACCCTGCAACTCGGCAGCGGCGGCACGACCGGTTCGATCACCGGCAACGTTGTCGACAACGGCACGCTGGCCTTCAACCGCTCCAATGGCGTGAACTTCGCGGGCGACATCTCCGGCACCGGCCGCGTGACGCAGATCGGCACCGGGACCACCGTTCTGACAGGCGCCAACACCTACACCGGCGGCACGACCATCTCGGCCGGCACGCTGCAAATCGGCAACGGCGGCACCACCGGTTCGATCGGCGGCAACGTCGTCGACAACGGCGCGCTCGTCTTCAACCGCGCCGGCAATCTGAGCCTGGCCGGTGCCATCTCCGGCACGGGCCGCGTGACGCAGATCGGCACCGGCACCACGGCGCTGACGGGCGCCAACACCTACACCGGCGGCACCACCATCTCGGCCGGCACGCTGCAGATCGGCAACGGCGGTGCCACCGGCTCGATCGCGGGCAATGTGGCGAACAGCGGCACGCTGGCCTTCAACCGTTCCGACGTGGCGACTTTCAGCGGCGTCGTGTCGGGCACCGGTCGCGTGACCCAGATCGGCAGCGGTACCACGGTGCTGACGGGCACCCAAACCTACACCGGCGGCACCGCCGTCTCCGCCGGCACGCTGATGGTCAACGGCGCGATCGGCAGCGGTCCCGTCAATGTGGCCAGCGGCGGCACGCTGGGCGGCAGCGGCACCATCGGCGGCAGCGTGAACGTGGCGGACGGCGGCACGCTGCAAGGGCGCAGCGGCCAGACGCTCCGCACCGGCGCGCTTGCGTTGAGCAGTGGCTCGAACATCAACGCGGCGCTCGGCGCGGCCGGCGCGCCCGGGCTGTTCCGGGTCAACGGCTCGCTCACGTTGGACGGCCGGGTCGACGTCAGCAGCCTCGGCGGCTTCGGCGCCGGTGTCTACCGCCTCTTCGACTACACCGGCGCGCTGACCGACAACGGCTTGGCCGTCGGCGCCACGCCAACGGGTTCGGCGCTCTCGGTCCAGACGGCTGTCGCCAGCCAGATCAACCTGGTCAACACGGCGGGCCAGACGCTGGCTTTCTGGGATGCCGGCAGTTCCGCGAACCTCAACAACGGCGCCGTCGACGGCGGCACGGGCACCTGGACCGCGAGCTCGGGCAACTGGAGCAACCAGGCCGGAACGATCGACGCGGCGATGGCGCCCCAGCCGGGCTTCGCGGTCTTCCAGTCCGCGCCGGGCACGGTGACGGTCAGCCATGCGCAAGGCGCCGTTGCCGTCACCGGCATGCAGTTCGCCAGCGACGGCTACGTCGTGCAAGGCGACGCGATCCAGCTGGCCGCTGCGCAATCCGTCTTCCGCGTCGGCGACGGCAGCGGCGCCCACTACACCGCGACGATCGCCGCCGCGCTCACCGGCAGCGCAAACCTGGAGAAGACCGATGTCGGCACCCTGGTCCTGACGGGCGCCAACAGCTACAGCGGCGGCACCACCATCAGCGGCGGCACGCTGGTCGGCAACGTCGGCAGCTTCGGCAGCGGCGCCATCGTCGACAACGCGGCACTGGTCATCGACCAGGCCGGCGACGGCACCCTGGCCAATGCGATCTCGGGCAACGGCCGCCTGACCAAGCGCGGCGCCGGCGCACTGACGCTCGCCGGCGACAGCGCCGGCTTCACCGGCAGCACGCAGGTGGCAGGCGGCACGCTGGCGGTGACCGGCGCACTGGGCGGCACGCTCACCATGGGCAGCGGCACGCTGCTCAAGGGCAACGGCACGATCGGCACGACCCTCGTCCAGGCCGGCGCCACGGTGGCGCCGGGCAACTCGATCGGCACCCTGCACGTGGCCGGCGACCTCACGCTGGCCCAGGGCTCGGTCTACCAGGTCGAAGCTTCACCCGACGGCCGCAGCGACCAGATTCGCGCGACCGGCCGCGCCACGCTGCAAGGCGGCGCGGTGCAGGTGCTGGCCGCCCAGGGCGACTGGAGCCCGTCGACCAGCTACACCATCCTGAGCGCCGACGGCGGCGTCGGCGGGCAGTTCGGCAGCGTCAAGAGCAGCCTCGCCTTCCTCGACCCCTCCCTCTCGTACGACGCACAGAGCGTGACCCTGCGCCTGCAGCGCAACGACGTGAGCTTCGAGTCGGTCGGCGTCACGCCCGACCAGCGCGCCAGCGGCAGCGCGGTCGAAGCGCTCGGCAGCGGCGCGCTGTACGGCGCCGTCGTGCAGCTCGATGCACCGGCAGCCCGCAATGCCTTCGACCAGCTGTCGGGCGAGGTGCACGCCTCGCTCAAGTCGGCTGCGATCGAAGACAGCCGCTTCGTGCGCGAGGCCGGCTTGGAGCGTGTGCGCCGGGGCTTCGGCGGCGTGGCCGCACCGGCCGACCCGTCGCCCGACAGCGGCGTCTGGGCGCATGCCTTCGGCTCGCGCGGCAACACCAGCGGCGACGGCAACGCCGGCAGCGTCGATCGCTCGACCAGCGGCCTGCTGATCGGCGCCGACACCCGCGTGGGCGAGGACTGGCGCGTGGGCGTGCTGGGCGGCTACAGCCGCAGCAGTGTGGACGTCGGCCAGCGCGCATCTTCGGCCAGCAGCGACAGCTACCACCTCGGCGTGTACGGCGGCAGGCAATGGGGCCCGCTGGGCCTGCGCGCCGGCGCCAGCTACACCGACAGCAGCATCGACACGCGCCGCGCCATCAACTTCAACCGCTTCGCCGACCAGACCACCGCCAGCTACAACGCCCAGACCACACAGGTCTTCGGCGAACTCGGGTGGCGCATCGACACCGCGAACGGCGCGCTCGAACCCTTCGTCGGCCTGGCGCACGTCAACCTGCACACCGATGCCTTCGCCGAACGCGGCGGCCTCGCGGCGCTCAGCGGCGCCGGCAGCCGCAGCGAAACCACATTCAGCACGCTGGGCCTGCGCGGCAGCAGCACCGTCGACTTCGACGGCGGGCGGCTCACGCTGCGCGGCATGGTGGGCTGGCGCCATGCGCTCGGCCGCGCGGCGCAAAGCGCGGCAGTGGCACTGACGGGCCAGCCGGCTTTCGCCGTGGGCGGGGTGCCGATCGCGAAGAACGTCGCCGTGATCGAAGGCGGCGTCGACTTCGCGGTGCGGCCCAACCTGACGATCGGCGTGTCGTACACCGGCCAGATGGGCAGGCAGGTCGAAGACCACGGCATCAAGGCCAACCTGGTCTGGAAATTCTGAGCTGATCGGAAGCGGGCCGCTACGCCGCGCCTACGCTCCCGGTGACCGGCAGCACGATGCCCGTGATGTAGCTCGCGCACGAGGGCGCGGCCAGGAACACATAGGCAGGCGACAGCTCCTCGGGCTGGGCCGGCCGCTTCATGTCGGTGTTCTTGCCGAAGTTCTGCACTTCTTCGGCCGAGCGGTCGGCCGGATTCAGCGGCGTCCACACCGGCCCGGGCGCCACCGCGTTGACGCGGATGCCCTTGTCGAGCAGGTTGCTCGCCAGCGACTTGGTGAAGGCGTGGATGGCGCCCTTGGTGGTCGCGTAGTCCAGCAGCTGCGCGCCGCCTTCCAGCCCGGTGACGGAGCCGGTGTTGATGATCGAGCCGCCCCGCCGCAGGTGCGGCACCGCGGCGCGCGCCATCTGGAAGTAGCCGTAGACGTTGGTGCGCAGCGTCAGGTCGAGGCGCTCGTCGGTGATGTCCTCGATGCCGGCCGCGTGCAGCTGGAAGGCCGCGTTGTTGACCAGGATGTCGAGCTGGCCGAAGGCCTGCAGCGTTTCGTCCACGGCGCGATTGCAGAAGGCCGGGTCGCGCACGTCGCCCGGGATCAGCACGCAATGCTTGCCCTCGGCCTGGATGCAGCGCTGCGTTTCCTCGGCATCGACCTGCTCGTCCTCGAGGTAGACGATGGCGACCTCGGCGCCTTCGCGCGCATAGAGCAGCGCGACCGCGCGGCCGATGCCGGAGTCGCCGCCGGTCACCAGCGCCACCATGCCGTTGAGCTTGCCGCTGCCCAGGTAGCCCGACGCCTTGAAGCGCGGCTGCAGGTCCATGTCGGCTTCGAGGCCGGGCTTCTTCAAATGCTGCGCCGGCATCGGGTTCTCGGGCTCGGGGCGGTGGCCGGCCTGCACGGCCTTCTTGCTCTTCACCTCGCCGTCGCCGGCGGCGCGGTCCTTGGCATCCTGCTCGCGCTGCACCTTGCGGTGCTGCACGGCGACGTCGCCGGCTTCGGAATCTGGACTGGGAGGGGTCATGGTGCTGTGCTCCTGCGGGATGAAAACGGCTCGATGCGAGAGACCGTAGTCAGCGGGTCCCGTGGCGCGTGTCGTCCAACGCCGCGTCAGCAGCGCAGATTCGGTGCTGCCCTTGAAGTGGAAGGCACGAGGTCAGGGCGAAAGAACGATCGGCAGCAAGGCCTTGAACGAGGTGCCGCTCTCTGCGGACGAGGCGACCTGCAGCTCGCCGCCGTGGGCGTTGGCGATCTGGGCGCAGATGTAGAGCCCGAGGCCGAGCCCGCCGCCCGGCTTGCTGGTCTGCGGGCGCCAATAGGGTTCGAAGACGCGCGGCAGATTCTCCGGCGCGATAGGTTCGCCTTCGTTGGTCACGGTGAGCACGAGCAGGTCGCCCTCGATCGCGGCGCAGACCCGCACAGGCTTGTCGACGGCGCCATACGTCAATGCGTTGCCGAGGAGATTCGAAAGCAATTGCTGAACGCGGCCGCGATCGCATCGGATCGGGCGGTCGATGGCGATGCTGTCGATCACGGATCGATCCGGATTCGCGTCGCGGAGCTCGGAGACGACATCGCGCAGGGCCATCGCCAGATCGGCGACCTCCGTCGCCGCGACACCGACGCCGGCGCCCAGACGCCCTCTCGCAAAATCAAGCACATCGTCGATGAGTCTCGACATGCGTCGGACGGTGGAATGCAGGCGCAGGCCGAGACTCACCATGCGGGGCTCCGCGCTGCTTCGAATCATGATCTCAGCCGTCGCGTCCACGGCGGCCAGCGGATTGCGCAGGTCATGCCCGAGCACTGCGATGAACTGCTCGCGCAGCTCGGCAGTCACGCGCTCGACCGCCAGCGCCGTCTCCGCGGCCAGCTGCTGGTCTTCGCGTTCCAGCTGCAAGGCGATCAGGTCGGCAAATACCTTGAACATGGTCACCGTCCGCGGATCGGACACGATCATGGGACGCGGATCGATCGCGCAGAGGTTGCCGAAGTAATCCCCGCCCGGCCGCACGATCGGCACCGAGATGTAGCTCTCGATGTGGTACAGCTTGGGCGTGTGGTGGTTGCTGTACGCCGGGTCCTGGCTCGCGTGGTCGATCACCACGGGCTCGCCGGCTGCGCGGGCTTCCCTGCACAGCGTGGTCCGGACGTCGAGCTGGCCCCCCGGCACCAGTCCGAACTGGATGTCGTCCTGGACGGCACAGGCGGTCCAGGTGCCATCGGTCACCCGGGCCACGGCCGCGAAGCCCATGCCCGTGTTCTGGCAGATCAGCTTGAGCAGTGACGGAACCGCGCTGATGCGACCCACGGCGGCAACGTCGCGGGCGATGTCCGCGGGGTCGTCGCTGTTGCTGGCCTTCTTGTCCATGTGCTCGTTCTATTCCTTGCGGTATCGACACCATCCTATGCGTTTCCGGCCTACGCGCGCGCAGGCCGCGGGCTCACGCGCATGCCTGGCTCGCTGCAGCATCCTGTCACAGGGCTCTTTGTCTGACGTCTCAGGCACTGCCCGCGAAGAGGAATCAGATGATCAAGATCGGGATCGTGGACGACCACGCCATCGTGCGTACCGGCCTGCGAGACTTTTTTTCACAGCACGTGGACCTGCGCGTGGCCGGCGAAGCCGCCAGCGGACGCGAGGCGATCGACCTGGTGCGATCCACCGAGATCGACGTGCTCGTCATGGACCTGTCCATGCCGGGGCAGAGCGGCATCGATGCATTGGCGATGATCCGCGCCAAGGCGCCGGATGTCGGCATCCTGATCCTGAGCGGCTATCCCGAAGAGCACTATGCGATGAACCTGATCCGCCAGGGCGCGAGCGGCTATCTCAACAAGGAATGCGAGCTGATCGAGATCGTGAACGCCGTCCGCACCATCGCGATGGGCCGGCGCTACATCACGCCCGGCGTGGCCGAGCTGCTGGCGCGGCAGCTCGACCGCAAGGGCGATACGGCGCCGCACGAACAGCTCTCGGAGCGCGAGTTCCAGGTCTTCCTCAAGCTCGCCAAGGGCGAGACCGCGGGCTACATCGCGGACCACCTGTCGCTGTCGGTCAAGACCGTGAGCACCTACCGCACGCGGATGATGGAGAAGATGAATCTCTCGTCCAACAGCGACCTCACCTACTACGCACTGAAGAACAGGCTGATCGACTGACCCGCCTCAGCGCGGCCGCTTCGCAAGGCCACTGTATATTCATACAGACCAGGCCATGCGCACCGATCCCTCTTCATCGTCTTCCGGCAGCACAGCGCCGACCCTCGCCGTCTCGGTGAAGTCGCTGTGCGCTTTCGCCGCGAAGTCGGGCGACCTCGATCTGCGCTTCCTGCCTGCACCGAGCGCGCTGGAAGGCATCGCCGGTCATCGCCTGGTGCAGGACCGGCGCGATGCGGACTACGAACGCGAGGTGGCGTTGTCTTCGCGCTTCGGCCGCTTGCAGGTGCGCGGTCGAGCCGACGGCTACGACGCGAAGGCCCGCCGGCTGGAAGAAATCAAGACCTTCCGCGGCGAGTTCGCGGCCATCCGCGCCAACCACCGGGCCTTGCATTGGGCGCAGGCCCGGGCCTATGGGTGGATGCTGTGCGAGGAGCGCTCGCTGCCCGGCATCGAGATCGCGCTGGTGTACCTCGAACTCGCCACCGGCGACGAGTTCGCGCTCGCCGAGACCTGGACGCGCGAGGCGCTCAGCGAGGATTTCGAGGCGATGTGCGGCCGCTATCTCGCGTGGGCCGCGCAGGAGGCGAGTCATCGTGCGGAGCTCGACCAGGCCTTGGCGGTGCTGGCGTTCCCGCATGCGGATTTCCGCGCCGGCCAGCGCGAGCTGGCGCAGGCCGTCTACCGCTCGGCCGCCTCCCGGCGCTGCCTGCTCGCGCAAGCGCCCACGGGCATCGGCAAGACGGTGGCCACGCTGTTCCCGCTGCTCAAGGCGCGGCCGTCGCAGCGCATCGACAAGATATTCTTTCTCACCGCCAAGACCTCGGGCCGCGCGCTCGCGCTCGACAGCCTGCGCCTGCTCACGACCGGGCGCGCGCCGCTGCGCGTGCTCGAACTCGCGGCGCGCGAGAAGGTCTGCGAATACCCGGGCCGGGCCTGCCATGGCGAGGCCTGTCCGCTCGCGCGCGGCTTCTACGACCGCCTGCCCGCAGCACGCGCCGAGGCCGCGCAAGCGGGCTGGCTGGACCGCGAAGCCACGCGGCGCATCGCGCTCGCGCACCAGGTCTGTCCCTACTTCCTTTCGCAGGAGATGGCGCGCTGGTGCGAGGTGATCGTCGGCGACTACAACTACTACTTCGACAGCAGCGCCTTCCTGTTCGCGTTGATGAAGGACGAGGAATGGCGCGTGGCCTTGCTGGTCGACGAGGCGCACAACCTGCTGGACCGCGCACGCGGCATGTACAGCGCGCCGCTGGAGGCCGAGGCCCTGGCCGAGGCGAGGCGCTTGGCGCCTGCGGGCCTCAAGCCGGCACTCGGCAAGCTGCAGCGCGAATGGACGCTGCAGCAGCGCGATCAAGTCGCCGCCTACCAGGCGCATGAAGGCATTGCCGAGCGCTTCAGCCGTGCCTTGCAGGAAGCGGTCGCGGCCATGGCCGAACATTTCGCTGCCCGGCCCGACGAGGCGCAGGGTCCGCTGCAGCGCTTCTTCTTCGACGCGCTGCATTTCATGCGCCTGGCCGATTCCTTCGGCGCGCATTCGGTCTTCGAATCCACGCTCGGGGAAACCGGCGCGGCGGCGCTGACCCTTCGCAACCTGGTGCCCGCCCCATTTCTCGAACAGCGCTTCGCCGACTGCCAGTCGGCCGCCTGCTTCTCCGGCACGCTCGCGCCTTTTTCCTTCTACCGCGACACGCTGGGCATGCCGGAAGACACGGCGACGCTGGACGTCGGCTCGCCCTTTCGCAGCGAGCAGCTGACGGTGCGCGTGGCGATGGACGTGTCGACGCGCTTTCGCGACCGCGGCCGTTCGCTCGCGGCACTCGTCGACATCATCGCGGGCCAGTTCGCCGAGCGGCCCGGCAACTACCTGGCCTTCTTCAGCAGCTTCGAGTATTTGGCCAGCGCATCGGAAGCCTTCGCGGCGAGCCATCCCGAGGTGCCGGTGTGGCTGCAGTCGCGCGGCATGCGCGAGGCCGAGCGGGAGGCCTTTCTCGCGCGCTTCGCGGCAGGCGGCCGGGTCATCGGCTTCGCGGTGCTCGGCGGCGCATTCGGCGAGGGCATCGATCTGCCGGGCGACCGGCTGGTCGGCGCCTTCGTCGCCAGCCTCGGCATGCCGCAGCACAACGAGCCGAACGAAATCATGCGCGAGCGCATGCAGGCGCTGTTCGGCGACGGCTACGAATACACCTACCTCTACCCGGGCCTGCAGAAGGTGGTGCAGGCCGCCGGCCGCGTGATCCGTACCGAAGAGGACGCGGGCGTGTTGTACCTGCTCGATGACCGGTTCGCGCGGCAGGAGATCCGCGACCTGCTGCCGGCCTGGTGGCATGTGCAGCCCTTGTTCGCGCGCCGGCTCCCCACAGGCGTTGTGTGAAGCCTTTCGCGCGCCGCTCAGGGCTGCGCGATGTCGCGCTTGACGAGCTCGCAGAGCTGCAGCTCGATGGCGAACAGGCGCTCGTTGAGGATCGCGGTCTGAAGCCGCAACGCCTCGATGATCGCGCGGGTCTGCGGATCGGGCGCGTTGTTAGACAGTTCCTGCAGCTCGTGCAGCTTCTTGCGCAGCTCGTTGCTCATGGCGGGCCTCGTGGGTTCGTTGTGCTGCGATGGTAGGCCGGGAGGGCCGTCGAAGCCAAGCTGCGTCAGAATCCGTGGCTCGTTCTTTTCAAACGCCGCCATGAACCTCGCCGATTCCTTTGCAGACGTCAGCCACTTCGTCGGCATCCGCCGCGACATCCATGCCCATCCCGAACTGGGCTTCGAAGAGCACCGCACCTCCGAGAAGGTCGCGCAGCTGCTGGCCGAGTGGGGCATCGAGGTGCACCGCGGCATCGCCGGCACCGGCCTGGTCGGCGTGCTGCGCCAGGGCAGCGGCACGCGCAGCATCGGCCTGCGCGCCGACATGGACGCGCTGCCGCTCCACGAGGCCAACGAGTTCGCCCACAAGTCCACCCATGCCGGGCGCATGCATGCGTGCGGCCACGACGGCCACACGACGATGCTGCTGGCGGCGGCCTGGCACCTGTCGCAGAAGGGCAGCCGCTTCGATGGCACGGTGAACTTCATCTTCCAGCCGGCCGAAGAGATGGGCAAGGCCGGCGCGAAGAAGATGATCCAGGACGGGCTCTTCGACCGCTTCCCGTGCGACGCGGTGTTCGCGCTGCACAACTTCCCGGTCGGTGACGTCGGCCGCTTCGCGCTCAACGAGGGCGCGCTGATGGCCTCGAGCAATACGTACAAGGTCACGATGCACGGGCGCGGCACGCATGCCTCGATGCCGCACACCGGCATCGATCCGGTGGGCGCCGTCGTCGCGCTCGCGCAGGCGCTGCAGACCCTGGTGCCGCGCACCGTCGCCAGCACCGAGCGCGCGCTGCTTGCCGTGACGCAGCTCACAGGGTCCGACGCGCCGAACGTGATCCCGGACCTCGCGTCGGTCGGCGGCACCGTGCGCACCTTCTCGATCGCGGCGCTGGACCGCATCGAGGAGCGGCTGCGGACGCTGGCCCAGGGCATCGCCCAGGCGCACGAATGCACGGCCGAGATCAGCTTCGTGCGCGCCTCGCCGCCCGTGGTCAACCACAAGGCCGAGGCGCAGTTCGCCGCGGGCGTGATGCGCGAGGTGGTGGGCGACGACATGGTCACCGACGACTTTCCCGCCGTGATGGGCGCCGAGGACTTCGCCCACATGCTGCTCGCGCGGCCCGGCTGCTACGCCTTCCTGGGCAACGGCGACGGCGACCACCGCCTCGACGGCCACGGGCCCGGACCTTGCATCATCCACAACACCTCCTTCGACTTCAACGACGAGATCATCCCGATCGGCGCCAGCTACTTCGTGAAGCTGGTGGAGCGCTGGCTGCCGGCCGGCGCCTGAGTTTCCAAACAACCATGACGAAAGCGGCTGCTGCGATGTCCCACCTGTTCACCCGACGTTCCCTGTCCGCCTTCGCCGCGGTCGGCCTGCTGGCCCTTGCGGCTGCGAGCCCCGCGCAGGCGCAGCGCGTGATCCGCATCGTCGTGCCCTTCGCCACCGGCGCTGTGCAGGACACGGTGGCGCGCGCCTTCAACAACGAACTGGGCGCGGCGCTCAACGCCAGCGTGATCGTCGAGAACCGTGCGGGTGCGGGCGGCACGGTGGGCGCAGGCATCGTCGCCAAGGCACCGGCCGACGGCAACACGCTGGTGCTGGCGGCGGCCAGCCACCACATCGCGGGGCACCTCTACAGCAAGCTGACCTACGACCCGCTGAAGGATTTCGTCGGCGTGGCCGACATCGGCAACGCGGGCTACGTGGTGGTCGCGTCGAGCGACATGAAGGTGTCGAACACGGCCGAATTCATCCGTGAGGTGAAGGCGAACCCGGGCAAGTACAACTACGCCTCGGCCGGCAACGGCAGCGCCACCCACCTGGCGATGGCCTCCTTCCTCGCCAAGGCCGGGCTGCAGATGACGCACATCCCGATGAAGTCCACCGGCGAGGCGGTCAACGAATTGCTGGCCGGCCGCGTGCAGGCAGTGACTTCGTCGAGCATCGGCGTGATCGGCCTGCAGACCGATGCGCGCATCAAGCCGCTGGCGTCCACCGGCAAGGTCCGCAGCCCCTTCCTGCCCAGCCTGCCGACCGCCAACGAGAGCGGCCTGCCCGGCTACGAATTCGACTCGTGGATCGGCCTGCTGGCGCCGGCGGGCACGCCCAAGGCCGAGGTCGACAAGATCAACGCCGCCGCCGTGAAGGTGCTGGCCGAGCCGGCGATGAAGGAGCGCCTGGCGCGCCTCGGCATCGAACCGGCGCGCACCACCAGCCCTGCGGACTTCCAGAAGCTGCTGCGCGCCGATTGGGATGCGATGGGCACGGTGGTCAAGAGCTCGGGCGCGAAGATCGACTAGCTCTTCGAACTCGGCGGCAGGCTTTTCAGATAGAGAAAGAGCGCGCCCACGTCGGTGTCGTTCATCTGGCCGAGCGATCCGAAGGGCATGACCTGGATCGGCGTGCCGTCCGGCCGCTTGCCGGTCTTGAACATGCGCGCGAACGCTTCGGCATCGGCATAGCGCGTCATCGCCGTGCCTTCGCCCGGCGTCAGCCTGGCCGCGGCCGGCCAGTCGGGTGGGCCGCCGGGAATCTTGCCGCCTTCGAGCTTGGCGCCGTGGCAGCCCAGGCACATGTTGGCCACATAGGCGCCGTGCGCCACGCTCACGCCGTCGGCCACCGGCTGCGCGGGCGGGAGCGTGTGGTCGATCTTCGAAGCCGCGTCGTGCATCAGGCCGAAGCCGTAGAAGGCGCGCACCGGCAGCGGCAGGTCGAGCACCGCAGCGCCGCCTGCGGCCGGCTCCATGCGGCGGATGTAGCCGACCAGCGACGCCAGGTCCTCGTCGGTCAGTCGGTTGTAGTCTTCGCTCGGCATCACCATCAGCACGCGGCCGTTCGGGCCGACGCCGTGGCGGATGGCGCGCACCCAGTCTTCCGGCGTGTAGCCCGCGACCACGTTGCCGGGGCCGGGGCTGATGTTCGGCCCGGCGATGCGCATGCCCTTGCCGTCGTCGAGGAACATCCTGCCGTTGCCCTTGGCGCCGTGGCAGTCGACGCAGCCGCGCGAGGCGAAGAGGTAGCGCCCGCGTTCGAGTGCGGCGGCATCGTCGCGCAGGGGCACGCCTTTCACCGCGACGTCGAGCTTGCGCTGCATCTTGTGGCGGGCCAGCTGGTCGCCGGCAAACAGGACGGCGGCGGCGAGCGCGATCAGGATCAGCAGCGCCAGGGCGCCGCGCTGGAGCCAGCGACTGGTTGATGTCGTCATGCCAGCTCCTTGGCTTGGCGCGGCGCGCCGGACATCTTCTGCGCGATGAGGCCGGCAGCCATCTTCAGTTGCAGGCGCAGCTTCGGCTTGTGGCCCCAGGCGCTGGTGACATCGGTGTGCTGCGTCTGCCAGCCCGCGGGGTCGATGGTCTGCGTGGCGGCGCCGATCTCGAAATCGAAGCCCGAGGGCGTGGCGCCGTAGAAGGAGAAAGTGCCGTCCGGGTCGGGATGCTGGCCGAGTTCCAGCGAGAGCGGCACCTTGTGGCGGCGGGCGCGCTCGAAGGCGATGCCGATGTCGCTGAGCCGCTCGGCTTGCAGCATGAAGTGGTGGATGCGCTTGGAGAGCGGCATGTCGAACAGCGCGATCGAGTGATGCCGCCGGTTGCAATGCAGGAACACACCGCGGATGTCGATCGGGCCGACACGCGTCGCGAGCCGCTCCGTCACCCCGAAGCCCAGCAGGCCGACGTAGAAGGCCTCCATCGCCGCCAGGTCGTGCGACACCAGCACGGCGTGGCCCAGGCCGAGCTCGCCGGTGCGGAAGCCCTCGGGGAAGGCCTGCGATGCGAAGGGCTGCGCGGCGGGTGCCAGGCCCGTGAACAGCTCGACGCTGTTGCCGCACGGGTCGGTGCAGCGATGGAGCCGCTGCACGTGGCGCGCATTGCGAAGCGCCGCATCGGCCGTCGTCACCGCGACGCCGGCCTGGCGCAGGCGCTGGATCAGGGTGTCGAGCACCTCGTCGTTCGCGCATTCGAGGCCCAGCGCCACCAAGTCGTCGGCCGGGCCTTCCTGCACGATCAACCGTTGGCAGGCTTCGTCGATCTGCCAGCCGAGGCTGCCGTCGGCGTTGGCCGCGGATGCGGGCAGGCCGAGCATGTGTTGGCAGAAGGCCGTCCATCGCGCAGGACGGCGCGCTTCAAAGACCAGATAGCCGAGGCGGAGATCGGGGAGCATGGCAAACTCTCTAAAATGAACGTCGGGAGCAAAAATGATGAATGTGTCTAAAAATGAATGATGGCGTAAATTTCGGTGGCCCGTCAATACCACTTTTGCCAGAGGCCCTGGCCGAAAGTGTGTGGCGGCCGCAGCCCGGCCTGGCGAAGCGCGAGCGCACGCGGGCGCAGCTGGTGCAGGCGGCGATCCGGGTTTTCACGGCGCGCGGCTTCGCCGGCTCCACCATGCAGGAGCTCGCGGCGGTCGCGGGCATGACCACCGGCACGGTCTACAACCACTTCAAGACCAAGGAGGAGGTCGCAAGCGCTGTCGCGCTGCTGCTGGCCGACACCCTGTGTCGCCGCATCACCGACAGCCAGCAAGGGGTCGCCGAGGGCGCGCAGCGAATGGCGATCGGCAACCAGCGCTACATCTGGCTGGCAGAGCAGAGCCCGCAGTGGGCGCTGATGATGCTGGACGTGGCGGCCGCGGCGCCCGAGCTGTTGCTGGAAATCCGCGACTACGTGCTGGCCGACCTGCGCCTGGGCGTGAAGCAGAAGGCCTTTCGCATTCCCAACGAGGCGGCGGCGATGGACTTGATCAACGGCACCGTCGCGCAGGCCATGCGCAGCGTGGCGCTGGGGCTGGCGCCGCCGAACCATGGCCGCGCGGTCGCGACCTGCGTGTTGCGCGGACTGGGCATGGAGTTCGCTGCGGCCAAGGAAGTGGCGCACCGGCCGCTGCCGGCGTTTCCTCCGACCTCGTGACCGTGTCCGTTCAGGCAGGCTTCGACGAGCTCAGCCCGAACGGTTGTCAGCGAGCTCCGGGCAGTTCCAGCCGAGCAGCTCGGCCAGCCGCCGCACGATCCAGCCGGCCTCTGCCGCCGACACGCCGGACTCGGGCGAATCCAGGCCCGCATGGATGCGCAAGAGGATTTCTTCTTCCGACGGCACCTCGACGTGATGCAGAAGCTGCGCGTGCTGCACCAGGTGATTCGCGAGGTCCTCGCACACCTCGTAGCGCGCCCGCACGGTGGCGAGGGGCTCGCTCAGGCGCTGCCTCGCGTCGGTGTAGATCGCGAAGAACGAGGGCGGGATGTCGATCTGGTAGTCGTCGGACATGAAAAACGCGCCCGAAGGCGCGTGTTCCGGAGCTTGGGGACGCGAGGCGCGCTCAGCCGCCCTTCTTGGCCCGCTTGCCGGGATTCTTCTTGCTGCGGGTCGCGGTGCCGCGCTCGAGGCTGACCTTCTGGCCGCCACCCGCGCGGGGAGCGGTGTAGCCGGGCATCGGAACGGGCTTGGGGGTGGCAATGCGGTCTGCCTCGGTGCGGATTTTCTTGGGCATGGAAAGCTCGGATAAAAGTGTTCGAAGGGCGTAATTAAGCCACATCGTCGAGCAGCCGGACCTTCACGGTCTTGCCCTTGACGCGGCCGGTGGAAAGCTTGTGCACGGCCTCGCGCGCGATGCGCCGGTCGACCGCCACGTAGGTGGAAAACTCGTTGACGTTGATCTTGCCGACCTGCTCGCGGGTGAAGCCGGCCTCGCCCGTCAGCGCGCCCAGCACGTCGCCGGCGCGGATCTTTTCCTTGCGGCCGCCGATGATCTGGAGCGTGGCCATCGGCGGCTGCAGTGGGCTCTGCGCATCGGTCTTGCCGGCGGCGAGCTCGGCCAGCGGATGCCATTCGGATTCGCGGCCCTGCAGCTGTTCGATCTTGCCGACGCTGCCCATCTCGTCCATGCTGGCGAGATTGAGCACGAGGCCCTCGGCATCGACCCGGCCGGTGCGGCCGATGCGGTGGATGTGGACCTCGGCATCGGGCGTCACGTCGACGTTGATCACGGCTTCGAGATCGGCAATGTCGAGCCCGCGCGCCGCGACGTCGGTGGCAACCAGCACCGAGCAGCTGCGGTTGGCGAACTGCACCAGCACCTGGTCGCGCTCGCGCTGCTCGAGTTCGCCGAACAGGGCCAGCGCGCTGAAGCCCTGGGCCTGCAGCACCTGCACCAGGTCGCGGCACTGCTGCTTGGTGTTGCAGAAGGCCAGCGTGCTCGGCGGCCGGAAGTGGTTCAGAAGCAGGCTCACGGCATACAGGCGTTCGCCGTCTTTCACCTCGTACCAGCGCTGGCGGATCTTGCCTTCCTCATGCTGCGCCTGCACCGTGATCTGCTGCGGGCTCTTCATGAACTGGGCGCTGAGCTTGGCGATGCCTTCGGGGTAGGTGGCGGAGAACAGCAGGGTCTGGCGTTCCTTCGGGCACAGGCGCGCGACCTTCGCGATGTCGTCGAAGAAGCCCATGTCGAGCATGCGATCGGCTTCGTCGAGCACCAGCGTGTTGAGCGCTTCGAGGCTCAGGCTGCCGCGGTCGAGGTGGTCCATGATGCGGCCCGGCGTGCCGACCACGATGTGCGCGCCATGCTCGAGGCTCGCGAGTTGGCCGCGCAAGGCGACGCCGCCGCAGAGCGTGACCACCTTGATGTTCTCTTCGGCGCGCGCCAGGCGGCGGATCTCGGTCGTCACCTGGTCGGCCAGTTCGCGCGTCGGGCACAGCACCATGGCCTGCACCGCGAAGCGGCGCGCGTTGAGGTTGGCGAGCAGGGCCAGCGCGAAGGCGGCGGTCTTGCCGCTGCCGGTCTTGGCCTGGGCGATCAGGTCGCGGCCGAGCAGCGCGGGCGGCAGGCTGGCCGCCTGGATCGGCGTCATCTGCAAGTAGCCGAGCTGCTGGAGGTTCGCCAGGGTCTGCGGCGTGAGCGGCAGGGCGGCGAAGTCGGTGGCGGGACCTGTCACGGGAAAGGGATCTGTCAGCGGCGCTGCGTGTTGTTGCCGCCGTTGACCGGCGGCGGGCCGCGGCGTTCCAGGTGGCGGAAGGTGATGCGGCCCTTGGTCAGGTCGTAGGGCGACAGCTCCAGCGACACCTTGTCGCCGGCCAGGATGCGGATGTGGTGCTTGCGCATCTTGCCGCCGCTGTAGGCAATCAGCTGGTGACCGTTGTCCAGCGTCACGCGGTAGCGGGAGTCGGGCAGCACTTCAGTGACTGCGCCGTTCATTTCGATCAGTTCTTCCTTGGGCATGCGGACCTCTGAATAGTGTGTGGATGGTTGCGAATCGGGCGCCTGCGCATTGCGACGCCGCAATGCGCGAACAAACAGTGAAACGGGCGCAGGCCGGGCCGGAAATGGCGCCCACCGGAGCGGACAGCGCGCTGTTCGCTTCAACGGTACGAAGGCAGTGGTGGCAATCATGGGCGCCGGATCTGGCGCTCCAACACACTGTGTGAGCCGGCTTGAGGGTGAAAGGCCCGGAAATTCCAGGTCAGCCGGCTTGAGTGACGAAATACTTCGTCGGGTATCGAAACGAACTCCGCATTCTAACCGAGATGGCATGACTGTTGCTGCCTGCTCAAGCGCTATTGCGACCGGCGCACTTGCGGCGCACCATCGCATCACCATCGTTCCAAGGAGCGCGGCCATGAAAAATCGAGGTTCGCCCCGGCGACTCTGGGCATTCATCGCCGGCGCCTTCTGGCTCTTCATGCCCGGCGGCGCCCAGGCCGCCACGCCGCGCCAGGCCGACACGCCTTCGGCCCAGGTGCAAGCCCTCCAGCGTGCGGGCGATGCGGTCGTCGCGCTGCGCGTCACCGCAACCGAAGGCGCCACCTCGGCCGACAGCCTCGGCAGCCGGCGGTCGGGCTCGGGCGTGGTGATCGGGCCCGACGGGCTGATCCTCACCATCGGTTACCTGCTGCTGGAAGCCGAGACCATCGAGGTCATCACGCAGGACGAACGGACGCTGCCCGCGCGCCAGGTCGCCTACGACCTCGCCACCGGCTTCGGCCTGCTGCGACCGCTGGTGCCGCTGCGCGGCATCGAACCGGTGCCGATGGCGGGTGTCGGCAGCCTGTCGCCGGGCGAGGCGCTGCTGGTCGCCACCGGCAGCAGCAGCGGCACCGAGGTGGGCTTCACGCGGCTGGTCGCCACGCGGCCGTTCTCGGGCTATTGGGAATACCACATCGAATCGGCGCTCTTCACCAGCCCGCCTGTCGCCAATCACAGCGGCGCGCCGCTCTTCAACCGCAACGGCGAGCTGATCGGCATCGGCAGCCTGTTCGTGCTGGAGGCGGCGGGCAGCGAGCGCGCGATGCCCGGCAACATGTTCGTGCCGGTCGAGCTGCTGCGTCCGGTGTTGGCCGAGATGCAGTCCACCGGCCGGACGCGCGCGAGCGTCCGGCCGTGGCTCGGCCTTTCGTCTTCGGAGCGCGACGGGCACGTGCAGATCGTGCGTGTCGATCGCCAGGGGCCTGCGCTGGCGGCGGGGCTCAAGCCCGGCGACGTGGTGCTGGAGGTCGACGGCATCGAGGTCGCGACGCTCGAAGCCTTCTACAAGCAGCTCTGGAAGCGGCCGGCGGCGAATGCGGAGGTGGAGTTGACGGTGCAGCAGGGCTCGGAGACCCGCAAGATCCGCGTCAATGCAGTCGATCGCATGCAGACGCTGCGCAAGCCCGCTGGCATCTAGCGCCCGGCGGCCTGTGCGCCGCGGGCCTGGCGCGAACCCGATCGCGCCGCCCGTCGTTTCCACCACAGCCACAGTCCGGTGATGCCGAGGCCACCGAGCGTGATGCCGTTCACGAAGACCAGAGTTTCGAGAACCGGGCCGCCGAGCACGCCGGTGTGCAGCGGATAGATGACCGAGACGGCGCGGGCGCCCGGGTCGAGTTCGTTCCAGCGCTGGACGCCGAGCACCGCGCCGGTCCGCGGATCGATCCAGACCGAGGTGAGGCCGTTCGGGTGCGGATCGTCCGCCAGCCGCATGCGCACGCGCAGCGGACGGTTCGGCTGGGCCGGCACCTGGATGTAGCCGACGGGCGCATCCGGGAAAAGCGATTGCGCAGGCGCGACCAGCGCATCCAGCGGCAACGGCGGCCCGCTGGGCTCGGCGAGCTTGGGCAGCGACGGCGGCTTCAACGCTTCGGCGCCCGCCAGCGCGGAGACGAAGGTGCCGAGCGGCCGCCATGCCATGTACGCCCCGGTCGCGACGGAGACCGCGACCATCAGGCCCAGCACGGCGCCGCCGAGGCGATGCAGATCGAACAGCGTGCGCTGCGCGCCGCGCCGCCATTCGACGCGCAACGATGGCGGCCAGCGCCGCGGCCACCAGAGCACGAGTCCGGTCACGAGCAGGAACAGGTAGGACAGCGCAATACATGCGAGCACGGCCTTGCCGGTGTCCTGCAGCGCCAGCGAGCTGTGGAACTTGAACAGCGTGTTGACGAAACCCTCGGTCTCGCCGCGCCGGCCCTGCTCCTGCCCGGTCGCCGGGTCCAGGTACACGGTGCCGCTCCAGGGCCCGCGCACGAGGACCCACAGGCTCTCCTGGCCATCGCGAGGCGGCCGGAACGTGAAGCTGGCCTTGCCTGCGAACTCGCTATTCAGCCGTTGCCGCAAGGGCTCGAGCGGCGTCTGGGGAGAGGCATTCGAACCGGCCGGCGTCCGTGCCTGGAAGAACTCGGGGTGCGCCCATCGGTCGATGGGTTGGGCGACGACCAGCACCGCACCGGCCAGCCCCACGATCGCCAGCACCCAGCCGACGCCGAGCGCGAGCCAGCGGTGCACCCGAAGCCAGAGCGAACGCATCGACTGCATCACGGGTGCGGTGCTTTCATGCCGTCAGAAGACAAAGCGTCCCTGCACATACGCCGTGCGCGGCGCGCCCACCATGCGCCCGGGGTTGCCGTCAACGTTGCGTGTGTAGTAGCGCTTGTCGGTCAGGTTGTTCAGGCCGACCAAAATCTCGTGGCCCTTCTTGCCGGGCAGCTTGTAGGCGACCTGCACGTTCCACAGGCGGAAGCCCGGAACGCGGCCGTTGGTGGCGTTGCCCGGTTCGGCGACGGTGTTGGCGAGGTCGGAGAACTGCGAGCTCTGGTGCGTGCTCGACAGGTTGAAGGTCCACTGCGACAGCGTGTAGCGTGCGCCGACGGTGTCGGTGTTGCGGGCGTAGAAGGGCACGTCCAGCCCGGCCGTGGTGCCGGACTTCTGGATGGCGCGCGTGTAGGTGTAGTTGGCGTAGACGTTCAGGCCGCGCAGCGGTCCGTCGCGGTCGAAGCTGTAGTCGACCGCGGCTTCGAGCCCGTCGTGCTGGGTCGCGCCGATGTTCTGGAAGGTCGCCGGGACAACGCCCGGCACCTGCAGGATCTGGTTGTCGAAGCGCAGGTTGAACGCGGTGAGTTCGGCACTGATGCCCGCGGTTTTCAAACGCGCGCCCACCTCGGTGGTCTTGGCGATCTCGGGCTTGAGCGGGTTGGTCGGCGTCTGCGAGTTGAGCTGCAGGTTCTGCACCGGCCCGAACGAAGTGCCGTAGTTGGCGAACAGCGTCCAGTCCTGCGTCAGCAGGTACGCGATGCTGAGGGTGGGCAGGGACTTGTCGTTCTTCGTGTCGAAGCTCTGGCGCGCACTCACGTCGTAGCGCGAGGAGTCGATGTGCTCGAAGCGAACCCCCGGCGTCACGCGCCAGTTGCCGAAGGCGATGCGGTCGTCGATATAGAACGCATGCGCGTCGGTCTGGTTGTCGAAGGTGCTGGTCGGGCCGACGCGGCCGGTGGACAGCGTCTGCACGTAGCTGTTGTCGTTGCCGCGCTCGCGGATGTAGCGGTAGCCGACGGTCACGTCCTGCGTGGTCGCACCGAGCGAGAAGCGCTGCGTGTAGCGCGGCTCGATGCCGGTCACCTCGTAGTTGCGCGGCTGGAAGGTGAGCTGCGTGTTCGCGGCGTTGATGAGTGCGCTTTCGCGCGTGCTGTCGTTGTAGAAGGCCTTGATCTCGAATTCCTGCGTGGCCGAGATCGTGTTGAGGTAGCCGACGTCGATGCCCTTGCGCTCGCCGCTCCAGAAGTCGGTCGGCCGGGTGTTCTGGAAGGGGTTGGTGTTGTACTGCGCGACCGTCAGGCCGCCGGGCGTGCGCGACTTCACGTCGAAGTACGACAGCTTGCCGTAGAGCTCCGAGGTGGGCGTGAGCTGGTAGCGAAACTTGAGCGCCAGGTCGTTCACGCGCTCGTCGCTGCCGGCGCGCCACTCCTTGCCGGTCATGCCCGAGTACAGCAGCGCCAGGCCCAGGCCGTTGTCGAGCTGCGTGCCGAGCATGGTGCTGTACTGCTCGTTGTGTCCGCCTTCGCTGAAGTTGTTGTGGCGCACGGTCACGTCGCCGTTCAGGCCCGGCTCGGTCGGGATCGAGCGCGTCGTGAAGTTGATGATGCCGCCGACGTTCTGCGGACCGTAGCGCACGGCGCCGCCGCCGCGCACGACATCGATGGTTTCGATGTTGGCCAGGCTGACCGGCGCGAAGGACAGCTGCGGCTGGCCGTAAGGCGCGACGGCGAGCGGAATCCCGTCGAGCAGCACCGTGGAGCGCGGCGAATACCGCCCGGTGAGGCCGCGGACGCCGATGTTGAGCGAGATCGCGCTGCCCGCGGTGCCCGAGTTGTCGGTCGACTGCACGCCCGGAATGCGGCGCATCGCGTCGCCGATGCTGGTGGCGCCGCTGGCCTCGATCTCTTCCTTCTCGACGACGGTGCGGCCGCCGGCGAAGTTCTTCACGCTGTTCTGCAGGCCGGTGCCGAGCCAGCTGCCGGTGACCTGGATCGTGTCGAGCGAGGCGGCGCCCTCATCCGCCTGCTGGGCATGCAGTACGAGAGGCGACATGAGAACAGCGAGCGCGACTGCGGCGGCGCAGCGGGATGGGGTCGGCGGTTCGATGGGCGTGCGATCGATGGAATGGCGCATGGCGGCGGAGTGCGCGCGCCGCTGAGGGCGCGCTTTGAAGTTGCGGGGTCGGTTCGATGGGGCGCGCCCAGGAAACGGACCGCAATTCTAAACGCGAATGATTCGCAACTTCAAATTCCGAGCATCCGCTTGTTGGCTGCCGTGTCGACGCCACCGGCCGCGAAGTCGTCGAAGGCTCGGTCGGCCACGCGGATGATGTGGTCGGCGATGAACTTCGCGCCTTCGCGCGCGCCGTCTTCGGGATGCTTGATGCAGCACTCCCATTCGAGCACCGCCCAGCCGGGGAAATCATAGGCCGCCATCTTCGAGAAGATGGCCCTGAAATCGACCTGGCCGTCGCCCAGCGAGCGGAAGCGCCCGGCCCGATCGATCCACGGCTGGAAGCCGCCGTAGACGCCCTGCTTGCCGGTCGGATTGAACTCCGCGTCCTTCACGTGAAAGATCCTGATGCGCTCGTGGTAGTAGTCGATGTAGTCGAGGTAGTTGAGCTGCTGCAGCACAAAGTGGCTCGGGTCGTACAGCAGGCAGGCGCGCGGATGCTGGCCCACGCGCTCGAGGAACATCTCGTAGCTCACGCCGTCGTGCAGGTCTTCGCCCGGATGGATCTCGTAGCAGACGTCGACGCCGGCGTCGTCGAAGGCATTGAGGATCGGCAGCCAGCGCCGCGCCAGTTCGTCGAAGGCTTCCTCGATCAGCCCCGGCGGCCGCGGCGGCCACGAGTAGAGATAAGGCCAGGCCAGCGCACCCGAGAAGGTGGCGTGCGCCGTGAGACCCAGGTTGGCCGAGGCCTGCGCCGCGAAGTGCAGCTGTTCGACCGCCCATTGCTGGCGCCGCACCGGATCGTTGCGCACCTCGGGCGCGGCGAAGCCGTCGAAACCCGCATCGTAGGCCGGGTGCACGGCGACGAGCTGGCCCTGCAGATGGGTCGAGAGCTCGGTGATCTCGAGGCCATGCCGCGCCAGCGTGCCCTTCACTTCGTCGCAGTAGGTCTTGCTCTGCGCGGCCTTCTCGAGATCGAAGAGGCGAGCATCCCAGCTCGGGATCTGCACGCCCTTGTAGCCGAGGCCGGCGGCCCAGCCGGCGATGGCGTCGAGCGAGTCGAAGGGCGCGCTGTCGCCGGCGAACTGGGCCAGGAAGATGGCCGGGCCCTTGATGGTTTTCATGGGGTCTCCTGGGTCACGAAGAGAAGCGGCGATCCTATCCCTGCGGCGCCGTCCGACGCGCCAGGCTTTCGCTGTCCTCTGCGCAGGGCTCTCGAACGTTTCACAATGGTGTTCCATTCACCGAGGGTCCTGGCCCGCGCAGCGCCCTGATTGCGATGTCACAAACCGTTTCCGGTCGCCTCAAGATCGGCTTGTCCGCCTGCTTTTCCCACGCCGATCCGGCGCGACCGCTCTTCGCCAACAAAACGCTGCAGTACGTCGAACAGTCCATCGCCCACTGGCTGATGTCGGCCGGTGCCATGGTCGTCATGGTGCCCTGCCCGACCGGCGCCACAGCCCGCGGCGACACCAAGCTCTCGCACTATGCGGAGTGGCTCGACGGCGTGGTGATGCATGGCGGCGCCGACGTCTGGCCCGGCAGCTACGGTGAGGTGCCGCTGAAGGACGCCTGGATCGGCGACCGCATCCGCGATCTCTACGACCTCGCGCTGGTCGAGGCCTTCGAACAGGCCGGCAAGCCGATCTTCGGCGTCTGCCGCGGCCTGCAGCTCATCAACGTGGCCTTCGGCGGCACGCTTTACCAGGACATCGAGGCGCAGCATCCCAACGGCCTGCGGCATCGCGACCCGGTGGCCTACGACCAGAACTTCCACGAGATCAGCATCACGCCGGGTTCGCGCCTCTCCAAGCTCTACCCGGGCATCGAGACAGCGCGGGTCAACAGCATCCACCACCAGGGCGTGAAGGACATCGCGCCCGGCTTCGAGGTCGAGGCCTGGAGCATTCCCGACCGCGTGCCCGAAGCCATTCGCCGGCGCGTCGACCGCGGCCGCAGCTACATCTCCGCCACGCAGTGGCACCCGGAGTTCCACATGTACGGCAGCACCGAGACGGTGGACGACACGGCCATCCTGCAAGACTTCCTCTGGGCCTGCGCGACCGCGAAGGTGAGCCCGAAGGGGCCGCTGCGCAGCGCGCCGGGCCGCATCCGCAATCGCGCGGCGCGGCTCTTGAAGCAGGCGCTGCTGATGCGCTGAGCGCGTTCAGGACGCCCGGGCTTCACGCAGGAAGTCGATCAGAACGCGCAGCTTGGGCGGCACGCGCTTGCGGTCCGGGTGACCACCACCCGTTCGGACTGAGCTTGTCGAAGTCCCGCTGCTGTGCACAAAGCCCTTCGACAAGCTCAGGGCGAACGGAACGGGATCAGCGAGAGATCAGGACCTGGGAGGCGCTGTCGTCCTCCACCGACTTCACGACCACCACCCGTTCGGACTGAAGCCCTTCGACAGGCTCAGGAAAGGCCAAGCTCAGGGCGAACGGAGGAACGGGATCAGCGGTTCTTGCTGCCGCTGACGGCAGCGTCGATGACGCCGAACACGGTGACGCCGCTGCCGCCGGTGATGGTCGAGCGGTCGCCGTCGGCGGGGGTGCGCGATGCGCAACCGGCGATGCCGCCGAGCGCCATCGCGAGCAAGAGCGCAGAGAAGAGCGTCTTCACAAGGATCTCCTTTTTCATCAGCCGAGGTGCTTGCCCACGATACCCGCGAGCTCGAACATCGTCACCTGGTCTTTACCGAACACCGGCTTGAGCTTCGCATCGGCATTGATGGCCCGCTTGTTGGTGGCATCCTGCAGCCCGTTGGCCTTGATGTAGTCCCACAACTTCTTGATGACCTCGGTGCGCGGCACGGGTTCCGCGCCGATCACCGCAGCCAATGCCTCGCTGGGCTTGAGGCCGGCGCCCGGCTTGCGCGGTGCCTTGGGCGCGGCGGCTTTCTTGGCCGGCGCCTTCTTCGCCGCCGCCTTCGCGGGCGCCGCCTTCTTCGCCGCTGCCGGCGCTGCCTTCGTGAAGGTCTTGCGCGGCGGGAACTTGCTGGTGCGCGGCTCGAACTCGAAGGTCACCTTGCCCTCTTCCTTGTTCCAGGCCAGGAAGGCCTTGAATGCCCGGCGCGTGCGCATCGAGACGAACTTGTCGAGCAGGTCGGTCTTGCCGGTGGCGAGAAGCTTCTCGACCTGTGCGCGCTCCACCGGCTGCTGCAGGATGATCTTGCCGGTCTTGAAGTCGCAGCTCGGCGTGGGCTGTGCGGTCGTCGGCACCGATTTTTCGCAGACGTAGTTGCTGCCGTGCTCGAACACCTGGGCGCCGCACTTCGGGCACGGGCCCAGCGCGTCCTGGCCGCTGAAGTCGACGATCTCGCCGGTGTCGGCGTTCTTGTCGTCGCCGAAGTCGAACTCGAGCTTCCAGTTCTTCGCCTCCTCGTCGAACTTGATGACGATCTCCGAGGTGAAGGGCCAGCCCGCCTTCGAGCGGAAGCCTTCCAGCGGACCGATGTGCTTGTCGCGCAGCAACTGCTCGGCCTCGGCCACTTCGAAGGTGCGGCCGGCCGGCGACTTGCCGAAGGAGAAGCCGCAGGGTTCCTGGCCAGGCTTTCCGGTGCAGGCGTAGCGACGGTAGTTCTCCCTCACCACGCCGCCGCAATTGGGACACGGCGTCGCGAGCGTGGCGTAGTCGCCTGGCACGGTGTCGCGGTCGTATTCCTTGGCCTTCTTGACGATGTGCTCCGTCATCTCGGCGATCTCGCGCATGAAGGCCTCGCGGCTCAGCTTGCCGTGCTCCATCTGGGCGAGCTTGTATTCCCACTCGCCGGTGAGCTCGGCCTTGGACAGTTCTTCCACGCCGAGGCCGCGCAGCAGCGTCATGAGCTGGAAGGCCTTGGCGGTCGGAATCAGCTCGCGGCCCTCGCGGTGCATGTACTTCTCGGCCAGCAGCCCTTCGATGATCGCGGCGCGCGTGGCCGGGGTGCCCAGGCCTTTTTCCTGCATCGCCTCGCGCAGCTCGTCGTCGTCGATGGTCTTGCCCGCGCCTTCCATAGCGCCGAGCAGCGTGGCTTCGGAGTAGCGCGCGGGGGGCCGGGTCTTGAGCGCCTTGAGGTCTGCCGATTCGACTCGCACCAGCTCGCCGGGCTTGACCGGCACCAGGCGCTTGCCGTCCTTGTCGTCTTCCTTCTCGTCGTCCTGCGCTTCCTTGCCCCAGATCGCGAGCCAGCCGGCCTTCACCAGCACCTTGCCGTCGGTGCGGAAGGGATACTTCTTTCCGCCCTGCTCGACCGTGCTGATGCGCGTGGTCACCTGGTACTCGGCGCTCGGGAAGAACACCGACAGGAAGCGCCGCACCACGAAGTCGTAGAGCTTCTGTTCGGCGTCCGACAGGCCGCTCGGCGCCTGCAAGGTCGGGATGATCGCAAAGTGATCGCTGACCTTGGCGTTGTCGAAGATTCGCTTCGACGGCTTCACGTAGTTGTCGTCCAGCGCCTGCTTCGCGAAGGGCGCGAGGTGCTTCATGCCGCTGTTGGCGAGCATGCCCATGGTCTGCTTGACCACCGGCAGGTAGTCCTCGGGCAGCGCGCGCGAATCGGTCCGCGGATAGGTCAGCGCCTTGTGGCGTTCGTAGAGGCTTTGCGCCAGCGCCAGCGTGGTCTTGGCGCTGAAGCCGAAGCGGCCGTTGGCCTCGCGCTGCAGCGAGGTCAGGTCGAACAGCAGCGGCGAGGCGCTGGTGGTGGGCTTGCTCTCTTCGGTGACGCTGGCGGGCTTGCCGCGCGCGGCATCGGCGATTTCCTTGGCTTCGCGTTCGTTCCAGACGCGGTCGGCGCGCTGCTCGGGATCGGGCACGCCGTCGGGTCCGGGCGGCGGCTTCTTCCAGTTCGGGTCGAACCACTTGCCGGGGTACTCGCCCGCCTCGGCGGCGAAGCTGCCGTGCACTTCCCAGTAGTCGCGGCTCACGAACTTGCGGATCTTTTCTTCGCGCTCGACCACCACCGACAGCGTCGGCGTCTGCACGCGGCCGACGGTCGTCAGGAAGAAGCCGCCGTCGCGCGAGTTGAAGGCGGTCATGGCGCGCGTGCCGTTGATGCCGACCAGCCAGTCGGCTTCGGAGCGCGAGCGCGCCGCGTCGGCCAGGCCCTGCATCTGCTTTTCGGTGCGCAGCTGATCGAAGCCGTCCCGGATCGCCTGCGGCGTCATCGACTGCAGCCAGAGGCGCCGCACCGGCTTGCCCAGCGGCACCTTGCCGCCGGCGTACTGCTCGATCAGGCGGAAGATCAGCTCGCCCTCGCGGCCCGCGTCGCAGGCGTTGATGAGCTGGGTCACATCCTTGCGCTTGGCCTGCTTCACCACCGCGTTGAGGCGGGTCTTGGTCTTGTCGACCGGCTTCAGGTCGAAACGCGGCGGGATCACCGGCAGGTTGGCGAAGCTCCACTTGCCGCGCTTGACGTCGAACTCCTCGGGCGCCTGGATCTCGACCAGGTGGCCGACTGCGCTGGTCACGACGTAGGTTTCGTTCTCGAAGTGTTCCTCGTGCTTGTCGAACTTGCCGGCCACCGGCGTGAGCGCGCGCACGATGTCCTGGGCCACCGACGGCTTCTCTGCAATTACCAAAGTCTTCATCAACAATTCCTCATAGGTCAGGCCGACGCCGGGCCGCCCCGAGGCGGCCTGCGGCCCCCTCGGGGGGCAGCGACGACACGCAGTGCGGGAGCGTGGGGGTCACATCTACAATCTGCGGCTTCTCGCGTGCGTACGCGCACGCGCATGCGTACATATTCAAACTAACAGACTTCGGCGATGCCTTCCAAATCCCCTATTTCCGGCGGCCGCCGCATCCAGACGCGGCGCTCGGCCGTCCACGGCAACGGCGTGTTCGCCGTGCAGGACCTCGCCGAGGGCGAGACGCTGATCGAATACAAGGGCGAGATCATCACGTGGAAGGAAGCGCTGCGCCGCCATCCGCACGACCCCTCGCAGCCCAACCATACTTTCTACTTTCACATCGATGACGGGCGTGTGATCGACGCGGTCGTGAACGGCAACGCCGCGCGCTGGATCAATCATTCGTGCGAGCCCAACTGCGAAGCCGACGAGACCGACGGGCGGGTTTTCATCAAGGCGCTGCGCAGCATCAAGGCCGGCGAAGAACTCAGCTACGACTACGGCCTGATCATCGACGAGCCCTACACGAAGAAGCTCAAGGCCGACTTCCCCTGCTGGTGCGGCTCGGAAAACTGCCGCGGCACCCTGCTCGCGCCCAAATCCGACGACAAGAAAAAAGACAAGAAGAAAGACAAGAAGGAGAAGAAGGACAAGAAGAAGTCGAAGAAGGACAGCAAGGGCTGACCATGACCGCACCCTGGTTCGAAGACGAAATCGCCGCCGCCGTCGCCCCGCTGTTGCCGGGCCTGGCGGTCGAAGTCGTCTCCGAGATCGATTCGACCAGCAGCGAGCTGATGCGGCGCGCGCGCGATGGCCGCTGCGCACCGGTGCTGCTGGTGACCGAGCGGCAGACCGCCGGCCGCGGCCGCATGGGGCGCTCGTGGCAGAGTGCGCAGGATCAGCGCGAGCCGGCGTCGCTGACTTTCTCGCTGGGTCTGCCGCTGATGCCGCGGGACTGGTCGGGGCTCTCGCTCGCGATCGGTGTCAGCGTGGCGGAAAGCCTGGACCCGTCGAAGGCGGGACGCATTGCGCTCAAGTGGCCCAACGACCTGTGGGTGGAAGACTGCAAGCTCGGCGGCATCCTGATCGAAACCGCCCTGCCCCAGAACGGCACGGCCGAGCGCTACCTGGTGATCGGCATCGGCCTCAACATCGGGCCGCGCGAGTCCGCGGGCCTCGGCACCGCGCCGGCCTGGCTGCAGCAATGGCGGCCGGACGCGAACGCGGCCGGGGTGCTGCGCGAGATCGTGGTGCCGCTGGTGAACGATGTGCTGCTCTTCGGCGACCGCGGCTTCGTGCCCTTTGCCGAGCGCTTCGCGGCGCGCGACATCCTGCGCGGCCGCGAGGTGCAGCTCAGCGACGGCACCGTCGGCCGCTGCGAGGGCGTGGGCTGGGGCGGCGAGCTGCTGGTGCAGACGGCCTCGGGCGTGAAGACGATCACCAGCGCCGAGGTCAGCGTGCGGCCGCGGCCGGCGGCGCAGTGACCATGCGGCTGCGCGCGCTGGTCATCCTCCTTCTGGTCGCGAACCTGGGCTATTTCGCCTGGACCCGCGGCGGACTCGCCATGTTCGGCACCGTGCCTGCGCGCTTCAGCGAGACCGAGCCGGAACGCCTCGCGCAACAGGTGCGTCCGCAGCTGCTGCAGATCCGCAAGGACGAGGCCGCTGCGGCTGCGAAGCCCTGACTAGGTGTCGTCGCTCGTGTTGCCGTCGAAGCGCAGGCTGACCCGCGTGCCGGGCGGATGCTGGTCCGGATGGGCGTCTTCCAGATGCGCCGTCGCATGGTGCTGCCGCGCAATCTCCCGCACGATCGGCAAGCCCAGGCCCGAGCCGTCGGCCTCGTTGCCGAGCACGCGGTAGAAGGGTTCGAACACCAGTTCGCGCTCGCTCTCTGCGATGCCGGGGCCGTTGTCCTCGACCTGCAGCACGATGATGCGGCCGAAGGGATCGCCCAGCACCCGCGCGGTGATCACGCCCGGCCGTTCGGGTGTCGAGTGCGTGTAGTTGAGCGCGTTGTCGACCAGGTTGCGCACCAGCTCCTTGAGCAGCGTCGGGTTGCCTTCGAGCACCACGCCCGGCGCGCCTGCTTCGGCGCCGTCGTAGCCCAGGTCGATGCGTTTCTCGATCGCGCGCGGCACCGCCTCGCGCACCACCTCGATGGTGAGGCGCGCGAGGTCGCAGGGCTGGCGCGCGACGCCGGCGCCGCTGCCCTCCGCGCGCGCGAGCGACAGCAGCTGGTTCACCGTGTGCGTGGCGCGCACGCTGGCGCGGCCGATCTGCTTGAGCGATTGCTTGAGCTCGTCGGCATTGGCGCCCTCGCGCTGTGCCAGGTCGGCCTGCATGCGCAGCCCGGCGAGCGGCGTCTTGAGCTGATGCGCCGCGTCGGCCAGGAAGCGCTTCTGCGTGCCGATCGAGTCGTTGAGCTTGCTCAGCAGGTCGTTGACCGACAGCACCAGCGGCACCACCTCGAGCGGCACCGTCGACTCGTCGAGCGGGCTCAGGTCGCCGGGCCGGCGCTCGCGGATGCGCGCCTCCACCACCGACAGCGGCTTGATGCCGCGCACCAGTGCGAGCCAGATCAGCAGCACCGCAAGCGGCAGGATCGCGAACTGCGGCAGCAGCACGCCCTTGATGATCTCGGTGGCGAGCACCGACTGCTTCTCGCGCGTCTCGGCCACCTGCAGAAGCGCCGGCGAGGCGTCGGGCGCCGCGCCTGCGATCCACAGCGAGGCCACACGCACCGGACGGCCGTGGATCTCGCCGTTGCGCAGGTACACCACGCCCGGCGCAGGCAGTTCGTCGGTGTTCGGTTCCTGGATGTCGCGCTCGCCCGCGAGCAGCTCGCCGCGGTCGTCGAGCAACTGGAAATACACGTGGTCTGCATCGTGCGCACGGAGCATCTCGCGCGCCGAGGGCGACAGCACGAACTTCACGCCGCCCGGCTGCACGTCGACCAGCTTCGCGAGCGCCTGGACGTTGTGTTCGAGCGCGCGGTCGAAGGGCGCATTGGCAATGCCTTGCGCCACCAGCCACGTGACCCCGATGCTGACCGGCACCAGCAGCAGGAGCGGCGTGAGCATCCAATCGAGGATCTCGCCGAACAGAGAGCGCTGCGCGCGCTGGAAGAGCTTCACCGAGCGCTCAGGGGATTCAAGGAATCTTTTCCAGGCAGTAACCCAGCCCGCGCACGGTGGCGATGCGCACCGGACCCTTCTCGATCTTCTTGCGCAGCCGGTGGATGTAGACCTCGATCGCGTTGAGGCTCACCTCCTCGCCCCATTCGCACAGCCGCTCGACCAGCTGGTCCTTGCTCACCAGCCGGCCGGCGCGCTGCAGCAGCACTTCGAGCAGGCCGAGTTCGCGCGCCGACAGCTCGATCATCTTGCCGTCGATGGTCGCCACGCGACCGGCCTGGTCGTAGACCAGCGGGCCGTGCTTGATCGCGTTGCTGGTGGCGCCCATGCCGCGCCGCGTGAGCGCACGCACGCGCGCTTCGAGTTCCTGCAGCGAGAAGGGCTTGGCCATGTAGTCGTCGGCGCCGTAGTCCAGGCCCTTGACGCGCTCCTCGACGCTGTCGGCCGCGGTCAGCACCAGCACCGGCAGTTGCGAGCCGCGGGCGCGCAGCCGCTTCAGGATCTCCAGGCCGTGCATGTTGGGCAGGCCGAGGTCGAGGATCAGCAGATCGAATTCGCTGTTGGTCATCAGCGCGGCATCGGCCTGCGAACCGGTCGCCACGTGGTCGACCGCCGAGCCCGAGGTGCGCAGGCTGCGCAACAAGGCATCCGCCAGCACCTGGTCGTCTTCCGCAATCAGTATTCGCATGGCGTGTCCCCCAAGACGAGCGGATTCTAGGCCGCGGCGTAGGCTTCGAGACCGATGGTTACCACGGTGGCGATCTCGTCGCCGACGCTGGCGCGGAACTCCTCTTCCGCCTGCGCGACGGCATTGCGGAACGCTTCGAGCCACGCCAGGCCGTCGGCCGTGAACAGCACGCGCCGCGCGCGCGCATCGAGCGGATCGGGGCTGCGCGTCACCAGGCCCCAGGCTTCGCACTGGTCGACCAGCGTGCCCATGGCCTGCTTGGTCATGCCGGCGCGCTCGGCGAGCTCGGTCAGGCGCGAGCCTTCGCGTGCGAGATGACGCGTGATGTGGATGTGCGCCGCGCTCACCTGCGCACGCGCCGCCAGGTTCGAGAGTGCGAGCGGGACATCGGCGTCGTGCGCCATCAGCGCCAGCACGCGCTCGTCGAAGCGGCGCATGGCGTGGCCCAGCAAACGGCCCAGATGGGTCTGGCGCCAGGCGTCGGTGTCGATCGGGAATGCAGGCTCTGCCATGTCGTGTCGATAGTAATGCAAACTGACCAAAAAATGGGTTTACTCGAATCCATCAACCCCTACACTACTGTTCAAGCATCCAGCCTGTGATTAAAAGCAGAACGGATGAATCCAATCCAACCCGTTGATATTCAAGGAGATTTCCAACATGGACGCACTCGTCAAAGGCACCAGCATCTCGGTCGCAGGCAGCGAAAAGGCCAAGGCCCTGCAGGCCGCTCTGGCCCAGATCGAGAAGCAGTTCGGCAAGGGCACGATCATGCGGCTGGGCGAAGGCGAAGCGCTGGAAGACATCCAGGTGGTCTCCACCGGCTCGCTCGGCCTCGACATCGCGCTCGGCGTCGGCGGCCTGCCGCGTGGCCGCGTGATCGAAATCTACGGTCCGGAATCCTCGGGCAAGACCACGCTCACGCTGCAGGTCATCGCCGAAATGCAGCGCCAGGCCGGCACCTGCGCCTTCGTCGATGCCGAGCACGCACTCGACGTGCAGTACGCGCAGAAGCTCGGCGTGAACCTTTCCGATTTGCTCATCAGCCAGCCCGACACCGGTGAGCAGGCCCTGGAAATCGTCGATTCGCTGGTGCGCTCCGGCGCGGTCGACCTGATCGTGATCGACTCGGTCGCCGCGCTCACGCCCAAGGCCGAAATCGAAGGCGAGATGGGCGACTCGCTGCCCGGCCTGCAGGCCCGCCTGATGAGCCAGGCGCTGCGCAAGCTGACCTCCAGCATCAAGAAGACCAACTGCATGGTCATCTTCATCAACCAGATCCGCATGAAGATCGGCGTGATGTTCGGCTCGCCCGAAACCACCACCGGCGGCAATGCGCTGAAGTTCTACGCCTCGGTGCGCCTGGACATCCGCCGCATCGGCACCATCAAGAAGGGCGACGAGGCCATCGGCAACGAGACCAAGGTCAAGGTGGTCAAGAACAAGGTCTCGCCCCCCTTCAAGACGGCCGAGTTCGACATCCTGTTCGGCGAGGGCATCAGCCGCGAGGGCGAGATCATCGACATGGGCGTGACCGCCAAGATCGTCGACAAGGCGGGCGCCTGGTACGCCTACAACGGCGAGAAGATCGGACAGGGCCGCGACAACGCACGCGAGTTCCTGCGCGAGAACCGCGCGCTGTCGCGCGAGATCGAGAACAAGGTGCGCGAATCGCTGGGCATCCCGCTCCTGGCCGAAGCGGGCGGCGTCACGCCCGAGAAGTAAGCCTCATGCCATGGCTTTCAGCGCTCCTTCCCTCAAAGGCCGCGCCCTTCGCCTCCTGAGCCAGCGCGAGCATTCACGCAGCGAACTCGAACGCAAGCTCGCCAGGTACGAGGAAGAACCCGGCACCCTGGCGCGTGCGCTCGACGAACTGGCCGCCAAGGATTTCATCAGCGAGGCGAGGGTGGTGCAGTCCGTGCTGCACCAGCGCGCATCGCGGCACGGCGCGGCGCGCGTGCGCCAGGAACTGCTGCACAAGGGCATCGCGCCCGAGGCGGTGGCCGAGGCCGTCGCGAGCCTTTCGGGCAGCGAACTCGACCGGGCACTCGAAGTCTGGCGGCAGCGCTTCGGCACGCCGCCGCACGACGCAGCGGAGCGCGCGAAGCAGATGCGCTTTCTGCTGGCGCGCGGATTCGCGGGCGCGGTGGTTGCCAAGGTCCTGCGGCGGGACGCAGACGACTAATCCCACCCCACCCCACCGTTCACCCTGAGCTTGTCGAAGGGCCGCGCGAGGCTTCGACAAGCTCAGCCCGAACGGGGGTAGTCAGCCCGAACGAGGGTAGTCAGCCCGGGGCAATGAGGCGCCCTACAGCCCCAGCATCAATTTCAGGTTCTGCACCGCCGCGCCGCTGGCGCCTTTGCCCAGGTTGTCGAGCCGCGCGATGATGACGGCGTGGCGGTGGTCATCGTTCGGGAACACGCGGATCTCGAGCTCGTTGGTGTCGTTGAGCGCGAGCGCATCGATCTTGCCGCCTTCGGTGGGCGGCAGCACCTTCACGAACCGTTCGGGCGTGTTGCTCTTCGCGTAGTGCACCGCCAGTGCCTCGTGCAGGTCGGCCGCGCCGGGCTTGCCGGGCAGGTCGTCCAGGTGCAGCGGCAGTTGCACCAGCATGCCCTGCTTGAAATTGCCGACCGAGGGAATGAACACGGGCCGGCGCGTGAGGCCGGTGTATTTCATGATCTCGGGAATGTGCTTGTGCTTGAGGCCCAGTGCATAGGTTTCGAACAGCGGCGCTTCGCCTTTTTCGTAGGCCTCGATCATGGTGCGGCCGCCGCCCGAGTAGCCGCTGACGGAGGGCAGGGCGATCGCGAAATCGGCCGGCAGCAGGCCGGCGTCGATCAGCGGGCGCACGATGGCGATCGCGCCGGTGGCGTAGCAGCCGGGGTTGGCCACGCGCTCGGCCTTGGCCACCGCCTCTTTCTGGCCGGCCACGAGTTCGGGGAAGCCGTACACCCAGCCCGCGGCCGTGCGGTGCGCGGTCGAGGCATCGATGATCTTGGGGCGGCGTCCTTCGAGCTGGTCGATCAGGGCCACCGACTCGCGCGCGGCGTCGTCATGCAGGCACAGCACGACCAGGTCGACACCGGCCATCAGCTCGCGCTTGGCGGTCACGTCCTTTCGCAGCTCGGGCGCGATGCTGACGAGCTCGATCTGCGGCATTTGCTGGAGCCGTTCGCGAATCTGGAGGCCGGTGGTGCCGGCTTCGCCGTCGATGAAGATCTTGGGCATGGTGGACGCCTCGGATTGCCTGTTGAAATGCTTAGGAAGAAACTACGTATTGACCGCATGGGCGGCCAGACGTTGGTGCGGCGCACCATGATACAGTCCCCGGTTGTTCGCCGCTCCCGCTTTATACAGAGGCGCCGTAGCCCGTGAGCAACAGCCAAACTCTCCCGTTCTCAACCTCGTTTCGCGAGACACCCTCATGAAGATTCACGAGTACCAAGGCAAGGAAATTCTTGCCAAGTTCGGTGTGCCTGTGCCGCGAGGCATTCCGGCATACACGGTGCAGGAGGCGGTTGAAGCCGCCCAGAAGCTCGGCGGCCCCGTGTGGGTGGTCAAGGCCCAGATTCACGCGGGCGGCCGCGGCAAGGGCGGCGGCGTGAAGGTCGCCAAGAGCATCGACGACGTCAAGAAGCTCGCCGGGGACATCCTCGGCATGCAGCTCAAGACCCATCAGACCGGCCCCGAAGGCCAGAAGGTCCGCCGGCTCTACATTGAGGACGGCGCCGACATCCAGAAGGAATACTACGTTTCGGCCGTCACCGACCGCGCGACGCAGAAGGTGGCATTCATCGCTTCCAGCGAAGGCGGCATGGACATCGAGGAAGTCGCGCACTCGTCGCCCGAAAAGATCATCACCGTCTTCGCCGATCCCAAGGACGGGCTGACCGACGCGCAAGCCCGGCAGATCGCCGACGGCATCGGCATTCCGGCCGATTCGACGGCGCAGGCCGTCGACGTGTTCAAGAAGCTCTATGCCTGCTACATGGAGACCGACGCGTCGCTGGTCGAGATCAACCCGCTCAACCGCGACAGCAAGGGCGGCATCATGGCGCTGGATGCGAAGTTCAACTTCGACAGCAATGCGCTGTACCGCCACCCCGAGATCGTCGCCCTGCGCGACCTCGATGAAGAGGATGCCGCCGAAGTCGAAGCCAGCAAGTTCGACCTCGCCTACATCAGCCTCGACGGCGACATCGGCTGCCTGGTGAACGGCGCCGGCCTCGCGATGGCGACCATGGACACCATCAAGCTGTTCGGCGGCGAGCCGGCCAACTTCCTCGACGTGGGCGGCGGCGCCACCCCCGAGAAGGTGACCGAGGCCTTCAAGATCATGCTGAAGAACAAGAACGTGAAGGCCATCCTGGTCAACATCTTCGGCGGCATCATGAAGTGCGACACCATCGCCACCGGCGTGATCGCGGCCTGCAAGGCGGTCAACCTGCAGGTGCCGCTGGTGGTGCGCATGAAGGGCACCAACGAGGTCGAAGGCAAGAAGTTGCTGGCCGACTCGGGCCTGCCCATCATCAGCGCAGACACCATGGCGGACGCGGCCCAGAAGGTCGTCGCAGCGGTCAAGACAGCCTAAGGAAACGTCATGTCGATCTACATCAACAAAGACACCAAAGTCATCACCCAGGGCATCACCGGCAAGACCGGTCAGTTCCACACCGAGAAGTGCCAGGAATACGCGAACGGCAAGAACTGCTTCGTGGCCGGCGTGAACCCGAAGAAGGCCGGCGAGTCGATCTTCAACATCCCGATCTTCGGTTCGGTGAAGGAAGCCGCGTCGCAGACCGGCGCCACCGTGTCGGTGATCTACGTGCCGCCGGCCGGCGCCGCCGCCGCGATCTGGGAAGCCGCCGAGGCCGACCTGGACCTGGCGATCTGCATCACCGAAGGCATCCCGGTGCGCGACATGCTCGAAGTGCGCAACAAGATGAAAACCAAGGTCACAGCAGACGGCAAAGAGACGCTGCTGCTGGGCCCGAACTGCCCCGGCCTGATCACGCCCGACGAGATCAAGATCGGCATCATGCCCGGCCACATCCACCGCAAGGGCCGCATCGGCGTGGTCAGCCGCTCCGGAACGCTGACCTATGAAGCCGTGGCGCAGCTCACCGAGATCGGACTCGGCCAGTCGAGCGCCGTGGGCATCGGCGGCGACCCGATCAACGGCCTGAAGCACATCGATGTGATGAAGGCTTTCAACGACGACCCGGAAACCGATGCCGTCATCATGATCGGCGAGATCGGCGGCCCCGACGAAGCCGACGCGGCACGCTGGTGCAAGGACCACATGAAGAAGCCGATCGTCGGTTTCATCGCCGGCGTGACCGCCCCTCCGGGCAAGCGCATGGGCCATGCGGGCGCGTTGATTTCCGGCGGTGCCGACACCGCGGATGCCAAGCTCGCGATCATGGAAGAGTGCGGTTTCACGGTCACGCGCAACTTCTCGGAGCTGGCCAAGCGCCTCAAGGCGCTGCTCTAAACTTTTCGGTTCGTCGACCACACAAGAAGAAAAGCGCTCGCAATTCACGTTGCGGGCGCTTTTTCAATACATAACAGTGGGTAAGAGACATGGATTATTTGCAAACTGCCGACTTCTGGATCGGGCTCGTCAAGATTGTTTGGATCAACATCATTCTTTCAGGGGACAACGCGGTGGTGATCGCGATGGCCGCCCGATCGTTGCCGCCGCATCAGCAGGGCAGGGCCGTGCTGTTCGGCTCGGGCGCTGCCGTGGTGCTGCGCATCGTGCTCACCGTGGTGGCGGCCAAGCTGCTTGCGCTGCCCTATCTGCAGATCGTCGGCGGCGCGCTGCTGCTGTGGATCGGCGTGCAACTGTTCGGCGATGAGGATGAAGACAACGGCGAAGAAAAGGAATACGGCAGCATGATGGCCGCGGTGCGGACCATCCTGCTGGCCGATCTGGTCATGAGCCTGGACAACGTGATTGCCGTCGCGGCCGCGGCGCAGGGCAGCATGGTGCTGCTGATCCTGGGCCTGGCCATCAGCATCCCCCTGGTAATTTTCGGCAGTACGCTGATGATCAAGCTCATGGAACGCTTCCCGATCATCATCATGCTCGGCGCCGCGCTGATCGGCTGGGTCGGCGGCGAGACGATCGTGAGCGACGTCGCCCTGCGCGATACCCTGGCGGCCAATCCCTGGCTGCACTATGCAGGCGCTCTGGCCGGCGCATTCTTCGTCATCGCCGTCGGCAAGTGGCAGCAAAAGCGCACGGCCGCTGCCGCGCACTGACCGCGGCTCCTCAACACAATCGATTCAATGGCGAACCTGGGCGCATCCGTATCTCCTGACACCACCAGCTCGCTGACCTGGGACTTCGCCGCGCTCACCGACCCGGGCCGGGTGCGCGCCAACAACGAAGACACGATCGCCTTCGATGCCTCGCTGGGCCTGGTGCTGCTGGCCGATGGCATGGGCGGTTATGCCGGCGGCGAGGTCGCGAGCGGCATGGCCATCGCCCTGCTGCAGGCCAGTTTCGGCCGCTGGCTGGCCCACGCCGGAACAGCGGCCAACCCGCGGGCGGTGCGCCGCGCGCTGCAGGCCGGCACCGACGAGGCCAACGCGGCCATCCTCGAAGCCGGTGTGGCCAATGTGCAACTGCAGGGCATGGGAACGACGCTGGTACTGGCCGCTTTCGGGCCGCGGCGCGCGCTCGTCGGCCACATCGGCGACTCCCGCTGCTACCGCCTGCGCAACGGCAAGCTCGAACTGCTCACGCGCGACCATTCGCTGCTGCAGGAGCAGCTCGATGCCGGCGCCATCACGCCGGAGCAGGCCATCCAGTCGCCGCACCGCAACCTGGTGACGCGGGCGCTCGGCATCGAGCGCCACGTCGAACTCGAAATGCACGAACACAATGTGAAGCCGGGCGACCTTTTCCTGTTATGTTCCGATGGCCTCAGCGAGATGGTGCCCGACGCGCAGATTTTCACACTTTTGTTACAAGATATCGGGCTTTCAGAAAAAGCAACACTTTTGGTTGCAACTGCGAACGACAATGGTGGCCGGGACAACATTTCCGTTGTTCTGGCCCGGGCAGGCGCAGTTGAAGCGCCCGAGGCATCCGGATAGCCTAGAAAAAATGAGAGCCAGGAGTCGGCCATGCCGAAAATGATCGTTTCGATCGACGGTGTCGTCATCAAGGAGGTGACGCTCGCCAAAGATCGCACCACGCTGGGACGACGGCCGTACAACGACATCGTGATCGACAATCTCGCGATCAGCGGCGAGCACGCCGTGCTGCACATGATCGGCGGCGATGTCTACCTGGAAGACCTCAACAGCACGAACGGCACCTACATCAACGGGCGTGCCGTCAAGAAACAGGCGCTCGAGCACAACGACGTCATCGAAGTTGGCAAGTACAAGATTCGTTTCCTCGTCGGCAGCGCTGCGTCCGAGGGCGCCGGCCCGGTCGCAACCGTGGTCCCGGCCCCCTCGGGCCCGATTCCGCTCAGTTCCGCACCCACGGTGCATCAGCCGTTCAGCGGCGGCGCAAGCAGCGTGGCCGTCATGCGCGTCCTGTCGGGCACCGGCGCCGGGCGCGAGCTCACCCTGCAAAAGGTCGTCACCACCATCGGCAAGCCCGGCGTCGCCGTTGCGGCCGTCACGCGGCGGCTGCACGGCTATGTGGTGGCGCCGATCGACGGCGGCACGGTCCTCAATGGCGAACCGCTCGGCAACGAAGCCGTTGCGCTGCAAGACGGCGACGTGCTCGAACTCGGCGGCACGCGGATGCAGTTCGTCGCCGGCTGAGTGCCGGCTGCGCGCCCGCCGCAGCGGCGGGCCGCAATGAACGGCCTGCGGCGGCACTGGCCCCGCATCGCCATTACGCTGCTGCCGGTGCTGCTTGCGTTGCTGCATGCGGCCGGCGTCTGGCGGCTTCCCTTTCTCGATCGGCTCGACCAGTTCATTTACGACGCCCGGCTGCGCGCGACCATGCCGCGCACGGTCGACCCGCGCATCGTGATTGTCGACATCGACGATCCGAGCCTGCAGCAGCTCGGCCAGTGGCCCTGGAGCCGCGACAAGCTGGCCAGCCTCACGGACGAGCTCATGGGCCGGCAACAGGCCGCGGTGCTGGGTTTCGACGTGCTCTTCGCCGAAGCCGACACCAGTTCCGGGCTTCCCGTCCTGCGCCAGCTCGCCGAGGGCCCCTGGCACGACGACGCCAGGTTCGCCGCGGAGGTCGAGCGCCTGGCACCGCGGCTCGACCACGACGCCTTGTTCGCCCATGCGCTCGCCGGCCGGCGCGTCGCCCTGGGCTACTACTTCACCCGGACCATCGAGGCGCGCGCCAAGGGGCAGTTGCCGGCGCCCGTGTTGCCGCCCCAGGCCTTCCCGCCGGGGCGCGACTACGCGACGCGCTGGAACGGCTTCGGCGGCAGCATCGCGCGGCTGGCGGGCGCGGCGCCGGCGGCCGGCTTCTTCAACATCGTGCTGGAGGCGGATGAAGACGGCGTCGTGCGCGCCGTGCCGCTGATCGCGCGCTACGAGGGCGAGTCGGCGCAGCCCGGCTATTACGCGTCGCTGGCGCTCGCGGTTCACCAGCTCGCCGACAGCGCCGCGCCGTCGGTCGCGCCGGTGTTCGCGCCTGCCGGTCCGATGGCCGGGCCGCCGGCATTGGAAGCGCTGGTGCTCGGCACCGGCGCGTCGCGGCTGTGGGTGCCCGTCGACCAGACGGCCGGCATGCTGGTGCCCTATCGCGGCCCCGGTGGCCCGCGCGGTGGCTCCTTCCGCTACGTCGCCGCGGCTGACGTGCTGAACGGCGCGCTGGCGCCCGCCGAGTTCAAGGGCAAGATCGTCCTGGTCGGTGCCACCGCGCCGGGTTTGCAGGACCTGCGCGCCACACCGGTCGGCGCAGTCTTCCCTGGCGTGGAAGTGCATGCCAACCTCATCTCGGGCCTGCTGGACCAGCGCCTGTTCGCAGTGCCCGACTACGCGCCGGGCTACGACGTCGTCGTGCTGCTGGCTGCCGGCCTTCTGCTGGCGTTCGGGCTCTCGCTGCTGTCCGCGCCGCGCGCCGTGCTGCTCGCCGCACTCACTGCCGCGATGGCGGTCGGCTTGAACACCTGGCTCTATCTCGGCGCAGGCCTGGTGCTGCCCATGGCGGCCACGCTGGCCATGATCGCGTTGGCCGTGGTGCTCAACATGAGCTGGGGCTACTTCGTCGAAGCGCGCGCCAGCCGCAGCCTGGCCAAGCTGTTCGGAACCTACGTCCCGCCTCAGTTGGTCGACGAGATGCGGGCCAATCCGCGGCGCTACAGCATGCGCGCCCAGAGCAAGGAGCTCACCGTGATGTTCTGCGACATGCGCGGCTTCACGCAGCTGTCGGAGCAGATGGCGCCGGTCGAGCTGCAGGCGTTTCTGAACGCCGTCTTCAGCCGCTTGACGCAGATCATCAGCGCGCACCGCGGCACGGTCGACAAATACATGGGCGACTGCGTCATGGCCTTCTGGGGCGCGCCCGTCGACATGCCCGGCCACGCGGCGCTGGCCGTCGAGGCGGCACTGGAGATGGCCGCCGCCGTGCACGAGATCAACGAAGCGCATCGCCGCAGCGGCAGTCCGGAAATCAGCGTCGGCATCGGCCTCAATTCCGGCCTGATGAGCGTCGGCGACATGGGCTCCGCCGTTCGCCGCAGCTACACCGTGATCGGCGATGCGGTCAACCTCGCCTCGCGGCTGGAAGGCCTGAGCGGGCACTACGGCGTCGAGATCGTGGCCAGCGCCGCCACACAAGGCGCCGCGCCGGCTTTCGCTTGGCAGGAGCTGGACCTGGTGCGCGTCAAGGGCAAGGCCCAAGTCGTCCGGATCTTCACGGCCCTTCGGCGACGACGCGCTGCCGACCCGGCGCCGGACGAAGCGCTCGAACGCTGGGCGCAGATCCTTGCCGCCTACCGCGCCCAGGACTGGGTGCAGGGCCGAAGCCTGCTGGCGCCGCTGCTTGCCACAGATGCCAAAAAAGTCCTTTACCAGCTGTACGCGCAGCGTTTAGCCTCGATGGCGTTGCAGCCCAAAGCCCCAGAATGGGATGGTGCAACCCGGTTCGAATCCAAATAGCAAGCAAAGGCAGTCGCAAATGCAGGTGCGCGTGTTGGGGTGCTCCGGCGCCATTGCCAAGGACTGCCGCACGACCTCGTTCCTGGTCGACAGCGACCTCCTGGTCGACGCCGGCACCGGTGTCGGCGACCTGAGCCTCGACGAAATGGGCGCCATCGACGACGTGGTGCTCACCCATTCGCACCTCGACCACATCGCCGCGCTGCCCCTGATGATCGACGCCGTGGCCAGCCGCCGCCGCAAGCCGCTGCGGGTGCATGCCCTGCGCGCCACCATCGAAGCGCTGCGCGCCCACGTGTTCAACAACGTCATCTGGCCCGACTTCGCGAGCATCCCCAGCCGGGAAGCGCCCTTCGTGAGCTTTCACGACATCGTGGTCGGACAAGAACTCCAGCTCGGAACCCGGGCGCCGAAGCACATCGAAGTGCTGCCCGCCGTGCACACCGTGCCAGCCTGCGGCTACGCCGTGCGCTGCGTCCGCGGCGGATCGAACTGGGTCTTCAGCGGCGACACCGAGCGCAACCCGGCCTTCTGGCAGCGCGTGAACCAGCTCGACGTCGCCATGCTGGTCATCGAAACCGCCTTCAGCAACCGCGAGCAGGCCCTGGCCCAACGCAGCCTGCACCTGTCGCCCGCCACCCTGGCCGACGAACTGGCCCACATCGCGCCCGGCAAGAACTACCCGATCTACATCACCCACACCAAGCCGGCCGAGACCGAAGAGATCATGAGCCAGATCGACATGCTGGCGACAGGCTCGCAGATGCACGGCTCGCAGGGATGGGACATTCGTTGGCTGGAAGCGGCCGGCGTGCTGCAGGTCTGACGCCCCTTGCCGGCAGCGGTGACAAATTTGTCAGCGACTGTCCCGTCTCGGCAACAAGTTGTGTCACACGCTGTAACGGGAACGTGAACAAATGCGCGGATTAGCCGCGATGGCAGGGGCAAGCGGGGGTGGCACAGATGCTGCGGAAGGTTGTACGCACCGGGGGCTTCCTCGGGCCCTCAACCAACCAGGAGTTTCTTGAAATGAACCGTCGTTCCATCGCACGCAACGTGCAAAAGGGTTTCACCCTGATCGAGTTGATGATCGTTGTGGCGATCATCGGTATCTTGGCTGCTGTGGCGCTGCCGGCGTATCAGGACTACACCACCCGTGCCAAGATGTCCGAAGCACTCGTCATGGCTGCTCCGGCCAAGCTGGCAGTTGCTGAAACGACTTCCTCGCTCGGTACTCTTGCTTCGGTCACGGCGTCCAACACCGGCTACGTCTTTCCCGGCCTAACGAAGTATGTGTCGAACGTGGTCATCACCGATGCCACTGGCGTCGTCACCGTCACGACTACGATTCCCAATGCCTCGGGCAATCTCCTGCTGACGCCGGTGACTGTCGGCACCAACACCGGTCAGCTGCGTTGGACGTGCTCTGCTGCTAGCTCCACCACTATTCCTGCGAAGTATCTGCCGTCCGAGTGCCGCCCCACCTGAGCGCGCACCAGCGATAGAAGCGGCCCTCGAGGCCGCTTTTTTGTTCCCAGCCTTCTTTTATGACGCCTCGAAATTTCACAGACGGTCTTCTGGTGTGGATGTTTCCCGCGTTCGCCGTCGTCGCATTTTCCGGCGTCGTCTCTTTCTTCGGGATCGCGGATCCCTACGATCTCGCTCGAAAAGCGCAGATCGTTTGCCTGTCGATCCTCATCGTCTGCTCTATGTTTTGCCTGACTACGGTCATTCATGGAAGGCCGTTGCCCGGCATCTGGATCTGGGCGATTTCGCTGGCGTTGCTTGCAATCTGCCTGCGTGCCACTGGGTGGTCGCCGTTCTCGATCGCAGACGCCTCGCTGTATGGCCTGCTGTTCCTCGGGGTGCTTTGTTGTGCGAGGCTGTTCGAGAACGATCCGCAAGGTCAGGATCGAACGGCGGCGATCCTGGCGCTGGCCCCATTGCTCAATATCTGGCCGATGGTGTTGAGCACCGTCGATCTTTCTCTCAGCGGCACATGGAACGACTGGCAGTTGGTGTTTTCGACGATCCGCGAATTCGACGATGCCTTGCTTCCGTGCCTGTTCCTGCTCTGGCACCGGCCCGGCGGATTGGCGCGCGCGCGGATGACGCCGTTGGTCTGGCTGCTGTCGACGCTCTATCTGCTGGCACTCTGGCAAGACGGCGCTCGCTCGGTCCTACTGTCCACGATGAGCGCGCTGTTGCTCGTGGCGCATCTTCGAAGAGATTCAGCCCTGCTCCGTCTGCCGCTTTCGTCGCTCGCTGTCGCGGGCGCTTTCTTCTACGGCATGCGATGGCTCTTCGACGCGGACCAGACGACCAAGAACGCATTTCGCATGACCACTTCCTCCAGAAGCGATCTGTGGAGTGGCCTGGCGGAATCCTGGGCCCGATCGCCGTGGGTCGGAATAGGTGGCGACCAGTTCGGCAGGCACGGCGGCCACGTGATCGCGATGCACCCTCACAATATCGCGCTGCAATGGATCGGGGAGTACGGATTCTTGGGGGTGGGTGCCGTCCTTCTCGTCGGATGGCTGCTCTACCGGTTGATCCGGGGGCATCGCGGGATTCCTCCGTTTTGCCTTGGCGGCCTTTTGGCTTGTGTGATGAACAGTCTGTTTTCAGGCGCCTCTGTCTATCCCTTGAGCCAGCTACTGATCATATGGATGGCTGGATGGGCGCTGGCGTGTTACCGGAAGGGCTCAGCCGATACGGCCTCCGCGGCGGCCGCTCCAGCGGCGAAACTCGGGTCGCGTGCGCCGATCGTGCTGGTGTCCGCGATGCTGCTGGCGGGCATGTGGACTGTCCATGGCCGCGACCTGCTGTCGCGCCAATCGTCCAATGATTCAGGCAGTGCGTCTCCGCCCCGCTTCTGGCAACGCGGAGCCGTCCTTCATCTCGACAAACCCGATGCGAAGCAGTAGCTGCTTTTGACGACGGAACAGGCGGTCCCATGTCGAATCCTTCCCAGGCCTTGGTGAGCACCGCGGCGGCGGTGCCGAAGGCCCGCTCGACCCGCAGCCCGTCGACCGGCGTGGGCTGGTCGCTGCTGGCTTTCGGCTTCGCCCTGCCGTGGCTGATCCCCGTGCATTCCTATCCGTGGCCCACGCTCTACAGCGAGGTCGCCGCCGGTCTGGCCGTCCTGCCGCTGGCCCTGTGGATGGTGATGCGGCGTGCGCGAATGGATTTCGACCTGCTCTCGCTGGGTTTCGCTGCCGCTGCGCTGATTCCTCTGCTGCAGGCCGCGGGTGGCATGTTCGCGTTTCCTGCCGAGGCGCCTCTGATCAGCGTGTACCTTCTGGGTTGTGCCGTGTCGGTCGCGGTCGCCAGATCCTGCGAGGCGCTGGCCCCGGGCCGCTTGCCGGACGCGCTGTTCGCCGGTTTCGTCATAGCCGCCTTGGCCTCCACGGCGCTCGCGCTGGCGCAATGGCTGCTGCTCGACTGGGGGCCCTTGATGGCCCCCATCTCGACAGGCACTCGCCCCATGGCCAATGTGGGCCAGGCCAACGAGCTGAGCACGCTGCTGCTCTGGGGGCTCATCGGTTTGTGGTGGGCCCACACCCGACAGCGCATCAGCGGCCGGGTTGCAGTGTTTGCCGCAGCCACCTTGCTGCTCGGGGTCGCGAGCACGCAGTCCCGCACCGGCTGGCTCGGCATTGCACTGTTGCTGGCCTTCGCGTGGCTCTCGCCGGCTTCTCTGGGGACCGCGAAGCACAGGCCGGCTTTCGTCGGGCTGGGGCTCTGGTTCGCGGTGCTGGCGCTCGGTTGGACATTCGCCACGGACTTCATCGGCGCCGGTGGGGCCGACAGCCTGGGTTCGCGCCTGAGTTCGGGGCGCCGGCCGGAGATATGGTCGCTGATGGTCGATGGCGTGCTGCATCGGCCATGGCTGGGCTACGGCTGGAACCAGGGCCGATTGGTCCAGATCGACGAGCTACCCCAGTATGCCGACCTGAAAATAGGCATCCAGCACGCCCATAACCTCGTGCTCGACTTGATGGTGTGGAACGGGGTGCCCCTGGGCCTGGCCATCGCTGGACTGCTGGGCCTCTGGTTCTGGTGGCAGGTGCGGCGTGCCGCCAGCGCCGAGCAGATCCTGATGCTGCTGGCCATCGGCACGTTCACGCTGCACGCCTTGCTTGAGCTGCCGCATTGCAAGGCATTCTTCCTGGTTCCGGTCGCGCTGATGATGGGCATCCTGAACGCGCGCTCGTCGCTCGTTGCACCTGCCCGGCTGCCACGCGCCGTGTCTACAGCCCTCGTGGTTGCGTTGGGCTGCGTCCTGCTGCTCGCGTGGAAGGAGTACCGCGCCATTGAGTTGGACGTGCAATCCGAGCGCTTGCGAGCCGCCCGTATCGGTGTTCGGGCGCCCCCTCCGGCGCCCGAGATTCATGTCCTGAACGGCTTGCAGGCCGCGCTTGTCAATCTGCGCATCGAGCCGCGCAAAGGCATGCCGGCGAGCGAGATCGAGCGCTTGCGCCTGACGGCCAGGCGTTACCCCGTGGAGAACGCGCTCTTGCGATATGCCAAGGCCGCCTCGCTTAACGGGCAGCCGCTGGCCGCGCAGGACGCGCTGCGGCAATCGTGCCTGCTCTTCTCGCGTGCATACTGCGACAAGCTTCGAGTCGCGTGGGGCGAATTCGCGAGCGAACATCCGGGTGTCGAGTCGGTGCCCTTTCCCCGTCTCGATCTGAACGTCCAGTGACCGCAAAGCGATGCAAGACACGATCCTGAGCTGGTCTCGCTCCCAAAAGCGCATGGTGGTCATGGCGCTCGACGCCGTGCTCGCGCTGGTGTCGATGTGGCTCGCATTTACGCTGCGGCTCGACGTGCTGCACTGGCCGACGGGCGCCGAATGGGTCGCCTACGCGGTGGCGCCCGTGCTGGCCATCCCGATCTTCTTCCGGTTGGGCCTGTACAAGGCGATCTTCCGATACACGGGTGTGGCATCGATCCTGGCGACGGGCCGCGCCGTCGCGCTGTATGGCTTCGCGCTGTGCCCGTTCGTCTGGCTGCTTTTCCATTGGGAGGGGATCCCTCGCAGCCTCATCGTGCTGCAGCCGCTCCTCTTTCTGATCCTCGTCGCATCGAGCCGTGCGCTGGGTTGGCAATGGATTGCCAGCCGCTCCGGTGCCCGAGGCACGCCCTTGCTGATCTATGGTGCCGGCATCGCGGGGGCGCAGACTGCGGCCGCGCTCTCCGGAACGCAAGACTACGCGCTGGTCGGATTCGTCGATGACGATGCCCAAAAGGTCGGGCGCACGATCAATGGGGTCAAGGTCTATGCCTACACCGAGACCGCCGATGTCGTGGCTCGGCATGCGGTCACGGATATTCTTCTCGCGGTGCCGAGCGCGACGCGGCAGCGGCGCAATCAGATCATCGAGCGTCTGCAATCGCTGCCTGTGCGGATTCGTTCGTTGCCAGGTTTGGCGGATCTGGCCAGCGGGCGGGTCACTGTGGACGATTTCCGCGATCTCGACCTCGACGACTTGCTCGGGCGCGAACCCGTGGCGTCGCGGCCGGATTTTCTCGCCGGTGCCCTAGCGGGCCGCGTCGTCATGGTGACAGGCGCTGGTGGGAGCATCGGCAGCGAACTGTGCCGCCAGATTGCGCGCGAAGCGCCGAGCAAGCTTCTTCTCGTCGATCACAGCGAATATTCGCTCTATAAGATCCATCACGAGCTCGAACAGTGGGCGCTCGGCTGCGGCTTGGGCATGACCCTCGTGCCCGTGCTCGGCAGTGTCTGCAATCTGCAACGCCTGGATTCGATCTGCGAGGCCCACAGGCCGGAGGTGATCTACCACGCTGCGGCCTACAAGCATGTCCCCATGGTCGAATCCAACCCAGGGGAGGCCGTGATCAACAACGTGCTGGGCACGCTCAGCCTGGCCAGTGCGGCGCTCAAGTGGGGCGTCGATAGCTTTGTTCTCGTGTCTACCGACAAGGCGGTCAGGCCGACCAATGTGATGGGCGCCACCAAGCGGATCGCCGAACAGATCCTGCAGTCGCTCGCTGACTGTGAAGTCAACCCCTTCGATGAGTGCAACGCCGAACATTCGAAGTCCGGGACGATGACGCGATTCTCGATGGTGCGCTTCGGCAATGTCCTTGGTTCCAGCGGTAGCGTGGTGCCACTGTTTCGCGCCCAGATCGCCAGTGGCGGACCGGTGACCGTGACGGACCCGGAAGTGACGCGATACTTCATGACGATCCCGGAGGCGGTGCAGCTCGTCCTGTATGCGGGCGCGATGGCTCGTAGTGGAGATCTCTTCGTGCTCGACATGGGCGCGCCTGTGAAGATCGTGGATCTGGCCAAGCGCATGATCGCCCTGTCCGGGCGATCGGTGCGCGACGAGTTCCGTCCGACGGGAGATATCAGCATCATCTTCACTGGTTTGCGCGCGGGAGAAAAGCGCTTCGAGGAACTCCTAATCGGGGAGAATCCGATGCCGACCGAGCACCCTCGAATCATTCGCGCAAGAGAAGACTTCATGCCGTGGCCGGCGCTCAAGCTTCATTTGAAGACACTGCTCACTGCGGCGCATGATGACAATCTGGGTTCGATGAAAGATGTCTTGCGACTACTGGTCCCCGGCTATGAACAAAGTCTCACTCTGGCGCAATAACATCGGGCGAGACGCCGTGACATTGGTCGCCTCTTCGTGGCGCGATGTTGAGCTTAGATGTGGCATGGAGGCGCAGTGAGTTTGGACAGCACTGGCAGGGGGGCGCCCACATCAGAAATCGACTTCTCGGCGTTGTACGACACACATCCCGAATATGTGGCGCGACGCGAAGAAGGCTCGCTGGAGCAGGCGCAAATTGATACTGAGGTGCGACTTTTCAAGCTGCCGAATTTGATGCAGCTACTCCCTTCCTCTCGTCAACTGCGGACAGTTCTTGAAATAGGCTGTGCTACCGGCGAGCTGATTGCCGCGCTACCTGTTGTCCCTGGTGCTCGGAAAGTTGGCATCGATATATCGGCCGCCAATATCGCCGTGGCGAGCACAAGGTATCCCGACATCGAGTTTCACTGTTCAGACTTCAACGCTTTGCAGGGGGTCAAATTTGATGCAGTGATCATGAGCGACGTGCTAGAGCATGTGCCCAATGATCAAGAATTTTTGCGAGCCGCAGCGCAACTTGGAGAAGTGGTGCTGGTCAACCTGCCACTCGAAGATAACTGGCTCAACTGGATGCGTGACTATGGAGTGAACGACGTGTCCGGTCACTTGCGCAAGTATTCGTTTGCAGACGGAATGAGGCTCTTCGATCTTGCTGGGCTGGACGTGCTGGTCCATTCGCAAGTATGGTTTCACGAAACTGCAGCCGAGCTCGCCCGCAGGGCGCTTCGTGAGCAAAGATTAGGCAGTGCCTTCTCAGGAAGCTGGCCGGAGCGCGCTGCAAAGCGGGCGATAGTTATGGCGGCGGCGGCAGCCCCCCCGCTTGGCAGGCGCATATTCTCGTCAAACCTGTTCGCCATGGTCTGCAAGCGGCCATCGCGGTGAACTGGCGCCGTCAACTGAGCCTGTCGCTGCTCGTGCAGGGCGCGGGAGCCGCGTCGATGCTGATCGCCACCGTGTTGTTGGGGAGTGCTGTGGGGCCCGAGGAGCAGGGAAACTTCAGCCACACCAAAGCAGCCATCGAGTTTGCCGCTGCGTTCGCAATGTTCGGGCTTCCGCAGGCTTTGTTCTTTTTTATTAAGTCCGACCGATTAAGCCTTCAGACAGCTCTTCGCTGGACACTGGCAAGCTCGCTGGTCGCCGTGCTAGTCGGAATAATCTTTAGCCTGGTTCAGCAAGAAATAAATGGCGCCACCCAAGCCGCTGTGTTCGCCGTCGCAATAGCGCTGTGCGTTGCTCATGGAAACATGCGAGCGCTGCTCTTGATCGACGCGCACACGGGGTGGTTCAACGCTGCCACTGCGTTGCCGCAAGTCTTGTTGATCGGGGGCGTGGTAGCTGTTCTGTGGCTCGGGGTCACAGGGAATTCGACATGGCAGTTGCTTTTTGCAGGGGCTTACGGGGGCAGTTCAGCCTTTGCTCTTTGGCGCGTGAAAAAAATACGAAAGCTCACCGCAGGTTCGACCATGCATTGGCGTGAACTTGGTCGCTATGGGATTGCTGCTTGGCTTTTAGCCTCACTGTCGACTGCGGCCATCCTGTTGATTCAGCATTGGGTCGAGAGCGTGCAAGGTTCGGCTTCCCTGGGTCGCTTCACCATGGCGATGACCTTGGCCCAAGTGCCTCTCGCGCCGATTGGATATGCCGCTCCTTTGCTGTTTCGGCGCTGGATGGAGCAGTCGGGTAGGCGCTCTTCGCAGAGATGGGCGGCCGCCCTATGCGCTGCGCTTGTATTTGTTGCTGCCGCGATGTGGCTGGTCGCGCCGATGTGGCCGCATCTTGGCCTCGGAGCCGCCTATTTGGGTGTCACCAAAGCATTGGCAGTGCTGATGATGGGCGCCGCGGCAGAGGCTGCTTCACGCGTGTTGACGGTCAACGTCTATGCAAATGGTTTACCCTGGTTGGCTGTCAAGGCGGAAGTAGTTCGCTGGCTGGCGCTGTGCAGCGCTTGGTTGCTGCTGCCGTCGCCGGGGCTCTTGTCCATGTGCGCAGTATGGGCAGCAGGTGCATGGGCCGCTGCTGCTGTATTCGTGCTGCACTCTTACCGCTTTGCTTCCGTCGATGAGCGCGCCGCATGAAGGCGCGTCGCCCGCTACGCATCGCACTGCTTGGTCCTGCAAACACGGTTCATCTGCAGCGCTGGGCAGCAGCGTTAGCCGCGCGGGGCCACGCGGTGTGCGTGATCTCGCAGCATCCCGGCGACGCTGCGTTGCTCCCCGGCACTGCACGGGTCGCTTGGCTGCCATATCAAGGGCAGATTGGCTATTTCACCAACGCCTGGGCGCTGCGGCGTGAGCTGCAACAGTGGCGCCCCGACTTGCTGAATACCCATTACGCCAGCGGTTACGGCACCACTGCGGCATTGGCTGGCTTCAGCCCCACGCTGCTGTCAGTATGGGGAAGCGATGTCTACGATTTTCCCAACGAGGGACCCTTAAAGAACTGGCTGCTGCGCCGGAACCTAAGGAGCGCGACTGCGATTGCTTCGACCAGTCACGCGATGGCGCAACAGGTGCAACGCCTCACTCCCGAGCGATCCGAAGTGACGGTCACGCCTTTCGGAGTTGACCTCGAATGTTTTGTACCAACCCCTGTGCCGCGCGACGCCGCGGCCAGGGCGCTGACACTGGGGATTGTCAAGTCGCTCGCGCCGAAGTACGGCGTTGACTTGCTGTTGCGCGCGTTCGCGGGCCTGCTTACTGACGATGAGGTGCGCGCCAGGCTGGATCGATGCCGCCTGATCGTCGTCGGCGACGGCCCACAACGTGAAGAGTTGATGGGACTTTCGCGTCAACTCGGCATTGCAGCGCTGACGGATTTCGTGGGGGCGGTAGCCCATGCGGAGGTGCCAAAATGGCTCCACCGCATGGACATCTATGCTGCGCCGAGTAGGCTCGATAGCGAAAGCTTCGGCGTCGCGGTGATCGAAGCCAGTGCGTGCGGACTCCCGGTGGTGGTAAGCGACGCCGGCGGTCTGCCGGAAGTGGTGCGTCACGGCGAGACTGGCTTGGTCGTGCCGCGCGACAACGTGCCTGCGCTGCAGGAATCGCTCAAGCTCCTTGTGCTGGACGCCGATTTGCGAAGTGAGCTAGGCCGAAATGGCCGCATCCACGTCGAGCGAGAGTACGAGTGGGGCCACTGCCTGGATCTTATGGAAGAGTGCTACGCCCGCGCAATGCAACTGGCGGAATCGACATGAATTTGGCGAGTCGACCTCTTCGCGCTCGCGAGATGCGCAAGTGCGAGGCGATGGGATTGCTGTCGAGCGTACTTCCTTGGAGGTGACTGTGAAAAATTCGGACCGATGGAAACCCACAAAATTCGAGTGGAGAGGTGGTCGACTGAGGGGGTCGAGAGATCCTATGGAACTTGGTGTCGGTTCGCGTTTGGTCGCGGACTTGGTTGCCGCACAGTATCAGTCTCACCTGAAGACCCATGTGCGAGGCCGTTTGCTGGATCTGGGTTGCGGCAAAGTACCCTTGTACTCGGCGTATGCGCCGTACGCCTCGGAAATCGTTTGTGTTGACTGGACGCCAGGAGAGCACATCGATCTGGAATGTGACCTCTCGCAGCCCTTGAGCTTCGAAAGCAGTCGCTTCGACACCATCATTCTGTCGGACGTGCTTGAGCATATCCCCGAGCCCAGGCTGTTGTGGAGCGAGATGAAAAGAGTACTCGCGCCTGGAGGCAAGATCATCATGAACGTCCCCTTCTACTATCTGGTGCACGAACACCCCCACGACTACTACCGTTACACGAACTTCGCACTTGAAAGGTTTGTGAAGATAAATGAGATGGCTCTTGTAAGAATGTCTGCGGTTGGTGGCCTCGTTGAAATCATCGCCGACCTGTTTGCCAAAATTGCAACGAGGTTGCCATTGATTGGGTCTGCCATAGCGATTTTGATTCAAACGCTGGCTTGGCAATTCCACAAGACGCGACTGGGGGCTAAGGTAGCCGCCATATCGAGTCGCCACTTTCCACTGGGCTACTTTGTGATCGCCGCGCGCGGACTCTAGAGGTAAGAGACGTGAGCAGCTCTCTACGAATTGTCAGCGCCATTGTTCCGTGTCGCAACGAACAGCGCTACATCGAAGCCTTTTGCCGCAGCGTCTGCGCGCAAGTACTGCCAGCGAACTGGTCGCTGCAGCTCGTGATTGCCGACGGTTCGAGCGACGACGGAACGCGCGAAATGCTTGACCATCTTTCAACAGCCGAGTCTCGCATCCGGTGGATTGACAATCCAGAATTGATCGTCTCCACTGGATTAAATCGTGCGTTGGCGCGCGCCGACGGCGAAGTGATCGTGCGCATGGACGTGCATACCGACTACGCCATCGATTACATCGATCAATGCATCTCAGTGCTGGAAGAGACCGGCGCCGACAACGTCGGCGGCGCGTGGCGTGCCGTGCCCGACGACGGCGCGGGCCCGATGCAGAAAGCCGTGGCTTCGGCGTTTCAATCGCGCTGGGTGGCTGGGGGTGCGCTTTCGCGTCGACTCGATCACGACGGTTGGGTGGATACCGTCTATCTGGGATGCTGGCCGCGCGCCACGTTCGAGCGATTCGGCGGGTTCGACGAATCGTTGGCGCGCAATCAGGACGACGAACACAATCTTCGACTGGTGCGCGGCGGCGGACGAGTCTGGCAGTCGTCGCGCATTCGCAGCACGTACCATCCACGCGCGTCTCTCCTTCAGGTCTTTCGGCAGTATTTTCAGTACGGATACTGGAAGCCGTTTGTGATAAGGAAGCATCGACAAGCCGCATCCTCGCGCCACCTAGTGCCCGCCGCATTTGTGGGTGCACTCGTGCTGCTGAGCGTCACCACTTTGCTTGGTGTGCCAGCCTGGCCGCTCGCTACGTTGCTGCTGCTCTATCTTGGTGCCGTGGGTATCATGACTATCGGCGTGGCACTGAGTGCAAAGGTTGGAATCGGGGCGCTGGCCCGCGTCCCGATGGTGATCGCCGCCTACCACTTCGGCTACGGGTTGGGTTCGCTGCTGGGGCTCTGGGATGTACTGCGCGGTGTTCGCGCGAACAAACGTTATGCAGCATTGACCCGATAGACGCGATGACAATGCAAAGCAGCAATCCAGATCCCGAGCTTGAATCGGTGCGCGAGCGCTACGACCGCCGGGTGGCACGTGACCTCCGTTACAGCTTGCTCAATCCAGCCGCGCTGCTCATGTATCAAGAGCGCCAGCGCGCAATGATCCGGCTCTTCGCACGGATTGGCCTGACTGAGCTCAATTGCGTCGAGCTTGTCGAAGTAGGAAGCGGCGACGGTGGCAACTTGCTAGAACTGTTGCGGATGGGTTGTGCACCGGATCGTCTTTCGGGCATCGAACTTCTACCAGAGCGTCATGCTGCGGCGCGCGCACGGCTCCCCACATCGGTCCGACTCTCACTGGGCGATGCTGTCGTGGCATCGGTTGAGGAGGCCAGTTGCGATATCGTCCTCGCCTCCACCGTCTTCTCCTCCCTCCTCGACAACACATTCCAGCAACGCCTGGCCGACACCATGTGGCGTTGGGTCAAGCCCGGCGGTGGCGTGCTGTGGTACGACTTCACTGTCGACAATCCGCGCAATGCCGATGTGCGCGGCGTGCCGCTGAAGCGCATTCGCGCGCTCTTCCCGAACGGACGCGTGCAGGCACAGCGCGTCACGTTGGCCCCCCCGATTGCGCGACGCGTGACGGCGGTGCATCCTTCTCTCTACACCCTGTTCAATACGGTCCCGCTGTTGCGCACGCATGTGCTCGCGTGGATCGCGAAAGACTGAAACCATGCCAGCAGAACAACCGTTCCTTCCGTTCGCATTGCCCGAGCTCGGCGATGAGGAGCTCGCTGAAATCGCGAGCGCGCTGAAGTCGGGTTGGGTCACGACAGGTCCGAAGACCAAGCGTTTCGAAGCGGCGTTCGCCGCGTTTCTCGGTGATGCGCAGTTGCATTGCCTGGCGGTCAACTCGGCCACTGCCGGGCTTCACCTGGCACTGGAAGCACTCGGCATCGGCCCGGGAGACGAAGTGATCACGACCACGCACACCTTCACCGCCACCGCGGAAGTGGTGCGCTACCTGGGGGCCGACGTGGTGCTGGTGGATGTCGACCCGGTCACGCTGTGCATCGACCCGCGGCTTGTCGAAGCCGCGATCACGCCGCGCACCAAGGCGATCATGCCGGTGCACTATGCCGGCCTGGCAGCGGACATGCCGGCGCTGCTGGCACTGGCGCAAGCGTACAACTTGAAGGTGGTCGAGGATGCCGCGCATGCCTTGCCCACTACGTCCGCCGGCCAACTCATCGGCACACTCGGCTCCGACGTCACCGTCTTCAGCTTCTACGCCAACAAGACGATGACGACGGGTGAAGGCGGCATGGTCGTCACGCGCGACAGCGCGCTCGCCGGTCGTATGAAGGTCATGCGCCTGCACGGCATCAATCGCGATGCCTTCGACCGCTTCCAGTCGAAGACGCCGGCCTGGTATTACGAGGTGGTTGCGCCCGGCTTCAAGTACAACCTCACGGACATTGCCGCAGCAATCGGCCTGGTGCAACTGACCAAGCTTCCGCGATTTCTCGAGCGAAGGCAGTACCTGGCCGCGCGTTACCACGAGGCGCTGGCTAGCTTGCCGCTGATCCTCCCTGCGGGTCCGCCGGCGGGCGACGTGCACGCGTGGCATCTCTATGTCATCCGCCTTGCCTCATCCGCCAAGGTCACGCGAGACGAACTCGTGCGGGCGCTGTCCGATCGCGGCATCGGCACCAGCGTGCACTACGTCCCGCTGCATCGTCAGCCCTACTGGCGCGACCGCTACGAGCTCACATCGGCGATGTTCCCGCACTCCGACGCCGCATACCAGTCGATGGTGAGCATTCCCCTGTTCACCGCGATGACCGATGCCGATCAGGACCGGGTGATCGCTGCCTTGCGCGAAGTGCTCGGCTGATGCGTGCCAAGCGGGTGTTCGATGTCGGCTTTGCGCTTTGCGCATTGCTGGTATCGGCGCCCGCGCTTGCGGTCGTCGCCTTGTGGATCAAGCTGGATTCGCGGGGGCCGGTTCTGTTTCATCAGCAGCGTGTCGGCCTGCGTGGCCGGCCTTTTGCGATCTACAAGTTCAGAACCATGCAGGCCGGCGCCGCAGAGCAAGGCCCGCAGCTCACGGTGGGCGCAGATCCTCGCATCACGCGTGCGGGAGTATTCCTGCGCAAGTACAAGGTCGACGAGCTACCGCAGTTCGTCAATGTGCTGATCGGCGACATGAGCGTGGTCGGACCGAGGCCCGAGGTGCCCCGATACATCGCGCTGTACCCGAGCGAAGCGAGAGATCTGATTCTGAGCGTGCGGCCCGGTATCACGGATCTTGCTTCGATCGCCTATAGGGATGAGAGCGCCTTGCTTGCTGGCACAGATGATCCCGAGGCCCTCTACGTGAGGGATATCCTGCCGGTCAAGCTCGAATACTGTCTCCAATACATCGAAAAGCAGAGCGCCTGGTTCGACTTGGTCATCGTGTGGCGAACAGTGCGCGCGGTCTTTGGAGGATTGCGATAGCACGGCCGCAGAGCTTGCCCGCGGAAAAACGGTCAAGGCGTGGCCAGTGTAGAACGTTTGGGCTACGTGTCGACCGACGAGCGGCCGTGCATACCCGTTGAACGGCGGTTTGCTTTGCCAGAGCGTCAGTGACAATTCGTCACATGTGCCCCAACTCCTCATTCGGCCAAGGAAACACGCCAGTCCCTGCGAGAGGCGTGACCATGATCGAGCTGCTCGTCACCATCAGCATCCTCAGCGTGCTGTTGGCCTTTGGCTTGCCGAGTCTTCGCGACTTTCTGGTGGGCAATCGGCTCTCCACCAACGTGAACGGCTTCATCGGCCTGGTCAACTACGCCCGCAGCGAAGCCATCGTCAGAAACCAGGACGTCGTGATCTGCCCCAAGAACGCCAGCACCATCGCGTGTGCTTCGACGACGACGTGGAACAACCTGGAAATTCAGGCTTTTGTAGACGAGGATGGCGACGGTGAGCGCGATGCCACAGAAGTCTTGCTCAAGACGATGGCGGCCGTCGACCCGTCGGGCGCAGAAACAGGCTTCGATCACTCGGCTGCCGTCAGTCTGATCTTCGGCAGCGCAGGTTACGCACGCACGGCCCAGTCCTTCAAGATCTACGCCAAATCCTCGGACTCCGCCTACCAAGCCCGCTTCGGACGAACGGTTTGCGTCAGCAAGGCCGGCCGCGTTCGCGTTGCCGCGTACACCGTGACGAGCTGCCCCGACTTCTAGGAATGTGGACATGGCCATGAGCACCCCCTACCGCTCCAAATCCCAACGAGGGGCCACTCTGATCGAGGCGCTCGTTTCAATCCTGATCATGTCGCTTGGGCTGCTGGGTCTCGCTGGTTTGCAGATCGGCGCGATGACGTTTCAAAAGTCGGCATGGTCTACTCACCGCGTGTCCGAGTTCACCGGCAGCTTCGGCGAGCGCATTCGAGCCAACCCCAAGGCGACGGACGCCGACTATCAGTACACCTCCAACTACACGACCGGCAAGGCCGCAACCCTGACCAAGCTGGATTGCCGCACCACCGGTACTTGCACGCCAGCGCAGGTCGCGGCCGACGACTTGGCCGATCTTCTGCAGAAAGCGCAAGCCTCTTTGCCCCAGGGCTCGATGCAGGTGACAGGAACGATTGCCAATGGATTCGTGGTCACCGCGATGTACTTCGACAAGGATTTCCGGAAATCCGACGGCACCCTGGATTCGTCGACGGCCTGCAGCGCCTCGACCACGGGCGTGAATTGGCGCAACTGCTGTCCCACCACGGCGGCGGCTCCCGATGGCGTGCGCTGCCGTCGCTTCACGATCATTCCTTGATCAGAGCCTGGTCTAACTCATGTCCGCCCCACACTCACCCCGCAGCCGGAATCGCGGCGTCACGCTCGTCGAACTGATGGTCGGCCTCACGATCGGGTTGGTCCTGGTCATCATCGCCTCGTCCGTCTATCTGTACTCCAAGCAGTCCTATAACGCGGTCACCGAAAACTCGCAGATGGAGGAGAACGGCCGCTTCGCGCTCGACCTGCTCACCAAGTACATCCAGAGTGCCGGATTCGCGATGGTGGATCCCACGGCACCAGGCCCCCAGCTTCCCCTCGAGGACAAGCTGGCAGGCTGCGACTTTGGCTATGTCAATGCGACCGCACCGACAACGCTCGCTCATCTCGCTTGCCGCACCGCCACGCCGACAGGAGAGCGCCGCTCTGCTTCCTTTTTCTCCCGCTACGAGACGGATCAATTCGCTTCGTCGACCGGTAAGCAGCAGGGCTTCGGTTGCACGAATGAAGCTGCAGCCAGCAAGCTGGTGAGCGGCGTTCAGACCTACGAGGTTCGTTCGTACTTCTTCATATCGCAGGTCACGGCTCAGACGCCTTCCGGCACAAAGTCGATGGGGCAACTGAGCTGCGTCTCGGACAGCACGCCCGTCGTCGATGGCGTGCTGGGCACGGTTGCACTTCAGGTCCAGCCGTTGGTTCCCGGCATCGAGCAGATTTCCGTCGGCTACGTCTCCTCGACCGGCCGGCTCACTGCGATACCCACTACAGCCGCTGCCTGGAAGGATGTCGCGGCGATCGAGTTGTGTGTCCTGGCAAGAACGGTGCAGACATCAGGTAACGACACGGGCACTGCATACACCGATTGCTATGGAACGGCCATCACTTCAGGCCCGTCCGAGAGCTATCGCACTTTGCGCACCACCATCGCGCTGCGAAATACCGCCACGCTATGAACATGTCAAGCCGCTCTATTCGCTTATCCGCCGGCGGCCTGTCGAAGCAGCGCGGCATCTCGCTCTTCATGGTCATGATGTTCCTGGTCATCCTGAGCATCATCGGTGTGACGGCCATTCAGAGTTCGACCTTCTCCGCCCGCATTGCCGGCAACGAGGCCGACCGAACCTTGGCCTTTCAGTCCGCGGAGTCCGCGCTTCGGGACGCCGAGAAGGACATAGGCGGTTCGTGTCTGCCCGCCAATTGCAGGACGACGCCCATCTCTCCCGAAACTGCGGACATCTTTGGTGCGACCTGTGCGCTGGGCCTTTGCCTGCCGAACGCCGCGACGCCTGTCTGGGAGCTCAAGGCCAATTGGACGACCGCCGGTCGAGCGGCAACTTACGGAGCTTATACGGGTGCTACTGCCTTGCCCGTGGTCGCTCAGCAGCCTCAATACCTCATCGAGTATTTCAAGCTCGGTGAAGCCTTTGTCTATCGCGTGAGTGCCGTCGGATACGGCGCCAATACCTCAACCCAAGTCATGCTGCAAACCTCTGTGAAGGCATTGAAATGATCGCCCGAAACTTTCAGTCGCTGAGCCGGTGGATCGGCGCCCTTCTGCTCGCCGCAACCGGGCTGCTCGCGACATCGACGCAGGCGGTCAATCTGACGCCGCTGCCGCCGTATCTCACGGAGACCAAGGGTTCTCCGATGGTGATGCTCAACTTGTCGCGCGATCATCAGCTTTCCTACAAGGCATACAACGAGTTTTCCGACCTCGATGGCGATGGAACGATTGAGACGCAGTACAGCCACGCCTACAGCTACTACGGCTACTTCGACAGCGAGCGATGCTATTCCTACAGCACCGCGACCAACACCTACGTGCCGACGCGCAAGGTGGACTCGACGACGCGCTACTGCAACTACGGTGGCGCCATCGTCAACGAGTGGAGCGGCAACTTTCTGAACTGGGCGACGATGACCCGGATGGACGTGGTTCGACGCATCCTTTACGGCGGCTTCAGAATCACAGACAGCGACACTTCGACGGTGCTCCAGCGCGCGCACCTGCCGACCGATGCGCACGCGTTCTCGAAGTACTACAACAACACCGACATCGCCAGTTTGACCCCATTCTCGGGAACCAGCGAGATCACGATCTGCAACGCGACCTTCAAGAACGGCACGAATCGCTATTCGCACGACGCGATCGGGCCGCCGGCCATGCTGGTGGCGAACGGCAACTTCTCGTTGTGGAACTCCAATGAGCGCTGGCAGTGCTATTGGTCGGAGGACAAGAGCGCGAGCAACGGGAACAACTCCACGATCACGGGCCTGAATGCGTCGGGGAGCAACCCTTCGCGAGCGACGACCGGTCTCGGAACGGGCTTGGCAAAGGGGACTTACACGGTCAGGGTCGAGGTCTGCAAGACCGGTCTCGATGGGGCCGCAACGGGCGTTGCCTCGTTCACCACTGACGAAAGCAGCCGCTGCAAGCTTTATCCGTCGGGCGCTTACAAGCCGGTCGGCTTGCTGCAGAAGTACGGCGAGCGCAACGAAGCCGCATTTGGCCTGATCACGGGGAGCTACACCAAGAACATCTCCGGCGGGGTATTGCGCAAGAACGTCTCCTCTTTCGCGCCCGAGGTAAATATCGACAACGGCCAGTTCAATGCCGTCGACGGCATCGTCTCGACCCTGAACAAGCTTCGGATCTACGGTTACGACTACGAGGACGGTAGCTATACAAGCAGCACTGTCGACAACTGCAACTACGGCTTGATAGGCCTGACGGAAGGGCAGTGCGGAAGCTGGGGCAATCCCATGGGCGAGATGTATCTCGAGTCCCTTCGCTATTTGGCGGGAGCGAGCGCGGCGACATCGGCTTTCACCACCACCGGAGGGAAGGACGGCGCGTTGGGGTTGACGGTCGCCACATGGTCTGATCCCTTCGCCGCGTCGACCGTCGCCACGTTCGGCGACCGTACGTGCCGGCGCTCGAGCGTGATCAACTTCAATGCCAGCGTTACGTCGTACGACAACGACCAGTGGGCCAGCGCGAATGCGGTTGCCGGACTATCGGACACGACCGTCAGCTCGCTGACGAACGACATCGGCACTGCCGAGGGACTCTACGCTTCGGGCAAGAAATGGTCGATCGGGCGGACGGCAACCGACACCAACAACCTGTGCAACGACAAATCCATGAGCGCGCTGGCCACCAGCGTTGGCATCTGTCCCGAAGCGCCGACCGGCTACGGCGGCTTCAAGATGGCAGGGGCGGCGCAGTACGCGCATACCAATCGCATCAGGACGGACATAACAGCGCCTGTGGCGAACACGCGAGCCTTTAAGGTGGACACCTATGGCGTCGCCTTGGCGACTTCGACGCCCCGCATCAGGGTTCCGGTGCCCAACCAGGCCGGCAAGTTCGTGATCATTCAACCGGCAATGCGGCTCTTCACCGGTAGCGGTGGCGCCGGGGCGCTGGTCGATTTCCGAGTGGTGTCGCAGACTCCGACTTCCGGCAAGTTCGTCGTGCAGTGGGAAGACTCGGAGCAAGGCGGCGACTATGACCAGGACATGTGGGGTACGCTCGAATATTCTGTCAGCGCAAGCGGCAACATCAGCGTCAGCACCTATGCGGCCTTCAAGTCGACACCGTACGCGATGGGCTTCGGCTACGCGATTGCCGGCACCAACGGCAAGGACGGCGTGCACTTCCACTCTGGGATCAATGACGCCGACTTCACCGATCCCGTGAGTATCGGAGGCCTGGTTACGCCCGCTACCAACGTCAACGCGACCGGCGGTTGCAACAACTGCAACGACCAGCAAGCCAAGACCACGGCCGTGTATGGGATGACTGGCGTTTCGGGCGAGGCCCTGCAAGACCCGATGTGGTACGCGGCCAAATATGGCGGTTTCGATCGCACCGTAGTAACCAACTACGCATCAGGAACGGCGTTGCCGACCGCTGCGTGGGATGCGAAGAGGTCCGATGGCTCGGTGGGCAGCGACGGCGTTCCCGACAACTACTTCTATGCCATCGATCCCGCGGAACTCGAACGCTCGCTGAACAATATTTTCTCGACCATCCTCCGCGCCGGCGGGGCGGCCCCTGCGGCTGCGACAACATCGCGCACTCAGAGCGGTGGCTACGTGTACGCCAGCACGCACAGCATCAAGGCCAAGGCGATCGGCAGCGACGTCGATGCCGATGCCAGCGGCCAGTTCCTGCGCTACAGCTTCGCCAGCGACGGCACGGTCAATACCACCGCCGACTGGGATGCGGGCGCGCGCTTGACGGTCGCGAGCGGTGGCACCGGTTGGAGCGGGAATCGCAAGATCCTTTCGCTTTCGAATACCGCGCCCATTGCGTTCCGCTGGGCGAACCTCTCGACGGCGCAACAGAATGCGCTGAGCGCCAGTTTGACCACCGGAACGCCCATCGATACGCTAGGTACGATCGGCAATAAGCGGCTCAACTGGCTGCGCGGCGACAGCACCAACGAAACGATCCTAGGCGGCCTGCGGATCCGTCCCACAACCAAACTCGGCGCCATCGTCAACTCCACGCCTTGGTTTGTGGGCACCCCCTCGGCGGGCTATACGAATGCGCAATATGGCGGCGGCTACGGGGCTTTCCGCACCGGCATCGTCGCGGCCAATGGCGGCAACAACCGCAACGCAGTTTTCGTGGGCGCCAACGACGGCATGTTGCATGCATTCGACGGCGCAACGGGCCAGGAGCTCTTCGCCTACGTTCCACGTACTTTCTTTACTCCCATGGGCGCTGCGCCCTACTCGAAACTGGCGGCCATCACGGCGAAGAACTTCGACCTCGGCGAGAGCTGGCAGCGCATGACCATGGACGGCAGCGTGATGGCGGCGGATATCAAGCTGGGAACGACGTGGTCGACCTACCTGTTCGGCGCATTTGGCCGTGGCGCGCGCGGCGTGTATGCGCTTGATGTGACCAAGCCCAACACGGTGACCGAGGCAAGCCCGGCCAATGTGGTCAAGTGGGAGTTCACCGAGGCCGCGGATACCGATATGGGCTACATCACGGGGCGCACCAATGGCCGCTCGAACGGGCAGCCCTTCCAGACCGGCTACATGGCCAATGGCAAGTGGGCGGCCATCTATGGCAACGGCTACAACAGCACCGGCGGTAGGGCCGCGCTGTTCATCATCTTTGCAGACGGGCCGACCTCGGCCTCGTCGACCACCTGGACCGCAGGGACGCAGTACATCAAGATCCTGACGCCTGTCGTCGCCGGCGATGGTGCCGACAACGGGTTGGCGTCGCCGACAGCCATCGACACCAACAACGATGGCACGATCGATCGCATCTACGCGGGCGACTTGAAGGGCAATGTCTGGAGGTTCGACGTGAGCAATGCCGATCCTGCCCAGTGGAAGGTGTTCAACACGACCGCGGGTGTCGGCGTTCCGCTTTACAAGGCGACCACGGTCGTCGGCACGACGACGGTGCCGCAGCCCATCACGACGCCGATCGTGACCTTCCCGCATCCATCGGGCGGCTATCAGTTGTTCTTCGCGACCGGCAAGTCGCTCGAGAGCAACGACTATCCCATGTCGTCCGTTTACACCAACACGATGTACGGCATCTATGACAAGCCCGGCACGACATCGACGCTGACGACGGGCAAGACCGACCTGGTGCAGCAGACCATCACATTCACCGGGGGCGTCCGTTTCATCACGAACAACACGGTGGCCTACTCGGCCGGAAAGCTGGGCTGGTATGCGGACCTTCCGGTAAGTTCGGAAGGCGTGGTATTCAATCCATTCGCTGAAGATACTGCTCGAGTCAACGTTCGTTCGCTGGCGCCCGCGGCCACTTCCGATGGGTGCCGCTATGACGGCACGTCGTTCGACATGGTGCTCAATCCGATATCCGGAACGGCGATCGATCATGCGGTGCCTGGCGTGTCCACCTCGGGTGCTATCGGGCTCAGCAATCTGAATTACTTCGAGGGTTCGGGTGCCGGCCAGTTCCAAGTGCCGGCGTCAACCCCAGGCCCCACACTCCCCCCTGGCACGCCGCCTCCGCCTCCTCCGCTTTGTGCAGGCCTCTGCCTGTTCCGCTCGATCATCTCGGCAGGGGATGGAACGCTCAAGACGGTCGAACGCTGCGGTGCCTGCACCAGCGGTCGTCTGACCTGGCGCGAAATCTTCCGGAACCGCTGAGGTTGCTATGAAAGCGCGTATGAAAAGTCCGAAGCTGCTGAAAGGCTTCACGCTGATCGAATTGATGATCGTCGTGGCGGTCGTGGGGGTGCTCGCGGCGATCGCGATCCCGTCCTACCAAGAATATATTCGGCGAGGCCAGCGGGCCGAGGCGCGCGCGGAAGTGATGAAGGCGGAGGGCTGGCTGGAGCGTTTTCACACGGAAAACAACCGCTATAGCAACAATGCTGCAAACAACGCAAATACCACGTTCTCCGGTATTTTCACGAGCGTGCCAGCAGGGGGGCCCGCGCGCTACACCATTGGCCTCACGGTAGATGCCGCGACATACACGATCACCGCGACGCCTACCGGCAGCGACGCGTGCGGGACGTACTCCAAGACCAATACCGGTGCGCTGACCTATAGCGGTACCGGTTCGAGGTGTCTCAAGTAAGTTGCGCAGGCGGACGGAGTCGAGCGCCGGCCGGCAAAATGCCGGCAGATGATTGACTCTGGGACCGCCTCTGAAGGCCTCTTGCCGGATTCGCCGCACCCGGCGACGCTGACTTCGCTCGGGGCCTCGCTGGTCGCTGCGCCCTTCCTCTTTCCATTTTCCGCGGGCCCTTCGGCCAACGTCTGGCAATTGTTTTGTTCATGGGGCTGCCTGGCGGCGCTTTTGCTATGGGCACGGCCGCGCCTGCCTCGGAATTTCCTGCTCCTATGGCTTGGCTTCGGCGTCGTTTCCGTCGCCCTCTTTCGTGGCAGCGGGCTCGGCACGTGGTTGCCGGCCTGCGTGGCGCTGGGTGCCATTGCTTTGGCTTCTTGCATCGGTGCCGGCTTTGCGCGCGGGGCGAACAATGCTCGGTTTGCCGCGCTTGGCTGGGGCCTCCTCGCCGCCGGCCTCATCAACGCCATCCTCGGCCTCCTCCAGTACTACGGCCACACCGCCCCGCTGGTCCCCTGGACCACTTCACCCGACCTCGGCGTGGCCTACGGCAACCTGCGGCAGCGCAACCAGTTCGCGACCTTGATCAGCATGGCCTTGATCGCGGCGCTGTGGCTGCATGCGGTGTCCGGCCCTCGCGTCCGCGCGGCGCTGCTGCCGGCCGGCGTGCTGTTGATCCTCGCCGCCGCTGCCTCCACGTCGCGCACCGGCTTGCTGCAACTGCTGCTGATCAGCGGCATCGCCACTTGGATCGCGTGGCGCGAGCGGCGGCGACCGGGTGTGACGCAGGACCAGCGGCTGCCGTCCCCGCTGTTGCTGGCGGCCCTGATCCCCGCCTACTTCGCCGCCGGCTGGCTGCTGCCCCAGCTCACCGGCGCCGATGTCGAAAGCATGCTGCACCGCCTGCGCGAAGGCGCACCCGACGCCCACAGCCGCCTCGTGCTCTGGCGCAACGTGCTCGAGCTGATCGGCCAGCACCCCTGGGCCGGCTGGGGCTGGGGCGAGCTGAGCTTCGCGCACTACAGCACGCTCTACGAAGGACCGCGCTTCACCGAAATCCTCGACAACGCACACAACCTGCCGCTGCATCTCGCGGTCGAGCTCGGCATTCCGGCGGCGCTGCTGGTCTGCGGCGGTTTCTGCTGGCTGGTACTGGCCGCGCGGCCCTGGCGCGAAACGGATCCGGCGCGGCTGATGGCCTGGGGGCTGCTCGGCGCGATCGTGCTGCACAGCCTGCTCGAGTACCCGCTCTGGTATGGGCCTTTCCAGCTGGTCTTCGGGCTCTGCCTGGGCTTTCTGTGGCCGGCGCCGCCGCGAGCGCCGCAGGCGAAGCGCTTCCCGGCCGCGCCTTCGCTGGCCGCGGCGCTTGCCGTGATGGTGGTCGTCGGCTACGCCGCCTGGGACTACACCCGCATCAGCCAGCTCTACCTCGCGCGCGACGAGCGCCTGCCGGCCTGGCGCGACGACACCCTGGCCAAGGTGCAGGATTCGTGGCTGTTCGAGAACCAGGTGAAGTTCGCCGAGCTGACGCTGACGACCCTCAGCACCGCCAACGCGGCCGAGGTGCATGCGCTGGCACAGCGGGTTCTGCATTTCTCGCCCGAGCCGCGCGTCATCGTCAAGCTGATCGACAGCGCCATGCTGCTGGGGCGGACGGACGAAGCGCTGGCGCAGGCCGTGCGCTTCAGAAACGCGTTTCCGCGCGAGTACGCACGCTGGCTCGACAACGAGCCGGTGGACGATCCGGCGGAGTAGGGCAGGGCCGCGGCGTCAGCCCGGCGAGGATTCAGGCGCCGTGTAGCTGCCCGACTTGCCGCCATGCTTCTCGAGCACATGCACGTCGGTGATGCGCATCCCGCGATCCACCGCCTTGCACATGTCGTAGATGGTGAGCAGCGCGACCTGGGCGTCCTTGAAAATCAAGGACTTAGCTTCGCCATGGCGGTCAGCGATACCTAGAAAACTCGACTTCTTGCCCACGCAGTGGGACAAAACTGGGACAGCGAATTCTGTCGCCAGTGCGCGAGCTTAGCTGAAAGCGCGACGGCCATCGGTACCTTACGAACGTGACCACCTTCGCAGGGTAAACGCGCACGGCTTTGGCGTTCGGCCGCTAGGCTATCCTCGCTTGCTACAACTCGTTGCGCCAGATAGCTCCAAATCGTCAAGAAGGCAGATTTTGCAGGCACCAAAGAATGCGGTTTATCGATCTCTCAAGTGATGGTGGCTGCTCGCAGAAGGCCAGCCCTGCAGAGCTGAATGCGTTGCTCTCCGGAGTCGCAAGTGCTACCGGGCTGCCGGACTTCCAGGGCATGCCGGACAAGTTGCCCGATGTTGGCCTGTTCAACGTCGAAGGAATCCAAATAGTCTCCTCCCTTGACATCATTTATCCAATGGTCGACAGCCCAGCCTTCTTCGGGAGGATTGTAGTCAACCATGTGCTAAACGATATATACGCCGCATTGTCCAGGCCGCTATTCGCATTGTGCATCTTAGGCGTTCCGAAAGGGATCGCAGCAAATGATCCCATGATTGTGGAAATGCTTTCAGCCGCGGCCTCCGGCATGACCGCAGATTTTGCCAGCATTGTCGGAGGTCAAACACTCGCGCATCAAGCAAACCTCTCCCTTGGTTTTTCTGTAGTGGGCTGCCCCCTGACCAAGACTCACGAAGCGGCCGCTCCCGCTATTGGCGATTCGATTTTGCTCACGAAGCGTCTCGGAAGTAGCATCGCCAGCCTTCGATGGAAATTGGGCGAAGCTTCGACCCAAGAACATGAGGATGTCCTTATCGGGATGCTTCAATCGAATCGATTGACGGCAATCGCGGCGGCAGGAAATCGCGTGAAGTATTGCACGGACATAAGTGGCTTCGGATTCGTGAACAACTTACATGCGTTGACGGTCAGAGCATGCGTTGCAGTGCAAATACAAGCTCGCACTTTGCCGATCTACGAGTCCGTCAAGCCCTTCATAAATGAAGACATGTTATGCACTAGGCAAATGCTTCACAATGTTGATTTCTCGAATGATTCGGGAGTGGCGCGAGGTACATTGTCCGATGCGGGAAATGCGGCTTGGTACGATGCGCAAACTGCGGGCGGATTACTGTTGATCTGCCCGAGACAATTTGAATTGCCTTTGCTAGAGGAATTGAGGGGAAATGACATTGAGGTATGCAAGATTGGAATCGTCAGCGACGTTGACTCGCAGGGTTTAGCGTTTATCTGAGGAATTGTCCATATGCCCGACAATATCAATGTGCCCGGCGACCTACCGCAGGAAGAGTTTGCGCTTACAGGCGCCCCGTCTCCGACCTTTCTGGACATCGCGCAGATGTACCTAAAGTCCTCGCGCAAGCCGCTGTCTGCGAGGGAGATTGTTGCGATGGCAACAAGAGACGGCATCCTCAAGTCTGCCGGGCGTACACCTTGGCAGACAATGAAGTCGAAACTGTCGACGGACATCTTGTCACACGGCGACAAGTCACGATTTAAGCGCGTTTTTCAAGGAGTGTTCGCACTTCGAGAGGATTCTGTAACAGAATATCAAGCTCCTCGCTTCGTCAAAAGCAAGCTAGATGAAGATATTGCTGTCATCCCTTTGAGGAAGCTTAATGAATTGATTGATGGACCCGGGTTATGCCTTAAACCAATCGACCGCCAGCATCTCACTCAGATCAGCCACTCGATGCTGAGGCGGGCTGCGGAAGAAACGTATGACGTGGTGCAACTCATTTCCGTTTTCGTTGTTTCGTATGAGGACAAGTTCTTAACCCATATGCGCAGCGCTAGGTTACCGGAAAGTCGGCTCCATGGAGAGTATTCGATGATGCTAGGTGGCCATCTTTCCGTTGATGATTTTTCCCAATTAACTCTGGATCTCTTTTCTGCGGATGACGATCTGGCAGACTGCACTTACATCCTGCGCGAGCTTAGCGAAGAGCTCGTGCTAACAGTAGATCCGATCGTGGAACCTCGCGGCTACTTATACGATGACAGCCGCGATGTCAGTAGACAACATCTGGGAATGCTATACCTTGTTAAGCTTCCAAAGTTGAGCTTTGAAATTGGCGAGCGCGGTTTTCTGCTCAACGCCAAAATGGAGACGCTGGAGGAAATTCAAGGGCGACGCGAGCAATTCGAAAACTGGTCCTGGATGCTAATGGATAACATAAACAGGATTGCAAAATAATGAGCTTTGCATTTCGATCTGCTGCTAAGGTCTTGATATTCCTGTCGACCAAGCATCGCTTGCTAGGGGTGCGGGATTGGACTGCAAGTCTTATCTCGACGACCTTGCTTGTGTTGATTGGCGCGGCCGGTGCGGCTCAAGCACTCGGATTTCTTCAGTTCTCAACAACAAGCGATCGTTTTTGGCAGTGGTGTCTACTAGGCGTAGCCATAGCGGCATTGATTGTTGTGGCATTTCCGGCAGTCAGCTTCGTCCTGAAGTTGCGTAGAAACGGTATCACTGACGCCGACTATTCGGTCGAATCTGGCGTCGACTACAAAGCTGCGCTCAGCGGCGTCGGAGGTGGGTTCGATTTTCTGGGGATGAGCGGTTCAAAGCTCACCGGAGAGGAAATGGAGTTCCGTGAAGCCGTCACGGCAACGGTCAGAGCAGATAAGAAAATTAGGATGCTGCTTGTGGACCCGAAATCAACTAACGCGTTTGGTAAGTTGGAGCGGCACGACGAGACTGTGGGCTACTCCGAAAACATTGCTGGCTCCATCCAATTTATCAATGCTTTGGCAAAGAAGGATCCTGAGCACCTGGAGCTGCGCTTTTACGATCCTGAAACAGGAGCTGGCTTCAAGCCGTTCCGTTTGTTCTTCAGTGATGGGGATTGCTTAATAAGTCCGTTTGTCAAGGCAACCGGAGTTAATAATCAGGGCCGAGGGCTTCCGCAAATAAGGATTTCCAACAAAGGCTGGCCAGGATCCGGGTCGCCCACGCTCTACAGAGGCTTTGAACGATACTTTGATGAATGCTGGCGCATGGGTGTTGCGGAAAAACGAGAGACGATCTGATGCATAAAGCGGTGACCTTGCGTGGCTGTGTTCATGGACGATTTCAGCCCCCGCATTTGGAGCATCTTGAATACATTCAAGAGGCTTTGAAGCGAACGGAGTTTCTCACTATTGGAATAACTCAGCCCAATTCAGTCAGACTCGATGAATGCAATGCGGACCCGCACCGTGCTTGGCCCTCTGAGAATCCCATGACCTATGACGAGAGGTGCGATTGCATTCAAGCAATGCTCGCGGCACAGGGAGTGGACCAAGATCGGTATGAGTTCATTCCATTTCCTATCGATCGCCCTGTAGATTTGTTAGCGGCTCTAGACTCCGATGTAGTTTGCTTCACGACAATCCGGGATCACTGGAACCTCAAGAAGATTTCTATCCTTGAGTCCTTGGGATTTTCTGTCGAGGTCCTATGGGACAAGTTGAACGTCAAAGGGATCTCCGGAACCGAGATTAGGCAACGCATCCGTTTCGGGGATGACACCTGGAGAAGCGACGTCCACCCTGCAGTAGTTGATCGGCTAGAGGCGCTTGGAGTCGTCGCCAGAATACGTGCCGGCGCGTAGGGCACTACCGATGAAATACATGGGCTCCAAGCGAGCCATGCTGTTAAACGGCCTTGGAGAGTTGCTTTCAGATCTTGTGCCTAATAAATCAGGCTTCTATGATCTTTTTTGCGGAGCTGCTTCGGTAAGCGGCTTTGTAGCAAGTCGCTTCAATGTGCCAGTATTTTCGAATGATCTACAAGCTTATGCCGTTGCTCTCGCCAAAGCGCAAGTTGAGCAAGATAGCGTGTTTTCGGTGGGGAGGGTATTGCGAGAGTGGTCCATGTTCGCTCGAAGGTGGCTGAATGACAACGACGATCCGACGGAGACTGCGAGTAAATTCTATTGGGATAGAGAGAATGTAGCAGAGGGACGAAGAATTGTTGCCGCAGCCCGTGAGTTCTGTGGCCAACTTCCGCCTGCCTACGCCCTCACTCGCGCGTACGGCGGCTATTATTTCAGCCCTCTGCAGGCGATCACGCTTGACGCTCTTAGGGGCGCAGTCCGTCCTCAATATGAAGCTGCAGCACTTGCCGTGTTAGTTGATGCTGCTAGTTCGTGCGCAGCCGCTCCTGGGCACACCGCTCAGCCTTTTTCTACGTCTGATGGAGCGATGCCATATCTCTGTGAAGCATGGAAACGAGATGTCGGTGCGTGTGTTGAAAAGAGAATCGAAGTGCTCGGAAGACACGTCGCTCGGCAAAAAGGGCAGGCAGTCAGGGCAAATGCAATTTCTGCTGCCTCTCTCATGAAAAGCGCTGACATCGCTTTCGTTGATCCCCCCTACTCGGAAGTTCAATACAGCAGGTTCTATCATGTCTTAGAGTCGATAGCGACTGGGCAAGTTTCTGCGGTCTTCGGTTCAGGTAGGTACCCGCCACTTTCCGAGCGTCCGCAATCAAATTTCTGCCGAATAACTCGGGCGCCTGCGGAATTTAACGAGCTTATGGTGTGTATTGCATGTTCCGGTGCCGAGGCAATTGTTACTTTTCCGGCAGGCGATGCTTCAAACGGGCTGTCAGGTGAAATCGTTGAGGCTATCTCCACTCAATATTTTCGTGTGCGAAAGCGCACCATATCGTCGCTTTTCAGCACCCTGGGAGGCGATAGAAAGCACCGTGATGCGAGGCAGAATTCGGCCGAGTTGCTACTTCACCTGACGCCGCGTTAGACCGATGCGTTTTCTGATGCTTGCTCGTTCATAAACGACCGTTTGCGGACCCCCTGAGCGGTAGCGTCCAGAACCTAGGGTTGACGGCCTTATGGACAGTGTCAAATAATGGACCTCCTTTTCGTACATAGGATGTCTCATGGCTCGTGTCTTCGCTTACTGCCGGGTTAGCACTTTTGATCAAACAACTGAGAACCAGCTTAGGGAGATAGCCGCAGCGGGCTTCGAGGTCGCACCGAAGCGGATCATTGCGGAGACGGTCTCCGGCAGCGTGCCGACCTCTGAGCGAGCAGGCTTCTCGGTTCTCGTCGGTAAGCTGGAGGAAGGTGATGTGCTCGTAGTCACAAAGCTGGATCGTCTTGGGCGCAATGCCATGGATGTGCGGGCGACTGTGGAAGCGCTCACCGGCCTCGGCGTGCGGGTGCATTGCCTCGCCCTTGGTGGCGTGGACCTCACCAGCGCGGCGGGCAAGATGACAATGGGCGTCCTGGCTGCTGTAGCTGAGTTCGAGAGGGACTTGCTTATCGAACGCACGCAGTCGGGACTTGCACGCGCAAAGGCCGAAGGGAAGACGCTTGGCCGACCTCAGAGCTTGAGCGACCAGCAGATCGCAGAAGCGCGACGACGACTGGCAGAAGGTGAAGCAGTGGCTGTCGTGGCCCGTGCATTCGATACCAGCCGACAGACCATCATGCGGTTGCGCGACAGAACCCTTCAGGACGCCGCCTAGAAAGCGCGGCAGCGCAGGCCATGGGCAGGAGGCGCTGAGGCATTTGACGCCCCCCCGCGGCCTCTGGGCGCCCCAAGAAAAGGCGTGCGGGGGGGAATCGCGCCGTGGAGTCCTCCTAAGTACCCCCACGCTATCGCAAAGTAATTTTGGGTTTGCGCCTAGGGCTTCAGAAGCTGATGCGGCTTGACTTGCAGGGCCAGCGCTAAGCGCTCCAAGTTGTCGAGCGAGATGTTCCGAGCCTGCCGTTCCACATGGGCTACGAAGGTCCTGTGCAAGCCAGCCTCGAAAGCAAGAGCTTCTTGTGACCAGCCCTTTTCTCCTCGACGCCGAATGAGGTTGATGGCGAGCACTTCTCTCGCCGACGGTTCGGGTGGCTTGGTCGTAGATGCGGAGCGAGGCACGGCGCCCAGTCTCCAAGCATGCTGCTTTTACGTCAGCCGTGTTTGAGTCACAATCGGGTGCAAGCTTGTGCGCAATGACCTAGCAAGTCGCCGAAGGTTCGCTCTGCGTCCAGGCGACCTGGAGGACGCATGGGACTGTTTTCATGGATAGCCACGACTGGAAGAAAGAGCGAAGCCGCAGCGCTGATTCAGCAATATTTCGAGGTAAGCAAGCAGCTCGGCATCTTTCCAGGCGACCCCGCCGGGACGGCCGATCGCATCACTGAGTTGGCTTGCAATCGCGTTCCTGACCTGACCGAGAAACGTAAGGGTCGGGTCCTAGCGGCAGGCGTCCTGGCTATCGCTGTGCTTGAGGACGACCTGCCGCTAGAGGTCAGAGATCATTGCGCCATGGCGTTGGCAGGCATGCTCAAGGCTGCGCATGTCGAGCGACATCTGCACTCCTACGAGGACCAGCAAATGCTCGACGTTGCGCAGCGCGTCTATGCGAAGTTCAGAGAGGTCGTGCCCTCACCGCCGTTCGAAGCGCCCAAGCCGGAGCCGAAGGCGCAGCCAGAAGCCGTGAGAGAGCCGGAGCTTCCGACTGCTCGGGACAGGGAGCGTGCGATGGACGAACTCATCAAACGGATGAAAGCCTAGCGGCTCTGGCCGGCGAGGCAAATAAGAAAGATGGGCGGTCTCCCTGGCTGCCATTTGGCAGACCGAGAAAACTGACGCAATGAGAAAGAGCGGGGACGGCCCCATAAGAGGTTCTTTTGGAACCACCCGCCTTCTCTTCCGCTCCTCAATGAGGCGATGACATGGCTTCGGTAGCTTCCATAAGAATCCTATTGGAGCCGAGCGAAGCCTTTCTCAGCCACGGCAAGTTTCCGACGGGCGCGAGTTCCGTGCGCTTGCGTACTAGCGACAGTTTCTCCACAGTCCATGGGAACTCCAAATGCCGCCAAGCATGCTCCCGCAGAAGAGTCATAGCCCTAGCCATTGCCTCGGCTTTGGAAGCAGAGGCCAGCTTGATTCCGGTAGACGAGAAGATCTCCTTCTTGGTGACAATGAGCCTGTCCCCGGGAAGAGCCAGCACGTAAGCCACGATCAACTCCGCGGCTTCTTCCGTCTTAGTCGCAGGCCGATCAGTTTCAACCTCGATGGTTTCCCATTGCAGTCCGCGCATCGCCCTTTGCAGCAAAGGCTGAAGTCCTCTTTCCTTCGTTAGAAGGTGAACGGTCATGGGCAGCGCCCTGCCATCAGCATCGACCTTGCGACAGCGGCCACGGTTCATGGCTTGCATGATGTTGCTAGCCAGCTCGGAAAGCTCTGCTGCCTGCAGGTCTTCTGTCGACATGCGATAAAGAAGATCATTCTTCTGGCCTGCCATTGAAGCAGCAAGGGTCAGCCGAGACATACGCAGTACGCCCAGCAAGACCACATGCTTGCAGTCAGAGAAAGCATTGTCTGTCGTATGCATGCCCCAGGTCCTGAAAGCGAAGCGTGGCCTTCCAGAAGAGAGCTTTGCTTCAGTGTCTATGCCAGCATTCCGAAGCTCGGCCTTAAGTCGCCGCAGGATACTTTCACTCTCGTCTTTAAAAGTGAATACGAGGACGCTTTCATCAGTGGGAATGCCGCGTATGCTGGTGATAGCTGCATCCAAGGCAACGATCCGTTCAACATTGCCACCAGCAAAGTGATAGCGCCCGGAACCGACAATCGTCTGCTTAATGAGGACTTGCGAATAGCTTTTGAAACTGCGCATTGCCTCGGTAGTCCCATCGATGATGGTCGGATCAGCTCTGCATAACTCCCGAACTACAAACGACGCGTCCAGTACAGCAATGTTTTCTAGCTCGGCAGCTACCATGATCCGGTAACGCATTAGACCTCGCCCGGATGCTCCAGCACCTACGTCCAGCAAGCTAACCGGATGTTTGAGCAAACTGAGAGCTTGGCGGGAAGTCTTAAGAAGTCCCGCTTCGATGGAGCTTGAGCAGTACGGCGTGCCCAGCTCGGCCAGGGCCGCATCGCTTTCCTCTTCGGAAATGATTGAAATGCCGTTCACGCCCTTGTTGTCGCCTTGGGCTTTCCGTTCTGCTTCCACGGCGGTCTGTAGTCGTACCAGCATCTCACGCAGTATTGGACGCTTAGCGTCCTTTGCAAAGTGAGAGAGTGCCGTATCTGCCATGTCGAGCTTTAGAGTCGTCGCGTCCGATGAGATAAGGGACTCATCCCATATCAACAAGTCCCGGGCCTTGCCTTTGTACATGCAGAAGGAAGGCATCTCGTCCTTGCCTTGGATTCGCGCATGAGAGCCGAGCATGATTGGGCGGTCTTGGTCTTCGGTATCAGGCCAAGCAGCGCTCGAACCCTTCGTATGTCGGATGCCGATGAGGTGCTCAGGCACTCCCGCCACAACGAGGGAGGATTTGATAACGCAAAGGGAGTCGATCTGCTGAGCGGAAATGGCGAGCGACAGGCCGAGACCAAGCTGATGTTGCGCGACGATCCATGCGACAACGGCCAGCGTCTTGCCTGCCCCGCAAGGCAGGGCATAAGCAATGCGGCGGGCATCCTGAAGGTGCAGCCCTTGGTCCGTGAAGCCGGAGACCAGTTGCCGCAGCGCATAGGCATGGCGCGAGCTTATGCCATTGCCATACTTCGCAAGCGCTTCTAGCAGTAGCCTGTGAGCGAGCTGCGTGAGATCTGGAGCACGACTCTGCAGAGGCGAAATAGGGTCGAATGCTTCGCGCTTCATGCTCGCCCGCCCCAATGCTTAGCTTGATGGGCGCTTACGCGTGGCAGTGCCGCGTGAACTGCAGCCATCCCGGCAGCAATGCGGTCTTCAATAGACGCTGTGCCGACCGCGGCGTTCACCGCTGCGATGACCCGGCCTCGCTCATCGCGCGATAGGAGCGGTGCCTGCGGGCAGGTCCGATGGCTGAAGCCAATCTCGATACCGCCCTTGGCCTTCAAGACCAAGTTGGCCCGACGCAGATCGTTTCTGTCGCCGCTGCGATAGCAAACGCGCTCGCCTTTTCGAGCGTCGAGGATGATTCGAGCCAGTGGTCTGATCTTGTCGCCATGGTTGATGCTCGGGTACGTGTTGTCACCGGTGACTTTGCGAGCTGTCCAGCGGGCCGTCCAACCCCGGGCTTGAAGCAGGTGGTAGTCATTCGCGTCCACGATGACGATTGAGCCGTCTTGGAGGACGACGCCGATGATGCCCGGAGCGATGTAGAAAAAGTCGTTGATGCCGCCGACACGGGGAAGCCTCTGAGTGTCGAGGGGCGTGTACCAACCACTGGTCTTGTTGTAGCGGCGGGACAGCGGTGCCGGAGTTGCGATGTTCGATTGCATGTTTTCTTTCGGTAGACGCCCGCGGCTGCGCCTACCTGTGAAGGCATGCGTTTCGAGGACAGGGTGCAGGGTGACGCGACTAGATCAGAGCCGAGCTAAGGGCTGGAGCTAGCTACGCGGAGGCACGGCAGTGCGATGAATGCCAAGAGACTTGGCGCGAAAACAAGAAAGGCCGCACCCTTCAACAGCGTTGCGCTGCCAAGAGGTCCGACCTAGTCTTGTAGTATAGGTACTGACCTATAGAAACCCGAGTCAGCGCTCGTTACCCAAGCTTCTTGGCGAGAGCTTCGGCGCTCGGGTGGTAATAGCGCTTCAGCATCTGAAGGCTGCGATGCCCCGTAACCGCCGCCAGTTCGATGACGTTCGGCAGCTTGTCGGCCATGCGGCTTGTGGCTGTGTGCCGAAGGTCATGGAAGCGCAGCGCAGGAACGCATGCCCGCACCCTGGCTCTTTTGAATGCTGCCGCTAAGGTCTGGGCAGAGATGCCGAAAACGCGCCCGCTGTCGTTGACAGGTACTGCGCTTAGCACCGCCACGGCGTCACGGGAAAGCGGAACCTTTCGAGGATGCCCGTTCTTCGAGACGGGTAGGTATGCGGTCTGCGCAGCGAGGTCAATATGCTCCCATCGAAGCGCCAGCAGTTCGCCCCGCCGCATGGCTGTCTGCAATGCAAGCCGCACAAGCGGCAGCATGTCGGGGTTGCGCCTACCTACGGGGGCCACTGCTGCCAGCAATCGGCTTTCTTCGTCGGCGGAAAGCACGCGAGTGCGGCCAGCGGGGGTGGGCGGCTTCTTAACAAGCAGGCACGGGTTATCGATGGTGACGCCCCATTCCCGGCGAGCGTGGTTGATGACGCTGGAAAGCAGCGAGAGATCGCGGATCACTGCTCCGGCTTGGACCGCCCTTAGACGCTCGTCCCGAAAGTTGGCGACGACCGTTGGGGTCAGCTTCTCCAAACTGAACGCAGCCATCTTGGAGCGGTTGAGCGCCTTGATGCGAATGACCTCATCGAGATGGCCTCGCTTGGTGGGGGATATCTCATCGGCATACCGTTGCAGCATGTCGCTAAGCAGAGCTTTGTCTACGCCGCTACGTGACCTGTAGGCGCCGCCGTCCATGGATGCTTCCATGTGCCGCGCCCATTTCTGCGCCTCCGCACGTGTCGCGAAGCTCTTCACTTCAGCCGGGTAGCCTTCTCGTCGCACGCGTGCTTGCCACGTGCCAGACCGTTCTCGAATCGATGCCATCTCGCGCCTTACTGGGACAGGCGTGGGACAAGAACGAGTTTTCTGAGGTTTTGGCCCTTTGTGGGACTGTCGCGACGATCAGCGGGTTGGCGCTAAGCGCAGACGGTTAGTCTGAAGATTCCTAACGAAATCAACCACTTACACTGGCGCCGTGTAGCTGCCCGACTTGCCGCCATGCTTCTCGAGCACATGCACGTCGGTGATGCGCATCCCGCGATCCACCGCCTTGCACATGTCGTAGATGGTGAGCAGTGCGACCTGCACGGCGGTCAAGGCTTCCATCTCGACGCCGGTGGGGCCGACCGTTTCGACCGTCGCGGTGCAGGCGACCTGCGGCAGCCCGCCGTCCGCGATGGCGAAGGCGACCGCCACGCGGGTCAGTGCCAGCGGATGGCACAGCGGAATCAGGTCGCTGGTTTTCTTGGCGGCCTGGATGCCGGCGATGCGCGCGATGCCGAGCACGTCCCCCTTCTTCGCGGTGCCCGATTCGATCAACGCCAGGGTCGAGGCCTGCATCTCGATGCGGCCTGTCGCCACCGCCACGCGATGGGTGGCCGGCTTGCCCGCCACATCGACCATGTGGGCCTGGCCCTGGGCATCGAAATGGGTGAGAGAGCTCATGGTTGAACATTCCGCGGAGTGACGCATCATACGAGGCCGAGCCATTGACGAGGAATGCCGCGCTTGACTCCTTCTTCCCCTTCCATTCGATCGCCGAAGCCTTCGCTGCGGCGGCTGTGCGCGGCGCTCCTGATCGCCTCCCAGCTCGGGCTGCCGCCGCCGGCGCAGGCCCAGTTGCTGCCGGGCCTGGGCGACGGCGGCGAGATGACCGCCAGCGCCGAGCGCCGGCTCGGCGACCAGATTGCGCGCGAGCTGTACCGCGACCCCGACTACATCGACGACCCGGTGCTGGGTGAGTACGTGCAGGACATCTGGCAGCGCCTGCTGGCGGCGGCGCGCACCCGCGGCGAGCTCACGCCCGAGCTCGACGAGCGCTTCGCCTGGACGGTGGTGCTGGGCCGCGACCGCAGCATCAATGCCTTCGCGCTGCCCGGCGGCTATCTCGGACTGCACCTGGGGCTGATCTCGGCGACCGGCAGCCGCGACGAGCTCGCCACGGTGCTCGGGCACGAGCTCTCGCACGTCACGCAGCGCCACATCTCGCGCATCATGTCCAAGCAGAGCAAGCAGATGCCGCTGCTGCTCGCCGGCATGATCCTCGGCATGATCGCCGCCGGAAAAAGCCGCAGCCCGGATGCGGGCCAGGCGGTGCTGATGGGCAGCCAGGCGGCCTTCATGCAAAGCCAGCTCGGCTTCTCGCGCGACATGGAGCGCGAGGCCGACCGCATCGGCTTCGGCGTGATGACGCAGGCCGGCTACGCGCCGCAGGGCGCGGCGGCGATGTTCGAGAAGCTGCAGTATGCGGCGCGCCTCAACGACAACGGCTCCTATCCCTATCTGCGCAGCCATCCGCTCAACAGCGAGCGGATTTCGGACATGCAGGGCCGCTTCCAGTTCAAGCCGGGCGTCGCGCCCACGATGCCGCTGCTGATGGACCACGCGTTGATCGCCGCGCGCGCCCGCGTGCTCTCGCGGCCCGGCGTCGACGTGCTGCGGCTATGGATCGATTCCACCTCGAGCGGCGAATTCGCCCGCAGCTCGCCCGCCCAGCAGGCCGGCACGCTCTACGCCGCGGCGCTGTCGGCCAACGAGTTGCGCGACTACAAATCCGCGCGTGCGCTGGCCCAGCGTCTGGTCGCGCGCACCAAGGACGACGCGGCGGCCTCGCGCCTGGCGCGCCTGTTGACGGCCGAGATCGAGCTGGCAGCCAACGACGCACCCAAGGCCGCCGCGCTGCTCGACCCCCTGGCGAAGGACCGCCCGGAGATGCTGCTTGCTGCCCAAGCAGCCGTCGCCACCCGCCAGCCGACGCCGATGGTCGCGCCGCTGCGCGACTGGGTGGCCACGCATCCGCGCGACGCAACCGCCTGGCGCACGCTGGCCAATCTCTATGGCGCGCAGAACGACACGCTGCGCGCCGTGCGCGCCGACGCCGAAGCCAACGTGGCGGTGCTGGACTATCCAGGAGCGCGCGACCGGTTCAAGGCGGCGCAGGAACTGATGCGCAAGGGCGCAGAGGGTCAGGGCGGCATGCCCATCGATCACTACGAGGCGTCGATCATCGACACGCGCGCGCGGGCAGTCGAGGTGCTGGTCAAGGAGCAGGCGGCCGAGCCGCCGCTCAAGTAGGCAAGGTCAGCGCTTCGAGAACAGGCCGCCCAGCGCCGCCTCGATGACGAGACCGAGCAGCGAATAGATCAGCGAGCCGATCAGCGCGGCCACGAAGCCGTTGACGTGAAAGCCCTGCAGCAGGCCGGAGGCAGCCCAGAACAGCAGGGCGTTGATCACGAACAGGAAGAGCCCCAGCGTGACGATGGTGACCGGCAGCGTGAGCACCACCAGCACCGGCCGCACGAACATGTTGAGCAGGCCGATCACCGCCGCGGCGATTAGCGCCGAGGTGAAGTTCGGCACCTGGACGCCGCTGTAGATGTAGGTGACGGCGAGGAGCGCGAGCGCGCTCAGCAGCCATTTGACGAGAAGTCGCATGCGGCGGGCGCAGCGAGCCCTATTCCGACAACTCGTTGGCCAGCACCAGCAGCGCACCCATGCCCAGCACCGCACCGGGCAAGGCCCAGCCCGACTGGCTGGGCGACTGCACGTCGGGCGCCACGGGTTCGAGGTCGACGCCGATCTTCGGCCGGCGCGCGTCGATCACCGCGACAGTGCCGCCGTGCTCGACCTTCAGACGCTGCGTCAGTTCGGCGAGCGGGCCCTTGGCCAGCACCGGCGTGACCTGGCTGCCTCCCAGCTGCAGCGGCGGCAGCAACTGCTCCTGCACCTTGGCGAACCACTTGGTGCGCCAGTTCTCGCGCGCGCTGTGGCTCACCCACTTGCTGATGCGGTGCGTCATCCGCGGCGCGCAGGCCACCAGCACCCAGTGGCGGGCACCTGTGCCGACCCCCTCCGGCGCCTGCCGGGCGAGAAACTCGCGCGCATAGGCCGCATCGTCGACATACAGAATGATCTTTTCCATGGTGCTCCTTCTTGCCGTAGTTAGAGTGACAGAGACGTTGGCGACGAGATCAGGCGGTAGCCGTGTCGTGAGCCTTCGGCCGGCGCATTGCAACCCACTTGCCGATCGCCAGCACCAGCAGCGCACCACCGATACCGGCAATGTAGCGCACCGTGTCGCTCTGCGGCACCTTCGGCACCCAGGTCCAGTTGGCCGGGTTGGCCACGGCCGGGTCGGACACCGCCATGGTGCCCGCGATCCAGCCCAGCAGCATGCCGCCCAGCGTGATGATGATCGGGAAGCGATCCATCAACTTGATGACCAGCTGGCTGCCCCACACGATGATCGGGATGCTGACCAGGAGGCCGAAGACGACGAGCGGCATCTGGTGCGCCTGACCCGCGCCCTGGGCCGCGCCGGCGATCGCGATCACGTTGTCCACGCTCATCACGAGGTCGGCAATGATCACGGTCTTGACGGCAGCCCACAGCTTGTCGCTGGCGGCGATGTTGCCGTGCGCGTCGTCATGGTCGGGCGCGAGCAGCTTGACGCCGATCCACACCAGCAGCAGGGCGCCGACCACCTTCAGGAAGGGGATGGCGAGCAGCGTGAGCGCAAAGAAGATCAGGATCACGCGCAGCACGATGGCGCCGGCCGTGCCCCACAGAATGCCCTTGGTGCGCATCGCCGGCGGAAGCTTGCGGCAGGCCAGCGCGATCACGACGGCGTTGTCGCCGCCGAGCAGGATGTCGATCATGATGATCTGACCGACCGCGACCCAGAATTCGGGGGTCAAAAACTGTTCCATATCGTCCTCTGTTCGTGTTGTTCCATCCCGGGCGAATCGGAGGAAGCAGCTGAATGAGGACCCGTGGAGTCCTTGACGTGCAGACGCTTCGATCGAAACCGCGCAGGCTCAAATCGAAGGTCTTGCTCGGCAGCGTGAACTGCCCATCAGGCCGGAAGTGTTGTGCTTCGTATTGACGACCTGACGATGACCGCTCCCGTGGGGTGCGGCGGGAGCTACTCCCCTTCGTGGCCCGAATTAGAGCATCGAGGCCTCGATGTGGCAACCGCAATTTATCGCTGTCTTAAATAAAAAGCGTCTGGATGGACCGCCATCAGGGCGTTGGATGCTATTGATTCGAGAGCGCTTCATAACCTTCGAAGGGCGCGGGACTTTGCCGGACTATGATGCCCGCTCGCTTTTTTCCGTTCCCATGGCCGCCATCCACATCACCGACATCGAGGCCGCCATCAATCACTGGCGCGAGAAGAAACCCTCGCCCGACGGCATCACCCTCGCACCCGAATTGCGCGCGCTGGCCGAGGTCTACGCGCTGATGGTGTTCCACCATGAAGACGAAGTCGACGAGGTCGGCTTCCCCGCCGAGGCCTGGGCCGCATGGCTCGCCTGGTACCAGCGCACGCCCGACACCCCCTGCATCGCCATCTGTTCCACCAGCCAGGGCGACGACCAGTGCAAGGGCTGCGGGCGCAGCTTCGACGAAGTGCAGCACTGGCCGGCCATGAGCCCCGGCGAAAAGCGCGCCACCTGGCGCCGCATCACGATGCAGGACACGGCGTGGCGCTTCAACAAGTACGCCGAGCGGGCGCGCGAGGCCGCGCAGGTCTGGCCCGATGACGCGCCGCCGGCGGCTGCCGCGCCGCCCACCGAGCCGCGCTGAACGAGCCGCCATGCGCCGTCTCGTGCAAGCCCCCAACCTGGCGATCGCCACGCTCTGGGTGCATGCGCTGCGCGAAGACGGGGTGGCGGCGTCGGTGCAGCGCGAGTACCTCGGCGCCGCGGCGGGGCAGCTGCCGCCGGACCAATGCCTGCCCGAGATCTGGATCGAGGACGAAGCCCAGTTCGCACTGGCCGAACGCCTGCTGCACGAGCTGCAGCATCGGCCGCAGCGGCGCTGGCAGTGCAGCTGCGGCGAACTGGTCGAAGGCGGCTTCGAGCAGTGCTGGCACTGCGGCGCGATGATGCCCGTCGCCTGAGCAGCCCCGGCTACTTCAATCGCACCGGTTCGATGTCGATGTTGTGGGTGCCGTCGCCCAGCATCAGCGCGCCTTCCTGCACCGTGGCCTGCAGCTGCATCGAGCGCTGCGCCAGCGCGGCGAGCGACTGCGACGCGGCCGTCGGCACGCGGAACACGCTGAGGTTCTGCGGCCGCGTGAGCTTGTTCTCGATGCCGCGCCACCAGATCTCGGCCGCGTGGTTGAAGCAGTAGACGATGACCTCGTCGGACTTGCCGCAGGCCTTGATGATCGGCTTGTCCTCGGGCTGGCCGACTTCGATCCAGAGCTTCACCTCGCCGGTGAAGTCGCGCAGCCAGACATCGGGCTCGTCGGGGTTCGACAGGCCGGCGCCGAAGGCCAGCGTGCCGTCGCCGTTGCACACGTCCTGCAGCTTGTGCGCGTTGAGCGCCAGCGCCACCAGCCGGATCATCATCCGCTCGTCGGTCTCGCTCGGATGGCGCGCGAGCGTCAGGGCGTGGTCGGCGTAGTAGCTGTGGTCGATGTCGGCGACGGCGAGGTTCGCTTTGAAAATCGTGGACTTGATCGCCATCAGACCCGCCGTGCGAGTTCGGCTGCCTTGCCTGTGTAGCTCCCGGGCGTCATCGCCAGCAGGCGTTCCTTTTCGGCTTGCGGGATTTCGAGCGAGCGGATCAGTCCGTGCAACGCCTCGGCCGTCACGGCCTTGCCGCGCGTGACTTCCTTCAGCTGCTCGTAGGCCCCCTGTACGCCGAAGCGCCGCATCACGGTCTGGATCGGTTCGGCCAGCACCTCCCACGAGCTGTCGAGGTCTTCGGCCAGCGCTTCCTGGTTGAGTTCGAGCTTGCCCAGGCCGGTCGCGAGGCTGGCGTAGGCCAGCACGGCATAGCCGAAGGCCACGCCGATGTTGCGCAGCACGGTGCTGTCGGTCAGGTCGCGCTGCCAGCGGCTGATCGGCAGCTTCTCGCTCAGGTGGCGCAGCAGCGCGTTCGCGAGGCCGAGGTTGCCTTCGGCGTTTTCGAAGTCGATCGGGTTGACCTTGTGCGGCATGGTCGAGGAGCCGATCTCACCCTGCTTCAGGCTCTGCTTGAAGTAGCCCAGGCTCACATAACCCCAGATGTCGCGCGAAAAGTCGACCAGGATGGTGTTGGCGCGCGCCACCGCATCGAAGAGCTCGGCCATGTAGTCGTGCGGCTCGATCTGGGTGCTGTAGGGCTGGAACGCGAGTCCCAGGCCCAGCGGCGCCGGCGTCTCGACCACCTTGCGGCTGAAAGCCTCCCAGTCGAACTCGGGCCAGGCTGCCATGTGCGCGTTGTAGTTGCCGACCGCGCCGTTCATCTTGCCCAGCAGCTGCACGCCTGCGATGCGCTCGCGTGCCTTCGCGAGGCGCACCGCGACGTTGGAGAGCTCCTTGCCGACGGTGGTGGGGCTGGCCGTCTGTCCGTGGGTGCGCGAGAGCATGGGCACGGCGGCGAATCGGGTCGCCATCTCGCGCAGGGTCGCGATCAGGCCGTCGATCGCCGGCAGCACCACTTTCTCGCGGGCGGCCTGGATCTGCAGCGCGTGGCTGGTGTTGTTGATGTCCTCGCTGGTGCAGGCGAAATGCACGAACTCGGAGGCCGCGAGCAGCTCGGGGCGCGCCTCGAACTTCGACTTGACCCAGTATTCGACCGCTTTCACATCGTGGTTGGTGATCTTCTCGATCTGCTTGATCGCCACCGCATCGGCCTCGGAGAAGTTGGTGACCAGGCCGAGCAGGTACTTGCGCGCGCCGCCCGTGAGCGGCTTGAATTCGGAGAAGCCGCAGTCCGACAGCGCGATGAACCACGCCACCTCGACCTGCACCCGCCGGTGCATGTAACCCTGCTCGCTCATCAGCGGGCGCAGCGCCGAGAGCTTGGCCGCGTAACGGCCGTCGAGGGGGGAAAGGGCGGAGACGGTGGAGAAACTCATGGCGCCAATTTTAGGTTGCGCCCCGCCGCTATCAATTTCAGTTCTCTGCGGCGTCCCTGAAGAAGGCGATTCGCTCGGCCGTCGCCGGGTGCGAGGAGAAGGCGAGGCCGATTGCATCGTCATCCAGCCCGGCGCGCTTCTGCGCGCTGCGCCAGCGCTCGATCGCCTCGAAGAAAGCGACCATCGCGCGCGGCGAGATGCCCACGGCGCGCATCAGGCGCACCGATTCGGTGTCGGCTTCGCGCTCGGCGTCGCGCGAATAGCCGAGCGTGGCCAGGAGCACCGGCGCGCTGCCGATCAAGGTGCCGTAGTCGCCGAAGGCGACCGACACCGCGAAGCCGACCGCCGAGACCTGCACCAGTTGCCGCATCGCATGGCGCAGGCGCACATGGCCGAACTCGTGAGCCAGCACGCCGAGCACGGCATCGTCGTTGCCGGGCGGCATCAGCTGCACGAGCTCGTCGGTGAGGACGATGGTGCCGCCGGGCAGCGCGAGCGCGTTGGGTCCGAGCTTCTTGTCGCGGCCGCGCCGGAATTCGAGTTTCCACGCCGGCGCGTCGCCCGGATGGGCCGCTTGCACCATCTGCGCGAAGGCGCGGCGGATGCGTTCCTGGTCCGCCGCCGGCAGGGCGCTCGGCTGCAGCAGCGACTGGTCGATCGACGCGAGCACCTCGGCGCCGACCAGCGCGTCGATGCGCACCGGTATCGCGGCCGTCACGCCGCGGGCCACCCAGGGCAGGCCCCATTGGTACATGCCGGCGGTGGCTGCCGCCAGCAGCACCAGCGCGATCGCCACGCCGCGCCAGTTCTGCTGGGCGCGCACCACCCAGCTTTCGCGGCGGCCGAGCTGTGCCGTCCAGGCGTCCCAGGCCGCGACGTCGAGCGCCTGCACGCTCGCGCCCTGCGGCAGCTGGGCGATGCGCCCGCCGTGGCGCGTGCGCTCGGGCCAGCGCACCTGGCCGAGCGGCACCGTGAGCGGCGCGAAGGCTTCGCCGGGCGCCGGCGCGATCGTCAGCGCGTCGCCCTGCACATGCAGGCGCGCCGCAAGCGGACGGCTGCTGCGGCCGTCGAAGAAGCGGGCGTCCAGTGCGGTGCTCACATCCCGATGTCCAGGCCGAACAGGTCGGCGGCCATGTCGCCCGTCGCGCCCGGATCCTCGCGTCCTGCAACCTGGCTGATCTGGTCCAGGCCGATCCGGGTCTGCAGTTCGATCGCCTCGATCTGCGCGCGCCGCGTGTTGACCACCGCGAAGGGCCAGTAGAGGCCGAGGGTCAGGAAGATCAGCAGGTAGTTCTTGCACTGCAGGCCCAGGTAGCGCTTGAGCAGCAGGCGGCTGTCGAAGCGCATCAGGTCGTTGCCGGTGGTCGACCACAGCAGGTTCTGCAGCCGTACCTGCAGGTAGGACTTGGGCAGGATGTTGAACAGCAGGATGCCGCCGAAGCCCAGCACCACCGCCAGCACCACGAAGGTGGCGCCCATGCCGCTCTTGCGGCCGGCGAAGGCCAGCCCGCCGAACACGACGATGGCGACCAGGAAGGCTGCGAAGCTCAGCCCGATCAGCTTGATGAAGATGCCGTAGAGCACGCCCACGTCGGCCTTGAGCCGGGTCTGCAGGCCGCCGATGGCGTAGTTGTCGTGCTGGTAGCGCTTCACGCGCCAGAGGAAGTAGGGCAGCCCGATCACGAAGGCCATCATGCCCAGGCCGATCACGCCGCCGGCGACCGGCGGCAGCGCCTGCGGCGTCTCGCCGCCGGCCGTGCCCGCCATCGCCCCGACCAGCGCCACCGGCAGCAATGCCAGCGCCAGCGGCGGCAGCATGCAGGCATAGGCGCCGGCCGTGTCGCCCGCGAAGTGGAAACGCAGGCCGCGCCAGCTGGTGTTGGCGAGCCGGAAGCGCATCGCGGCGCGGAACAGCGCCGGCCACAGCGCGACGAAAGCCAGCGCCGCCGCCAGCGCGGCCCAGCCGGAGAAGTTGCTGCCGACCGAATAGACGATCAGGAAGGCGGCGGCGATCGCCGTGCCGCGCAGCATCTTGACCGGCTCGCCGTGGAAGTCCAGCGCGTCGCCGCCGACCCAGGTGTTGCTGTAGAAATACTTGAGCTTGCGGACCTTGGCCCAGGGCAGGTAGATGCCCAGGGTGACGACGATCAGCAGCAGGTTCACGATCCAGATGCGGAAGTACTCGCTGCCGCTGGCCGTGAACTCGATCGGATGGCGCTCGGGGGCGGCTTCGACGGGCGCTTCGATGTCCATGCTCATTACCTTCTCCCTCGTTGGTATGTCGCCGGATTCTGCCCTGCGCGCGTTCACCTAGAATCAAAACGCTACAACGACGACCCCGGATGGGAGAGAGCCTGCATGAAACTGATCGGATCCGCTGCCAGCCCCTATGTGCGCAAGGTGCGCGTGGTCATGGCCGAGAAGCGGCTCGACTACCAGTTCGTGATCGAAGACGTCTGGTCTGCCGACACCACCATCGCTGCCTCCAACCCATTGGGCAAGGTTCCCTGCCTGATCATGGACGGCAGCGAGGCCATGTTCGATTCGCGCGTGATCGTCGAGTACCTCGACACGCTCTCGCCGGTCGGCAAGCTGATTCCTCAGCAAAGCCGCGAGCGCGCCGAGGTGAAGACCTGGGAGGCGCTGGCCGACGGCGTGATGGACGCCGGCGTGCTCTGGCGCCTCGAGGCGACCTGGGCCGGGCGCGGCGACGGCGAACGCAGCCAGGCCTGGATCGATCGCCAGCGCGCCAAGGTCGAGGGCGGCATTCGTGCGATGGCCAAGGGACTGGGCGACAAGCCTTTCTGCAGCGGCATCCACCTGAGCCTGTCGGACATCGCGGTCGGCTGCGCGCTCGGCTGGGTCGGCCACCGCTTTCCCGAGATCGACTGGCGCGGCGACCACGCCAACCTGAACAAGTTGTACGACAAGCTGATGTTGCGCCCCAGCTTCGCCGACACGAAGCCCTGAAGATCGGTCAGAGCACTATCTTTTCTGCAGCGTGTACTGCACCACGTCGATGTTCGACTGCGCGAACGCCGCTTCGCAGTAGGCGAGATAGAACTCCCACAGACGCATGAACCTTTCGTCGAAGCCGAGCTGGAGGATGCGGCTACGTTCTGCGAGGAAGCTTTCGCGCCAGCGTTCGAGCGTGACCGCGTAGTCGATGCCGAACGTGAATTCCTTCACCACGTCGAGACCCGCCGCCTCGGCCTCGCGCCGGAATTCGCGCGGGCAGGGCAGGCAGCCGCCCGGGAAGATGTACTGCTGGATGAAATCGGTCGAGTCGATGTAGCGGTCGAACAGCGCGTCGTCGATCACGATGCTCTGGATGCAGGCCCGGCCGCCGGGCTTGAGCAGCCGGCTCACGGCGGCGAAATAGGTCGGCCAGTATTCGCGGCCCACTGCTTCGACCATCTCGATCGAACAGATGGCGTCGAAGGGCGCGTCGTCGATATCGCGGTAGTCCTGCAGCCGCAGGTCCGCATCGAGCCCTGCAGTGCGCTCGCGGGCATGGGCGAGTTGCTCGGTCGACAAGGTCACGCCGGTCACCGAAGCGCCGAAGCCGGCTGCGGCCATCTCGGCCAGCGCGCCCCAGCCGCAGCCGATCTCGAGCAGGCGGTCGCCGCGCTGGATGCCGGCTTCCTCGAGCGCGCGCCGCACCTTGGCGTCCTGCGCCTCGCGCATCGGCTTTCCGAAGTTGCCGTCGAACCAGGCCGACGAGTAGTTCATGCTCTCGTCGAGCCACAGCCGGTAGAACGCGTTGCCGAGGTCGTAGTGCGCATGGATGTTGCGCGAGCTGCCGGTCTTGCTGTTGCGATGGAGCAGATGCCGCACGCGGTAGAGCAGGCGGCCGAACCAGCTGCCGTAGACCACGTCCTCGATCGCACGGCGGTTGGCGATGAAGACCTTGATCAGCTCGCTCAGGTCCGGCGTGTGCCAGTGGCCCGCGATGTAGCTTTCGGCAAAGCCGATGTCGCCCGACTTCAGCGCGGCACTGCAGACCTCCCAGTCGCGCAGCGTGAGCGACGCGGTCGGGCCGCTGCCGGGCGCGGCGCCGAAGTGCCGCACCGAGCCGTCGGGCAGCCCCACGGTCAACGAGCCGTGGGCGAGGCGCTGCAGCAGGCCGAGCACCGTGCGTGCGGCGGACGGCGCATCCGCCGGCAGCGAGAAGCGGGGCGCGGTGGTGGTGGTCGAATTCATGAGCGCACCGGCCTGCCGACAAGGGGCACCCGCTTGAGCCAGAGCTTCGCGGCCTGCCAGTGGATGCGGGCGATGACGCCGAAGCTCATCGCCGGATAGCGCCAGAGCGCCCGCCGGAGGCTGGCGGCCGCCAGCGGAACCAGCGTGCCGCTCACGCAGGTCTGCAGCAGCGGTCCGTCGGCATCGTCATGGTCGATGCGCACCAGCGTGCGCGTGCGGCCTGGGTCGAGGAAGAAGCGGAATCGGTAGTCGCCCGCGACCCGGCAGAAGGGCGAGACGTGGAAGGTCTTGGCGGCCTTGAGTTCCATGCCGTAGACCGGACGGTCCAGCAGGTAGCAGTGGCGCTCGCCGAAGGTGTTGTTGACCTCCACCACGATCGCGCGCAGCACGCCGGCGGCGGTGTGGCAGTACCAGAAGCTGACCGGCTTGAACGCATAGCCGAACATGCGCGGGTAGCAATGCAGCCAGGCCTCGCCGACCGCGTCGTGGATCCCGGCAGCGGCCAGCAGTTCGTCGAGCCAGGCCAGCGCACCGCCGCGCTCGGGGCCGCGGCCGTCGCCGTGGTCGCAGTCATGAAAGGAAATCAGCGCGCGGCGATTGAGCGCCAGGCTGCCGCCGCCGTCGATGCGCAGGACGCGCATCGGGAGCATCAGGAAGCAGGTGGGGTAGACGAAGGCGTTGCGTGCGGGCCGCAGGCGCGTGTGGCGCACTTCGCCGAAGCCGATCAGGCGCGGCTGCGCGCCCGTTTCCCCGCTCATGCTGCCAACCTCGCAGTGCCTTCGCCGTGGCCCAGGCGAGCACGCACGCCACGCGCGGCCGAGAGGCCCGATGCCAGGCCGTCTTCGTGGAAACCGTAGCCCATCCACGCGCCTGCGAACCAGGTGTCGCGCTGGCCTTGCAGGGCAGCGATGTCGGTCTGCGCTCGGATCGCGGCGAGATCGAACACCGGGTGCGCGTAATCGTATTCGGCCATGACCTGACTACGGCGCACCGGCCGCACCGGATTCAGCGACACGATGACCGGCCGCTGCCAGGGCAGCGGCTGCAGCTTGTTGAGCAGGTAGTGCAGGCACACGCCGCCCGGCGCGTCTTGGCCGGGGGCGGCGCCTTCGTAGTTCCAGGCCGCCCAGGCCGAGCGGTTCTGCGGGAGCAACTGCTCGTCTGTGTGCAGGACCGCGTGATTCGATTGGTAGCGGATCGCGCCCAACGCAGCCCGCTCGGCCGGCGAGGCGTCGGCCAGCAGCGCCAGCGCCTGGTCTGAATGAACGGCCAGCACGAGGTGGTCGAAGCGCTCGGTGCCGGCGGCGGTCGCGAGCAGTACGCCGTTGGGAGTTCGTGTGATGCGGCGCACCGGCGTGGACAGCCGTGCGTCGGCCAGCCGCTCGACGATCTTCTGCACGTAGTGGCGCGAACCGCCGCGGACCGTGCGCCACTGTGGCCGGTCGGCGATCTGGAGCAGCCCGTGGTTGTGGCAGAAGCGGATCATGGTCGCGACCGGGAAGGCCAGCATCTGCGCGGCCGGGCAGCTCCAGATGCAGCCCATCATCGGCAGGAAGTACCAGTCGCGGAACGGCGCGCCGAAGCGATGCTGGTCGAGAAAGGCGCCGAGCGGCTGTGCGAGTTCGCCTTCGGTGCCTGCGCGGGCGATGCGCGTCGCCAACCGGTTGAAGCGCAGCAGGTCGCGCAGCATGCCGAGGAAGCGGCGGTCCACCAGGTTGCGGCGCTGGGCGAAGACCGTGTCGAGGTTGTTGCCGCTCCATTCCAGCGGCTGACGATCGGCGCGCGCCGCCTGGACCGAGAACGACATGTCGGAGGCCGCGGTGTCGACGCCGAGCTCGGCGAACAGCCGGATCAATTGAGGGTAGGTGCGGTCGTTGTAGACCAGGAAGCCGGTGTCGACCCCGTGCGTGACGGGCGTGCCGCCGATCAGCGTAGCCGGCAGCGAGAGCTCGACCGTATGGGCGTGGCCGCCGAAGTAGTCACTGGCTTCGAAGAGTGTGACGTCGGCCGCGTCGCGCAGCGCGTGGGCTGCCGAGAGCCCGGAAATGCCGGCGCCGACGACGGCGACCCGGGCGCGGGCGGCCATCATGCGACGACTCCGGGGGAAGACAAAAATGCTGCGAGGCGCCCCGAAACGAAGGAGGGAGGGAGGGAGGAGGAGAAGAATCGCCTCGGGATTTCGACCGGACGGCAGGCGTCCGGAAGACCTCGCAACATGAAACCAGCCGGGTTTTCCGAACCCGAGACCGGTATGAGCGCAGGCCTCGGGAGCCGGTTCCCAAGGCAGTGGTAAGCGTTTGTGACGAGGTCGGCCGAGCGATTAGGACGCATCGGTCGATATTAGTACTTACTAGTCTTTTTGTGAACTGCTCAGTATTAATCTTGGCCGAGCTGCTTTTCCACGTCGCGCACAAAGCCGCGATCGTCCGGCGAAGTCATGCTGGAATAGGACTCGACCACCTTGCCGTCGCGGCCGATCAGGTACTTGTAGAAGTTCCACTTCGGCGTGGTGCCCGACGCTTGCGCGAGTTGCTTGAACAGCGGATTGGCCTCCTGCCCGCGAACCGAGGACTTGGCGAACATCGGAAACTTCACGCCGAAGGTGCTTTCGCAGAAATCGGCGATTTCCTTGTTCGACCCCGACTCCTGCGAGAAGTCGTTGGACGGAAAGCCCAGCACCACCAGGCCGCGCGAGCGGTACTTGGTGTCGAGTGCCTCCAGCCCCTTGTACTGCGGGGTGAAGCCGCAGAAGCTGGCCGTATTGACCACCAGCACGACTTTTCCGGCGTATTGGCACAAGGCCTGGGGTTTCTCGTCTTGCAGCCGCGGGAAGGTGTGCTGCAGGATGGGCGGGCAGGCGGCCGGCGCGGCAGCCGCGCTTTGGGCGCTGGCACCAACCGGCAGCAGGCAGGCCGCAGCCGCAATGACCGGAAGAAGTGGCAAGAGGAGTCGGAAAGAGAGTCGCATGGCGGGTTCCGGTGTGAAAAAGTGCCGTGTATCCACGCTGCCGCGGCGCACGTACCCCGCATCATCGCGCGCTTGTCACAAGCACGCCAAACCTGCCGACTAAAATCCGGCGCTTCAGAAAGGCATCGATGCTCTACCCGGAACTCTTCAGACAACTCGAATCCGTCCGCTGGGACATGGACAAGGACATTCCGTGGCAGTCTTTCGATGCAACCCGCCTGTCCGACGAGCAGGCCCAGACGATCAAGATGAACGCGATCACGGAATGGGCGGCGCTGCCGGCCACCGAGATGTTCCTGCGCGACAACCGGCATGACAGCGACTTCTCGGCTTTCATGTCGATCTGGTTCTTCGAGGAGCAGAAGCACTCGCTGGTGCTGATGGAATACCTCAAGCGCTTCAGCCCGCAGCACGCGCCCACCGAGCAGGAGTTGCACGACGTGCGTTTCGACTTCGATCCCGCGCCGCCGCTCGAAACCCTGATGCTGCACTTCTGCGGCGAAATCCGGCTCAACCACTGGTACCGCCGTGCGGCCGAGTGGCATACCGAGCCGGTCATCAAGCACATCTACACCACGCTGAGCCAGGACGAGGCCCGCCACGGCGGCGCCTACCTGCGCTACATGAAGCGCGCGATGGAAAAGTTCGGCGACGAGGCGCGCGCGGCCTTCACCAAGGTCGGCGTGCTGATGGCCAGCGCGCGGCGCACCGCGCAGGCGATGCATCCGACCAACCTGCACGTCAACAAGGCGCTGTTCCCGCGCGACACCATCCAGAGCCGAGTGCCCGACCCCGACTGGCTCGAGCACTGGCTGGACAAGCAGATCAAGTTCGATGCCGTGTGGGAAAGCAAGGTCGGCGAGCGCATCCTGCACAACCTGAGCCTGTTGATGAACAGGAGCTTCAAGACCGTGCAGGAACTGAACCGTTACCGCAAGGAGCTCGCGGCGTCGTTGGGCCCGAAGGCCGAGTACCAAGGGGCCTGAGCCTTCGGTTCGGGCAAAGCCTGTCACAGGACGGGCGCCTCGTCCGTCTTGCTTGCATATGGACGCCTCGACCCTCGTTTTCGATCGCCATCGCCGGCGCCTGCTGGGCATCGCCTACCGCATGCTCGGCTCCTCCGCCGATGCCGAAGACGTGGTGCAGGACGCCTGGCTGCGCTGGAACGACGCCACCGTCGATGCGCTGAACAACCCCGAGGCCTGGCTGGTCACGGTGGTCACGCGCCTGTCCATCGATCGGCTGCGCGCCGCCAAGCAGCAGCGGGACCACTACGTCGGCACCTGGCTGCCCGAGCCGCTGCTGACCGATGCGCCGGCCTCTCCCGAGCAGATGCTGGAGCGCGCCGACGACGTGTCGATGGCCTTCCTCGCTGTGCTCGAGCGTCTGGCGCCCGAAGCGCGCGCTGCCTACCTGCTGCGCGAGGTGTTCGATGCCGACTACGAGGACCTGGCCCGCACGCTGGGCAAGAGCGAGGCAGCCTGCCGCCAGCTGGTGCACCGCGCCAAGGTCCAGATCCAGGACGAACGCCCGCGCTTCACGGTGGAGCGCGACCAGCATCTGCGGATGCTGCAAGGCTTCGCGGAGGCTGCCGCCAGCGGCGACATGAAGCGGCTGAAGGCGCTCCTGGCCGAAGACGTCGAACTGATCGGCGACAGCGGCGGCAAGGTCCCCGCCTTCCGCAAGATGCTGCGCGGAGCCCAGCGCATCGCGCAGCTCTACTACGCGGTCAAGCGCCTGCTGGGAGACGGCGTGCGGATGCAGATCGTCGAGATCAACGGCGAACCCGGGATGCTGCGCTTCTACAACGGCGCGCTGGAGTCGGTTCAGACCATCGAGACGGACGGCCAGCGCATCCTGCGCATCCGCACGCAGCGCAATCCCGAGAAGCTCGAGCGCATCGCAGCGCGCTTCGCGTCCCGGCCGATCACGAACGCGGAACTCCAGGCTTTGCGGACGCCCGCGCCCTGAAAAGCCGCTACCGGCGCTCGACGATCATCGGCGCGAGCTGCAGGCCGTTGCGGGCTTGCTCGGCCGTGTCGCGCGCCATTTCGCGCGAGGCGTAGGGGCCGGCCTGCAGCCGGTAGGTGCCGCGTTCCGCGAACACATTGAGCGCGCCCGCCAGCGAAGGCAGGGTCCGTGCCACCTGTTGCTGGAAGCGCTCGACGCCGTCGCGCTGGCTGAACGCGCCCAATTGGACCCAGAAGCCGGAGGCGGGCAACGCGGAGGATGCGGGCCCGGCTTCGGGGACGGGCGCCGGCGCGGGCCGAGGCACGGCTTCCGCTTCGGGCGCCAACGGCGGCAGCGCCGCAAGCTCCCGTACTTCCGCACGCGGCGCAGCCACCACCGGACTGGTCAGCGCGGCAGGCACGGCCACGCTGTCGGCCGCCGGTGCCGGCCAGGCCTGCGGTGCGACCGCGTAGTTCGTGCTGGCCGGTTCGCCGCGCCGCCAGGTGCCGGCACGGATGTCCTCGTTGGTGATGCGTTCGATTTCCACCGGCGCCACGCCGCGCAGCAGGTCGAGCTTGAGCGCCGCGGTGTAGCTCAGGTCGATGACCCGGTCGTCGTGGAAGGGGCCGCGGTCGTTCACGCGCACGATCGCCTCTCGGCCGTTGGCCGGGTTGCGCACGCGCACGTAGCTCGGCAGCGGCAGCGTCTTGTGCGCAGCCGTCATCGCGTACATGTCGTAGGGCTCGCCGCTCGCGGTCGACTGGGCGTGGAACTTGCGGCCGTACCACGAGGCGAGGCCGGTCTCGCGAAACGGCCGGTCGTCGACGATCGGCACATAGGACTTGCCCAGCACCGCATAGGGCTTGCTGGTGCCGCCGCTACCGCGGATCGTTTCGACGCGCGGCTCGGCGTCGGGCACCTGGCTGAGGCCGGCGGGCGGATTGGCGTCGGGCCCGTCGCGGCCGATGCCGGAGCCGCCGCGCGGTCCGCTGGCGCAGCCGGCCAGCAGCACGGCCGTCGCGCTCGCCGCCCATGCGAGCGCGCGCAGCGGCGAAGGCGCGGGCCTAGCCAAACACCGCCTTCCACAAGGCCAGCATGGCGCCACGCTCGGCGGCCAGCGAATCCATCGGCACCTGCGTCGGCTCTTCATTGAGCCGCGCCCGGTGCTGCACGCGGCGCAGCTCGCGATAGGCCGCTGCCGCCGCCCCGCCCACGCCTTCGGGCAGCAGGCCGGCTGCCTCGGCGCGCAGCAGCAGCGCGATGTTGCCCACGTTCGGGATCAGCTCGGGATGCGCCTTCGCTTCCGACAGCACGAGGAACTGCACCGCGAACTCCGCATCGACCATGCCGCCGGGGCTGTGCTTGACGTCGAAGCGCCCGGGCTTGACCGGTCGCGCGGCGCTCACCTTGCCGCGCATCGCCACGATCTCGGCCTTGAGCGCATCGCGATCGCGCGGCGCGGTAATCACGGCTTCGCGAATGCGGTCGAAGCGCTCGCCCAGCGTGGCATTGCCCGGCCAGCCGCCGGGCCGCCCCAAGGCGGGCCGCGCCCCCGTGGGGGGCAGCGAGGACACGCCAGTGCCGAGCGTGGGGGCCATATTGACGAAGCGTGCGCGCGTCATGGCCTGGTGCTCCCAGGTCCACGCGGTGTTGCTGCCGCGGCCCAGCTGGTACTTCTCGTAGGCTTCGAAACTGGTCGTCAGCAGGCCCGAGTTGCCGTTGGGCCTGAGCGCGGTGTCGATCTCGAACAGGTCGCCCTCGCGGGTCTTGACCGTGAGCCAGTTGATCAGCTTGCGCACGTAGGCCGGGTAGATCTCGCTGGCGCGCTCGTCGTCGTCGTCGTAGACGAACACGATGTCGAGGTCGCTGCCGTAGCCGAGCTCCTTGCCGCCCAGTTTGCCGTAGCCGATGATCGCGAACTGCGGCGCCTCGCGGTGCGGGTTGCGCACATGCGGCCAGCACCAGCGCGCCGTGACCCGAAGCACCGCATCGGCCAGCGCGCTCAGATCGTCGGCCACCTGCTCGACCGTCATGCGGCCGTCGACGTCGCGCGCCAGCGTGCGGAACAGCTCCGCATGGTGCGCATGGCGCAGCAGATTCAGCAGGCGCTCCTCGTCGGCCTCGCCGGTCCGGCGCAGCGCGTGATGGCGGTCTTCCAGTTCGCGCTCGAACTCGGCGGCCGAGAAGCGGCCGGCCAGCATCTCGTTGCTGGCGAGTTCGTCGATCACGCCCGGATGCTGCATCAGGTAGCGTGCCGGCCACTTGGCCGCGCCCAGCAGGCGCAGCAGCCGCTCCTGCACCGCGGGCCGCTCGACCAGCAGCGCGATGTAGTTCTCGCGCCGCAGGAGCGGCTCGATCCAGTCGGCCCAACGCAGCGCCGCCTCGACGTGATGGCCGATCTGTCCCGGGGCTCCGCTGTCGGGCTCGCGCAGCCACTGGCCGGTGCGCTGCACGAGCTGGCGCAGGCGCGCGCGCGATTCGTCGCGCAGCGCCGTCACGCGCGGGTTGTCGCACCAGGCGCGGATGCGTTCGCCGAAAGCCGGCGGCAGGTCGTCGATCAGGTCGCTGAGGTCGGGCGGCGTGGCATCGGAGGCGCCGCCGTTGCAGCGCGAACAAGGCTTCTTGCCGCCCAGCAGCTTGTCGAACTCCTGCGCGACGAACTCGCGGTGCGCATCGAGCTGCGCCAGGAAGGCGCAGCAATCGGCATAGCCGAGCGACTGCGCGATCCAGCGCAGGTCGTCGTCGTTGACCGGCAGCACATGGGTCTGCTGGTCGTCCAGGTACTGGATGCGATGCTCGACCCGGCGCAGGAATTCGTAGGCCTCGGCCAGCGCGTCGGCCGTTTCCTGCGGCATCAGGTTGGCGCGCGCCAGGCGCTGCAGCGCATCGAGCGTGGGGCGGGTGCGCAGCTCGGGGAACTGGCCGCCGCGCACCACCTGCAGCAGTTGCACGGTGAACTCGATCTCGCGGATGCCGCCGCGCGAGAGCTTGACATCGTTGGCGCGCTCGGGCCGCCCGGCGCTGCGGCGCGCGGCCTGCTCGCGGATCTGCCGGTGCAGCGTGCGCAGCGAGTCGAACACGCTGTAGTCCAGATAGCGGCGGAACACGAAGGGCAGCACCACGCCGCGCAGCGCGTGGGACGAGCAGTCGGCCACCACCGACCGCGGCGCGACCACGCGGCTCTTGAGCCACGCGAAGCGCTCCCATTCGCGGCCCTGCACCTGGAAATACTCTTCGAGCGCGTCCAGCGACACCGCGCTCGGCCCCGAGTTGCCGTTGGGCCGCAGCGCGAGGTCGACGCGGAACACGAAGCCGTGCTCGGTGGTGTCGCCCACCAGCGCGTAGATGCGCTTCACGGCGCGCGCGAAGTAATCCTGGTTGGCGATGCGCGAGTGCCCCTCGGCATTGCCCGCGGTCTCGCCGTCGTGGTCGTAGAGGTAGATCAGGTCGATGTCGCTCGACACGTTGAGCTCGCGCGCGCCGAGCTTGCCCATGCCCACCACCCAGAGCTGCGCCCGCTGGCCCTCGGCCCCCAGGGGCGCGCCGTGCTGGGCGTCGAGTTCGGCGCAGGCTTCGCGGCAGGCGACGTCGAGCGCGAACTCCGCGAGCTGCGTCACGGCGGTGGTGACCACGGCCAGCGGCGCCCGGCGATCGCAGTCGAGCGTGATGAGCCGCTCCATCACCAGCTGGCGCACGATGCGCAGCGCGTCGGCGACGTCGTCGCCGCGTTCGCGCAGCGCCCGGTAGGCCTGCGCCATCGGTTCGCGCAGCGGCTCGCCGGCCGGCAGCAGTGCGAGCTCGCGCGCGTAGCGGCGGCGCAGCCGCTGCACGAAGCGCGAGTAGGCGGACAAGGGCAAGGGCGCGATGGCTTCGGCTTCGATGGAACCCGGGTGGGTGCTGGCGGTCATAATTCCTGACACAGCGCGATCCTCAATGAACGACACGACGTCTTCCCCTTCACGTCTGCTCAAGATCACCGCTGCGACGGCGCGCTGGTTGCTGGGTTTGCTGATCGGTGCATGGCTCTTGCTTGCGCTGTCAGTCGTTGTCCTACACAGCTGGATTGTGCCGCGAATCGGCGAATACCGTGGTGCGCTCGAAGCACAGGCCAGCAAGGTCATCGGCGTGCCCGTGCGCATCGGTTCGATCGACGCCCGGTCCGGCGGCCTGTTCCCCAGCTTCGAGCTGCGCGACGTGGTCCTGCACGACGACAGCCAGCGCGAGGCGCTGCGCCTCGCGCGGGTCGTGGCCAGCGTCTCGCCGCGCTCGCTCTGGCGCCTGAGTTTCGAGCAGCTCTACATCGAGCGGCCCGAGCTGGAGGTGCGCCTGGATGCCGCCGGCAAGCTGCATGTGGCCGGCCTCGACATGTCCACCGACACCACCGGCGAAGGCCGCGGCGCCGACTGGTTCTTCGCCCAGCGCGAGCTCGTGATCCAGGGCGGCATCGTGCGCTGGACCGACGAGCGCCGCGGCGCGCCGCCGCTGCTCCTGAGCGACGTGCAGTTCATCGCGCGCAACGGCGCCCGCAGCCATGCGATGCGGCTCGATGCCACGCCGCCGGCCGGCTGGGGCGAGCGCTTCACGCTGCGCGGCCAGTTCCGCCAGCCCCTGCTGTCGGTGCGCAGCGGCAAGTGGCAGAGCTGGGACGGCGTGGCCTATGCCGAGCTGCCGCACATCGACGTCACGCGGCTCGGCCAGTACGTCACGCTCGATGCGCGCATCCGCGAGGGCAACGGCGCGCTGCGGGTCTGGGCCGACATCGACGACGGCAAGATCGCCGGCGGCGCCGCCGACCTGGCGCTGCTGCGCGTGGACACCTCGCTCGGCAAGGGGCTCGAGCCGCTGGTGCTGCGCGCGGTCACCGGGCGGCTCGCCGGCGGGGTGACGGACGAGACCCTGACCTTCTCCACCACCAATCTGCAATTCGACACCGCCGACGGCATGCGCTGGCCCGGCGGCAATCTGTGGTTCCAGCACGCACCCGCCAAGGGCCGCATCGCCGAACGCGGCGCTTTGCGTGCCGACCGGCTCGATCTCGCGGCGCTGGCGCTGATCGCCGACCGCCTGCCGCTGGGCGGCGCGACGCACAAGCTCATCGGCGAGCTGGAACCGCGCGGCCTGGTCGAGCGCATCGATGCCACCTGGCAAGGCGCGCTCGGCGCGCCCGACAAATACCAGGCGCGCGGCCGGGTCAGCAAGTTCGGCATCGCCTCGCAGCCGGGCGCGCCGGCCGCCGATGCCGCGGCGCCGCCGATGGCCGGCGCGCCCGGCGTGCGCGGCGCCACCATCGACTTCGACGCCAGCCAGGCCGGCGGCAGCGGCACGCTCTCGATCGCGAGCGGCGCACTCGATTTCCCCGGCGTGTTCGAGGAGCCGGTGATTCCGGTCGAGCAGCTCTCCGCCCAGCTCGCATGGAAGATCGATGGCGACAAGAGCCAGCTCCAGCTGTCGAACCTGAAATTCGCCAACGCCGATGCCGAGGGCGAGGCGCAGGCCACGTGGCGCACCAGCGATCCTGCCGTCTCGCGCGGCCGCTCGCGCTTCCCCGGCGTGCTCGACCTGCAGGGCAAGCTCACCCGCGCCGACGGCACGCGCGTGTTCCGCTACCTGCCGCTGCACATCCCGAAGCAAACGCGCGACTACGTGCGCGATGCGGTCACCAAGGGCAGCGCCAGCGTGGTCGACTTCAAGGTCAAGGGCGATCTGCACGACATGCCCTTCACCGACCCGCGGCACGGCGACTTCCGCATCGCGGCGCGCGTGTCCGACGTCACCTATGCCTACGTGCCGCCCAGCGCCGGCGAAACGAAGACCTGGCCGGCCCTGAACGGCCTGTCCGGCGAACTGGTCTTCGAGCGCGCCGGCATGCTGGTGCGCAATGCGCGCGGGCGCATCGTCGGCGCGCCCGGCATCGAAGTGTCCAAGGCCGAGGCCCAGATCGCCGACATGGGACATCACGCGCCGCTGCTCAAGGTCGACGCCCAGGCCAAGGGGCCGCTCGGCGAATTGCTGCGCGCCGGCTCGCCGCTCGCGGGAGATGCCGCATCGGCGCTGGCGCACGCACGCGCCACCGGCAACGCCGACTACCGGTTGCGCCTGGAGCTCCCGCTGGCTGCGATGGACAAGGCCAAGGTGCAGGCCAGCATCGCACTGGCCGACAACGACCTGCAGATCGTGCCCGAGGCGCCGACCCTGACCCAGGCGCGCGGCACGCTGAGCTTCACCGAGAGCGGCTTCTCGCTGGCCGGCGTCCAGGCCCGTGCGATCGGCGGCGCCTTGCGCATCGAGGGTGCCGGCCGCTATGCCGGCGCCACGCAGGAGCTGAGCCTGCGCGCCCAGGGAACGGCCAGCGCCGAAGGCCTGCGCGCGGCGCGCGAGGTCGACTGGCTTGCGCGCCTGGCGAAGAACGCGAGCGGCAGCACGCCGTACACGGCGGCGTTCTCGCTGCGCGACGGCGGCACCGAGTTCTCGCTGGTCAGCACGCTGCAGGGCCTGGCGCTGCAACTGCCCGCGCCCCTGGCCAAGACGGCCGAGGAGCAGATGCCGCTCGCGGTCGAGAAGAAGATCGTGCTGCGCGAAGCCCGGGCAGGCAGCGCGGCGCTGGTGCAGGACCGGCTCTCGGTCGAGCTCGGCCGCGTCGGGTCGGCCTCCTACGTGCGCGACGTTTCCGGCGCCGAGGCGCGCGTGCTGCGCGGCGGCATCGGCATCGGCCTGGCCGCCGGCGAATCCGCCGCCCCACCGGAGCGCGGCGTGCTGGCCAACATCCAGATGGCGCGCATCGACGTGCCGGCGTGGCAGGCGCTCTTCAGCGAAACCACCGGCAAGCCCGCCGAGGCGGCGGCGGCCGGCGACGGCGCGGCCGACGATGCGTCCGCCTACCTGCCCACCTTCATCGTGCTGCGGGCGCAGGAACTCGCGGTCGGCGGACGCACGCTGCACAACATGGTGATGGGCGGCACGCGCGACGGCCAGCTCTGGCGCGCCAACATCGACGCCACCGAACTGAGCGGCTATGCGGAGTACCGCAGCGCGCAGGCCGGCCGGCTGCATGCGCGCCTGGCCCGCCTCAAGATCGCGCCGAGCGAGGCCACCGCGGTCGAGTCGCTGCTCGACGAGCAGCCCGGCACGCTGCCCGCGCTCGACATCGTGGTCGACGATTTCGAGCTGCTCGGCCGGCGCCTCGGCCGCGCCGAGATCGACGCCGTGAACCGCGGCGGCGCCGCGCGCGAGTGGCGGCTCAACAAGTTGTCCTTCACCACGCCCGAGGCCACCTTCAACGCCCAGGGCACCTGGGCCGCTGCGCCCGGCGGCGCGGCCGCGCGCGGGCGCGGCGATCCGCGCCGCACCACGATGGATTTCAAGCTCGACATCGCCGATGCCGGCGGCCTGCTCACGCGCTTCGGCATGAAGGACGTGGTGCGGCGCGGCCGCGGCCGGCTCGAAGGCGAGGTCCACTGGAGCGGCTCGCCGTTCGCGCTCGACTACCCGAGCCTGGGCGGGCAGCTGCAGGTGGATGTCGAATCGGGGCAGTTCCTCAAAGCCGATCCGGGCATCGCCAAGCTGCTGGGCGTGCTGAGCCTGCAGGCGCTGCCGAGGCGGCTCACGCTCGATTTCCGCGACGTGTTCAGCCAGGGCTTCGCCTTCGACTTCCTGCGCGGCGACGCGAAGATCAACCAGGGCGTCGCGAGCACCAACAACCTGCAGATGAAGGGCGTCAACGCCGCGGTGCTGATGGACGGCTCGGCCGACATCGCGCGCGAGACGCAGGCCCTGCGCGTGGTGGTGGTGCCCGAGATCAACGCCGGCACCGCCGCGCTGGTCGCGACCGCGATCAATCCCGCGATCGGCCTGGGTACCTTCCTCGCGCAGATGGTGCTGAGCCGGCCGCTGATCGCCGCCGCGACGCAGGAGTTCCAGATCGACGGCACCTGGGCCGACCCCAAAATCACCAAGATGCCGCGCCGGCTGCTGCCGGAAGCCCTGAGCGCACCGGCCGTCCCGGCTGTGCGCTAGGTTCGGCATACGAAGAGACGGAGAAAAAGCCAATGAAAGTCGCAGCCATCCAGATGGTGTCGGCCATCGCACGCGAGGCCAACCTGGCACACGCGCACGCGCTGCTGCGCGAAGCCGCGGCCGCCGGCGCCGAGCTTGCCGTGCTGCCCGAGTACTTCTGCATGATGGGCGCGCGCGATACCGACAAGCTCGCGCTGCGCGAAACCGACGGCGCCGGCACGGTGCAGGGGTTCCTGGCGGATGCCGCGCGCGAGTTCGGCCTGTGGATCGTCGGCGGCACGCTGCCGCTCGAAACCGGCGACGAGACCCACGTCTTCAACAGCTCGCTGGCCTATGCGCCCGACGGCGAGCGCGTGGCCCGCTACGACAAGATCCACCTGTTCTTCTTCGACAACGGCCGCGAGCGCTACGACGAGCGCCGCGTGATCGCGCCCGGCGCGGAGCCGGTCTGCTTCGACCTGCCGTCGCGCGACGGCCACCGCTGGCGCATCGGCATGAGCGTGTGCTACGACCTGCGCTTCCCCGAGCTCTACCGCGCGCTCGCGCGCCAGGGCGCAGAACTGCTGCTGGTGCCCAGCGCGTTCACGCACACCACCGGCGCGGCGCACTGGGAGCTGCTGCTGCGCGCCCGCGCCGTCGAGAACCTGGCCTGGGTGGTCGCGCCGGCCCAGGGCGGCACGCACGAGAACGGACGCCGGACCTGGGGCCAGTCGATGGTGGTGGACCCGTGGGGCACGGTGGTGGCCCAGCGCGCCGTCGACGAAGGCGTGGTGCTCTTCGAGCTCGACGCGCAGCAGATCGAGCGCGCACGCGCGCAGCTGCCCGCTCTCTCTCATCGCATCCTTTGACGGCGGTGTCCTCCACCACCCTGCCCGCCACCCGCAGCTTCCGGCGCACCTTCGCGCGCCTGCGCTTCCTGCGTTCGGCCTGGCAGCGCTGGTTCCTCTGGGTGCTGTTGGCCGTGCTGGTGCTCGCGCTGCTGGTCACCGTCGTGTGGCTGGCCGGGCGGCACGAGGTCGAGCAGGTGCAGACGGCGCTGGACCGCGACACCGCCGATGCGGTGTCCGACCTGCGCAGCGGCCTGCAGCGCAATGCGCAAAGCCTGCGCGCCTCCCAGGCCGCCGGGCTGGACCGCGAGCATTGGCCGCTCGAAGCCGCGGCGCTGCTGCGCGAGCATCGCGAATGGCTGCGCATCGAATGGCGCGACGCCGCGCTGCGCCCGCTCGGCGCCGTCGACACGCCCTATCGCCGGCGCGTGTTCGACGAATCCAGCCGCAGCGTGGACCAGTCCGATGTCGCGCTCGCCTGCGCCGCGGCGCGCAAGCTGGGTGCGCCGGCCTACTCGCCGAGCCACTACGTGCCCTTCGTGCCGAGCGGTGGCCTCGAGGTGATGGAGCTGTGCCTGCCGGTCGACGGCGGCGGCTACCTGGTGGCCACCTACTCGCTGCGCGACACGCTGATCGAACTGGTCGCGCCGACATTGACGCGCGGCCAGGAAGTCGCGTTCACCGAGGCCGACGGCACCCGGCTCGTCGCCGTCGGCGCGGCGCGGCGCGTGGGCACGCGCGTGTTCACCTCGCAGCAGCTCATCGATCTTCCCGGCACAACCGTGATGCTGCGCGTCGACGGCTGGCGCGGTGCGCCCGACCTGTTTCCCAACCTGCTGACCGCGCTGGTCACGGCGATCTCGATCGCGCTGGTGTCGGTGCTGGTGCTGCTGGCGCGCGACACGCGGCGGCGCCTGCGCGCGGAGCGCGATCTCGCCGATGCGCTCGCCTTTCGCAAGGCGATGGAAGACTCGGTCATCACCGGCCTGCGTGCACGCGACCTGCAGGGCCGCATCACCTACGTGAACCCGGCCTTCTGCGCGATGGTGGGCTTCAGCGCCGAAGAGCTCCTGGACCACGCGGGCGAGGCGCCCTACTGGCCGACCGAACTGGCGCACGAATACCGGCGCCGCCAGGCCGCGCGGCTGGCCGGCGGGGTGCCGCCGCGCGAGGGTTACGAATCGGTCTTCATGCGCAAGGACGGCACCCGCTTTCCGGTGCTGATCTTCGAGGCGCCGCTGATCAACGCGCAGCGCGCGCAGACCGGCTGGATGAGCGCTTCCATCGACATCAGCGAGCAGCGGCGCATCGAGGAACTCTCGCGCGCCAGCCAGGAGCGCCTGCAGGCCAGCGCGCGGCTGGCGACCGTCGGCGAGATGGCTTCGCTCCTGAGCCACGAGCTGACGCAGCCGCTCGCCGCCATCGCGAGCTATGCGAGCGGCTCGCTCAACCTGCTGCAAGGCGCCGGCCAGGCGCAGGGCAGCGCAGCGGGCGAAGTCGCGATGGCGGTGCGCCGCATCGCCGAGCAGGCCGATCGCGCGGGCCAGGTGATCCGCAGCGTGCACGATTTCGTGCGCCGGCGCGACCGCACGCGCGAGGCCGTCGCGCCGCAGGCGCTGCTCGACGCGGTGCTGCCGCTGGTGCGGCTGCAGGCGCGCAAGCTCGGGGTGCGCATCGAGGTCGCGCTTGAAGATCACCTGCCGCAGGCGCTGTGCGATCGCACGCTGGTCGAGCAGGTGCTGCTGAACCTCGCGCGCAACGGCATGCAGGCGATGGACCTGCCGGATTTGAACGAGCGCGTGCTGCGCCTGCGCGTGGCGCGTGCGCGAGCGGTCGGCGAAAGCAACGAGGCGCCCGACAAGGCCGACGTGCGCCGCTGGCTCGAATTCTCTGTGGCCGACGTCGGCTGCGGCATCAGCGAAGAGGTGGCCGCGCGCCTCTTCACGCCCTTCTTCACCACGCGGCCCGACGGCATGGGCCTCGGCCTGAGTCTGTGCCGCACCGTGGTCGAGCAACACGGCGGCGCGCTGATATTCGAGCCGCAGCGCCCGCGCGGCACGGTATTTCGCTTCACACTTCCTGCGGCTTGAACCCGATGCAACCCTTGATCGATGCCCTGATCTTCATCGTCGACGACGACGCCAGCGTGCGCGAGGCGCTGGCCTGGCTGCTGCGCTCGCGCCGGCTGGTGAGCGAGCATTTCGCGAGCGCGGAGGCCTTCGAGCAGCGCCTGGCCGAAGAGCCCCTGGCCGATCAGCCCCACTGCCTGCTGCTGGATGTGCGCATGCCCGGCACCAGCGGCCTGGTGCTGTTCGATCGCCTGGCCGAGCGCGGCCTGCTCGATGTCATGCCGGTGATTTTCTTGACCGGCCACGCCGACGTGCCGACGGCCGTCGATGCCGTGAAGCGCGGCGCCTTCGATTTCTGCGAGAAGCCTTTTTCCGACAACGCGCTGGTCGACCGCATCGAGCATGCGCTCGGCGCGTCGCTGCGCGCCATCGAGGCGCAGCGCGCGCGCCGCTTGCTGATGCACCGCGTCGAGGAACTGACCGAGCGCGAACGCGAGGTGATGCGGCGCGTGGTCGAGGGCCTGCCCAACAAGCTGATCGCCGAGCAGCTGTCGATCAGCGTGCGCACTGTGGAGGTCCACCGTGCGCGCGTGTTCGAGAAGATGGAAGTGAAGTCGGCGGTCGAACTGGCCAACTTGTTGAGAGGCCTCTGAGGCTAGCCCGGCGAGCGCTCGCCGACGTAGATCTCGACGCGCCGGTTCTGCGCGCGGCCGGCATCGCTGTTGTTGTCGGCGATCGGTTCGTGCGAGCCGCGGCCCTCGATGCGGAAGGCCTGCTGCGCAACGCCGCGCGCGATCAGGTAGTCGCGCGTGCTGGCGGCGCGGTCGACCGACAGCGGGTTGTTGATCGAGTCAGGGCCGGCGCTGTCGGTGTGGCCGATGATGCGCACTTCGGCATTCGGGTTGTTGCGCAGGCTGTTGGCGAACTGGTTGAGGATCGGCGCGAAGTTCGGCTTGATGGCGGAGCGGCCGGTGTCGAAGGAGACGTCGCTCGGGATCGCGAGCTTGAGCTCGTTCTCGGGCGTCTGGGTGACCGCGATGCCGGTGCCCTGCGTGGCGGCCTGCATCTCGCGTTTCTGCGCTTCCAGGCGTTGCGACCAGAGATAGCCGCCCAGTGCGCCGGCCGCTGCGCCGACGACCGCGCCGGTGCCGATGGCGCCCCGGTTGCCGCCGGTCGCGGAGCCGATGGCCGCGCCGCCGAGGGCGCCGATGCCGGCGCCGATGCCGGTGTTGCGTTGGGTGTCGCTCATGCCGGCGCAGCCCGAGAGAACGAGGGCCGCGGCTGTGGTGGCGAGTACGAGTTTCTTCATGTGAATCCTTTGGGCAGTGAACAGCGACTCACGATTATCTGGAGCCATCCGAAGGCGGCTCGTCGGACGGAGGCGCTTTTTCGGCCTCGCCCGCATCGTGCATCTCGCCGCCCTTGCGGCCTGAGAACATGGTCCACCAGACGATCAGGATCAGCACGATTCCCGCGCCGAGTGCTTCAAGCAAAATCAAACCCATGACAAAAGGACTCCAGTGGCTGGTCGGGCTCGCGATCGTAGCAATGCTCGCCAGCTGTTCGGTCGGCACCCTGCAGCCCGAAGCGCCTGCATCCGCGCCCGTGCCGGGCCCCGGCGCGCAGCGCGAGCTCGGACCGCTCACCGGATCTTTGACCCATCCCAAGAGCCGATGGGTGCCCGTGGCCTGGTCGGAGCTGCCCGGCTTCGCCGACGATCCCCTGCATGAAGGCTGGAGCGCGCTGATCGCCAATTGCGCGCGTCCCAATGCCGCCTTCGCACCGCTGTGCCGCGAGGTGCGCCAACTGGCGCTTGCCGAAACCGAGGAGCAGCGCGAGTGGATGCAGCAGCGGCTGCAACCCTACCGCATCGAATCGCTCGCAGGCCAGAGCGAAGGGAAGCTCACGAGCTATTACGAACCGGTGTTCGACGCCTCGCGGCGGCCGACCGCCACCCATACCGTGCCGCTCTACCAGGCGCCGGCCGGGCTGGTGGCACGCCGGCCCTGGTTTACGCGCCAGGAGATCGACACGCTGCCGCAAGCGCAGGCTGCGCTGCGCGGCCGCGAGATCGCCTGGCTGGCCGATCCGATCGACGTGCTGATGCTGCACATCCAGGGCTCGGGCCGGCTGCGCATCACCGAGGCCGACGGCTCGCAGCGCACCGTGCGCGTGGCCTTCGCTGCCACCAACGAGCAGCCCTACAAGAGCGTACAGCAATGGCTCCTGAGCCAGGGCGCGACCAAGGTCAGCCTGTGGCCCGACGACACCAAGCTCTGGGCGGCGCAGAACCCGCAGCGCGTGCCGCAGTTGCTGTGGAGCAATCCGCGCTACGTGTTCTTCCGCGAAGAAGCGCTGAACGAGGTCGATGCCGCCACCGGCCCGGTCGGCGCGCAAGGTGTGCCGCTGACGGCAGGGCGATCGATCGCGGTCGACCGCGAGAGCATTCCCTACGGAACGCCGGTCTGGCTCGCCTCGCCCGGTCCGGCCGCGCCGCTCGCGAAGCTGGTCGTCGCGCAGGACACGGGCAGCGCGATCGTCGGTGCGGTCCGGGCCGACTACTTCGCCGGCACCGGCGCCGAAGCGGGCCGCCTGGCTGCGCGCGTGAACCAGCCGCTGCGGCTGTGGGCGCTCTGGCCCAAGTAGCTAAGCGACCAGCGCGTGCAGCGCAGCAAGCCCGATGGCCATGGCCGCACCGAAGGCCGCAAACGCCGCGGGCGTTCGTGAAGCGGCATGGTGTGCCAGCGCTGTCACGCATCCGAGAAAGAGAAACGGCAGCGGAACGACGACGGGGAGCGCCAGCAGCACGGCATCCTTGAAAGCGCGCCCTGCGAGGGCCACTTCCGGCGTTGTCCATCGAATGCCTACCAAGGGCAGTGCGGCGAGCGCCATGCACAGGAAGAAACCCCAGAAAAGCCACTCCCATTGGGAGGGCTCGGTGCTCGTTCGGCCCGGGGCTTCCTGCCAATTCACCTCATCCCACTCCTCCATCAAGGTGGGTCGTGCCTGCCATGGCAGAGACCGCACGAGTAGAAGCTTCTCGACGACGCCAGAGCGTTTGAAAGCCTGTGCACTGAAAGCGAGGGAGTTGAGCGATGTCATGTCCGGCAATGTAGGCACCGCGACCTGGCTTTGCATCATCCGGTCAGAGGAGTATTGACGGACGCTACCGGGCGTCGCAACGGACGCGTCCGAACGAGCGGCCGATTCCGACGCTTCGCGTCGCGGTCCTGACTTGCACCTGACTTTTGGGCGTCACATTGAACTTTTAGCGTACCGGGCTGAGTTTTTCTCAGCAACAACAGCCCCACTCTGAAAGATCTGTGCATGACTGCCAAGACCCGCAACGACATCGCTGCGATCGACCCTGACGACATCGGCCACAACACCAGCGCCAACCCTTCTTTCAGTGACCTGATCTCGGCGCGCCTGAGCCGGCGCCATCTGTTCGGCCTCGGCGTCGGCACCGCCGGCACCGCGCTGCTGCAGGCTTGCGGCGGTGGCGGCAGCAGCGGCGGCGGCGGCTTCCCGATCGTGCCGCCTCCGCCGGCACCCGCTCCGCCCCCACCGGCGCCCCCGCCCGCACCGGCCGCACCCAAGCTCGGCTTCACGGCCGTGTCCAAGAGCCTCGCCGACGTCGTCGCCGTGCCGGCCGGCTACACGGCCAGCGTGCTGTACCGCCTCGGCGATCCGATCGCGGCCGGCGTGCCCGCCTATGCGAACGACGGCACCGATGCGCCCGCGACCTACGACCGCCGCGCCGGCGACCACCATGACGGCATGACCTTCTTCGGCATCAACGCTTCGAACAAGTGGGACCCGGCCAACGCCTCGCGCGGCCTGCTCGCGATGAACCATGAAGCCATCACGCCGCTGTTCCTGCATCCCGCCGGCCAGACCACCACCGGCACCGGCAATGCGCAGGTGCGCACCGTGGCCGACGAAGTGCAGCGCGAGTTCTTCCTGCACGGCGTGAGCGTGATCGAAGTCAACAAGAGCGGCAGCAGCTGGAGCTACAAGCAGGACTCGAGCTTCAACCGCCGCGTCCACACGCTGACCGAAATGACTTTCTCGGGGCCGGCCGCGAAGACCGATTACCTGAAGACCAAGTTCAGCACCGACGGCAGCAAGACCCGCGGCACGCTCAACAACTGCGCCAACGGCACCACGCCGTGGGGCACCTACCTGACCTGCGAAGAAAACTGGGCCGGCTATTTCCGCCGCATCGTGGCGACCGACAACCCGAACCGCACCGCCAAGGAGATCGCATCTTTCACCCGCTACGGCGTCAACACCACGGGTCGCGAACTCTGGGCCACCGTCACGCCCGACACGACCGACAACATCTACGGCCGCTGGAATACCCAGGTCGTCGGCGCCACCGCCACCGACGACTACCGCAACGGCGCCAACACCTACGGCTGGGTGGTCGAGATCGATCCGTTCACGCCCGCCAGCACGCCGAAGAAGCGCACCGCCCTCGGCCGCTTCGGCCACGAAGGCGCCTGCCTCGGGCCTGTCGTGGTCGGCAAGCCGCTGGTCTGGTACATGGGCGACGACTCGCAGAACGAGTACCTCTACAAGTTCGTCTCCGCCAAGGCCTGGGACGCGGCCGACGTCAACGGCGGCATCGCGGCCGGCGACAAATACATGGACGACGGCAAGCTCTACGTCGCCAAGTTCAACGCCGACGGCACCGGCACCTGGCTCGAGCTCAAGCTCGGCGTCAACGGCATCACGGCCGGCAACGCCGCCTACGCCTTCACCGATGCCGCCGATGTGGTGGTCAACGTCCGCCTCGCGGCCGACGTGGCCGGCGCCACGAAGATGGACCGCCCGGAATGGACCGCGGTCAATCCGAAGAACGGCGAGGTGTACCTGACCCTCACCAACAACACGGCGCGTCCGGTCGGCGGCACCGATGCGGCCAATCCGCGTTCGTACAACGATCCCAAGGGCGCGACCGCGCAGAAGGGCAATCCGAACGGCCACATCGTGCGCTTCGCCGACACCGGCGGCGACCCTGCCGCGGTCACGTTCGCCTGGGACTGCTATCTGTTCGGCGCCCGTTCCACCGCTGCGGCCGACGTCAACCTGTCGGGCCTCGTGGCCGACAACGACTTCTCCAGCCCCGACGGCATGTGGTTCAGCTCGGCGACGGCCGGTCTGCTGTGGCTCGAAACCGATGACAGCAAGTACACCGACGTGACCAACTGCATGCTGCTGGCCGCGGTGCCGGGCAAGGTCGGCGACGGTGCGGCGAAGACCATCACCAACATCGACGGCGCCGCCAGTGGGACGCAGGCGACCTTCGTCGGCAAGGCGCCGGGCACGGACGGCCTGCGCCGCTTCCTGGTGGGTCCGAAGGACTGCGAGATCACCGGCATCGCCGAATCGGGCGACGGCCGCGCGCTGTTCGTCAACATCCAGCACCCGGGCGAGACCACGCCGGTGGCGAACATCACCGACCCCACCAAGTTCGGCAGCCACTGGCCGGAGGGCGGCAATGCCCGTCCGCGCTCGGCGACGGTGGTGATCACGAAGGACGACGGCGGGTTGATCGGGCTGTAAGGGTCCATCCCGCTCCACCGCACCCAGCCCCCGTCCACCCGTCCACCCCCGTCCCCGTTCGTCCTGAGCTTGTCGAAGGGCTGGGCCCCGGCTTCGACAAGCTCAGCCCGAACGGTCGGGGGGTGGACGGGCGGGGAGCGGGGCGGCGGGTGGGACGGGCGAGACAGGCGGGGCGCGGCGCGAGGCGCACGCCGAAGCCCCTACTTCGGCAACGGCAGCGCCGTCTTGTACCGCACCTGCTTGAGCGCAAAGCTCGAGCGGATCTTCTCGATGCCCGCAATGGGCGTCAGCTGCTCGAGGATGAACTTCTCCAGCGCCCCGATGTCGGGCAGCGCCACGCGAATCAGGTAGTCGCTGTCGCCGGTCATCAGATAGCACTCCATCACCTCGTCATGCTCGGCGATGCGCTGCTCGAAGTCGGCCAGCGACTTCTTGCTCTGCGTCTTCAGGCTGATCGAGATGAACACGTTGAGCCCCAGTCCGAGCACCGCCGCGTTGGCCAAGGCCACGTAGCGCTGGATCACGCCCGACGCCTCCAGCCCCTTCACGCGCGCCAGACAGGGCGAAGGCGACAGGTGGACACGGCGCGCGAGTTCGACGTTCGAGAGGGCGCCATCGCGCTGCAGCTCGTCGAGGATGCGCAGATCGATCGCATCGAGTTGCATGAAATGCTTGTAAGTGGCTGAATGGCGGCATTCTATGCCGTGATTGCTGCGGATTGGCTGTCGAAACGGCAGCTCATTCCATCAGTTGCGGCCTAAAGTGCGGTTCATGAATGCCCCGATTTCCACTGGCCAGCTGCGCGCCTTGATCGACATGCCCCTGAACGATCCCGATCCGTTGGAGACCGCCGAATGGCGCGAAGCCTTCGCCTCGCTGGCCGAGACGCAGGGACCGGAGCGCGCGCGCTGGATGCTCGACGAGCTCGCGCGCATCGCGCGCACGCAGCGCATCGGCTGGCAGCCCGAGCTGTCCACGCCTTACGTCAACACGATCGCGGTCGAGGCGCAGCCCGTGTTCCCGGGCGACCTCGCGATCGAGGAGCGCCTGGCCTCGCTGATGCGCTGGAACGCGCTCGCGATGGTGGTGCGCGCCAACCAGGCCTACGGCGAACTCGGCGGCCACATCGCGAGCTATGCGAGCGCGGCCGATCTGTTCGAGACCGGCTTCAATCATTTCTTCCACGCGCGCAACGATGCGCACCGCGGCGACCTGGTGTTCTTCCAGCCGCACAGCGCGCCGGGCGTCTATGCGCGCGCCTTTCTCGAAGGGCGCTTGAGCGAAAAGGACCTCACGCACTACCGCCAGGAGCTCACGGCGCCGGCCTTCACCACGGGCAGCGGCGCTCGCGGCCTCAGCAGCTACCCGCACCCGTACCTGATGCCGGACTTCTGGCAGTTCCCCACCGGCTCGATGGGCATCGGCCCGATCAGCTCGATCTACCACGCGCGCTTCATGCGCTACCTCACGCACCGCCACCTGCTCGACTGCGAGGGTCGGAAAGTCTGGGGCGTGTTCGGCGACGGCGAGATGGACGAGCCCGAGTCGATGAGCGCGTTGACGCTCGCTGCGCGCGAGAAGCTCGACAACCTCGTGTGGGTGGTCAACTGCAACCTGCAGCGCCTGGACGGCCCGGTGCGCGGCAACGGCCGCATCATCGACGAGCTCGAAAAGCTTTTCGCCGGCGCCGGCTGGAACGTCATCAAGCTCGTGTGGGGCAGCGACTGGGACGGCCTGTTCGCGCGCGACACCATGGGCGCCCTGGCGCGTGCCTTCGCCAATACCGTCGATGGCCAGATGCAGACCTTCGCGGCCAAGGACGGGCGCTACAACCGCGACACCTTCTTCGGCCAGAACGAGGCGCTCGCGCGCCTCGCGCAGGGCATGACCGACGAACAGATCGACCTGCTGAAGCGCGGCGGCCACGACCTGGTGAAGATCCACGCCGCCTACGCCGCGGCCGCCGCGCATCGCGGCCAGCCGACCGTGATCCTGGCGCACACCAAGAAGGGCTACGGCATGGGCAGCGCGGGGCAGGGCAAGATGACCACGCACTCGCAGAAGAAGTTCGAGAGTTCCGACCTCATCGAATTCCGCAACCGCTTCGACCTGCCGCTCACGGACGCGCAGGCCACCACGCCCGCCTTCTACAAGCCGGCCGAGGACAGCCCGGAGATGCGCTACCTGCTCGCGAAGCGCGCCGCGCTCGGCGGCAGCATGCCGAAGCGCGAGACCGCGTGCGAGCCGGTGGCCAAGCCGGAGATCGCGGCCTATGCGAAGTTCGCGACGGCCGCCGCCGGCAAGGAGATGAGCACCACCATGGCCTTCGTGCGCATGCTGGGCAACCTCATGAAGGACAAGGCCCTGGGCCCGCGCATCGTGCCGATCGTGGCCGACGAGGCGCGCACCTTCGGCATGGCCAACCTGTTCAAGCAGGTCGGCATCTATTCGAGCGTGGGCCAGCGCTATGCGCCGGAAGACATCGGCTCGGTGCTTTCGTACCGCGAGGCGACCGATGGCCAGATCCTCGAGGAAGGCATCAGCGAGGCCGGCGCCATCGCGAGCTGGACCGCGGCGGCGACCAGCTACAGCGTGCATGGCCTGGCGATGCTGCCCTTCTACATCTACTACTCGATGTTCGGTTTCCAGCGCGTGGGCGACCAGATCTGGGCCGCGGCCGACCAGCGGGCGCGCGGTTTCCTGCTGGGCGCCACGTCAGGGCGTACGACGCTCGGCGGCGAGGGGCTGCAGCACCAGGACGGATCGAGCCACCTGATCGCCGCCACCATCCCGAACTGCAAGGCCTACGACCCGGCCTTCGCGGGCGAGATGGCGGTGATCGTCGATGCCGGCATCCGCGAGATGATGGTCGAGCAGAAGGATGCCTTCTATTACGTCACGCTGATGAACGAGAACTACGCGCAGCCCGATCTGCCGGCGGGGGCCGAGGCCGATGTGCTGCGCGGCTGCTGGCGCTTCGAAGGCTGGGAACGCCCGAAGGCAAATGCGAAAGCGAAGAAGAAGGTGACCCTGATGGGTTCCGGCGCGATCCTGACCGAGGTGATCAAGGCCGCGCAGCTGCTGGCCGAGGAGGGCATCGAGGCCGAGGTCTTCAGCGTCACGAGCTGGAGCGAGCTCGCGCGCGACGGGCGGGCCTGCGAACAACGTGCGCTGGCGGGCAATTCGGCGCCGGGCACGCCCTTCATCGCGCAGCAACTCGCCGGCGGCAGCGGCCCGGTGATCGCCGCGACGGACTATGTGCGCTCGGTGCCGGAAAGCGTGCGCGCCTACCTGCCCGGAGGCCGCCCTTACCTCACGCTGGGCACCGACGGCTTCGGCCGCAGCGACACGCGTGCGGCGCTGCGCCAGTTCTTCGGTGTCGACGCGGCGAGCATCGCGCGCGCCGCCCGCTACGCGTTGAACAGGCCCTGAGAAATCAGCGCAGGCCGATGCGCGAAGCCTGGCGGCGCAGCACCGCGGCGCGCGCCGGGTTGGTGGCTTCGATGCGATTCGCGTCGACAAGCAGGGCGCGCATCTGTTCGACTTCGGCGATGATCTTGCGCGGGTTCAGCAGCGTCTGGACGAGCACGTACGCTTCATCGGCGAAAGTCTTGAGCGCGCCCACGAGACCGCTGGGTGCGGTGAAGGCGGCGGATCTATTGAGGGTAGACATGGAGTTCCTGGGAAGGCAGTTTTCGAACTGCGCCCAGTTTATAGGGTTTACCCGATAAAGGGTATACCCCAAATGGCCGCTGGCCAAACGGGCGAAACACATGACGACGTTGATCTACACCCATCCCGCATGCCTCGACCACCGCCCCGGCCCGCACCACCCCGAGTCGCCGGAGCGGCTGGTGGCTGTGCTGAGCGCGCTGGAGGCGCCCGAATTCGCAGAGGTCGAGCGGCGCGAGGCGCCCCTGGGCCAGCGCGAGCAGGTGTTGCGGGTGCATTCGCCCGACTACGTCGAAAGTGTTGAGTCGCTGTCGCCGGCGGAGGGCTACCGCCTGCTCGACGCCGGCGACACGATCATGTCGCCGGGCACGCTGGAGGCCGTGATGCGCTGTGTCGGCGCTGCCTGTGCGGCCGTGGACGCGGTCGTCGGCCAGGACGCCCGCAATGCCTTCTGCGCCACCCGACCCTGTGGCCACCATGCGGAGGCGGACCGCGCGATGGGCTTCTGCGTCTTCAACCAGGCTGCCATCGCCGCCCTGCATGCGCGCGAGGCCCACGGCTTGAAGCGGGTGGCCGTCGTCGATTTCGATGTGCACCACGGCAACGGCACACAGAACGCCTTCTTCCACGATCCGGACCTGTTCTACGGCTCCTGCCACCAGTCGCCGTTCTACCCCGGCACGGGCGCGCGGCACGAAACCGGCGTTGCCGGCAACATCGTCAACATCCCGCTCGGAAGTCGCTGCGACTCGGCCGCGTTCCGCGCCCGCATGGCGGCCGACATGCTCCCCGCGCTGCGCCGGTTCGAGGCCGAACTCGTCATCATCTCGGCAGGTTTCGACGCCCACACCAAGGATCCCCTCGGCGGCCTCGACTTCACCGACGACGATTACCACTGGATCACCCGAGAGCTGATGAAGGTGGCCGACGAGTCGGCCGGCGGCCGCGTGGTGTCGATCCTCGAAGGCGGCTACAGCCTCGAAGCGCTGGCCAGCGGCACGGCCGCGCATGTCCGCGCGCTCATGGGCAGGTAGCAGGGCGCGGGCTAACCCGCATACGGAATCTTGAAAAAGTTGACCATGGTCAAGCCGGGTTGCGTCGCCAGCGCGCAGCATTCGGCTCACTGGGATTTCGGCTGAGATTCCACCAAAAGAACACAGCCTTCATAGGAGACAACATGTTCAGCAACTTCATTTCCCGCACCCGTGCTTGCGGCGCCCACGCGTCCACGGCGGCCCTGCTGGCGCTCGCCGCCACCGCACCCGCCTTCGCATGGGAGCCGACCAAGCCGGTGGAATTCGTGATTCCGGCCGGCACCGGGGGCGGTGCCGACCAGATGGCGCGCCTGGTCCAGGGCATCGTCATCAAGCACAAGCTGATGAAGGAACCCCTCATCGTCGTCAACAAGTCGGGCGGCGCAGGTGCCGAAGGCTTTCTCGCGGTCAAGGAAGCCAAGGGCGACCCGCACAAGATCATCATCACCCTGTCGAACCTGTTCACGACGCCCATGGCCACCGGCGTGCCTTTCAACTGGAAGGACATGACCCCGGTCGCGATGATGGCGCTCGACCAGTTCGTGCTGTGGTCCAACGCCGACGAGCCCTACAAGACCGCAGCCGAGTACATCGCCGCGGCGAAGGCGGCGGGTCCGAGCAAGTTCAAGATGGCCGGCACCGGCTCGAAGCAGGAAGACCAGATCATCACGGTCGCGCTCGAGAAAGCCACCGGCACGAAATTCATCTACGTGCCCTTCAAGGGCGGCGGCGAAGTGGCGGTGCAGCTGGTGGGCGGCCACGTGAACTCCACCGTGAACAACCCGATCGAGGCGGTCGCCCAGTGGCGCGCCGGCAAGCTGCGCGCATTGTGCGTGTTCGACGACGAGCGCATGCCGTTCAAGGCCAAGGTCACCGAGACGCTGTCCTGGAACGACGTCCCGACCTGCAAGGAAGCCGGCGTGCCGACCAAGTACACCATGCTGCGCGGCATCTTCATGCCCGCCGGCGTGGCGCCCGACCAGCTCGCGTTCTATGTGGACCTCCTGAAGAAGGTCGCCGCCACGCCCGAGTGGAAGGAATACATGGAGAAGGGCGCGTTCAATCCCACCTTCATGACCGGTGACGCGTACACCAAGTGGCTGACCGAAGCGGAAGCCACCCACCGCACCCTGATGACAGAAGCCGGCTTCCTGGCGGCCAGCGCCAAGTAAGCCGGGCGCCGACGAGCGAGCGGCGTCTGAATGAGCCACCACCCGGCCGGGTGGATGGGCGGGGGCGCCGCGCCCTTTTCACGACATACATACACACGATGGGGGACTGCATGGAGCACGACGAGATTTCCGAGGGCCCGCCGCGCACGGGCGTTGCCACCAACCTGATCGAAGCGGGCGTGGCGCTGATCCTGCTGATCATCGGGCTGGTGGTGATCTTCGAAAGCCGCAAGCTGGGGGCCGGCTGGACGAGCGACGGTCCCGGCGCGGGCTACTTCCCCTTCTTCATCGGCGTGATCATCGCCATCTCCGGCGCCGGCATCCTCTACCAGTCGCTGCTCGGGAAGAGCAAGAACACCGCGGTCTTCGTCGATGCGGAGCAGTTCAAGCGCGTGATGTCGGTGCTGCTTCCGGCCACGGTGTACGTGCTGGCCGTCTCGTTCCTCGGCCTCTATGTCGCGTCGGCGATCTACATCGCGCTGTTCATGATCATCCTGGGCAAGTACTCGTGGGTGAAAAGCGTGATCGCCGCGTTGGCCGTCAACACGCTCTTCTTCTTCATGTTCGAAGTGTGGTTCAAGGTGCCTCTGTTCAAAGGCACCCTCGACCCCCTTCGCGCCCTCGGCTACTGAATCTCACGGAGCACACGCGAAATGGATGAAATCAGCGCCCTGATGCAGGGCTTTGCAGTGATCCTCACGCCCATGAACATCGGCCTGATGTTCGTCGGGATCATCCTGGGGGTGCTGATCGGCGTGCTGCCCGGGCTGGGCGGCGCCAACGGGGTGGCGATCCTGCTGCCCCTCACGTTCACGATGTCGCCGACCTCGGCGATCATCATGCTGTCGTGCATCTACTGGGGTGCGTTGTTCGGCGGTGCCATCACCTCCATCCTGTTCAACATCCCGGGCGAGCCCTGGTCGGTGGCCACCACCTTCGACGGTTATCCGATGGCCCAGCAGGGACACGCCGGCGCCGCCCTCACGGCCGCCTTCACCTCCTCCTTCGTGGGTGCCTTCATCGCGGTGGTGATGATCACCTTCCTGGCGCCGCTGGTGGCCAAGTTCGCGCTCAAGTTCGGCTCGCCCGAGTTCTTTGCCGTGTACCTGCTGACCTTCTGCAGCTTCGTCGGCATGGGCAAGGGGTCGCCGTTCAAGATCCTGGGGTCGATGGCGCTCGGCTTCGCGCTGGCCACCGTCGGCATGGACACCGTGACCGGCCAGCTGCGCCTCACCTTCGGGCAGCCCGAGCTGATGCGCGGATTCGACTTCCTGATCGCGGTCATCGGCCTGTTCGGCATCGGCGAAATCCTGCTGTCGATGGAGGAAGGCCTCAAGTTCTCCGGCAAGAGCGCGAAGATCGACCCCAAGGTGGTGCTGCAGACCTGGAAGCAGCTGCCGCAGTACTGGGTGACCTCCCTGCGCAGTTCGCTGATCGGCATCTGGATGGGCATCACGCCCGGCGGCGCCACGCCGGCCTCGTTCATGAGCTACGGCCTGGCCAAGAAGATGTCGAAGAACGGCCCCAAGTTCGGCACCGGCGAAATGGAAGGCGTCGTGGCGCCCGAGACCGCGGCGCACGCCGCCGGCACCAGCGCGCTGCTGCCCATGCTGGCGCTGGGCATCCCCGGCTCGCCGACGGCCGCGGTGCTGCTGGGCGGGCTCCTGATCTGGGGCCTGCAGCCGGGTCCGCTGCTGTTCGTCGAACAGAAGGACTTCGTCTGGGGCCTGATCGCCAGCATGTACCTCGGCAACGTGGTCGGCCTGATCGTGGTGCTGAGCACCGTGCCGCTGTTCGCATCGATCCTGCGCATTCCGTTCTCGATCATTGCGCCGGTGATCATCGTGATCTGTGCGATCGGTGCCTACACCGTGCACAACGCGATGCTCGACATCTGGTTCATGCTCGGCTTCGGCGTCGTGGGCTACATCTTCAAGAAGCTCGACTTCCCGCTGGCGCCGCTCGTCCTCGCGCTGGTGCTCGGCGACAAGGCCGAAGACTCGTTCCGGCAGGCCATGCTGGTCTCGCAGGGCGACGTGCTGATCATGTGGTCGAACCCGCTGGTCGGCAGCATCACCACGCTGGCGCTGACGCTGCTGCTCTGGCCGCTCATCGCGAAGGTGCTGGCGCTGATCAAGCCGAAGAAGCCGGACGAGTTCGCGGTCGAGCGGCCGGTCGATTGACCCTCCAGGAGACCACATGCCAGTCATCGCAATGACCCAGGAGATGGGTTCCCTCGCCAAGGACGTGTCGCTCAAGCTGGCCGAGACGATGGGCCTGGCGGTGATGCGCCACGAGCTCATGGAGCAGGTGGCCGAGCGCATGCAGGTGCCCAAGAGCCTGATCGGCCGCCTGCGCGAAGGCAAGGCCGGCCTGGTGGAGCGCTTCACCACCGACCAGCGCAGCGTCGCCCTCTACACGGCGGACGAACTGTTCGCGCTCGCCGACGGCGGCAACGTCGTGCTGCGCGGCTGGGGCGCCACCTGCCTGCTGCGCCCGGTGCCGCACGTGGTGTGCGTGCGGGTCACGCGTTCGCTCAAGAAGCGGGTCGAATGGCTGATGGGGCATCTCGAAACCGACGACGTCGAATTCGCCGAGGCCGAAGTCCGCCGCAGCGACAACGCCCACGCGTCGCGCATGAACGATCAGTTCGGCGTGACCTGGGGCGACCCGGTGCTCTACGACCTGGTCCTCAACACCGATCGCGTTTCCGTCGAAAGCTGCGTGGAGCAGATCAAGCTGCTGGCGGCCCGCCCCGAGTTCGCCGAAACGGCCGCGTCGCGCGCCCTGCTCGCCAACATGGCGCTGGAAGCGCGCGTGCGGGCCGCGCTGAAGGAGCATGCGGCGACGCGCGACATCAATATCACCATCGACGCGAACCAGGGTCTGGTCGCGCTGCGCGGGATCGTGCTCAACACCGAAGAGCGGACGCAGACCGAAGTCGTCGCGGCGGCCGTGCCCGGCGCGACGGGCATCGACAACCAGTTGAGATTGATGACCACGTCGAGGCTGTTCGCCTCGTCCAAGCAGACCTGAGTCAGATTTTTCCGCGCTTGCGCAGCCGGCTCAGGGTTTCCGCGGACAAGTTCAGATAGGAGGCCAGTTCCTTGCTCGGAATCCGATCCACGAGCTCCGGATGCTTGCGCAGGAAGCGGTGCACGCGGCCCGGCGCGTCCAGCAGGTGCAGGGTGATGGTGTGCGCCATGATCTCGCTCATCCCGCGCATCACCAGGTACTCGAACAGCTCCTTGGTCTCGGCGTGGCGGTTCAGGAACTCGATCCATTCCTTCAGCGGCAGGCTGGCGACCCGGGCCTTGGTCACGCACACGATGCCGTATGGCGTGGGCGTGCCCAGCCGCAAGGCGGCATAGCTGGTTTCCATGTCGTTTTCGTCGGCGAAGCGCAGGATCATCTCCTTGCCCTCCGCATTGCTCACGACCCGCTTGAGGATGCCGTCGAGGATGAAGTACTGCTCCATTTCGCGCACGCCCTGGTGCAGCAGGAAATCGCCCTTGTTGCCGTCCACGACGGCGAGATGGGTTTCCAGCTCGGCGCGGTCGCTCTCGCTCAAGTCCTTGAGCAGGATGTTCTGCCGGAGCTGGGCGCGGATGATGTTTTTCTCCGGGTGGTTTTCCAACAACGTCATGGTTCCCGTCTTGCTCAATTTCGCAACAACCGCCGGTTCATCGGGTCGGCGCCGTTTTCCGGAAAGTTGACCGGGGTCAACGGCTGAAAGCCTGGGTCCGAATCATAGTCGCGGCTCGCATCCCGGCGATTCATCCAAAGCAGAAGGAGAGACATGTCCTCAGTTAGCACAGACAAACAGGCTGCCACGACAGCCGACGACACGCTCCAGCGCGCCCTCAAGAACATGACGGACGACGCGCCGGCGCGCGAAACGACGGATGGATTCCACCTGGTCATCGACGCGCTGAAGCTGAACGACATCGACACCATCTTCGGCCTGCCCGGCATCCCGATCACCGATCTCACGCGCATGGCGCAGGCCGAAGGCATGCGGGTCATCTCGTTTCGCCACGAGCAGCATGCCGGCAACGCGGCCGCCGCCGCCGGCTTCCTGACGCAGAAACCCGGTATCTGCCTGACGGTGTCGGCGCCCGGCTTCCTGAACGGCCTGACCGCACTGGCCAACGCCACCACCAACTGCTTCCCGATGATCCTGATCAGCGGCTCGAGCGAGCGCGAGATCGTCGACCTGCAGCAGGGCGACTACGAAGAGATGGACCAGCTCGCGATCGCCAAGCCGCTGTGCAAGGCGGCCTATCGCGTGCTCCATGCCGAGGACATCGGCGTCGGCATCGCGCGGGCGATCCGCGCGGCCCTGTCGGGCCGCCCGGGCGGCGTGTACCTCGACCTGCCGGCCAAGCTGTTCGCGCAGACCATGGACGCGGCTGCCGGCAAGAAGTCGCTGATCAAGGTGGTCGACCCGGCGCCGCGCCAGATCCCGGCGCCGGATGCCGTGAAGCGCGCGCTCGACCTGCTCAAGGGCGCCAAGAAACCGCTGATCCTGCTGGGCAAGGGTGCCGCTTACGCGCAGGCCGACGCCGACATCCGCGCGCTGGTCGAGAAGACAGGCATCCCCTACCTGCCGATGTCGATGGCCAAGGGCCTGTTGCCCGATACCCATGTGCAATCGGCCTCGGCCGCGCGTTCGTATGTGCTGCAGGAGGCCGACGTCGTGATGCTGGTCGGCGCGCGCCTCAACTGGCTGCTGTCGCACGGCAAGGGCAAGACCTGGGCCGAGGACAAGGGCGCCAAGCAGTTCATCCAGATCGACATCGCACCGACCGAGATCGACAGCAACGTCGCGATCGCCGCGCCGCTGATCGGCGACATCGGCTCCTGCGTGGCGGCGCTCCTGGCCGGCATCGACGCCAAGTGGGCCAAGCCGCCGGCCGACTGGACCGGCGCCATCGCCGAGCGCAAGGACAAGAACCTGTCGAAGATGGCCGTCACGCTGGCCGCCCGGCCCTCGCCGATGAACTTCCACAGCGCGCTCAGCGTGATCCGCGACCAGGTGAAGGCACGCCCCGACGCCATCGTGGTGAACGAAGGCGCCAACACGCTGGACTTCGCGCGCAGCATCGTCGACATGTACGAGCCGCGCAAGCGCCTCGACGTGGGCACCTGGGGGATCATGGGCATCGGCATGGGCTTCGCGGTCGCCGCGGCCGTGGTCACCGGCAAGCCGGTGATCGCCATCGAAGGCGACAGCGCCTTCGGCTTCAGCGGCATGGAAGTCGAAACCATCTGCCGCTACGACCTGCCGATCTGCATCGTCGTCTTCAACAACAACGGCGTCTACCGCGGCACCGACGTGAACGTGAGCGGCACCGCCGACGTGGCGCCGACCGTGTTCGTCAAGAACGCGCGCTACGACAAGCTGATGGAAGCCTTCGGCGGCGTCGGCGTCAATGCCACTACCGCGGACGAGCTGGAAAAGGCCCTGAACGAGGCCGTCGCTTCCGGCCGGCCGACCCTGATCAACGCCGTGATCGACGAGACCGCCGGTACGGAGAGCGGGCGCATCACGAGTCTGAATCCGAGCACGGCGAAGAAGAAGTAATTCCAGGCAACACAAGGAGCATTCACATGAGCAACAAACCACTCAGCGGCATCAAGATCATCGACTTCACCCACGTCCAGGCGGGGCCTGCCTGCACCCAGATGCTGGCCTGGTTCGGCGCCGACGTCATCAAGGTCGAGCGTCCGGGTTCGGGCGATGTCACGCGCAGCCAGCTGCGCGACATCCCGGATGTCGACGCGCTCTACTTCACGATGCTCAACAGCAACAAGCGCTCGCTGACGCTGGACACCAAGCAGCCCGAGGGCAAGGTCGTGCTGGAAAAGCTGATCCGCGAATCCGACGTGCTGGTCGAGAACTTCGGCCCCGGCGCGCTGGACCGCATGGGCTTCACCTGGGAGCGCATCCAGGAACTGAATCCCAAGATGATCGTCGCCTCGGTCAAGGGCTTCAGCGATGGCCACCACTACGACGACCTGAAGGTCTACGAGAACGTCGCGCAGTGCGCCGGCGGCGCCGCGTCGACCACCGGCTTCTGGGACGGCCCGCCGACCGTGAGCGCCGCCGCCCTGGGCGACAGCAACACCGGCATGCACCTGGCGATCGGCATCCTGACCGCCATCATCGGCCGCCAGCAGACCGGCAAGGGTCAGCGCGTCGCCTGCGCGATGCAGGACGCGGTGCTCAACCTCTGCCGCGTGAAGATGCGCGACCAATTGCGCCTGGACAAGCTCGGCTACCTCGAGGAATACCCGCAGTACCCGCACGGTACCTTCAGCGACGTCGTGCCGCGCGGCGGCAATGCCGGCGGCGGCGGCCAGCCGGGCTGGGTGCTGAAGTGCAAGGGCTGGGAAACCGACCCCAACGCCTACATCTACTTCACCGTGCAGGGCCACGCCTGGGCGCCGATCTGCGACGCCATCGGCAAGCCCGAATGGAAGACCGACCCCGACTACACGACGCCCAAGGCGCGCCAGCCGCACATCATGGATATCTTCGCGACCATCGAGGGATGGCTGGCCGACAAGACCAAGTTCGAAGCGGTCGACATCCTGCGCAAGTTCGACATCCCCTGCGCACCGGTGCTGACCATGAAGGAACTGCTGCACGACGAATCGCTGCGCGCCAGCGGCTCGATCGTCGAGGTGAAGGGCCACAAGGAGCGCGGCAACTACTTCACCGTCGGCAGCCCGATCAAGTTCTCCGACCTCAAGCCCGAGATCACGCCTTCGCCGCTCCTGGGCGAGCATACTGACGACGTGCTGGCCGAGCTGGGCTACAGCAAGGACCAGATCACCAACTTGCGCGAAAGCAAGGCAGTCTGAAGACGCAACGAGGGAACGGCGCCGTGCAAGTGAACGTGGATTTGAACCAACTCGTCGCCGGCGCCGGCGATGCCATCATGGTCTGCGACGCGGAGGGCGCCATCGTCCTCTGGAACGCGGCGTCCGAGCGGATCTTCGGCTTCACCGAGGCCGAGGCGCTCGGCAAATCGCTCGACCTGATCATCCCGCAACGCCAGCGCCAGCGGCACTGGGACGGCTACCAGAAGACGATGGAAACCGGCATCACCAAATACGGTGCCGACCTGCTGCGCGTGCCTGCGCTGCACAAGGACGGGCACACGCTGTCGATCGCCTTCACGGTGTCGATGCTGTTTTCCGAAGATCGCAAGGTCACGGGCATTGTCGCCATCGTGCGCGACGAGACCGTCCGCTTCGCCGAGGAGCGCAAACTGCGCGCTCGTCTGGTAGAAGTCGAGGCCAAGATCTAAGGAGACAGCGATGAGCAAGGCACTCGAAGGCGTTCGGATTCTCGATTTCACCCACGTGCAGTCCGGACCCACCTGCACCCAGCTGCTGGCCTGGTTCGGCGCCGACGTGATCAAGGTCGAGCGCGCCGGCGAAGGCGATGCGACGCGCGGCCAGCTGCGCGACATTCCCGGCGTGGACAGCCTCTACTTCACGATGCTGAACCACAACAAGCGCTCGATCACGCTGGACACGAAGAATCCGAAGGGCAAGCAGGTCCTCGACACGCTGATCAAGACCTGCGACGTGCTGGTCGAGAACTTCGCGCCCGGCGCGCTCGACCGCATGGGGATCACCTGGAGCCATATCCAGGACTTGAACCCGCGGATGATCGTGGCGTCGGTCAAGGGCTTCGGGCCCGGCAAGTACGAGCACTGCAAGGTCTACGAGAACGTGGCCCAGTGCGCCGGCGGCGCTGCGTCGACCACCGGGTTCGAAGACGGCCCGCCGGTCGTGACCGGCGCGCAGATCGGCGACAGCGGCACCGGCCTGCATCTGGCGCTCGGCATCGTCGCTGCGCTCTACCAGCGCAACAACACGGGGCGCGGGCAGCAGGTGCTGGCGCCGATGCAGGACGCGGTTCTCAACCTCTGCCGCGTGAAGATGCGCGACCAGCAGCGGCTGGAACGCACCGGCACGATGCACGAGTACCCGCAGTACCCCGACGGCAAGTTCGGCGACGCGGTGCCGCGCGCCGGCAATGCGTCCGGCGGCGGCCAGCCGGGGTCGATCCTGCGCTGCAAGGGCTGGGAGACCGATCCCAACGCCTACATCTACTTCATCACGCAGGGCGCGGTCTGGCCGGCGGTGTGCAAGGTCATCGGCGAAGAGGGCTGGATCGACGACGAGGCCTACGCCACGCCGGCCGCGCGCCTGCTGCATCTGAAGCCGATCTTCGCGCGCATCGAGAAATGGACCATGACCAAGGACAAGTTCGAGGCCATGGACATCCTCAACGAGTACGACATTCCCTGCGGGCCGATTCTCTCGATGAAGGAAATCGCCGCGGACCAGTCGCTGCGCGAGACCGGCACCATCGTCGAGGTGGACCACCCGACGCGGGGCAAGTACTTGACGGTCGGCAACCCCATCAAGATGTCCGACAGCCCGACCGAGGTGACCCGCTCGCCGCTTCTGGGCGAACACACCGAAGAAGTGCTGAGGCAGCTCGGCTACAGCGCGGACGACGTGGCGATGCTGCGTGAAGAACGCGTGATCTGATGAAGACGCACCTGCGCTGAATCCAGCAGGGCGGCGAAGCGGAAAATCACGCGTTCCATGCATAACTCATAGCGAATGCATTCAATAAAATACTTTCACTATTAATTATCGATCAGCCATCCTACATTTTGAATATGCCGAGCGAATTCCAATCTACCCGCCGCGGCATTCAATTTCATGGAGAAGCTCATGGTCAATGATTTGCCAATTCAATACTGGAACGATGAAGTCGAGCGCAACGCTTACAACGCGGCGTTCTATGAATTGGGTTTCCGCTGGCATTGGGACAGCAATACCTATTACGAATTGCAGAGCCAGATCCCGAATGCCGCCGATCGGATCTGCCATTACCTGAAAACCCGCCAGCCGCATTTGCTGCGGGCGTACGACGCGCAATTCCTGGTCGAAGCCATCCAGCAAAAGCAGGCCGAGCACCGCCAGCGCGGCCCCGCGCCGGGTGCCGCGTCCGGGCATTTCGACTGGGCGACCACGGCCGGCGCCGAACTCGGCGCGTGAACCCGCCCGCCTTCCGATGAACATCCACGAATACCAGGGCAAGGAAGTACTGCGCCGCTACGGCGTGGCGTCGCCCCGCGGATTCCTCTGCCATTCGCCGCAGGAGGCCGAGGAGGCCGCGCTGCGGCTGGGAGGCAGGACGTGGATGGTCAAGGCGCAGGTCCACGCCGCACGGCGCGGCAGCGGCGACGGCGTGAAGCAGGCCTGGACCGTGCCCGAGGTGCGCAAGCACGCCGGCGCGCTGCTGGACGGGCTCGGGGTGAGGCGGCTGCTGGTCGAGGAGCGCACCGAGATCCGCCAGGCCTTCTCCATCGGCATGGCGGTCGACCGCGACACGCAGCGGGTCGGACTGACGGCATCGGGCGAAGGCGACATCACCCTCCACACGGTGTCCATCGACCCGGTCACCGGCCTGACGGCGAGCCAGGCGGACGGCATCGCGCGCCGCATCGGCATTCCCGGCAAGTCGATTCCGCAGGCACGCACGCTGATGCAGAACCTCTACCGCGCCTTCGACGAATGCGACGCGTCGCGCGCCGAGATCGACCCGCTGGTGCTGACCGGCGACGGCCGCGTGATCGCGCTCGACGCCAGGTTCGGTTTCGATCCGAACGCGCTCTTCCGCCATCCCGAGATCGCCGCGCTGCGCGACCTCGACGAGGAGGACGCGGTCGAGATCGAGGCTTCGAAGTTCGGCCTCTGCTACGTCACGCTCGGCGGCGACATCGGCACCCTGGTGAACGGCGCCGGCCTCGCGATGGCGACGATGGACGCGATCCGGCTCTACGGCGGATCGCCCGCCAACTTCCTCGACGTGGGCGGCGGCGCGACGGCCGAACGGGTGACCGAGGCCTTCAAGCTGATGCTGCGCAACCCGAAACTGCGCGCCATCCTGGTCAACGTCTTCGGCGGCATCATGCGCTGCGACCTGGTCGCGCAGAGCGTGGTCGACGCCGCGCGCGAGCTCGACCTGCGCGTGCCGCTGGTGGTGCGCATGAAGGGCCGCAACGAGGCGCTCGGCAGAAGCATCCTCGCCGCGTCGGGCTTGGCCGTCATCTGCGCAGGCGACATGGCCGACGCCGCCGCGACGGCGGTCAACGCCGCACGGAGCCACTAGATGTCGATCCTCGTCAACAAGCACACGCGCGTGATCACGCAGGGCATCACCGGCAAGGCCGGCCGCATCCACACCGCCGCCTGCCGCGCCTACGGCAACGGCCGCCACTGCTTCGTCGCCGGCGTGAACCCGAACAAGGCCGGCGAGTCCGTCGACGGCATCCCGGTCTTCGGCACCGTGAAGGAAGCCAGGGCGGAGACCGGCGCGACCGTCTCCGTGATCTACGTGCCGCCGGCCTTAGCGGCCGCCGCGATCGACGAGGCGGTCGATGCCGGGCTCGACCTGGTCATCTGCATCACCGAAGGCATCCCGGTACGCGACATGATCCGCACGCGCCGCCGCATGGAAGGCAGCAGGACGGTGCTGCTCGGCCCCAACTGCCCCGGCGTCATCACGCCCGAGGAAATCAAGATCGGCATCATGCCGGGCGACATCCACCAGCGCGGCCGCATCGGCGTGGTGTCGCGCTCCGGCGCGCTGGGCTACGAGGCCGTGAACCAGCTCCATGCCTTCGGCATCGGGCAGTCGACGGTGGTCGGCATCGGCGGCGATCCGGTCGGCGGGCTGCGCTACGTCGACGTGCTGCAGATGTTCAACGACGACCCGCTCACCGAGGCCGTCATCATGGTCGGCGAGATCGGCGGCAACGCGGAAGAGACCTGCGCGCGCTGGATCAAGGAGCACATGCGCAAGCCGGTGGTCGGCTTCATCGCCGGCGCCACCGCGCCGCCGGGCAAGCGCATGGGCCACGCGGGCGCCATCGTTTCCGGCGGCCAGGGCACGGCCGAGGAGAAGCTGGCCGTGATGAAGGACTGCGGCATCCACGTGACGCGCAATCCGGCCGAGATGGGGAAGCTGCTGGCGTCGCTGGTCGTCCCCGACTACCTCCCCTTCGACTGATTCCACAAGAGACAAGACGAGACACATGCAACAACATCGATGGATTCGCTTCGAACGCGCCGGCAAGACCGGCTTCGGCACGCTCGACGGTCACAAGGTGCGCGAGCATCGGGGCGACATGTTCGGCTCGCCCGAACCGACGGGCAGCGTGTTCGACCTGGACGAGCTCAAGCTGCTGACGCCCACCCAGCCGACCAAGGTCATCGCGCTGTGGAACAACTTCCACGCGCTCGGCGAGAAGCTGAAGCTGCCGGTGCCGGAAGAGCCGCTGTACCTGCTGAAGGCTCCCAACTCCTTTCTCGCGGCGGGCGAGCCGATCCGCAAGCCGCTGTGCGACGGCAAGGTGGTGTTCGAGGGCGAGCTCGGCATCGTCATCGGCAAGACCTGCACGGCGGTGGCCGAGGCAGACGCGCTCGGCCACGTGTTCGGCTACACCTGCGCCAACGACGTCACGGTGGCCGACATCCTGAATCGCGACGCTTCCTTCGCCCAATGGGCGCGTGCCAAGGGCTTCGACACCTTCTGCCCGATGGGCCCGGTGGTGGCCACCGGCCTCGACCCCGCGACGCTCACCGTGACCACCCTGCTCGACGGCGCGGCCCGCCAGCACTATCCGATCAGCGACATGCGCTTCTCGGTGCAGCAGCTGGTCAGCCTGATCTCCTTCGACATGACGCTGTATCCCGGCGACGTCATCCTGTGCGGCACCTCGGTCGGCGTCGGTTCGATGAAGCCCGGCAGCCTGGTCGAGGTCGAGATCAACGGCGTCGGCAAGCTGAGCAACCGCTTCGGCTAGGCCCAAAGCCAGCGCAAAGAATCAACTATTGGAGGGATCGACATGAAGATAGCAGTCATCGGCGCAGGCGCCATCGGCGGCCTCGTCGGAGCCAAGCTCGCATTGGCCGGCGAGGACGTCACGTTCATCGTGCGCGGCGCCAACCTCGACGCCATCGCCACCAACGGCTTCAAGCTCATCGCGGCCGATGGCCAGGAGCAGGTGGCGCGCAACGTGAAGGCGACCGACCGCTACGACCAGGCCGGCCCGCAGGACATCGTGGTCCTCGCGATGAAGGCGCACCAGGTCGAGGCGGTGGCGAACGAGGTGCCCAGGCTCTTCGGCCCCGACACCGTGGTGGTGACGATGCAGAACGGCATCCCGTACTGGTACTTCCAGAAGCACGGCGGGCCTTTCGACGGCACCACGGTGAAGAGCGTCGATCCGCACGGCGTGGTCGGCGCGAAGATCCCGGCCGAGAGGGTCATCGGCTGCGTGGTCTACCCCGCTTCCGAGCTGGTGGCGCCGGGTGTCGTGAAACACATCGAAGGCGACCGCTTCCCGGTCGGCGAGCTGGACGGCGCGTCGAGCGAGCGCGTGAACCGGGTCTCGGCCTGTTTCGCCAACGCGGGCTTCAAGGCGCCGGTGCTCGACAACATCCGCGCCGAGATCTGGCTCAAGCTGTGGGGCAACCTGACCTTCAATCCGATCAGCAGCCTGTCGCATTCGACGCTGGTCGACATCTGCCAGTACCCGCCTTCGCGCGAGCTCGCCGCCGCGATGATGCGGGAGGCGCAGGCCGTCGCGCACAAGCTGGGCATCGAGTTCCGGGTGTCGCTGGACAAGCGCATCGCCGGCGCCGAGAAGGTCGGCAAGCACAAGACCTCGATGCTGCAGGACGTGGAAGCGGGGCGCGCGCCGGAGATCGACGCGCTGGTGGGCGCGGTGGTCGAGCTGGCGCGGCTCACCGACACGCCGACGCCGCACATCGACACCGTGTATTCGCTGGTCAAACTGCTCGCTCGGACGATGGAGGGCCAGCGCGGCCGCGTTCGCCTCCACGAGATGGCCTGAGGAACTGGAACCGCCCATGAGACGCGCCCGCAATGCCAAGATCGTCGCCACGCTCGGGCCGTCCACTTCCGACGAGAAAGCCATCCGCGCCCTGTTCGAGCGCGGCGTGGACGTGTTCCGGCTCAACTTCAGCCACGGCTCGCAATCCGACCACGCGCGCCGGCTGGAGACCATCCGCGCGCTGGAGAAGGAATTCGGCCGGCCGATCGGCGTGCTGCTCGACCTGCAAGGGCCGAAGTTGCGGCTGGGCACCTTCGAAGGCGGCAGGGCGCAGCTCGATGCCGGCGCGCGCTTCCGCCTCGACATGGACCGCACAAGCGGCGGCGCCCATCGTGCGCCGCTGCTGCACCCGGAGATCTTCGCGGCGATCCAGATCGGCACCGAGCTTCTGCTCGACGACGGTAAGCTGCGCTTGCGCGTCGAGCGCCATGGCGCCGACTTCGCCGAGACCACCGTCATCGTCGGCGGCCCCATCTCCGACCGCAAGGGCGTCAACGTGCCGAGCGTGCTGCTGCCGATCTCGCCGCTGACCCCCAAGGATCGCGACGACCTCGACTTCGGTCTCGCGATGGGCGTGGACTGGGTGGCGCTGTCGTTCGTGCAGCGGCCCGAGGACATCGAAGAGGCGCGCGCCATCATCGGCACGCGCGCCTGGATCATGGCCAAGCTCGAGAAGCCCGCCGCGATCGAGCACCTGGACGGCATCGTCGCGCTGGCCGACGGCATCATGGTGGCCCGCGGCGACCTCGGCGTGGAGCTTCCGCCCGAGCAGGTGCCCGAACTGCAGCGCCTCATCGTGCGCGCCTGCCGCAAGAGCGGCAAGCCGGTGGTCGTGGCGACGCAGATGCTCGAATCGATGATTGCCGCGCCGGTGCCCACGCGCGCCGAGGTCTCCGATGTCGCGACCGCCATCTACGACGGGGTCGATGCGGTGATGCTGTCCGCCGAATCCGCGTCGGGCAAGTACCCGCTGGAAGCGGTCGCCATGATGGACCGCATCGTCGCCCGCGTGGAGGCGGATCCCTCGTACCGCAGCGGCATCGACGCCACGCATGCCGCCGCGCAGTCGACCACCGCCGACGCCGTCTGCGCCTCGCTGCGCGACGTGGCGGCGATGCTCTCGCCGGCCGCCACCGTGACCTACACCTCCTCGGGTTTCACCAGCCTGCGCGCGGCGCGCGAACGGCCTGCGGTTCCCATTCTGAGCCTCACGCCTTCCATCGCCACCGCGCGCCGCATGGCCATGGTGTGGGGCGTGCACGCGGTGCTCGTCGACGATGTGCACGATGTGGTCGAGATGATCGAGTGCGCCTGCCGCACCGCACGCACCGAGGGATTCGCGAATCCGGGCGACGACGTGGTGGTCGTCGCCGGCTTGCCCTTCGGCCAGTCCGGCACGACCAACCTGCTGCACGTCGCGCACATCGCGCACTGAGCCGATCCGATCAGCCCGCAGCGGCTTTGCCGGGGCCGGTGGCCGTGGCCTGCCGCAAGCCTGCGAGCGCAGGATCGACGATCCCGGGATCGGCGCCCACCGCGTAGACCGCGTACGCCGGGTAGAGAAACTCGGGCGTGTTCGGCACGCGGCGCAGGTGCCCGGATTCCAGGTGGCTGCGCACCACGTCGAGCCGGAAGTAGCCTGTGCCGCCCGCGGCCAGGAGGTACTCGCGGCCGAGCGGCCCAAGCCCGGCCTTCACCGCGGCGTTGGACAGTTCGGGAAACGCGAGGCCGTGCTGCGCCGCGAATTCCGGTCCCCAGTCGACATAGACGTAGTCGGCCGGTTGCGGCATGCGGGGCCGCTTTTTCGTCGTGACCATGACGAGTTTTTCCTCGATCAGCAATTCCACGCGCAGCCCGGGCCGCTGCTGCGGCGCGTAGACGACGGCGACATCGAGCACGCCGGCCGCCACCTTGTCGAGCAGGTCCTGCGGGAAACCCACCTCCGTGCGGATTGCCAGCTGCGGGAAGGCGGTGCGCATCCACAGCAGCCAGCGCAGCAGCAGCGGATCCCACAGGCTGATCTCGCACCCGGCCGCGAGCACGGCCCGGCTGCCGGCCGGCACAGCGACCTGATGGCGCGCGCGCTCCCACACCTGCACCAGCGTGGTCGCGTGCGGCAGGAACTGCTCGCCGGCCGTGGTGAGCGCCGCACCGGCCTTGTTGCGCACGAACAGCCTGCGGCCCAACAGCTGCTCCAGCGTTCGCACGCGTGCGCTGACCGAGGTCTGCGTGACGTGCAGGTTCTCGGCGGCGCGCAGGAAGCTGCGCGTCTCGACGATCTCGAGAAAGGTGCGGGCCAGGTTGATGTCCACAGGGGGGAGCCTTTTGAATGCAGGATTCTTGCATTCAATTGGCAATAAATGTCATTTTACTTACGGAGACGGCGCGCCGAAGATAAAAGCATCGCAATCAACCGCAACCCAGGAATCCACATGGCGACCTTTCAGCGATCGTTCTCGACCCCCGCCGGCGGCTGGGCCCGCGCGTTCAAGACCTTGGCCGATGAAGCCGGCGTGCTGGTCCAGGCTTTGCTGGGCCCGAACAGGATCATCGGCGAGGTGGAGCAGATGCGCGCCTTGCATGTCGCCGCGAACGGCATCGAAGCCGTGGACCCGGCGCGCGCTGCCGTGCTGCGATCGCGCGCCTCGCGCATCGGCCTTCGCTGAAGCGATGGCCGATGGCCGCTTAGGACTCCTGCTGGCTCCGTGCGATGTGCTTGCGCCGCATCGGACGCAACACGAACCACGCCATCAGAGCCGCGACGGCGTTGACCGCGCTGGCGACGATGAAGACGGCTTGCCAGCTCCCGGTGGCCGTGGCGAGCACGCTCGACAGCGGCACCAGCAGCGCCGCGGTGCCCTTGGCGGTGTAGAGCATGCCGGCGTTCGATGCCGCGTACCTGGAGCCGAAGGTGTCGGCGCAGGTCGAGGGGAACAGGCTGTAGATCTCGCCCCAGGCGAAGAACACGATGCCGGTCAAGATGACGAACAGGATCGGGTTCTGGCCGTAGTGATAGAGCATCAGGATGCCCACCGATTCCAGCGCAAATGCGATGAACATCGTCTGCTCGCGTCCGATCTTGTCGGACACCCAGCCGAAGAAGGGCCGCGTCAGGCCGTTGAGCACACGGTCGATCGCGAGAGCGAAGGTCAGCGCGGGCAGCACCAGGCCCATGATGTTCACCGGGACGTCCATGATCTTGAAGTCCTTGGCGATCGGTGCGAGCTGGGCCGTGGCCATCAGGCCGCCGGCGGCCACCATCACGAACATCGCATACATCACCCAGAAGACGGGCGATCTCAGCACTTCGGCAGGCGCGTAGTCGCGCCGCGACTGCTGCACATTGCGGCTGTTCGATGCCTTCGAATGATCGGGCGCACGCGTCAGCAGCCAGGCCAGCGCAAAGACGATCACGCCCTGCCCGATGCCGAAGTAGAGGAAGGCCGACTCGTATCCGCTCGTCCTGATCATCGCGGAGATCGGAATGATCGTGAGGGCCGATCCTGCGCCGAAGCCGGCCGCCGTCATCCCCGCGGCGAGGCCGCGTCGATCGGGGAACCACTTCAACGCATTGCCCACGCAGGTGCCGTAGACCGCGCCGGCGCCGATGCCGCCGACCGCGGCTGCGATGTACAGCACCGGCAGCGAGGACGCCACCGAATTGAGCACCCAGCCAAGACCGCACAGGACGCCGCCGACCAGCACCACCGGACGCGGGCCGAACCGATCAACGAGGTAGCCTTCGATCGGCACCAGCCATGTCTCGGTGAGCACGAAGATCGTGAATGCCACCTGGATCGCGGCACGGCTCCAGCCATGCTTGTCGGCGATCGGATTGACGAAAAGCGTCCAGCCGTATTGCAGATTGGCGATCATCGCCATGCACACGATGCCGATCAGCAATTGGCCCCATCGGTAAGTCTGCGATCGGTTCGCGGCATCTCCATGGGTTGCCGCTGGGGAATATATCGCCGGGTTCGCAGCGGCGATCGTGGTCGTTTGCCGAGTCATTGGATGTCCTTGATGTTTTAGTAAGTCCGACGGAATCGGGGAGGTCATCGACATCAATTCAAAGACACCGTTGACCACAGCTTTTGCGCGTGGATGACTGTCGGACGGAGCGCGTTAATTGCTCTTGACCGCAGTCAAGTTCCAGAAATCGGCGCCCCCCGGGCTATCCCTGTATTTGCCTGACCACTGGCTGACGAGCCCAAAAGCAGGGGTGTCCTCGCAGTTGCTGGAATTAGGGGTAAACCCTATAATCGAGCATCACCACTCGACATTCGGGAGCGCACCATGAACCACACCGCATTCAATTCCGCTTCGATCAAGACGACCTCGCCCTCCGCTGCAGGCGATGTCTTGCGCGACCTGATCGCCGCGATGCCCATCGTGATATTCGCCAAGGCAGTGCGAGCCGCGCTGCTGCGCTCCGCGGCACGGAACTGAGCCCAGGCAAGAGCGCGCAACGCGCTCTTTTTTTGCGGCGCTTTTTTCAGGCGGAGGTATCGAACGGAACGATCGTCGCAATCAGCGACGCGCCGTCGCTGAGCAGAAAGTCCTTGAAGGCCTGCGCCACCGGCGGCAGGCGCTTGGTGCGTCGATGCACCACGTACCAGTTGAGCATCAGTGGAAATCCCTCCACATCGAGCACGCAAAGGCTTCCGGCCTTCAGCTCCTGGCTGATCGTGTGCGCCGACACGAAGCTGACGCCCATGCCCGCGATCACCGCCTGCTTGATCGTCTCGGTACTGGGGATCTCCATCGCGATGTTGATGCCGCGCAGATCGCCGCCGAAGCCCTCCTCCATCGAAGTCCAGGTGTCCGAGCCCTTCTCGCGGACCACGAAGGGTTCGCGCATCAGCCGGGCCCGCGGGATCTTCTTCGCGCCGACCAGCGGATGATTCGGCGCCGCGACGATCACGTACGGATGCGGCGCAAACGCTTGATGGACAGTGTCGAGATCGGTGGGCGGCCGCACCATGATCGCGAGGTCGGTGAGGTTCTCGGCGATGTGGGTCAACAACCCTTCGCGGTTGTGGACCGTGAAGTTCAGCGTCACGCCGCGATGGCGGCTCGCGAATTCGACCAGGAGGCGCGGGAAGAAATAGTCGCCGGCGCTGATCACGCCCACGTTGAGCTTGCCGCCGGAGACGCCCTTGAACTGCGTCATCGCGTTCTCGGCCGCCTCGAACTGCTGGATGATGCCGCGGCTGATCTGCAGAAGCTCCGAGCCGGCCGGCGTCAGGTAGATCTTCTTGCCGAACTGCTCGAACAGCACGTTGCCGGCGTGCTCTTCGAGCTTGCGCACCTGGGTCGATACGGCCGGCTGGGTCAGATGAAGCTCCTCCGCCGCGCGCGAAAAGCTCAGCAGCCGCGCGACGGCCTCGAAGACCTTCAGCTGGCGCAGGGTCGCGTTCTTCATCTGGAAGTCATCGTACCGTGCGGCTTCGGGGCCAGATGATTTAGTAATCGCATCGTCCCATTCGCTGGATAAATTGGACAAGGCGCCCCTTGCTGTCGAAACTATGCATCACACGGTGTTACGTAGAACAAGGAGATGGCATGGCTGCGCTTGCTGAAGGATCAGGATTGGACGCACGGGCGGCAGTGCGCGCCGTGCTGGAGCAGCGGGCCGGCGAACCGGGTGCGCTGCTGCCCATCCTGCACGACATCCAGGACGGGCTGGGCCACATCCCCGCCGACCTGGTGCCCGAGATCGCCGAGGCGCTTAATCTGTCGCGTGCCGAAGTCCATGGCGTCGTCACCTACTACCACCACTTCCGCGCCGAACCCGCTGCGCGCCACGTGATCCAGATCTGCCGCGCCGAGGCCTGCCAGTCGATGGGCGCGGAGGCCTTGCTGGCCCACGCGCAGCTGCGTCTGGGCTGCGGCGCCCATGGCACGTCGAAGGACGGCACCATCACCCTCGAACCGGTCTACTGCCTGGGGCTGTGCGCGTCGTCGCCCGCGATGATGCTGGACGACGAGCCGCATGCGCGCGTCACGCCGCGGACCTTCGATGCGCTCGTGGCGCAGGCACGGAGCGAATCATGAGCATCACCCTTTATGTGCCGCGCGACTCCGCTGCGCTGGCCGCCGGCGCCGACCGCGTCGCACGCCGGATCGCGCAGGAGGCATCGGCCCGCGGCCTGGACCTCCAACTGGTGCGCAACGGCTCGCGCGGGATGTTCTGGCTCGAGCCGCTGGTCGAGGTGGCAACGCCCGCCGGGCGGGTCGCCTACGGGCCAGTGACGGTCGATGACGTGGCGGGCCTGTTCGATGCCGGCTTCCTCGAAGGCGCGGCGCACGCGCTGCATCTCGGGCCGACCGAGGACATCCCGTATCTGAAGAAGCAGGAGCGCCTCACTTTCGCGCGCATGGGCATCACCGATCCGGTGTCGCTCACGGACTACCAGGCCCACGAAGGTTTCGCCGGCCTGCGCCGCGCGCTCGCGATGGCGCCCGCGGACATCGTGCAGCAGGTGCTGGACTCGGGCCTGCGCGGCCGCGGCGGCGCCGCCTTCCCCGCCGGCATCAAGTGGAAGACGGTGCTGGCGACGCCTGCGGCACAGAAGTACATCGTCTGCAACGCCGACGAAGGCGACTCGGGCACCTTCTCCGACCGCATGACGATGGAGGGCGACCCCTTCATGCTGATCGAGGGCATGACCATCGCCGGCATCGCCACCGGCGCAACCATGGGCTATGTCTACGTTCGGTCGGAGTACCCGCACGCCATCGCCGCGATGAACGAGGCCATCCGCCGCGCAGAGGCCGCGGGCTTTCTCGGCAACGACATCCTGCGATCGGGCAAGCGTTTTTCGCTCGAAGTGCGCAAGGGCGCCGGCTCCTACGTGTGCGGCGAAGAAACGGCGCTGCTCGAAAGCCTGGAAGGCAAGCGCGGCATCGTGCGCGCCAAGCCGCCGCTGCCGGCCATCACCGGTCTGTTCGGCCAGCCGACGTTGATCAACAACGTCATCACGCTGGCCAGCGTGCCGCTCATCCTGGCGCGAGGGGCGGAGTTCTACCGCGACTTCGGCGTCGGTCGATCGCGCGGCACCTTGCCGATGCAGCTGGCCGGCAACATCAAATACGGCGGGCTGGTCGAAAAGGCCTTCGGCGTCACGCTGCGCGAACTGCTCTACGACTACGGCGGCGGCTCCGCTTCGGGCCGGCCGATCAAGGCGGTCCAGGTGGGCGGCCCGCTCGGTGCCTACCTGCCCGAAACGCAATGGGACCTGCCGCTGGACTACGAAGCCTACGCCGCGGTGGGCGGCACGGTCGGTCACGGCGGCATCGTGGTCCACGACGACACGGCCGACCTCTCCAAGCTCGCGCGCTATGCGATGGAGTTCTGCGCCATCGAGTCGTGCGGCAAGTGCACGCCGTGCCGCATCGGCTCGATCCGCGGCGTCGAGGTCATCGACAAGATCAGGGCCAATCAGAACCGCCCGGAGCAGGTCATCCTGCTGCGCGACCTGTGCAGCACCATGGTCAACGGCTCGCTGTGCGCGATGGGCGGCATGACGCCGTTCCCCGTGCTCTCGGCTCTGGATCATTTCCCCGAAGACTTCGGCCTGGTCGTCCCCGATCGCAAGGCCGCCTGAAATGATGCCCACCCCCGTTGCTTGCTCACTTCGTGTAGCCGCCTCCCCCCTCAAGGGGGCAACACCGGTGGCCCGGCAAAGCCGGTTCCACGGTGTTCCCCGACTGGGGTTAGCCAGGTAGCAGAAATAGGAAAGAAAGACATGCTCGACCATCTGAAAGAAACCGACTACGGCACGCCCCGGCGCGAATCCGAGCGCGAAGTCACGCTGGAGATCGACGGCAACGAAGTGACCGTGCCCGCGGGCACCTCGCTCATGCGCGCGGCGGTGGATGCCGGCATCCAGGTGCCCAAGCTCTGCGCGACGGACAGCCTCGAGCCCTTCGGCTCCTGCCGGCTGTGCCTGGTCGAGATCGAAGGCCGCAAGGGCTTCCCGGCCTCGTGCACCACGCCCGTCGAAGCCGGCATGAAGGTGCGCACGCAGACGCCGAAGCTGCAGGACCTGCGCAAGGGCGTGATGGAGCTCTACATCTCCGACCATCCGCTGGACTGCCTGACCTGCTCGGCCAACGGCAACTGCGAGCTGCAGGACATGGCCGGCGTCACCGGCCTGCGCAACGTGCGCTACGGCTTCGACGGCGCCAACCACCTCAAGGACAAGAAGGACGAGTCGAACCCGTACTTCACCTACGACCCGTCCAAGTGCATCGTCTGCAACCGCTGCGTGCGCGCCTGCGAGGAGACGCAGGGCACCTATGCGCTCACCATCAGCGGCCGCGGTTTCGAGTCGCGCGTCTCGGCGGGCCAGGACGAAGCCTTCATGGAATCGGAATGCGTGAGCTGCGGCGCCTGCGTCGAAGCCTGCCCGACGGCCACGCTGCAGGAGAAGTCGGTGATCTGGCTCGGCCAGCCCGAGCACAGCGTGATCACCACCTGCGCCTACTGCGGCGTCGGCTGCGCCTTCAAGGCCGAGATGAAGGGCAACGAAGTCGTCCGCATGGTGCCGTGGAAGGACGGCAAGGCCAACGAAGGCCATTCCTGCGTCAAGGGGCGCTTCGCCTGGGGCTATGCGACGCACCAGGACCGCATGCTCAAGCCAATGATCCGCAAGAACATCACCGACCCGTGGCAGGAGGTTAGCTGGGATGTGGCGCTCAACTACGCAGCCGGCGAATTCAAGCGCCTGCAGGCCAAGTACGGCAAGGACTCGATCGGCGGCATCACCTCGTCGCGCTGCACCAACGAAGAGACCTACCTCGTGCAGAAGCTGGTGCGCGCCGCCTTCGGCAACAACAACGTCGACACCTGCGCGCGCGTGTGCCATTCGCCCACCGGCTACGGCCTGAAGCAGACGCTGGGCGAATCCGCGGGAACGCAGACCTTCAAGTCGGTGGACAAGGCCGACGTGATCATGGTGATCGGCGCCAACCCGACCGATGGCCACCCGGTGTTCGCGTCGCGCATGAAGAAGCGGCTGCGCGAAGGCGCCAAGCTGATCGTGGTGGACCCGCGGCGCATCGACATCGTGAGGTCGCCGCACGTGCAGGCTTCGCATCACCTGCAGTTGAAGCCCGGCACCAATGTGGCGGTGGTCACGGCGATGGCGCACGTCATCGTCACCGAAGGCCTGATGGCAGATGACTTCGTCGCCGAGCGTTGCGACACCGCGTCGTTCAAGGAATGGAAGTCGTACGTCGAGCGTCCCGAGCAGTCGCCCGAGGCCACCGAAGAGGCGACCGGTGTCCCGGCCGGCGAGCTGCGCGCCGCGGCGCGCCTGTTCGCCGGCGCCGGCAACGGCGCCATCTATTACGGCCTGGGCGTGACCGAGCACAGCCAGGGCTCGACCACGGTGATGGGCATCGCGAACCTCGCCATGGTCACCGGCAACGTGGGCCGCGAGGGCGTGGGTGTCAACCCGCTGCGAGGCCAGAACAACGTGCAGGGCGCCTGCGACATGGGCTCCTTCCCGCACGAGCTGCCCGGCTACCGCCACGTGTCGGACAGCACCACCCGCGCGACCTTCGAGGCGGCCTGGGGTGTCCAGATCAACCCCGAGCCGGGGCTGCGCATCCCGAACATGTTCGATGCCGCGCTCGGCGGCGGCTTCAAGGGCCTCTACTGCGAGGGTGAAGACATCGTGCAGTCCGACCCGAACACGCAGCACGTGGCGGCCGCGATGATGGCGATGGAATGCGTGGTGGTGCAGGACATGTTCCTGAACGAGACCGCGAAGTACGCGCACGTGTTCCTGCCGGGCTCGTCTTTCCTGGAGAAGGACGGCACCTTCACCAACGCCGAGCGCCGCATCTCGCGCGTGCGCAAGGTCATGCCGCCGAAGGCAGGCCTCGCCGACTGGGAAGTGACGGTGAAGCTGGCGCAGGCCCTCGGCTATCCGATGGACTACAAGAGCCCCGAGGAGATCATGGCCGAGATCGCCGCGCTGACGCCGACCTTCCGCGGCGTGAGCTACAAGCGGCTCGACGAGCTGGGCAGCATCCAGTGGCCCTGCAACGATGCCGCGCCGGACGGCACGCCCACCATGCACATCGACACTTTCGTGCGCGGCAAGGGCCGCTTCATCGTCACGCAGTACGTGGCCAGCGACGAGAAGATCACGCGCAAGTTCCCGCTCCTGCTCACCACCGGCCGGATCCTGTCGCAGTACAACGTCGGCGCGCAGACGCGACGCACCGACAACAACCAGTGGCACAGCGAGGACCGGCTGGAGATTCATCCGCACGACGCCGAGGAGCGCGGCATCAAGAACGACGACTGGGTCGGCATCCAGAGCCGCGCCGGCGAGACGGTGCTGCGCGCGACGGTGTCCGAGCGCATGCAGCCGGGCGTGGTCTACACGACCTTCCACTTTCCGGAATCGGGCGCCAACGTCATCACCACCGACAACTCCGACTGGGCCACCAACTGCCCGGAATACAAGGTCACCGCGGTGCAGGTCATGCCGGTCATGCAGCCGTCGGCGTGGCAGCAGGAGTACAGCCGCTTCAACGAGGTCCAGCAAGGCCTGCTGACGGCAGGGGCACTTGCCAACGTTGCCAACGAGACGGTCAGCGCAAAATAGCCGGATCATCGAGATGAACCCCGCCACCATGTCCGACACCGACGCCGATGCCGCCCGTTTTTGCGAAGGCGCGCTGTCGCTGCCGGTGCGCGGCGTGCGCGGCGGGCAGGCGTTCGCGGTGGAAGACTGGGTGGCCGAGGAAGTCCCGGTCGCGCTGGAGTTCAACGGCATCTCGCACGCGGTGATGCTCGCGACGCCGCTGGATCTCGAAGATTTCGCGCTCGGGTTTTCGCTCAGCGAGGGCATTCTGGATGCGGCGCACGAACTCTATTCGGTGGAGACCGAGCATTCCGCGCTCGGCATCACCTTGCATCTGGAGGTGGCGAGCGCCGCCTTCGCGCGCCTGAAGGACCGGCGGCGTTCGCTGGCGGGCCGCACCGGTTGCGGCCTCTGCGGCACCGAAAGCCTGAGCCAAGTGGCGCGCGAACTGCCGGTGCTGGGCGATGCCGCGCGGCTGGACCGCCATGCCATCGGCCGCGCGATGTCCCAGTTCCATGCGCTGCAGACGCTGCAGCAGGCCACCGGCGCCGTGCATGCCGCCGCATGGTGTTCGGCAGACGGCGAGGTGAAATGGCTGCGCGAGGACGTGGGCCGCCACAACGCGCTCGACAAGCTGATCGGCGCGCTGGCCACGAACGACATCGACGCATCGACCGGCTTCATCGCCGTCACGAGCCGCGCCAGCTTCGAGATGGTGCAGAAGACCGCGATGGCGGGCGTGCCTTTGCTGGCCGCGGTGTCGGCGCCGACCTCTTTCGCGGTCACGACCGCGCAGCGCGCGCGCCTGACGCTGGTCGGGTTCGCGCGGCAGGAGGACCTGGTGGTCTATTGCCACCCGGAACGCCTGGCGGCCGATCGCGAATCCGGCGCACGCCACGCCCATTGAGATTTACCCGAAAGGCAGCGCATGCATGATCAGACGGCGCAGTTGGTCAAGATGGCCAACCAGATCGGCACCTTCTTCGAAGCCCAGACGCCCAGCGATCCGGAGGCTGCCACGCAGGCCATCGCGGCACACCTGAAGTCCTTCTGGGCGCCCAGCATGCGCATCCAGCTCCTCACCCACCTCGACGACGAAGCGGCCACCCATCTGCTGCCGATCGTTGCATCGGCGGTCCGGAGCAACCGGGCGAAGCTGCTGGGCAGTGGCGGGCACGTCGCCGGCGACGCGAAAACGCAGTTTCCGCAGGGCGGTGGCGACGCCGGCTAGAACGCGGCGTGGTGGAGCGCTGAACCCTGGAGCTGCCTGGCATGCGCCACGCGCTCCCGGTGCGACTTGAGCAGCGACTCGTAGTACAGGCACAGCGGCATGGCGATGAACACCATGCCGGCAACGTAGATGATCAGGCTAGTCACCGGGAAGTCCGCGCTGCCCCAGTTGGGGATGGAGGCGACCGCCGCGCCGATCGCGATGACCGCGATCACGACGTTGAGTGCGTGGCGCATGAAGTTGGTTCGCAGATAGCCCGCGTGGTCGTACCTGTCGCGATCCAGGTTGGAGTCTTCGCTCCCGTCGCCCGTGTCTCCATCGTGATCCATGGTCTTCCTTGTTTGAGGCGCTGACGGTTCTTACCATGGGGTCCGAACGCCGGTCAATGGTGAAGCCGCGCATTGCGGGTTGATCCCGTTGCGGCGCCGCGCGGCGCATTCGTACGATGTCTGTCTCCGTCCGCGTCCGGACGCTTGAGGAATCTCGATGAAAAAAGCAGGACTCATCGGCCTGGGCGCCATGGGCGCCGGCATTGCAGCGACGCTGCGCAGCAAGGGCTACGAGATGCATGTGTGCGACGCGCGCCCCGGCGCCGCGATCGCCTTTTCCGAACAAGGCGGCGTCGCCTGGGCGAATCCGGCGCAGGTCGCGGCCGAATGTGAACAGATCGTCTCGGTCGTGGTCAACGCCGAGCAGACCGAGGCGGTGCTTTACGGCGACAAGGGCGCGGCCGCGGCGATGAAGCCGGGCAGCGTGTTCGTGATGTGCTCGACCGTGGACCCCAGCCGTTCGATCGCTTTCGAAGAACGCCTCGACGCCGCCGGCATCCACTACGTCGATGCGCCGATCTCCGGCGGCGCGGCCAAGGCCGCGAGCGGCCAGATGACCATGATGAGTTCCGCGAAGCCCGCGGCCTATGCCAAGGCCGGCGCGCTGCTCGACGCCATGGCCGCCAAGGTCTACCGCCTCGGCGACCGGGCGGGCGCGGGCAGCAAGGTGAAGATCATCAACCAGCTGCTGGCCGGCGTGCACATCGCGGCCGCCGCCGAGGCCATGGCGCTGGGCCTGCGCGAAGGCGTGGCGCCCGAGGCGCTCTACGATGTCATCACGCACAGCGCCGGCAACAGCTGGATGTTCGAGAACCGCATGGCCCATGTGCTGGCCGGCGACTACACGCCGCTGTCGGCGGTCGACATCTTCGTCAAGGACCTGGGCCTGGTGCTCGACACAGCGCGCGCGAGCAAGTTTCCGCTGCCGCTCGCCTCCACCGCGCACCAGATGTTCATGCACGCGTCCAGCGCCGGCTTCGCGAAGGAAGACGACAGCGCGGTGATCAAGATCTTCCCCGGCATCGAGCTGCCCGCGGCCGCCGCATGACGATGCAGCTCGGCTGCATTGCCGACGACTTCACCGGCGCGACCGATCTCGCCAACAACCTGGTGCGCGCCGGCATGCGCGTGGTGCAGACCATCGGCGTGCCGGCAGAGCCGCTGTCCGCAGAGGTCGATGCCGTGGTGGTGGCGCTCAAGTCGCGCACCATCGCGCCGGCCGACGCGGTGGCGCAATCGCTGGACGCACTGTGCTGGCTTCGGGCGCAGGGCGCGCGGCAGATCTACTTCAAGTACTGCTCCACCTTCGACAGCACGCCCGGGGGCAACATCGGGCCGGTGACCGAAGCGCTGATGGAGGCGCTGGGCTGCGACTTCACCATCGCCACGCCGGCCTTCCCCGACAACAAGCGCACCGTATTCAAGGGCTACCTGTTCGCGGGCGAGGTGCTGCTCAACGAGAGCGGCATGCAGAACCATCCGTTGACGCCGATGACCGACGCCAACCTGGTGCGCGTGCTGCAGGCGCAGACGCGGCGCAAGGTCGGGCTGATCGATTACAGCGTGGTCGCGCGCGGCGCCGAGGCGGTGCGCGAGCGCGTTGCCCAGCTGCGCGCCGAGGGCGTGGGCATCGCGATCGTCGATGCGGTCTCGAACGACGATCTGCTGCGCCTGGGCCCGGCGCTGGCGGACATGCCGCTGGTCACCGCAGGCTCGGGTGTCGCGATCGGGTTGCCGGCCAACTTCGGCATCGCGCCTTCGTCCACCGCGAGCGCGCTGCCCGCGGCCGGCGGACTGCGCGCGGTGGTCTCGGGCAGCTGCTCGCTGGCCACCAACCGGCAGGTGCGGCATTTCATCGAAGCGGGCCGGCCTGCGCTCGCGATCGACCCGCTGCGCATCGCGGCCGGGGTGGACGTCGCGGCCGAAGCGCTAGCCTGGGCCGCACCGCTGCTCGAAGCGGGTCCGGTGCTGGTCTATTCGACGGCCGAACCCGGTGCCGTGCAATCGGTACAGGGCCGGCTCGGTGTCGAGGAGGCCGGCGCGATGGTGGAGCGCACCATCGCCGCAATCGCCCGCGGGCTGGTCGCGCTTGGCGTGCGCCAGCTGGTGGTGGCGGGCGGCGAAATCTCGGGCGCATGCGTGCAGGCGTTGGGCATCGCGCAACTGCAGATCGGCGCGCAGATCGACCCTGGCGTGCCGTGGTGCCATGCCGCGGCCGCGGGCTTGCACATCGCGCTCAAGTCCGGCAATTTCGGCACCGACGACTTTTTCACGAAAGCCTTTAAAGTCATTGGATGACTGAAAGCGATTCGCGTGAAGAGATCTGCCGCATCGGCCGCAGCCTGTTCGAGCGCGGCTACGTGCATGCCACGGCCGGCAACATCAGCATGCGGCTGGACGATGGCTTCCTCATCACGCCGACCGATGCCTGCCTGGGCTTTCTCGATCCGGCGAAGCTCGCGCGGCTCGATTCGGACTTGAACCAGACGGCGGGCGACCGTGCCAGCAAGACCATCGCGCTGCACGCGCGCATCTACGGCGCCGCCACGCATTTCGATGCCGGCACGCGCTGCGTGATCCACACCCATTCCACGCATTGCGTCGCGCTCACGCTTCATGAGACGGGCGAGGAACTGCTGCCCGCCCTCACGCCCTACTTCGTGATGAAGGTCGGCCATGTGCCGGTGATTCCCTACCATCGCCCCGGCGCGCCCGAAGCGGCCGAGCAGGTGGCCCGAACGATCGAGCGCTACGGCGCCCAGGGCACCCCGATCCGTGCCGTGATGCTCCAGCGCCTGGGGCCGAACGTCTGGCACGACACGCCGGCCGCCGCCATGGCCACGCTAGAGGAACTCGAGGAGACCGCGAAGCTCTGGGTATTGAGCAGCCGCGCGAGCGAAGGCCGACCGCAAGCCCTGGGCCCGTCCCAGATCGATGAACTGCGCCGCAGCTTCGGCGCCCGCTGGTAAGAGATTTTTGTCATGCCCCGATTCGCCGCCAACCTGTCGATGCTCTATCCGGAACTCGATTTCCTCGACCGCTTCGAAGCCGCCGCCAAGGATGGATTTCGGGCGGTCGAGTACCTCTTCCCCTACCCGTACGAACGACGCGAGCTCGCGGCCCGCCTGTCGGCCCATGGCCTGCAGCAGGTGCTGTTCAATGGCCCGCCCGGCGACTGGGAAGGCGGCGAGCGCGGGCTGGCCTGCCTGCCGGGCCGCGAGGCCGAGTTCCGCGAAGGCATCCTGAAAGCGCTGGACTACGCTGCCGCGCTCGGCTGTCCGCGCGTGCACGTGATGGCCGGGCTGGTGCCGGAGGGCGTAGAGCGCGAGCTCGTGCAGCCGCTGTACATCGAGAACCTGCGCTGGGCCGCGGCCGAGGCGGCCAAGAGCGGGCACGATCTCCTGATCGAGCCGATCAACACGCGCGACATCCCGCGCTTCTTCCTGAACCGGCAGGACCACGCGCACGAGATCGTCGAGGCGGTCGGCGCGTCCAACCTCAAGGTGCAGATGGACCTCTACCACTGCCAGATCGTCGAGGGCGACCTGGCCCTGAAGATCCGCAAGTACCTGCCCACCGGCCGCGTCGGCCACTTCCAGATCGCCGGCGTGCCCGAGCGGCACGAGCCCGACGTCGGCGAGCTCAACCATCCCTACCTGTTCGGCGTGATCGATGAGGTCGCGGCCCAATGCGGCTGGGAAGGCTGGGTCGGCTGCGAATACCGGCCCGCGCGCGGCGCCGTGCCCAAGGGCACGTCGGACGGCCTCGGCTGGCTGCGAGCGCTGCCGCGCACATCGGGCGAATGAAACTCGAAGCCGTGCGCATCCCGCCGTGCCTGAGGGGCTTCGAAGCGGGCGATGCGGAGCAGGTGTTCGACGTCACGCTCGTCGGCGCGCAGGTCGCGGCCATCGAGGCGAGCGAGCAGCCGGCGCGCGGCACCCTGCTCAGCGCCATGGTCGACGCGCATGCCCACATCGACAAGAACTACACCGTGCGCGAAGTCGGCGCGGCCGAGGGCAACCTGTTCGCGGCCATCGGCCGTACGGCCGCGCACCGCGCGCACTGGACCGCCGACGCGCTGCGTTCGCGCATGAGGCGCGCACTCGACGAGGCCTGGCATGCCGGCACGCGCGCCCTGCGCACGCACCTGGACTGGGCCGGCGCCGAGGCGCCGGCCTCGCTCGCGGTGCTTGAGGAACTGCGTGCGCAATGGCATGGCCGCATCGAGCTGCAGTTCGTCGCGCTGGTGCCGCTGGACCTGTTCGCCGACATCGAGGCCGGAGATCGCATCGCGCACGCGGTGCAGCGTGCGGGCGGCGTGCTCGGCGCCTTCGTCTACCGCAACGACGGGATCGTCTCCAAGCTCGGGCGCGTGTTCGATCTCGCGCAGACGTACCAGCTCGCGCTCGACTTCCACGTCGACGAGGGCCTGGACCCGGAGGCGACCGGGCTGCGCACCATCGCACAGCTGGTGATCGCGCGCGAGCTGCACGGCCGCGTCGTGTGCGGCCACGCCTGTTCGTTGTCGGTGCAGGACGATGCGGCTGCCAGGGACACGCTGGCGCTGTGCGCGCAGGCCGGCCTGCACCTGGTGGCGCTCCCCACCACCAATCTCTACCTGCAGGGTGCGTGGGACCGGACGCCGGTGCCGCGCGGCATCACGCGCATCCGGGAAGCCGCGGCGCTGGGCCTGCGTGCGAGTCTGGCCACCGACAATGTGCAGGACGCGTTCTATCCCTACGGCAGCTACGACCTCATGGAAACCTTCGGTCTCGGCGTACAGATGGCGCATCTGGCGCCTGCTTCCGATTGGCTCGGTGCCATCACCGTGAGCCCGGCGAAGGCGCTGGGCCTGGGCTGGGACGGCTGCATTGCGCGCGGCTGTCCGGCGGACCTGGTGCTGCTGGCTGCGACCGACGAATACGAGTTACTGGATCCGCGCGGACGGCGGCGCGCCGTCATCCGCGCGGGCCGCATTCTGGAGAGCGCTTGATGAGCATGGGCAAACCGATGGCCAACTACGCGGCCGCCAGGCGCGTCGGCGATTTCGTCTTCATGAGCGGCGTGGTGGCGGTCGATCCGGCGACACGCCGCGCCGTTGCCGGTTACGACGACATCCCCGAAGAGGCGCGCAACGGGCTGCGCTCGTTGGGCTACGTCACGGGCCAGATGTCGGTCGACGTGTTCGAAGCGCCCATCGTGGCGCAGAGCTGGTTCGTGCTGGAACGCATCCGCCGGATCGCGGCCGAGCACGGCGGCACGATGGACGACGTGGTCAAGCTCGTGCAGTACTTCCGACAGCTGCCGCACTACGCCTTCTATAACCGCGTGCGCGGACTCTTCTATCCGGGCGAGCCGCCGGTCAGCACGGTGGTGGAGGTGTCGCGCTTCCTGCCGGGCGACGATGTGCTGGTGGAGGTGGAAGCGACGATGTATCTGCCGGTTTAACGCCCGGTTACCAACGGGACAGCGACATCAGCCGTCGTCCGACAACAAAGCGCTTCCGCGAGGTCACAACTGGCGACTTTCGCACACAGGGGCGCGCAGATGATCGCTGGTTCCATGTTCTTCCCCGAGCGGCTGAGTCCCGCGTCTGCCGTGGCCTTCGGAAACGTGATCGACCTCGCCCGCTTCAGACAGGGCAGCGCCGGGGCGGAGGTTTGCGGGGCCTGCAACACCATCAACCCGGGTTCCGCGAAATTCTGCAAAGGCTGTACCGGCAAGCTGCCGGCGTTCTATGCGTCTGTGGGGCGTGGCGAAACGGCACCGGCCCGCGTCGTCTCCCAAGGCCCGACCTTGCGCAGGCACAGACTTGCCGTGGCGGCCTTGTGGGGTGTGGCGGTGCTGGTCGCGCTGTTCGAAGCCTTCGGTCCCCGGCAGGCCGAGCCGCTGCGGGCGGGCCAGCCGCATGAGATCGGCGTAGCCGAAGTGCAACTGCCGGCGGCGGAGCTTCTTCCGGGTGCGGCCCCAATGTCGACGGTGACGCAGGCGACCGCAGATGCAGGTCAACCCGGGTCGCTGCGCAGATCGCCATCGGCGTCGACGTCAAGCCGCGCGGCGGCCTCGTCTTTCTCTCGCAGTGATGTCCCAAGTCCGCTGGCCCGATGCGGCGGTATGAATTTCTTCTCTCATGCCGTGTGCATGAACAACACCTGCGCGCAACCGGCGCTGCGTCGCAGTCCGCAGTGTGTCGACGTCGTGCGCCAGCGCCGCCTGGACGAGGCGCGCCGCAATCCGACGCTGATTGGTTAGGTCCCGGCCTGCGCCAGCAGACGTGCTGTCGCCTGGGCCGCGACTTCCATCCGCCGCACGTCCCGTTCGGAAAGATCGGCGCAGCGCTCGATCGTGAAGCCGCACAGCGTGCCGTAGATGCTGCCGTCCGGCAGCATCACCGGAACGCTGATGTGCGTGCCGATGGGCTTCGTACTGTCGTGCAAGGGCTGCCGGGTGCGCAGCACGCGAAGGTCGTGCACGAGCTTGGGGACGCGTCCGTCGATCACGCGCTGGCAGACGCTGTCTTCCATCGCATGCGAGTCGCCGACGCGGATGACGGCCATCTCCGGATCGGTCGCGACATGCCTGAACACGCGGCGGCCCTCGGAGAACTCGGAGACGAACATCACGTCCAGACCGAGTTGCTCGCGGATCAGCTCCAGGAGCGATGACAGCGCCTGTGTGACCAGCGGCCCCTCGCTGTCGTGCACGCCGGCAGCCGGACTGCCGGATTCCAGCGTCCATTCGAAGCCGATGCTGCCGCTCTTGGTGTACATGCTGTCTTTTCAACGGAGAGAGCGCGATGCTAGCGCGTGCCGCCTCGATTCGAGCCTTTCGCCGCCCGGGATCGCAGCCGGTTCTCGTAAATTTTCACGCAAGGTGCTGCCGATGCGGTGCATCAGGCGCTTCGTGGCGGCAACGGCGCGCAAGTCTTAACATCTCCGGCAGCACCATGGCCATTCAACCGAACCAACAGTGGCAACTGAACCGACAGCCTGCGAGGTTCTAGTGATCGGCGCCGGCCCGGCGGGCAGCGCCTGCGCGCAGCTGCTCGCGCGCGCGGGCTTCGATGTGCTGCTGGTCGATCGCCAGGACTTCCCGCGCGACAAGGTTTGCGGCGACGGCCTGATTCCCGACGCCCACCGGGCGCTCGCGCGGCTGGGCGTGCTCGACGAGGTGCTGTTGCGTGCCTGCGCCGCGAAGCAGGTCGGCTGCGTCGCGCCGCACGGTGCCAGGGTGGACGTGCCCGCCAGCCTGGCGGTGCTGCCGCGCCGCGAGCTCGACGACATCGTGCGCCGCGCGGCGCTGGCGGCCGGTGCGCGCTGGCTGGCGTCGGCGCGCTTCGAGGCGCCGCTCCACGACGCCGACGGGCGCGTGACCGGCGCACGGCTGCGTCTCGCCGACGGCACGGCGCACGAGATGCGCGCGCGCTGGACTGTGCTCGCAACCGGCGCGGCCGCGGGCCCGCTGATCGCCGCGGGCATGTGCAGCCGGCGCGCGCCGAGCGGCATCGCGCTTCGCGGCTACGTGAAGAACGAGGCCATGGCCGGCCGCAGCCACAGTCTCGAGGTCGTGTGGCACCGCGCACTGCGCAGCGGTTATGGCTGGATCTTTCCTTGCGGCAACGGCGTGTTCAACATCGGCGTCGGACTGATGCACGATCGGGCCGATGCGGGCGGCGACGCCAACCTGCGCGAATTGTTCGCCACCTTCACGCGCCTGCATGCACCGGCGCGCGAACTGATGCAGGGCGGCGGCGTGCTCGGCGAACTGAAGGGCGCGCCGCTGCGCTGCTCGCTCGAGGGTGCGCGGTTTTCGCGGCCCGGCCTGCTGGTCGCGGGCGAGGCGGCGGGCAGCACCTACTCGTTCACGGGCGAAGGCATCGGCAAGGCGCTGGAGACCGGCATGCTCGCGGCCGAGGCCATCGCCGAAGCGCGCGAGCAGATGCAGGGCGATGCGGCGGTGTGCGGGCGCTACGAAGCGGCTCTCGTCGCACTGAAGCCGCGCTTCGCCGCCTATGCCAACGCCAATCGCATCAACAGCCATCCCTGGCTGGTGGACCTGGTGATCTGGCGTGCGCGCCGCAGCGAAGGCATCGTGCGCCGGCTGGGCGGGGTGCTGGATGAGACCTACAACCCCGGCAAGCTCGTGAGCGCCGGGGGGCTGCTGCGGATGCTGCTGCCGGTCGGTAGCTGAAGAAAAGCTCAGCGCTTGGTGGCCAGCATGCGACCCAGCGCGAACACCGAATTCGGCGCATTCACGCGCAGCGGCTTGACGGGGGCGGCCGGACGCACCGGCGTGCGCTTGCCGGCGGGCTGCTCGTCCTCGATCTTCACGCCCTTGGCCAACTGCTCGTCGACCAGGCTCTGCAGGCTGACGGAATCCAGGAACTCCACGGTGCGGCGGTTCAGCGAGGCCCAGAGTTCATCCGTGCTGCAGCGGCCCGCGGCGTAGGCGTCGGCGGTGGCGTTCGCTTCGCCCTTGTCGACGGACTCGTCCTCGATCGCGAAGATGATGTCCGCCACGGTGATGGCGGCCGCCTTGCGACCCAGCGAATAGCCGCCGCCCGGACCGCGCGTCGACTCGACCAGCTCATGGCGGCGCAGCTTGCCGAACAGCTGTTCGAGGTAGGACAGGGAGATGCGCTGGCGCTGGCTGATGGCGGCCAGGGTGATGGGTCCGTTGCGCCCACGCAGTGCCAGGTCGATCATGGCAGTGACCGCAAATCGGCCTTTGGTGGTAAGTCGCATCGGATGTCCTCTCGTTGGGGTTGCGTTGGCTGCGGTGCCGGCGGGACCATTGTCCCGCACAGCGCCGATCATGCCTTGGGAGTCTGATCCCGGGATTAGGTTCCTGCCCTAGTCGGGCTTGATGTTGGCGCGCACTATCACTTTCTTCCACCGCGCCTGCTCGGCGGCGATGAATTTCGCGAACTGCTCGGGCGTGTCGCCGATCGCTTCCGCGGCATCGCCCTTGAGACGGTCCATCGCGGCGGGCGCCTTGGTGGCATTCATGGTCTCGGCCGACAGCCTCGCCAGGTTGGCCGGCGTCATGCTGACGGGCGCCAGCATGCCGTACCACTGCGTCATCTCGAAACCCGGGAAGCCCTGCTCGGCCACTGTCGGCACGTCGGGCAGCTGCGGCAGGCGTGCCGCCGAGCCGGTGGCGACGCAGCGTACCTTGCCGGACTTGATGAAGGGGATGATGGCCGCGGCGCCGATCGCCGAGGCGTCGAGCCTGCCGGACAGCAGGTCGGTGAGCATCGGTCCGGTGCCGCGGTAGGGCACGTGCAGCATGAAGACGTTGGCCGTCATCTTGAGGTATTCGAACGCGAGGTGGCCGGCGCTGCCGTTGCCGGCCGAGCCGTAGCTCAGCTTGCCTGGCTTGCTTTGCGCATAGGCGATCAATTCGCGCAGGTTCTTGGCCGGCACGTCGGGGTGCACGACATAGAGGCTCGGCACCTTGGCCAGCAGGCTGACCGGCTTGAAGTCCTTGTTGGCGTCGTAGGGCAGCTTGTCGAAGATGTACGGGTTGACCGCCAGCGTGCCGATGTGCCCGAGGATCAGCGTGTGCTGGTCGTCGCTGCGGGCCACCTCGGCCATCGCGATGTTGCCGGCGGCGCCGGGCTTGTTGTCGACGAACACGTTCTGCCCGAGTGTGCGCGTCAGCTCGCCGGCGACCGAGCGCGCGACGATTTCGGAGCTGCCGCCCGGCGCGAAGGGCACGACGAAGCGCACGGGTTTGCTCGGCCACGCCGCCTGCGCCGACGCGCCTGCGGGCAGCAGGCTGCCGGCGCCGAGCGCACCGGCCATGCCCAGCAGCCGGCGGCGCGTCGCCTGGGCATCGGGCCAACGAAGCTTGTGGAAGTGCGGATCGTTCATGTGTGTCTCCATTGAATCTTGTCGGCAGGCAGGATCATCGCCGCACCACGTAGCGCGTCACCACCGGCTGCGTCTCGCCCTGGTGGAAGGCCAGCCGCCGTTCGCGCAGCGCCATGTCGGCCGCAGTCGCGCGGTGGAAGCGGCGCAGGTGCTCGGTCCACGACTCGTCGACGATCTCCTCGAGGTAACGGCCCGGCTCGGCGATGTCGTGCAGAAGCTCCCAGCCGATCGCGCCCTGGCTCAGGCGCGCGCGGCGCGTCTGTTGCATGACGATGTGGAAGGCCGCGGCGCGTGCCGGGTCGATCATGTATTCGATCGTGATGACCACGCGGCCGTCCTCGCCCGGCGCATCGATCGGCGGGCCTGCGGCCCAGCCCTTGCGCGCGGGGCGGGTGTCGTCTTCCTCGCCGGCGACGTCGGTCACGTAGCGCAGCGCGACGAGCATGACCAGGGTGCCGCTCACGGCCGCGATGCCGAGGCTGATGTACAGCGAGGACAGCTCGGCCACCTGGCCCCAGAGCGCGGCGCCGAAGGCGCTCGCGCCCATGATGGCCATCTGGTACATCGACATGCCGCGCGCGCGCACCCAGTCGGGCAGCGCGAGCTGGGCCGAAACCGAGAGCGAGTTGGCGACCGTGATCCACGCCATGCCGCCGAGGAACATCGCAGGCACGGCGACCCAGGCATTGGGCGCCACTGCCATCACCGCGGTCGCTCCGGACTGCAGCAAGGTGCCGCGAAGCACCAGCTGGTCGCGCCCGAGCGCCTGGCGCAGCCGCGGGAGGAACAGCACCGCCACGATGGCGCCCGAGCCCATCGCCGCCAGCAGCAGCGTGAAGGTGCCGGCCCCGCCGCCGCGCAGGTTGCGCGCCAGGAGCGGCAGCAGCGCGAGCAGCGCGGTCGAGTGCAGGAAGAAGATCGAGATGCGCGTGAGCACTGCGCGCATGCGGTGCGACTGGCGCACGAACTGCACGCCCACGCGCATGGCGCTGATCAGCTTTTCGCGGCCCAGCGGACTGGGCTTGTGCTCGCGCCGCCAGCGCAGCACGATGAAGCCCGAGGCCACGCACAGCACCGCGTTGAGGCCGAACACCCAGACGGTGCCTGCGCTCGCGATCAGTGTGCCGGCCAGGAGCGGGCCGATGATGCGCGAGGCGTTCATCGCGATGCCGTTGAGGCCGAGCGCCGCCGGCAAGTGGGTGCGCGGCACGAGTTCCGGCACGATGGCCGAAAACACCGGCCAGCGCAGCGCCAGGCCAATGCCGTTGGCGAAGGTCAGGGCCAGCAGCAGCGGCGCGGTCATGAGGTCCATCACCACGGCGGCGCACAGCACGATGGCGGTGCCGGCGAGCCAGAACTGGGTCGCGACCAGCCAGCGCCGCCGGTCGAGGATGTCGGCCAGCGCGCCGCTGGGCAGTCCGAGCAGGAACACCGGCAGCGTCGAGGCTGACTGCACCAGGGCGACCCAGATCGGCGAGGTGGTCAGCGAGGTCATCATCCAGGCCGCCGCCACGTCGTTCATCCACATGCAGACGTTGGCCATCAGCCACGTGCTCCACAGCATGCGGAACACGGGCAGCTTGAGCGGCTCGAGCGGGCCGATGCGCGGCGGTTGCACGCGGGTGGAGACGACGGGTGTTTCTTCGGGCGAAATGGGTGGCATGAGCCGCTATTGTCCCGCGCCCGGTTTCGCGGCCTTCGCATGTTTCCGGGCCAGATGGCCCAGCGGCAGTGCGCGGCTGGCCTTGACCTCGCCGAGCGAGAAGCTGGTGTGCAGGTCTTTCACGTTCGGCAGGTGCATCAGGCTGTTGAGCGCGAAGCGCGAGAAGCCGTCGAGGTCCTCCGCCACCACCTGCAGCTCGAACATGCCGGTGCCGCTGATGTAGTGGCAGGCCACCACCTCGGGCAGCTTGCGGATCGCCTCTTCGATCTTGCGCGTGACCTCGCCGGTGGCGCGGTCGGTGTCCAGGCGCACGAAGGCGAGCACGCCCAGGCCGATCTTGTGGCGGTCGATCTCGGCGTGGTAGCCGCGGATGTAGCCGGCCGCTTCCAGTGCGCGCACGCGGCGCCAGCAGGGCGCCGCGGACAGGCCCACGCGCTGCGCCAGCTCGGCGTTGGTGAGCCGGGCGTCGGCCTGCAGTTCTTGCAGGATCGCGAGGTCGAACTTGTCAATGCTTTCCATAACGGCATATTTTAAGCAATATCCTTTCAAAACAGGCCCTCGAACAGGCAAAGAACGCAAACACCTATCAAGGCAGCAGGCATACACTTTGCGTGCATGATGGCTGCGGGAGACTGCTCTTACCCGGACGCCTCGCCCGCACCAATCGCCACGCCCACAAGGCACAGCCACGGAGACAAGACGATGAACGCACCGCTGCCGGAACACATCCGCAAGGCCCTCGAAACGGTCACGCTCGACGACAAGTACAGCCTGGACTACGGCCGGGCCTTCATGTCCGGCGTGCAGGCCCTGGTCAAGCTGCCGATGCTGCAGCGACTGCGCGACCGCCAGGCCGGCAAGAACACGGCGGGATTCATCAGCGGCTATCGCGGCTCCCCGCTCGGCGGCTACGACCAGGCGCTCTGGAAGGCCAGCAAGTACCTGAAGGAACAGAACATCGTGTTCCAGCCGGGCGTGAACGAAGAGCTCGCGGCCACGGCGCTCTGGGGCACCCAGCAGCTGGGCTTCTCGCCCGCGGGCACCAACAAGTTCGACGGCGTGTTCGGCATCTGGTACGGCAAGGGCCCGGGCGTGGACCGCTGCTCCGACGTCTTCAAGCATGCCAACATGGCCGGCACCACCGAATTCGGCGGCGTGATCGCGGTGGCCGGCGACGACCACATTTCCAAGAGCTCGACCGCGGCGCACCAGAGCGACCACATCTTCAAGGCCTGCGGCACGCCGGTGTTCTTCCCGACCAACGTGCAGGAAATCCTGGACCTCGGCATCCACGCCTTCGCGATGAGCCGCTTTGCCGGCATCTGGTCGGGCATGAAGACGATCCAGGAGATCGTCGAATCGAGCGCCACCGCGATGATCGACCCCGAGCGCGTCGAGATCGTGATGCCGACCGACTTCCAGATGCCGCCCGGCGGCCTGCACATCCGCTGGCCCGACCATGCGCTGGAGCAGGAAGCCCGGCTCATGCACTACAAGTGGTACGCCGCGCTGGCCTACATCCGCGCCAACCGTCTCAACCACAACGTGATCGAGGGCCCGAACGACCGTTTCGGCATCATGGCCAGCGGCAAGGCCTTCAACGACACGCGCCAGGCGCTGATCGACCTGGGCCTGGACGACGCGGCCTGCCGCCAGCTCGGCATCCGGCTGCACAAGGTCGCGGTCGTGTGGCCGCTGGAAGCGCAGCTCACGCGCGCCTTCGCCACCGGCCTGCAGGAAATCCTGGTGGTCGAGGAGAAGCGCCAGGTCATCGAATACCAGCTCAAGGAAGAGCTCTACAACTGGCGCGCCGATGTGCGGCCCAACGTGGTCGGCAAGTTCGACGAGGGCGAGGTGCATCAGGCCGAGGGCTACTCCGGCGGCGAATGGTCGATGCCCAACCCGACCGCCCATACGCTGCTGCGCGCCAACGCCGACCTGAGCCCGGCCCTGATCGCCAAGGCGATCGCCCAGCGCCTGAAGAAGACAGGCCTGCTGGCCGCCGCGGGCGCCGACATGGCCGCGCGCATCGATGCGCAGCTCGCCATCCTCGAAGCCAAGGAGCGCGCCATGGCGGCGCCGCAGGCCACGGGCGTGTCGGACGCGGGGCGCCAGCCCTGGTTCTGCTCGGGCTGCCCGCACAACACCAGCACCGTGGTGCCTGAAGGGTCGCGCGCGATGGGCGGCATCGGCTGCCACTTCATGGCGACCTGGATGGACCGCTCCACCATCGGCTTCACGCAGATGGGGGGCGAGGGCGTGCCGTGGGTCGGCCAGCAGCCGTTCACCACCGACCAGCACATCTTCGCCAACCTGGGCGACGGCACCTACTTCCACAGCGGCCTGCTCGCCATTCGCCAGAGCATCGCGGCCGGTGTCAACATCACCTACAAGATCCTCTACAACGACGCCGTCGCCATGACCGGCGGCCAGCAGGTCGGCGAGCGGCCCGAAGGCCATTCCGTGCTGCAGATCGCGGAAAGCCTGCATGCCGAAGGCGCGGCCAAGGTCGTGATCGTGACCGACGAGCCGGAGAAGTACGAAGGCGTGAACGTGCCCGGCCAGGACGTGAAGGTGCGGCATCGCGACGACCTGGACGAGATCCAGCGCGAGTTCCGCAAGCTCCCGGGCACCACGGCCATCATCTACGACCAGACCTGCGCCACCGAGAAGCGCCGCCGCCGCAAGCGCGGCACGGCCGTCGACCCGGCCAAGCGCGTGGTGATCAACGAGCTGGTCTGCGAAGGCTGCGGCGACTGCAGCGTGCAGAGCAACTGCCTGTCGGTGGAGCCGCTGGAGACCGAGTTCGGCCGCAAGCGCACCATCAACCAGAGCACCTGCAACAAGGACATGAGCTGCCTGAAGGGCTTCTGCCCAAGCTTCGTCACCGTCGAAGGCGGCCAGCTGAAGAAGAAGTCGAAGAACAAGGCCGCCACGCCGGCCGAACTCGGCGCGCTGGCCGATCCGGCGCTGCCTTCGCTGGCTGGCGGCAACGTCTGGGGCATCGTGGTGGCGGGCGTCGGCGGCACCGGCGTCATCACCATCGGGCAGCTCCTGGGCATGGCGGCGCACATCGAGGGCAAGGGCATCGTCACGCAGGACGCGGCCGGCCTGGCGCAGAAGGGTGGCGCGACCTGGAGCCACGTGCTGATCGGCGACACGCAGGACGACATCCGCACCACGCGCGTGGGCACTGCGGCGGCCGACCTGATCCTGGCCTGCGATCCGCTGGTCAGCGTCAACGCCGAGACGATGGCGCGCATGCGCGAAGGCCGTACCCACGTGGCGCTCAACAGCCACAGCACGCCGACGGCCGCGTTCGTGCGCAACGCCAACTGGCAGAACCCGCAGGACGCCTGCGCCAGCGAAATCGCGCGCGCGGTCGGGGTCGATGCGCTCGGCGCCTTCGATGCCGACGCGGCCGCGACCTCGCTGATGGGCGACTCCATCTACGTCAACCCGATGATCCTGGGCTACGCCTGGCAGAAGGGCTGGATCCCGCTGGCGCATGAGTCGCTGATGCGCGCGATCGAACTCAACGCGGTGGCGATCGACAACAACAAGGCGGCCTTCGAATGGGGCCGCCAGGCGGCGCAACGGCCGGAAGAGCTGCAAAAGCGCGTCTCGCCCGGCCAGATCATCGAGTTCAAGAAGCGCGACACGGTCGAGAACCTGATCAAGCGCCGCGTCGAATTTCTCACCGGCTACCAGAACGCGGCCTATGCCGAGCAGTACAAGGCCTTCGTCGCGAAGGTGCAGCAGGCCGAATCGGCGCTGGGCAAGACCAGCCTGACCGAGGCCGTGGCGCGCTACCTGTTCAAGCTGATGGCCTACAAGGACGAGTACGAAGTCGCGCGCCTGCACACCGACCGCAGCTTCCTCGACCGCGTCGAAGGGATGTTCGAGGGCGACTTCAAGCTCAACTACCACCTGGCGCCGCCGATCATCGCCAAGCGCAACGGCAAGGGCGAGCTGCAGAAGCAGAAGTTCGGGCCGTCGATGCTGACCGGCTTCAGGCTGCTCGCGAAGCTCAAGAGCCTGCGCGGCACGGCGCTCGACGTGTTCGGCCGCACCGAGGAGCGCAAGACCGAGCGTGCCCTGATCGGCGAGTACCGCGCGAGCATCGAGGAAGTGCTGGGCGGGCTCGACGCCGCCAACCACGCGACCGCGCTGGAGATCGCGAGCCTGCCCGAGCAGATCCGCGGCTACGGCCACGTCAAGGAGCGCAACCTGGCGGCTGCCCGCACGCGTTGGGCCGAGCTGCTGGCCAAGTGGCGCAATCCGCAGGCGCAGCGCGCCGCGGCCTGAAAGCCCTGGACGGCGCGCCGGGATAGCCCCGGCGCGGCATGCGCCGCCGAATACAATGCCCGATGCTGCGCGCGGCCTGGTCCCGCGCTGCGCGGCCGCATCACGCGGATCGCACAAGCGCGAACCCCGGCCGGGGTTCGCGCTCTTATTCTTTCCCTCTGTTGGAGACTCCCTTGTTCATTTCCTCTGCTTTCGCCCAGACCGCGCCTGCTGCCGCCGGCGGCGGCGACATGATGTCCTCCCTCGGCAGCATGCTGCCGCTGGTGCTGATGTTCGTGGTGCTGTATTTCGTGATGATCCGCCCGCAGATGAAGCGCCAGAAGGAATCCCGCGCCATGATCGACGCCCTGGCCAAGGGCGACGAGGTCGCGACCGCCGGCGGCGTGCTCGGCAAGATCACCCAGATCGGCGACCAGTACCTGACGGTCGAGATCGCCAAGGGCGTCGAGGTGCAGCTGCAGCGCAGCGCGGTGGTCCAAGTTCTGCCCAAGGGCGCAATTAAGTAAGGCTCGGCCAACACACACCGTTCGCCCTGAGCTTGTCGAAGGGCCGGCCTAGGCTTCGACTAGCTCAGCCCGAACGGTTGAAGCTTTAATTCAGGCGCTGACATGAACCGTTACCCGGTCTGGAAGTACGCGATCATCGTGATCGTGCTGCTCGTGGGGCTGATCTATGCCCTGCCCAATTTCTTCGGCGAGGCGCCTGCGGTGCAGGTGTCTTCGGCCAAGTCCACCGTCAAGGTCGACGCCGGCACCCAGGCCCGCGTGGCCGAGGCGCTGAAGGCCGCCACCCTCACGCCCGACCTGCTGACGCTCGACGGCAGCTCGGTGCGCGCCCGCTTCGCCAGCACCGATGACCAGCTCAAGGCGCGCGACGTGATGCAGCGCGCGCTGGTGCCGGACCCGAGCGACCCGCCCTACGTGGTGGCGCTCAACCTGGTGTCGCGCTCGCCGAGCTGGCTTACCGCGCTGCACGCCTACCCGATGTACCTGGGCCTGGACCTGCGCGGCGGTGTCGACTTCCTGCTGCAGGTCGACATGAAGGGCGCCATCGACAAGCGGGCCGAGTCCTTCGCGAACGACCTGCGCACCGGCCTGCGCGACAAGAGCATCCGCGGCACCGCGGTCAGCCGCAACGGCCAGACCATCGAGGTGCGCTTCCGCGACCTTGCCGGCCTCGACGCGGCCAAGGCGCTGCTGCAGGATCAGTTCGCCGACCTGACCGCGGTCGACAGCCAGGAAGGCAGCGAGTGGAAGCTCGTGGCCACCATCAAGCCCGAGGCCGCGCGCCGGCTGCAGGACGCGGCGCTCAAGCAGAACATCACGACCCTGCACAACCGGATCAACGAGCTCGGCGTGGCCGAACCCGTGATTCAGCAGCAGGGCCTGGACCGCATCGTGGTGCAGCTGCCCGGCGTGCAGGACACCGCCAAGGCCAAGGACATCCTGGGCCGCACCGCCACCCTCGAGATGCGCCTGGTGGACGAGAGCGCCGAAGGCCGCGCGGCCGAGTCGGGCAGCGGCCCGGTGCCTTTCGGCTCCGAGAAATTCCTCGACCGCGAAGGCCGTCCGGTCATCGTCAAGAAGCAGGTGCTGGTGACGGGCGAGAACCTCACCGACGCGCAGCCGGGCTTCGACTCGCAAACCCAGCAGCCCAAGGTCGACCTGACGATGGACGCCAAGGGTGGCCGCATCATGCGCGACGTGAGCCGCGAAAACTTCAAGAAGCGCATGGCGATGCTGATCTTCGAGAAGGGCAAGGGCGAAGTGCTGACCGCACCGTCGATCAATGGCGAGCTGGGCAACCGTTTCCAGATCTCCGGCTCGATGAACGTGGTCGAGGCCAACGACCTGGCGCTGCTGCTGCGCGCCGGCTCGCTGGCCGCGCCGATGGAGATCATCCAGGAACGCACCATCGGCCCGAGCCTGGGTGCCGACAACATCGACAAGGGCTTCAAGAGCGTGATGTACGGCTTCCTCGCCATCATGGTCTTCATGTGCGCCTACTACGCGCTGTTCGGCGTCTTCTCGTCGATCGCGCTGGCGGTCAACCTGATGCTGCTGGTGGCCGTGCTGTCGATGCTGCAGGCCACGCTCACGCTGCCCGGCATCGCGGCCATGGCGCTGGCGATCGGCGTGGCCATCGACTCCAATGTGCTGATCAACGAGCGCGTGCGCGAGGAACTGCGCGGCGGCGCCTCGCCGCAGGCGGCCATCCATGCCGGCTACGACCGCGCCTGGGGCACCATCCTCGACTCCAACGTGACCACCCTGATCGCCGGCATCGCGCTCCTGGCCTTCGGCTCGGGCCCGGTGCGCGGCTTTGCCGTGGTGCATTGCATCGGCATCGTGACCTCGATGTTCTCGGCGGTGTTCTTCTCGCGCGGCCTGGTGAACTTCTGGTACGGCAGCAAGAAGAAGCTCAAGAGCGTCTCGATCGGCACGGTCTGGAAGCCGGACACCACGACCGCGGTCGACGCCAAGTAAGGGAGCACCAGAAAAATGGAGTTTTTCCGAATCCACAAGACCATCCCGTTCATGCGCCACGCGCTGGTGCTGAACGCGATCTCCGTCCTCACCTTCGTGCTGGCGGTGTTCTTCCTGTTCCATCGCGGGCTGCACCTGTCGGTCGAGTTCACCGGCGGCACCGTGATGGAGGTCGCCTACCAGCAGTCGGTGGACGTCGGCAAGGTGCGCGAGACCATCGGCAAGCTCGGCTACGCCGACGTGCAGGTGCAGAACTTCGGCACCTCGCGCGACGTGCAGATCCGCCTGCCGGTCCAGAAGGGCCAGACCTCGGCCCAGCAGAGCGAGCAGGTGATGACCGCCCTCAAGGCGGTCGATCCGTCGGCCACGCTGCGGGGCAACGAATTCGTGGGCCCGCAGGTGGGCGAGGAGCTCACCACCAACGGCCTGAAGGCGCTCGGCATGGTGGTGGTCGGCATCATGGTCTACCTGGCCTTCCGCTTCGAATGGAAGTTCGCGCTCGCCACCGTGCTGGCCAACCTGCACGACGTGGTGATCATCCTGGGCTTCTTCGCCTTCTTCCAGTGGGAGTTCTCGCTGGCGGTGCTGGCGGCGGTGCTGGCGGTGCTGGGCTATTCGGTCAACGAGTCGGTGGTCATCTTCGACCGCGTGCGCGAAAACTTCCGGCGCTACCGCAAGCTGAGCACGCGCGAGGTCATCGACAACGCGATCACCTCGACCATCAGCCGCACCATCATCACGCACGGCTCCACCCAGCTGGTGGTGCTGTCGATGTTCTTCTTCGGCGGCCCGACGCTCCACTACTTCGCGCTGGCGCTGACGATCGGCATCCTGTTCGGCATCTACTCGTCGGCCTTCGTGGCCGCGGCGATCGCGATGTGGCTGGGCGTCAAGCGGGAAGATCTGGTCAAGGGTCCGGTCAAGCGCGAGGGCGATCCGGACGATCCGAACGCCGGCGCCACCGTGTGAACGGCGCGCGGCCAGCGCCCCGGATCCTGCGAATTCGGGTTGCCGAGCACCGACTGCTCTTGTGCGGTTACGCTTCCCGATGCAAGCTCGCGCCTGCACATGCCAACAGACCCTTACAGCCGTCCTGACTTTCCATGATCTCGCGGTCCCACGCCTCCTCCCTGCAACTCGCACGCGAGACGCGTGAACGCTTCGTCGCCGCCACCGAGGTCGCGATCGCACCGGTCGCCCACGCGATCCGCGAACGACTGGCCGCACTGGCCGGAATGACCGCCAACGTGCGCGAGATGCAGCAGAACCGCGACGATTTCCTGGCCTTCCAGGCGCAGGCTTCCAACTGGGTGCCGCTGTCGCAGGCGGCATGGCGCAAGGCGCTGGCGGCCAGCGGCAGCGTCGGCGGCTCGCCTTCGACCAATTCGCTGCGTCTCGAGCTGATCGGCGACGAGGCGGTCGAAACGAGCATCCTGTCCTCGCGCCTGGCCCAGCTGATCCAGGACAAGGCCAGCTTCGAGCTCAACGACCTGCGGCTGCGGATCCAGCACCTCGAAGGCACGACCGAACTCGACGCCAAAGACATCCTCAAGCCCGAGGCGCTGGCCAAGGTGCTGGTCGACCAGTGGCTGGCCGCCGGCTTGAGGCGCGAGCTCTGGACCCGGGTGCAGGACGTGGTGCAGCAGCGCCTGGTCGATGTGGTCGTCAAGGCCTACAAGGACGCCAATGCCTTCCTGATCGAGAAGGACGTGATGGCCGAGATCGATCTCAAGAGCTTCGTCAAGCGCACGGGCAGCATCGGTTCGTCCGGCACCGGCGGGCTGGGCGGCAGCTTTGCCGGCGGTTCCCAAGGCGGCGGCACGCCGATGGGCATGGGCGGCGGCGGACATGCCGCCATCGGCGCGCCCCCGGGCAGCTTCGCGCCGGCGGCGATCGGCGTCGGCATGGGCCGCGGATTCGGCGGTGGCGGCGTCGGCGGCGACACCGTGGTCGCTACCGGCGGTTCACCTCTGGTGCTCGCGCGCCAGCGCGCCCAGGGCGTGCTGCTCAACCTCAAGCGCTTCGTGACCGCGCGCATCGGCGGCGACCTGAGCCAGCATCGCATCCCCGGCGCGACCGGCCCGGGCGGCGGCGCGGCGGGTGGCGGCGGGGGTGGAGGCGGCGGCGGTCCGATCGGCCTCAACGCGCCGGCCTTTGCCGCGGCCATCGCCGATGCCGAAGCGGCCTACCAAGTGATGGCCTCGCAGTACGTGGTCGGCGACGAGGCGACCGCCATCCACCAGACTGCGGCCGAACTGCGCCGGCGCACCAGCGAGCTCAAGAAAAAGGCGCCGACCACCGCTGACAAGGCCACGGTCGAGATCGTGGCGCTGATGTTCCAGGCCATCCTGGCCGAGGAGCGCATTCCGTTCTCGGCGCGTGTCTGGTTCGCGCGCCTGCAGATGCCGGTGCTGCGCGTCGCGATCGCCGAGCCCGAATTCTTCGGCACCCTGCAGCACCCGGCGCGCATGCTGATCGACCGCATGGGTTCCTGCGTGATGGGTTTCGACGCCGCCGCCATCTCGGGCAGCGCGCTCGAAGGCGAGATCCGCCGCGTGGTCCAGGTGATCGAGCAGTACCCGGAAACCGGGCAGCGTGTGTTCAAGCTGGTGTTCGACGAATTCGTCGCCTTCCTCAACAAGTACCTGACGCAGAGCGACGCCACCCAGCGCCTCATGAGCGTGGCGCAGCAGGTCGAGCAGAAGGAGACGATGGCGATCCAGTACACCATCGAGCTGCGCAAGATGCTCAACGACATGCCGGTGCGCGAGGAGATCCGCGAATTCCTGTTCAAGATCTGGGCCGAGGTGCTGGCGATTGCGGCGCTGCGCTACGGCGCCCAGGACGAGCAGACGGTGACGCTCAAGCGCGCTGCCTCCGACCTCGTGTGGGCCGCGAGCGCGAAGCCCAACCGCAACGACCGCGCGCGCGTGATCCAGGACCTGCCCAAACTGCTGCAGCGGCTGCGTCAGGGCATGAGCCTGCTGGGCATCGTGGGCGATCCGCAGGAAGCGCACATCAAGACCATCGGCGCCACGCTGTCCGATGCCTTCCTGTCGAAGACCGAAGCCATCCCGCCGGCCAAGATCGAAGCCATGGCCAAGCGCCTGGCCAACCTCGAGGATTTCGTCACCGACGACAACGCGACCGACCTGCCGCTGGATGCCGCCAGCATCGAGCTGCTGCTGGGGGTCGACGCGGCCTCGCTCGAGATCGTGCCCGACACCGGCACCAAGGTCGGCGAAGACATGCTGGCCTGGGCGCACGAGCTTCAGGTGGGCACCTGGTTCATGCTCGACCACAACGATCGCGTGAGCCAGGTCCAGTTCGTCTGGCGCAGCGACCGCAAGCAGTTGCACCTGTTCGCGTCGAGCGACGGGCGCAGCTTCCTGGTCCAGGTCGGACGCCTCGCGTCCTATCTGCAGGCGGGGCTTCTGGTTCCGGCCGAGGAAGAAACGCTCACGGTACGGGCCACGCGCGAAGCGCTGGCCAAGCTGGACGCCAATCCCGAAAGGCTTCTGAACTAGGGGGAGAGCGTCAGTGCGCGACGCGGCCGGTGCTGTCGTCGCAGAGTTCGTCGAGCACCAGCGCGTCGGGTTCGACGCCGGTGCTCCAGTGCACCATCAGCACGATGATCTTGAGCTCGTCGAGCGCCAGCGGGTCACCCGGCGTGGCCATCGCGCGCTCGACCACGATTTCGCGCATGCCGGCCGGCAACACCTGCGAGGACTCGAGGAAGCTGATGAAGCCCAGGCATTCGGCGCCCAGATGCTCCTGTTCGGCCGTCGAGTAGACGCGCATCGAATCGGGTGATTGGGAAAGTGAGGCGTTGCCGGGGACATGCGGGCCCACCGTGACGCTGATGCCGTCGGCATGCCGGGTGAGTTGCACGCCCTGGGTCGCGAGACTCAGGCCATCGAGCCAGCGCAGCGCGTCGCGGATCTCTTCCGCATCGAAGCCTTGCGCGCTGAGCTTGCGGCCCAGCTGCTCGGGCTCGGGACACGCATCGCCGCGCCAGTAGTTTTCGTAGACAAACACGAGCACTTCGAACATGGGGCCAATATAGCCCACTGGCCGCGTCCGGCTCGAGGTGTTGCGCCAAAGACGACAAAGGCGCTGCGCTTCAGCCCTGTTCGACCCGCTGAAACAGGCCGCCGGCCAGGCGAACGATGCGGCCGGCGAGTTCGAATTCCAGCAACTGCGCCTGCAGTTCGGCGGCGCTGCAGCCCGTGCGCGCGCACAGCGCATCCAGGCTCACCGGGTCGTAGCCCATGGCGCGCAGCAGCCTGTGTTCCGGCGCGGCATCGGCGTCATCGGCCGGCGCGCTCGCGGCGACGGGCGCGGCCTCGTCCATGCGAAGCTCTTCGAGCACGTCGGCCACGGTCTCGACCAGCTTGGCGCCCTGGCGGATCAAGGCATGGCATCCTCGCGACTGCGGCGAGTGGATCGAGCCGGGGATGGCGAACACCTCCTTGCCCTGCTCGGTCGCCAGCCTGGCGGTGATCAGCGAGCCCGACTGCAGCGCAGCCTCTACCACCAGCGTGCCGCGCGAGAGCCCCGCGATGATGCGGTTGCGCTTCGGGAAGTTCTGGTTGAGCGGCGGCGTGCCGAGCGGAAACTCGCTCACGATCAGGCCCCTCGCCGCGATGCGGTGCGCCAGTTCGCGGTGCCTGGCCGGGTAGACGCGGTCCAGCCCCGTGCCGACCACCGCCACCGTCGCCGGGCGGCCTGGGTCTGCGGCCGCGTCGAGCGCACCCTCGTGGGCCGCGCCGTCGATGCCGAGCGCGAGGCCCGAGACCACGGGCATCCCGGCGTCGCCGAAAGCGCGGGCAAAGGCGCGTGCGTTCAGGGTGCCCTGCGGCGTCGGATTGCGGCTGCCGACCATCGCGATGCTGCGGCCGAGCTGCGTCAGATCCAGCGCCGGCGCGCCGATCAGGTAGAGCATCAAGGGCGGGTCCGCCGTCTCGAGCAGCGAAGCCGGGTAGCCCGCATCGCCCAGGGTCCGGATGCGCCGGGTGGCGCCGTGCGCCTCGGCGCCCTGCAGCCATTCGAGGGTCTGGTCGAGCAGGGAAGCCAGCTCGGCGGGCTCGATCAGAAGCGCTTTCGCCTGCGCTTCGGTCACGAGCTGCTGCAGCGCGGCCGCCGTCTGCGCGAAGACGTCCGCCGGCAGGCCGAAGGCCGCCAGCAGCTTGCGCGCGGCAATGTTGCCGATGCCGGGCGTCAGCGTGAGCCGCAGCCAGCTCGCGAGTTCTTCACGTTCCACGCGAAGGCGAAAAGGGCGTCAGGGGTTGACCAGCAGATCGCCGATGCGGGGTGCGTCGTTGATCTCGAGCACCAGCGCGTACGAAACCCGTTCGAAGGGGCGGAACACCATCAGGAGGCCGATCCGCTCGTTGGGCAGCTTCAGCGTTTCCCGGCCCGTGCCGGTCTTGTCGATGATGGTTTCGCCGTTCTTGAGGATCGCCAGCACATGGCCGTTCTCGATGCCGTCGATGGTGCCCTTGTTGATCGCGACCACCTGGTTCTGGGCCGCGAACTGCACCGCGTTGCCGTAGACCGAGACGATGCGGCCATCGGCGATGGTCTGCCCCGGCGCGCGCGGCACGTAGCTCAGCAATTGCCGCGGCGGCTCGGGCAGCAGGCGGTCGCCGGCGCGCATTTCCTCGCGCGCGGCCACGATGTCGATGGTCGCGGGCACCACGCTCACGACCTCCTTGCCCTCCAGTTCGTCCTTGACGGTCGATTCGCCGCGCTGCAGCTGGGCCTTGCCCAGGTATTGCGCCTCGTAGCCGAGGATTTCGCCGGTGCCGGGATCCTTCAGCGGCGTCGCGTTGCGGAAGATGCGGAAGGTCTTGATCGGTCCGGCCGTTTCCACCAGCGGTGAGTTGACATCGCCACGGGCGTAGGCCCGGTCGCCGCGGGCGAGCAGCACGCGGCTGTCGTTGCCGGCCACGATGCGCGGCGCCGTGAGCAGGGTGGCCTCGTCGACCACGACCGGTTCGCTCAGGAAGGGCTCGATCAGGCTCGGATTGAGCGTTGGCAGCGCCATGCCCGACAGCGACTCGTAGCGCGTGCGCGGCGATAGCTTGATGGTGCCGCCGTCGGCCACGCCCGAACCGCCGCCCCGGCGCATGCTCAGCCGGGCGCGCCCGCCGCTCTTGTCGAGGTAAAGCACCTGGCCGGGATAGATGCGGTGCGGATTCTGGATCTCGGCGATGTTCATGCCCCAGAGCTCCGGCCAGCGCCATGGGCTGCGCAGGTAGAGGCGGGAGATGGCCCACAGCGTGTCGCGCGGCTTGATCGTGTACTCGTCGGGCGCGTTCGGCGCCAGCTCGCTGAGCGGCACGCCGGTCTGCGCCGTCTGCTGCGCGGTGGAGCGCTGCTGGGGCGTGACGGGGTAGTTTTGCGCGAAGGCCGTCGTGGCGGCGCCCACCATGGCGATCGCCGCCAGCGTGGCGCGGAAGGTCGGACGCAGGCGGTTGTCGAGTCGGAGTTTTTTCATGGTTTGATGGTGTGCACTCACGACGCCCACGGGGGCGTACGAATCCTCACAATTTGCAACGAATTTTGCGCTGAAGCCCTTGAACGGGCAACGTTTATCAGGTCGCAGCCCGTCGTACCGTCGCGGAAATGGCGAAAATAGCGACAATTTTTCCTCGATTTCATGGCCAAAAGAACCATCCTGAGTTATCCCGACAAGCGCCTGCACACGGTGGCCAAACCGGTGCAGGGGGTCGACGCGCGCATCAAGACGCTGGTCGCCGACATGATCGAAACCATGCACGACGCCAACGGCATCGGCTTGGCGGCCACGCAGGTCGACGTGCACGAACGACTGGTGGTGATCGACATTTCCGAGGAGCGCAACCAACCGCTGGTGCTGATCAACCCCGAAATCGTCTGGGCCAGCGATGAAAAAGTACTCAACGAAGAAGGTTGCCTCTCGGTGCCCGGCATCTACGACGGCGTCGAGCGCGCAACCGCGGTGCGCGTGACCGCGCTCGATGCCAACGGCGAGCCCCAGACCATCGAGGCCGAGGGGCTGCTGGCGGTGTGCATCCAGCACGAACTCGATCATCTGCTGGGCAAGGTGTTCGTCGAATACCTCTCGCCCCTCAAGCGCAACCGCATCAAGAGCAAACTGCTCAAGCAGCAGCGCGAGGACCAGAAGCTCGATCAGCGGGACGGTCGGCGGTGAGTGCCTTCGCCAGCACCTGGCGTGCCGGCCTGTTGGCAGCGGCGCTGGTGCTGGCTGGCTGTGCCGGGGAGCCCACGCGGCTCGCGCTCGGCACCTCGCGCGCCGAGGCGCTGCAGAGCCTCGGCGCCCCGAGCGCTACGTATCCGCTGCCGGGCGGCGGCGAGCGGCTCCAGTATTCCCGGGCACCGTCCGGTTTCGAGGTGAACAACGTCGACCTCGATGCCGGCGGCCGCGTGGTGTCGGTCCGCCAGGAACTCGACGAGCGCCTGTTCGACCGCACCATCCAGCCGGGCGTCGACGTCTGGCACGATGCCGACGTGCTGCGCACCTATGGCCGCCCGTTCGAGATCACGCGCGTCAGCTCCTTCGACGGCGTCATCTGGACCTGGCGCTACAAGACGCTGAACTCGCCCCGCATGCTCTATATCTACGTCGACCCGGCCGGCGTGGTGCGCCGCTACCACACGGGCGACGACCTGATGCTCGAACTGCTGGCCCCGCTGTGAGGGTCGCATGAGGGTCGCGTTTGCGGGTACGCCCGAGTTCGCCCGCGTCGCGCTGGAGGCGATCGCCGCTGCGGGCTTCGAGATCGCCCTTGTGCTGACCCAGCCGGACCGCCCCGCGGGCCGGGGCATGAAGCTGCAGGCCTCGCCGGTCAAGCAGTTCGCCACCGCGCGCGGTTGGCCGGTGGCGCAGCCGCGCAGCCTGCGCCTGGACGGCAAGTACCCGGAGGATGCGGCCGCGGCACGCAGCGCCATCGCCCTGGCCGGGCTCGACGTGATGGTCGTTGCCGCCTACGGCCTGATCCTGCCCCAATGGGTGCTGGACGCGCCTCGGCTGGGTTGCCTCAACATCCATGCGAGCCTGCTGCCGCGCTGGCGCGGCGCCGCGCCGATCCACCGCGCGATCGAGGCCGGCGATGCCGAGACCGGCGTCACCATCATGCAAATGGATGCCGGGCTCGACACCGGCGACATGCTGCTCGCTGAATCGCTTGCCATCGGCGAAGACAGCACCGCGCGGCTGCACGACCGGCTCGCGGCGCTCGGCGGACGGCTGATCGTCGACGCGCTGAAGCAGGCCGACGCCGGCACGCTGCGCCCCGAGCCGCAGCCGGCCGACGGTGTGACGTATGCGCACAAGGTCGAGAAGCACGAGGCGCAGGTCGATTGGACGCAGGAGGCCGCTGCGATCGTGCGCCGCATCCGCGCCTTCGACCCCTTTCCCGGCGCCAGCAGCGTGCTCGACGGCGAAACCGTCAAGCTGTGGGCGGCGCGGGTTCAGTCCGGACCTCTCTCCGAGCCTGCCGGCACGGTGCTGGCCGCCGGCGCGCCGGGCGTCGCCGTCGCCGCCCGGGACGCGATCGTCCTGATCACCGAGCTCCAGCGGCCCGGCGGCAAGCGCCTCGCCGCGGCCGACTTCCTGCGCGGCTTCGACGTCAAGCCGGGGCAGGTCTTCGGCTGATGTTTCTCTCCTCCTCGATCCGCCGCCAGCCCGAATTCCGCCAGGGCATGAACGACATATCCTCGGTCGCCGTCGGCATCGGCGCCTGGGGACTGATGACCGGCGTGGCCATGGTCAAGTCGGGCATGAGCGTCTTCGAGTCGGTCGCGATGACCTTGCTGGTCTATGCCGGCAGCTCGCAGCTGGCCGCCATTCCGCTGCTGATCGCGGGTGCGCCGGCCTGGGTGATCCTGGCCACGGGTTTCTGCGTCAACCTGCGCTTCGTGGTCTTCAGCCTGCACCTGCGGCCGTACCTGATGCACATGCCGCGCTGGCGCCGCCTGACGCACGGCTACCTCACGGCGGACATGAGCTACGCGCTGTTCACCAGGCGGTACGCGCAGGCGCCGGCGAACGCGGCCGAAGAGCGGGCGCAGGAGGCCTACCTGACCGGCAACTACTTCGTGACCTGGTGCGCCTGGATGGGCATGAGCCTGCTCGGCATCGTGCTGGCCAACATGATCCCGCAGAGCTGGGGCCTCGGATTTGCCGGTGTGCTGAGCCTGGTGGCCATCGTCTGCTCGATGGCGACGACGCGGCTGCGCATCCTGGCCGCGCTGATCGCCGGCGCCACGGCGGTGGCAGCCTATGCGCTGCCGCTCAAGCTCAACATCGTGGCCGGCATCGGCGTCGCGGTGCTGCTGTGCTTCTGGCTCGAAAAGCAGTTCGGCCTCGATCCGGATGCGGAGGACGACAAGTGAGTGCCACGACCGACTTCTGGACCCTGGCCGTGATCGTCGGCCTGGCCGGCGTCACGGTGCTCACGCGCTGCTTCTTCTTCATCCTCGACCGCCCCTGGGGGCTGCCGGAGTGGGCGCACCGCGCGCTGCACTACGCGCCCGCAGCCGCGCTCGCGGCCGTGATCGTCCCGGAGATCGTGATGACGCAGGGACACCTGATCTCGACCTGGAAGGATGCGCGGCTCTATGCCGCCGCGGCCGGCGCCGCGTACTACTTCTGGCGCCGCGGCGTGCTGGGGACGATGCTGGCGGGCATGGCGGTGTACCTGCCGCTGCATCTCGGGCTGGGCTGGTAGCTAGTCCAGCTCAGCCATGCGCCAGCGCGGCGTGGAGGGCGGCGGCGATCGCTGCCGGCGTGGGATCTGGAAGCAGGGCGGCGCGATAGGCATCGGGCCGCACCAGGCAGAGGCTGCCGGGCACCTCGACGCCGAGATGCCGGGCCAGCGTCTCGTCGGGCAGCAGCGTGGGCAGGCTGCTCTCACCTCCCACGGCGACGAGCTGCAGCGGCAGCGACGCCGCCATGTCGGCTGCGGCCACGGCCTGCGCACGTGTCGGTGCGAACCATAGCCCGAGGCACTTCGTGTCCTCGGCCAGCAGCTGCATCAAGGTGCCCGGCCTGCCGTCGCGCCAGCGAAGCGGCAGGTTCTGCACGGTGCGGCCGCCTTCGGGCAGGTGGCGCGCGGCCGGATAGTCGTTGGCCACCGACATGCGGCCCGTGTTGACGAGCGCACGCGCAAAGGGGTAGCGCGAGGCCAGTGCCACGACGGCGCGCCGCAGGGTGTGCTCGGCCGGCGTGCGCGGCGCGAGGAAGCGGGCCGAGCGGCTCGTGACCTCGAGGTTCTGCGCGGCGGCAGGGCGGCGCTCGGCGTCGTAGGTGTCGAGCAGCGCGTCGCCGGCCTGGCCCGCTGCGACCAGCGCCAGCTTCCAGGCGAGGTTGGCCGCGTCCTGGATGCCGCTGTTGCCGCCGCGCGCGCCGAAGGGGCTCACGACATGGGCCGAATCGCCGATGAAGAACACGCGGCCGTGGCGGAAGTGGTCGAGCAGATGGTCGCGATAGCCGTAGGGGCCGATCCAGACGAACTCGAACTCCACGCCCGGCCCGAGCTGTTCGCGCAGCCGCGCGCCCGCGACTTCGGGCTTGCTGATGTGGGCGGTGTCGCAGTCCTCCGGCATCTGGTAGTCGATGCGCCAGACGCCGTCGGCCATCAGGTGCTGCCAGACCGCGCGGCCTTCGTTGAAGGGCGCGTCGACCCAGGTCCAGCGCTCGGTCGGCAGCGGCTTCTTGAAGCGCACGTCGCTGATGCACCAGCGGTCGGTGCTGCGCGAAGGGTGGGCGTCGAGTCCGAGCTGGGTGCGGATCGGGCTGTTGGCGCCGGTTGCGTCGATCAGGTGATCGGCGTCGATCGCGTAGTGGCCGGCCGGCGTCTCGACCTCGATGCGAACGCCATCGGGCCCGGGCACCACCTGCGTCACGCGGTTCTTCCAGCGCAGGTCGCAGAGGCCGAGTTCGAGGATGCGATCGACCAGGAACCATTCGACGTAGAACTGCTGCAGGTTGACGAAGGGTGGCTGCGTCGAGACGCTGTCGGTCTTCAGGTTGAAGTTGTAGACCTCTTCCTCGCCCGAGAAGGTGCGCCCGAGGGACCAGGTGATGCCCTTGTCCGCGATGCGCCGGTAGATGCCGAGCCGCTCGAAGATCTCCAGGCTCTTCTGCGCATAGCAGATGCCGCGCGAGGAGGCGCCGCGCACGCCGACCGTGTCGTCCTCGTCGAGCAGCACCGCGCGCACCCCGCGCTGCGCGAGATCGCAGGCCAGCGTGAGGCCGGCGGGGCCGGCGCCGGCGATGACGATCGGATGGCGCACGACCTGGCCGCTGCCGAGTTCGGGCGGCGGCACGAAGGGCCAGCGCGGCAACTCGTACGCGGGTGCGAAATGAAAGCTTTCCATCGCGGCAGTCACAGCGCGTGCGCCCATTCGGCGATGGCGTCGGCGGCGCGCGGCACCAGCTCTGGCTGGCCCGCGAGGTAGTGGTTGCCGCCGACGATGTCGACGTTGCGGATGCGCGCGCCGCCCGCGGCCATCCAGGCATCGCGCGTGCTTGGGAAGGTGGACTGGTCCGCGGTGTAGGTCAGCAACAGCTTGGGCACCGTGGTGCGCGCCAGGTTCGAGGGGCCGTCGGCCTGCGAGCGCGAGGACCATTGCGAAAGAAAGGCCGTGAGCGAGGTGGTGCGGCCCATCGCGTTGGCCGAGTAGTTCACCTGCCGCGCATCGCCCCAAACGCTGCCGGGCGCGCGGTCGTTGGCGTCGATCGACAGGTCCACGCAGCGCGGATCGGCGTGCGTGCGGTAGACGACGAAGGCTTGGTCGCGCGGCGCACCCGGTGTGCTGCGCAGCAGGCGCAGGCGTTCCAGCGCCCAGTTCTCCAGCCGGTCGAGCCGGGCCTTCTGCGCGGCGCTGAAGCGCGCAAGGAACTCGGTGCTGTAGGGCACGGCGTGGCGCGGGTCGTACATGTCGAGCTCAAGGTCCACCGACAGCGGGTCGTGCTCGTCGGTGACGGAAGGATCGATCCAGTCGCGCATCAGCTTCGAGCGGCCCTGGTGCGCCCCGCACAGTGCGATGCCGTCCGCCGGCGGCAGGTCGCCGGGATGCAGGTGGGTCGGGTCGCCGTCCGCGAAGTGGTGTGCCGTCAGCTTCTCGGCCTGCGACTGGTAGAAGCTCGCGAGCGCGGCACCGCCCGAATTGCCGATGAGCAGCACTTTCTCGTAGCCCGCTGCGCGCAGGAATTGCACGCCCGCACCCAGATCCTGGATCGCGCGCTCCATCAGCAGCACCGTGTCGTTGCCCATGTAGCGCGAGTTGAGTCCCATGCAGCAGATGCCGCGCTCGGCCAGCGGGCCGATCAGGTAGTGGCCCATGAAGTTGCTCGTGGGGTGCATCACGATCGCCGCGATCTTCTTCGGGCCGGCCGGTGCGCGCCAGGCGCCGAAGATGCGCGGGCGCAGCATCTGCAGGCCCGACTGGCTTTCGAGCTCGGCGCCCGGTTTGACGTCGATGACGGCGAGCTGCAGTGCGCTCATAAGGCAACCTCCGTGCTGCGCACTGCGGTGCGAGCCCCTTCGGGCGGCCGGGCGGTGCTCATACGGCCGCCTTCTTGCGCAGCTCCGCCTTGCGCAGCGTCCAGGCGTCCAGGTCGGCACGGGCGCGCAGCGCGTGCGCATCCATCTCGGCCTGCGACACCGTCGGCGTGGTCAGCTCGAGGCGGATGCCGTTCGGATCGAAGAAGTAGATCGACTCGATGATGTGGTGGTCCGTCACGCCCAGCACCTCGACGCCTGCCGCTTCCAGCCGCGCCTTGGCCGCGCGCAACTCGGCCGGCGAGTCGACGCGCAGCGCAATGTGGTTGACCCAGGCGGGCGTGTTGGGCGAAGGCAGCGCGGCCACGTCGTCGCCGAGATCGAAGAAGGCGATGTGGGAGCCGTCGCGCATCTGGAAAAAGATGTGGACGTAGGGGCAGAACTCGCCGGTGCTCGGCACATGGTCGCTCTTGATCACGTGCACCAGCGGCAGGCCCAGCAGGTCTTCGTAGAAGCGGCGCGTCTCTTCGCTGTCGCGGCAGCGCCAGGCGAAGTGGTGCAGTCCGCGCACGGGCACGGGCGATGGGGTCATGGCTTGTCTCCGGTGAGGCTCGGAACGGATTGGGCCGCCGTTCTTCTTATGATTCAATCGAAATAAATTCATTGATTGATGAACTGAGGCCATGAATCTGACCCTGCGCCAGTTGCGCGCCTTCGCTGCCGTGGCCGAGACCGGCAGCTTCACCGCCGCGGCCGTCCGGCTGCACCTGACCCAGTCGGCGCTGAGCGTGCTGGTGCGCGAGCTGGAGCGCGAGATGGGCGTGCAGCTCTTCGACCGCCACACGCGGCGCGTGCTGCTCTCGGAGGCCGGGCGCGAGTTCCAGCCCTCGGTGCAGCGCCTCCTGGTCGACCTGAGCGGCGCGGTGGCCGGCGTGACCGAGCTGCGCGACCAGAAGAAGGGCGTGCTGCGGCTCGCGGCGCCGCAGCTCATGGCCTGCACGCTGATGCCGCGCGTGATCGCGGCCTACAGCGCGCGCTATCCGGACATCGATGTGCGCCTGGCCGACACGCTGCCCGAGCACCTGCTGGCTGGCGTGCTCTCGGGTGAGGCCGAACTGGCGGTCGGGCAGGACGTGGCCGTGGACCCGGCCACGATCGAGCGCCGCACGCTCTTTCGCGACCGCCACTGGCTGATCTGCCCGCCCGACCATGCTTTCGCGCGCCGTCGCAAGGTGCGCTGGAGCGAGCTCGGCCCCTACACCTTCATCGCGCCGACGCGCGACTTCCGCCAGCGCGTGCTGCCCGAGCTGGAGGCCGACGCGCGCGAGCTGATGCTGCGCGCCACGACGCAGGAGGTCTCGTACATGACGACCGCGCTCGGCATGGTCGCCTCGGGCCTCGGCCTCACGGTCTGCCCGACCTATTCGGCCTCCCTGGTGCGGGCGCACGGACTGCAGATGGTCCGGCTCGACCGCCCCGATTTCCACCGCGAGGTTTGCGTCTATGCCGCGTCGCGGCGCTCGCTGTCGCCGGCCGCGGCCGGCTTCGTCGAGATGCTGGAGGCGTTCGTGAAGAAGCCGGGCCTCGCGGCTTGATCGACACGCGAGTGCCTGCCTTCGAAACCTACAATGGCCACCGGCCTTTCTGTTCGAGGCACTCCCCTCCGCTTTCCATCCCGCCCCAACCATGATCATTCTTCGATTCACCGACCTGTGCGCAGAAGGCAAAGTCGCCGGCCAGCGCGTGTTCATCCGAGCCGACCTCAACGTGCCGCAGGACGACACAGGCCGCATCACCGAAGACACGCGCATCCGCGCCTCGGTGCCGTGCATCAAGCTGGCGCTCGATGCGGGTGCCGCGGTGATGGTCACCTCGCACCTCGGCCGCCCGACCGAAGGCGCGTTCAAGCCCGAGGATTCGCTGGCGCCGGTCGCGCAGCGCCTGGGCGAGCTGCTGGGCCGCGAGGTGCCGCTGGTGTCCGACTGGGTCGACGGCGTGCAGGTCGCGCCCGGCCAGGTGGTGCTGCTCGAGAACTGCCGCCTCAACAAGGGCGAGAAGAAGAACGACGACGCGCTCTCGCGCAAGCTGGCCGCGCTGACCGACATCTACGTCAACGATGCCTTCGGCACCGCGCACCGCGCCGAGGCGACGACCTACGGCATCGCCCAGTACGCCAAGGTGGCTTGCGCCGGCCCGCTGCTGGCAGCCGAGATCGACGCCATCACCAAGGCGCTGGCCCAGCCGAAGCGCCCGCTGGTCGCGATCGTCGCCGGTTCCAAGGTCAGCACCAAGCTCACCATCCTCGAGAGCCTGGCCGCCAAGGTCGACCAGCTGATCGTGGGCGGCGGCATCGCCAACACCTTCATGCTCGCAGCCGGCCTGCAGATCGGCAAGTCGCTGGCCGAGCCCGATCTCCTCGACCAGGCCAAGGCCGTCATCGAGGCGATGCGCGCGCGCGGCGCCGCGGTGCCGATCCCGGTCGATGTGGTCACCGCCAAGACCTTCGCGGCCGATGCCCCGGCCACGGTCAAGGCGGCGGACCAGGTCGCCGACGACGACCTGATCCTCGACATCGGCCCGAAGACCGCCGAAATCCTCGCCGCGCAGCTGCGCGAAGCCGGCACCATCGTGTGGAACGGTCCGGTGGGCGTGTTCGAATTCGATGCCTTCGCCAAGGGCACTGAAGCCATTGCGCGGGCGATTGCCGAGAGCAGCGCTTTCTCGATCGCCGGCGGCGGCGACACGCTGGCCGCCATCGCGAAGTACGGCATCGAGGACAAGGTCGGTTACATCTCGACCGGCGGCGGCGCTTTCCTCGAAGTGCTGGAGGGCAAGACCCTGCCGGCTTTCGAAATCCTGTCGAAGCGCGCGGCCGGCTGAGCGGCGGAGGCTTTGCGAAGCCTCTATCGGTCGTCTTGAAAAGTGTATACAGTACGGAATACAAACCGGAGACCCGAATGAGCACGCCCCGCCTTCCCCGTCACGCCACCAAGATCGTTGCCACGCTCGGCCCGGCGTCGAGCTCCCCGGCGCTTCTCGAACAGATGATCCTCAACAAGGTCAGCGTGGTGCGGCTCAACTTCAGCCACGGCACCGCGCAGGATCACATCGATCGTGCCGTCATGGTGCGGGAGGCGGCGCGCCGCACCGGGCGCGAGGTGGCCATCATGGCCGACCTGCAGGGCCCGAAGATCCGGGTCGGCAAGTTCGCCGAGGGCAAGGTCTGGCTGGAGGCGGGCGCCAAGTTCGTGCTCGACGCATCGCGCACCGAGCCGGGCGACGTCGACGCGGTCGGGCTGGACTACAAGGACCTGCCGCGCGACGTGAAGCCCGGGGACAGCCTGCTCCTGAACGACGGCCTCATCGTGCTCACGGTCGACGCCGTCAAGGGCGACGCCGTGTACACCACGGTGCGCCTGGGCGGCGAGCTGTCCAACAACAAGGGCATCAACAAGCAGGGCGGCGGCCTCACGGCGCCGGCGCTCACGGCCAAGGACATGGAGGACATCAAGACCGCGATGAAGTTCCAGGCCGATTACGTGGCGGTGAGCTTCCCGAAGAACGCAACCGACATGGAGATGGCGCGCCAGCTCTGCAACGTGGCGGCCGCCGAGTTCGGCCACAAGCCGGGCCTGATCGCCAAGATCGAGCGCGCCGAGGCGATCCCCAAGCTCGAGGAAATCCTGCGCGCCAGCGACGGCATCATGGTCGCGCGCGGCGACCTGGCGGTCGAGGTCGGCAACGCGGCCGTGCCGGCGCTGCAGAAAAAGATGATCCGCATGGCGCGCGAGATGGACAAGGTCGTCATCACCGCCACGCAGATGATGGAATCGATGATCACCAACCCGGTGCCCACGCGCGCCGAGGTGAGCGATGTGGCCAACGCCGTGCTCGACGGCACCGATGCCGTGATGCTCTCGGCCGAGACGGCCTCGGGCCGCTACCCGCTGGAGACCGTGCAGGAGATGAGCCGCATCTGCGAGGCCGCCGAGGCCGCCGAGGATCTGCAGCTCGACGCCGACTTCAGCGGCAAGAGCTACAGCCGCATCGACCAGTCGATCGCGATGGGCGCGCTGTTCACCGCGCACCACCTCGGCGCCAAGGCGATCGTCGCGCTGACCGAGTCGGGCTCGACGCCGCTGTGGATGAGCCGCCACCGCGCGCACATCCCGATGTACGCACTGACCTCGCGCCTCGCGACGCAGCGCAAGATGGCGCTCTACCGCAACGTGCGGCCGCTGCTCATGGATTCGGAAAGCGACCGCGACACCGCGCTCGAACAGGCCGAAGCCCACCTGAAGAAGCGTGGCATCGTGCAGACCGGCGACGTCTACGCGATCACCTGCGGCGAGCCGATGGGCGCGCCCGGCGGCACCAACATGCTGAAGATCTGCCGGGTGGGCTGAGGCGCGCTGCTGCGAAACCGGCGGCGCGCAGCGTGCGTACTGGCCGGATGAAGCTTCCCCTGATCGCTGCGGCCGTTGCCGCCGCCGCCCTTCTTTCCGCCTGCTCCCCGCTCCAGATGCTGAACGGACTGGTGCCGAGCAGCACCTACCGCCTTGAAGAAGGCATCGCCTACGGCAGCGAGCCGCGCCAGCAGCTCGACGTCTACCGCCCGCTCGACCAGCGCGCCCCGGCCGCCGGCAGCCGGCCGCTGGTCGTGTTCTTCTACGGCGGCACCTGGACCAGCGGCGAACGCGCCGGCTATCGCTTCGTCGGCGAGGCGCTCGCCGCCCGCGGCGCGGTGGTGGTGATCCCGGACTATCGGCTCGCGCCCGAGGCCACCTACCCGACCTTCGTGCGCGACAGCGCGCTGGCCGTGAAATGGGGCCTCGACAACGCCGCGCGGCTCGGTGCCGATCCGAAGCAGGTCTACGTCATGGGCCACAGCTCGGGCGCCTACAACGCCGCGATGGTCGCGCTCGACGCACGCTGGCTCGGCGAACGCGGCGCCAGCCCGAAGCAGCTCGCCGGCTGGATCGGCCTGGCCGGCCCCTACGACTTCCTGCCGATCGAGAACCCGCAGGCCCAGGTCGCCTTCGACTGGCCGAACACCCCGGCCGATTCCCAGCCGCTGGCGCATGCATCTGCCGCCTCGCCGCGCGCGCTGCTGATCGCGGCAAGCCAGGACAAGCTCGTGAACCCGGTGCGCAATACCGCCCGGATGGCGACCCAGCTGCGCGAGGCCGGTGTCGAGGTCCGGGTGCAGGCGTTCGACGATCTGAGCCACATCACGCTGATCGCCGCGGTGGCGAAGCCCCTCGAATGGTTGGGCGGCCCGGTGCTGCCGCCGGTGCTGTCGTTTATCGGCCTCCCTTCGGATGGCAGGGATCGGCACGTGAGCGCCGATACAATCCGTCAGCATCCGCATACCACCACCACCGCCGTGTCACGGCCATGAACGAGAGAGCGACGCAGTGAATACCGAACAACTGAACAAAGTCTCCACGGGCAAGGGATTCATTGCCGCGCTGGACCAGAGCGGCGGGAGCACGCCGAAGGCGCTCAAGCTGTATGGCGTCGAGGAAAGTGCATACAAGAACGACGCCGAGATGTTCGACCTCGTTCACGCGATGCGCTCCCGCATCGTGACGAGCAAGGCCTTCGACGGCCGCCGGGTGCTGGGTGCCATCCTGTTCGAGGCGACCATGGACCGCCAGATCGACGGCATCGACGCTGCCACCTACCTCTGGGAACGCAAGCAGGTCGTGCCCTTCCTCAAGGTCGACAAAGGCCTCGCCGCCGAAGCCGATGGCGTGCAGCTGATGAAGCCGATGCCCGACCTCGACGCGCTGCTCGCGCGTGCCGTCGCCAAGGGCATCTTCGGCACCAAGATGCGCTCGGTCGTGAACGCCGCGAACGAAAAGGGCATCGCCGCGGTGCTCGACCAGCAGTTCGCCGTGGGCCAGCAGATCCTCAAGGCCGGCCTGATGCCGATCCTCGAGCCCGAAGTCTCGATCGGCGCAGCCGACAAGGCACAGGCGGAAGCCTTGCTCAAGAAAGGCTTCATCGAGCGACTCGACGCGCTGCCGGCCGCTTCGAAAGTCATGCTCAAGCTCACCATCCCGACCGTGGACGGCTTCTACGGCGAACTCGTCTCGCATCCGCAGGTGGTGCGCGTGGTGGCGCTGTCGGGCGGCTATGCGCGCGACGAGGCCAATGCCCGCCTGGCGCGCAACCCCGGCATCATCGCCAGCTTCAGCCGTGCGCTGACCGAGGGGCTGAGCGCGCAGCAGTCCGACGCCGAGTTCGACGCCGCGCTCGATGCCGCGACCGAGTCGATCTACCGCGCCTCGATCACCTGACCCCCACGACGCCCGGGGCGCCCCCCCGAGAGTCCCGGCCACCGCCCGCGGTGGCTTTTTTCTGCGCGCACAATCGACACTCCCCGCCCGTCCTCACACCGTTTCAGCCATGACCACCGTCCATACCTCGTCCATTCAGAGCCTGCCCCTGCTCGCGCGCGGCAAGGTGCGAGACAACTACGCTGTCGGTCAGGACCGCATCCTGATGGTTGCGAGCGACCGGCTCTCGGCCTTCGACGTGATCATGGGCGAGCCGATCCCCGGCAAGGGCGTGATCCTCACGCAGATGGCGCTCTGGTGGTTCGACCGGCTCGGCCACCTGTGCCCCAACCACCTGACCGGCGACGCACCCGAAAGCGTGGTCACGCCGGATGAGGTGCCCCAGGTGAAGGACCGCTCGATGCTGGTCAAGCGGCTCAAGCCGATCCCGGTCGAGGCCGTGGTGCGCGGCTATCTCGCCGGCAGCGGCTGGAAGGAATACCAGGAGAACCGGGCCGTCTGCGGCGTGCCGCTGCCCGAGGGCCTCGGCAATGCGAGCAAGCTGCCGCGGCCGATCTTCACGCCCGCGGCCAAGGCGGCGGCGGGTGCGCACGACGAGAACATCAGCTACGACAAGGTGGTCGAGGTCGTCGGCCCGGCGCTCGCGCAGCAGATCCGCGAGACCAGCCTTGCGATCTACGAGACGGCCGCGACCATCGCGCTGGCCAGGGGCATGATCATTGCCGACACCAAGTTCGAGTTCGGCCTCGACGAGGCCGGCACGCTGGTGCTGATGGACGAGGTGCTGACCCCCGACAGCTCGCGCTACTGGCCGGTCGAGGGCTACGAGGCCGCGCTCGCAGCCGGCGCCAATCCGCCCAGCTACGACAAGCAGTTCGTGCGCGACTGGCTCGAAGCCACCAAGATCAACGGCAAGCCCTGGGACAAGACGCCGCCGGCGCCGCGCCTGCCGGCCGAGGTGATCGAGAAGACGGCGGCCAAATACCGCGAGGCGCTGGAGCGTTTGACCGGCTGACCGGCAGGATGCCGGATGTGAATAGATCACAAATCCGGTGGCAATAGTCCCCACCCGCCGGAAGCGCGATTTCCGACACTTTCCTCACCCAAACGGATGAGGAGAGCGTCATGACCCCGCAAGCCGACCCGGATGTTCAGAAGGCCCAGATCCAGATCGCCGCGCCCGCGCCGGACGCTCTGCAGGCCGCCATGCTGGCGCGTGTGCTCGACGAGATCGACCACGGCCTGCTGCTGGTCGACCTGACCGGCCGCATCCTGCATGCCAACCATCCGGCGCGGCGCGAGCTTGCCGCCGGGCGCATGCTGCGCAGCGTCGAGGGGACGCTGTGCGCCGGCGAGCCCGCCTCTCAGTCGAAGATCCGCCGGGCACTCAAGGATGCGGAGCACGATTGCCGCAGCATCGTCGAGCTCGAGCAGGCGGGCGAAACCTTGTCGCTGGCTTTCATCCCGTTGGCCATGTTGCATGGCGACGCGTCGGTCGACACCGTGCTGATCATGTGCGGCCGGCGCTCGGGCTGCGAAATGCTCACGATGCAGATGTTCGCCCGCGCCAAGCGCTTGACGCCGACCGAGCAGCACGTGCTGTCGCAGCTCTGCGCCGGGCGCCGGGCGGAGGAGATCGCCGGCCTGCAGGGCATCTGCCTGTCCACCGTGCGCACCCACATCAAGAACGTGCGGCAGAAAACAGGTCGCGGCAGCATCCGGCAAGTCGTCCACGACGTATCGCGCATGCCGCAGATCGTGTCGGCGCTGCGGCTGGCGGCGCCGGACTGAAGCGGCGTGTGCGCACGCCGGCAGCTCGCCCGCTGCCTCAGAGGGTCGCGCCGAAGGGGATGCGGGCCGTATAGTCCGCGCATGCTGCCGACGCCCGCCGCATCCCGCGCCGATCTCCTCGCCGAACTGCCGTCGCCGCTGCAGAAGCTCGCGGCGCTCGGCGTGCAGCGCCGCTACCGGACGCATGCGATGCTGATCGAGGAGGGCGACCAAGGCGGCTCGGTTTATCTGGTGCTGTCTGGGCGGCTGCGCGCCTTCGTCTCTGATGCGCGGGGGCGCGAGGTGACGCTCGGGTTGCACGGGCCGGGCGAGTACGTGGGCGAGATGTCGCTCGACGGCGGCCTCCGGTCGGCGAGCGTGCAGGCCGTCGAGCCCACGATCTGCGCCGTGGTCACGCGCGAAACGATGCTGCGCCACATCGCCTCCGATCCGGAGTTTTCGCTGGGGCTGATCGTGCGGCTGATTCGCCGGGCGCGGCTGGCCACCGAAAGCGCGCGGAGCATGGCGTTGCTCGATGTCTACAGTCGACTGAGGAAGTTTCTTGAAGAGCGAGCCCAGGCGCAGGCAGATGGCACGCGTCGCATTGGCGAAAGGCTGACGCACCAGGCGATCGCGAGCGAAATCGGGTGCTCGCGAGAAATGGTCAGCCGATTGATCAAGGACCTGGAAGGCGGCGGGTACGTCGAATCCGGCGGGCGGCAGTTGGTGCTTCTGCGAGACCTTCCCGCGCGTTGGTAGCTCGCGATCAGCGCGCCGAGCCGCTGCTCAGCGTCGCGACGGTCCGCCCGCCGGCGTCCAGCAGCGAAAGCCGCGCACCGCCTTGCAGCCGGTAGCTGGCCGTGGCCTGCAGCGCCGCGAAGAACTGGGTTTCGTTGATGTTGACCGCTTCGCTCGGGCAGGCCATGCGGGTCGCGCCCAGCTGGCGCATCCTGAGCGTGCTGCCGCTGCGCTCGTAGGTGCCCGACACGCGATTGCAGCCGCCCGAGCCGGTGACGCGCCCGCTGCTGCGATCGAACTGGATCTGCGGATTGCGCCGCGGATCGCTGCTCGGCTCGATCAGTTCGCTGCCGAGCTGCTCGAGCTGCCAGACCGGTCCTTCGATCGGCTCGTCGAGACTGATGCCGCTGCCGCAGCCGGCCATCAATGTGCCGGCGAGCAATGCAGTCGTGAAGAACAAGGAACGCATGGCCAGACTTTCCTTCGGCAACAAATTGAAATACGCGCCATCGTATGCGAGCGCGCTCAGCGCGCCAACGCCACCCCGCCCGCGAGCCGGGCCTGGACGCAGCGCTCGACGCTGCCGGGCGCGTCGCGCAACAGCGCCGGCCAGTCGGCCTGCGCCTGGCGCACGGTGTCCTTCGCTATCGCGATGAGCCGCGCCGGCCGCAGCAAGCCGGCATCTCGCAGCAGTGCATCGAAAGCCGGCCAGTCGACGGCGGTCAGCTTGGCATCGATGGCCCGATTTACGCCGTAGTCGGTGGCCGGCACGCCCTCGAAGAAGGCGGCCACGCACACCGGGTCATAGAGCGGCGCCAGGGTCGGCGCCACGCCGTCGGGATAGCGCAGCGCCCAGTTCTTCAGGTGCGCATCGCTGTTGCCGAGCAGGATGAAGGCGACGATGCGGCGCACGCACTCGCGCACGTCGGCCACGGGTTCGGGCGACAGGCGGTCGAGCACGCGCAGCATCTGCGGCCAGTCGACGGCCAGACCACGGCCGTACTTCTGGCGCGGCTCGTACTGCAGCACCTGCGCGAATTCCTCCATGTGCACCCGGCCGCCCTCGGGCGTGCGGTCGAAGCGGCGCACCGCGAGGATCTGCTCGAAGGGGATCTGCTCCGGCAGATCCGCGTCGGCGCGCGAGATCACGCTCGCGGCGGCGCAATCGAGGCCCAGCGCGCCGCAGAGCCGGTAGCCCGCGAACTCGTTGTCGACCAGGTCCGGATGGCGCGTTGTCGGCAGCTTGAGGATGAAGGAGCCGGCCGCGCCGTGGCGCCGCACCACGTAGCGCCGGCCGTCCTGGATAGCGGAAAACTTGGTGACCACGCCGGGGATCGAGGCCGCGTCTTCCACCGGCGCTTCGACGAAACCCGGCTCCAGCACATCGAGCCCGAGTGCGGTGTGCCAGTGGCGCACCGTGTCGGGAATGCCTTCGGCCGGGGGCACCGGCTCGACCTCGATCGCGCCCATCAGATCGTGGCCGGCCGCCGCGAGCAGCTCGAATTCGTCGTCGGCGCTGCAGCCGCGCTGTTGTGCGAGGCGCTCGCGGTTGTGGCCTTCGGGCAGCAGGTTCTGGAAATAGGTCGGCCAGTGGCCGTCGCTGCGCGACAGGCGGGTGTCGCGCGCCGAGGAGAGGATAGCTTGGGTCGACAACTCGTCCGCGCCGCGGTAGGCGAGCGACAGGGTCGGGCGGCTCGGATCGGCCACATAGCCGGCGTCGAAGGAGACGCGCAGGATGTCGCCGTACTGGGAGAGATAGCCGATCGCCCGCCGTCCGCCGCCGGGCAAATGCAGCGACATCCGCAGATAGCGGATGCTGGTGATGAATGCTGAGCCTGTGCTCACTTGTCTTGCAAACTTTGTGCAATGGAGGGCGGTGCGCCGACGCCGGCTGGCTGGCCGAGCACGCGGCCGCCCGAGCGCACGAAGTCCTCGAGCTGCGGGCGCAGCGCCGCCGGCACCGGCACGAGTTCGAGACCCAAGGCACGCGCCAGTTCAAGCAGGGTGGAAAGACGGGGATCGATCTGGCCGCTTTCCGTGCGTTGCACGGTCATGCGCGAAAGGCCGGCGCGTTTTGCCAGGGTTTCCTGGCTCCAGCCGGCCGCCTTGCGTGCGTTTTCTAGCTCGTCGATGAGCATTGAGCTACTCAAATATTGAAAATTGAGTAGCTATAGTATCTCTATCTAAAATATACGGCAAGAAAAAAGCTACTCGAAAGTAGCTTTATGAACGACATGAGCAGGTTGATGATCTTTCTCAGCTCAACACCACGCTGCTCAGACGGCGCCGGTACGTCGCCACGGTCGGGTCGTCCGGTGGAATCTGCCCGTCGGCCACCTTGGGCTTGGGCGGCTCGATGATGTCGAGGATCGCGATGTAGGTCTTGCGGGCCAACTCTTCGTTCCAGCTCTTGTCGCGCATCAGGATGTCGAGCAGTTCGTCCATGGCCTCGGTCCATTGCTGCGCGCTCATCAGCAGGCGCGCGCGGTCGAAGCGGGCCTCGAAGTCGCGCTTGTTGGCCGCGATGCGGGTTTCGGCATCGGCCATCGAAGGTGCCGCACCCGCGGCCGGCGCCGCGAAGTCGATGGCGTCCATCCAGCGCTGCAGAGCGTCGAGGCGGCGCACCTGCGCCGTCTTGGCGATCACCGGCGCGAACGCGACCTTGGCATCGTCGGTGCGGCCCTCCTGCAGCAGCAGCTTGACGTAGTCGAAGCGCGCATCGTCATTGGCCGGGTCGGTTGCGACCGCATGCTGCAGCCGCTCGAGCGCGCCTTCGGTGTCGCCCTCGGCCAGCGCCTCCTGCGCGGCCTCTTCCTGCTCGGAGGCTTCGGCCTCGTCGGCACCCGGCACGTGCTTGTCGAGGAAGGTGCGGATCTGCTCGGCCGGAATCGCGCCGACGAAGCCGTCGACCGGCTGGCCGTCCTTGAACATCACGCAGAAGGGAATGCTGCGCACGCCGAACATCTGGCTCAGCTGCTGCGAAATCTGCGGTACCTTGTCTGCATCGAGCTTGGCCAGCGTGAAACGCCCGCCATACTCGACTTCGAGCTTTTCGAGCACCGGCCCGAGCTGTTTGCAGGGCCCGCACCACTCGGCCCAGATGTCGAGCAGCACCGGTGTGATCATCGAGCCGTCGATCAGCTCGGTCTGGAAGTTTTCGAGGGTGATGTCGATCATCGCGGGAACTTGGGGGTGAACCGTAAAATTGAAACCATGAAGCAAGCCATTCAGGTCGGTGTGGTGATGGGATCGAACTCCGATTGGGAGACGATGCGCAACGCGGTCGAGATTCTCACGCAATTCGGCATCGCCCACGAGGCGCGGGTGGTCTCGGCCCATCGCATGCCCGACGAATTGTTCGCCTACGCCGAAAGCGCGGCACCGCGCGGCCTCGCGGCGATCATCGCCGGCGCGGGCGGAGCCGCCCACCTGCCCGGCATGCTGGCCGCCAAGACCACCGTGCCGGTGCTCGGCGTGCCGGTCGCGAGCCGGCACCTGCAGGGCGTGGATTCGCTCTACAGCATCGTGCAGATGCCCAAGGGCGTGCCGGTCGCGACCTTTGCCATCGGCAACGCCGGCGCCGCCAATGCGGCCCTGTTCGCGGTCGCGATGCTGGCCGTGGCCGATCCGGCGCTGCGCGCCCGGCTCGATGCCTTCCGCGCGCAGCAGACCGAGGCGGCGCGGTCGATGACCCTGCCGCCGGCCGAATCGCCGCCAGCGGTATCGCCCTTCTCGCCCCAGGGCGGGGGCGCGCTGTGAGCGCGGTCCTTCCCGGCGCCACGCTCGGCGTGCTGGGCGGCGGGCAGCTTGGCCGCATGTTCGTGCACGCGGCACAGCGCATGGGCTACTTCACTGCGGTGCTCGACCCCGACGCCGACAGCCCCGCGGGGCGCGTGAGCCACCACCACATCCACACCGACTACACCGACGTCGACGGGCTGGCGCGGCTCGCCGGCCTGGCCGAAGCCATCACGACCGAGTTCGAGAACGTGCCGGCGCATTCGCTGGAGCATCTTTCGGTCGCGCGCCCGGTGTCGCCGTCGGCGACTTCGGTGGCGATCGCGCAGGACCGCATCCGCGAGAAGAGCCATTTCGTCGGCTGCGGCGTGGACTGCGCGCCCTACGCCATCATCGACTCGCTCGACCACATGGCGGTGCCCCCGAACCTCCTGCCGGGCATTCTCAAGACCGCCCGGCTCGGCTACGACGGCAAGGGCCAGCAGCGCGTGGACACGCGCGCCGAGCTGGCCGCGGCCTGGGAGGCCGTGGGCAGCGTGCCCTGCGTGCTCGAGAAACTGATGGCGCTGGATTTCGAGTGCTCGGTGATCGTCGCGCGCGGCGCCGACGGCCAGATCGTCCACTTCCCGCCGCAGCGCAACCTGCACCGCGACGGCATCCTCGCGGTGACCGAAGCGCATGCGCACAGCGTCCCCGAGCCGCACGCGCAGCGCGCGGTGGACGCGGCGCTGGCGATCGCGCAAGGGCTCGAGTACGTCGGCGTGCTGTGCGTCGAGTTCTTCGTTCTGGCCGACGGTTCGCTGGTGGTCAACGAGATGGCGCCGCGCCCGCACAACAGCGGCCACTGGACCATGGAAGCCTGCGACATCTCGCAGTTCGAATTGCAGGTGCGCACGCTGGCGGGTCTGCCGCTGAACCCGCCGCGCCAGCACAGCGCCGCGATCATGCTGAATCTGCTGGGCGACCTGTGGTTCGCGGATGTCGACGCCTCGAGCGGGAGCCGGCGCTCCGAAACCGCGGTCGAGCCGCGCTGGGCCGATGTGCTCGCGCTGCCTGGAACGCATCTTCATCTCTACGGCAAGACCGAGGCGCGCCGCGGCCGCAAGATGGGGCACGTCACCATCACGGCCGAGAGCATCGACGCGGTTCGCAGCACGGCCGACTTCGCCGCTGCGCTGCTCGGCCTGCCCATCCCCTTGTCCGAATGATCCGCGACGGCCGTTCGCCCGATGCCATCGACGAGGCTGCACGCGTGCTGCGCGCCGGCGGCCTGGTCGCCTTTCCCACCGAAACGGTCTACGGCCTCGGCGCCGATGCGACCAGCGATGCGGCCGTGGCCGGCATCTTCAAGGCCAAGGGCCGGCCCAGCAACCATCCGCTGATCGTCCATGTGGCAGCCGGCATGAAGGGGACCGAGGCGCTGTCGCGCTTCGCGCAGCCGCTGCCGCTCTTCGCGCAGAAACTGGTGCTCGCCTTCTGGCCCGGCCCGCTGACACTGATCGTCACGCGCCAGCCCGGCGTGGCGGCGGCGGCGGCCGGCGGGCAAGACACCGTCGGCCTGCGCTGTCCCGCGCATCCGGTGGCGCAAGCGTTGCTCGCGGCCTGCGCCGAGCAGGGCGTGCCCGGTGTGGCCGGCCCGAGCGCGAACCGCTTCGGCCGCGTGAGCCCGACCACCGCGCAGCACGTGCAGGACGAGTTCGGCGACGAGCTGCTGGTGATCGATGGCGGCCCCTGCGAGGTGGGCATCGAGTCGACCATCGTCGACTGCAGCCGCGGTGCGCCGGTGCTGCTGCGTCCGGGCGCGATCACGCGGGCGCAGATCGAGGCGGCCTGCGGCGAGACGTTGCGCGACAGGCATGAACTGGCCGCGCCCGATCCGCGCGCCTCCGGCACCCTCGAAGCGCACTACGCGCCGAGCGCCAAGCTGCGGCTGATGGACGCCAAGGCCATGCAGACCGGTCTCGATGTGCTCGGTGCGAACGCCGCCCACATCGCGGTCTGGTCGCGCAGCGCGCTCAAGAGCCGATCGCAGCGCATCCTGCAGCGGCGCATGCCCGATGATGCGGCCGCGGCCGCGCAGCAGCTGTTCGCGGTGCTGCGCGCCTTCGACGCCGAGGGCGCCAAGCTGATCTGGGTCGAGACGCCGCCTGCCGACCCCGAATGGGAAGGCGTGCGCGACCGGCTGCAGCGCGCGGCCGCAGCCTGAGCGCGCTACTTCACCGTATCGAACAAGGCCCGCGCACGCGCATGGCAGAACGGCGGCTCGTAGGTGCCGTGGTAGGACGCGTAGTAGGTGGCGAACGCGGGGGTCGTGGGATCGGTCGGCGCCTTGCCGCCCGGCCCGAAGGCCGCCTGCACCTGCGCGTCGACGTCGACCGTCGTCACGGTGGTCACGCCGCGCGCGTCGAAATCGGCCTTCATCGGCACCAGGTGCACGGCCGGCGGCACCGTCGGGTCGCCGGCGCCGCCGCACAGCAGCGTCTTGGCGCGCGGGCTCCAGCCGAACAGGTCGTTCTTCTTCGCGTCGAGGAAGAGCGCATTGCCGGGGTTGGTCTGCACGTCGGTGAGGAACGCGCTCTGGATGAGCAGGTCGCGTGCCTGCGCCGGCGTCTCGCCGTTGGCACCCGGCAGCGCACCGGTGGTCACCAGCGTCGTGTAGTTCAGCGTCGGGCTCGGCAGCAGGTTCTCGATGCCCGCTGCGTAGGGCGCCTTGAAGACGGTGTTCACGTCGGAGTAGACGTCGCCGTACACCTTCTGCCAGGAGGTGATGATGAACGGAACGAAGAACTGGTAGCCGGCGATCGCCTGCGTCAGCTTGAAGGACCCCGAGATGTTGTAGGGCCCGGCCAGATGCGCGCCGGCCACCACGTTGAACTCCAGCGGGTTGTCGCGCTCCGCGGCCCGGTGCGCCGACATCGACGAGTGTCCGCCCTGCGAGTAGCCGGTGAACATCACCTTGCCCGAGAACGATCCGCCGGCGCTGAGCACCGCTGCGCGCGCGGCGCGGATCGAGTCGAGCACCGAGCGCGCCTCCGAATCCGCATGCAGGTAGGGGTGGTACGGGAAGGCCGACTTGGCATAGCCCAGGTAGTCGGTGGCGACGACCGCGTAACCCTGGGCCGCGTACATCGCGGTCAGCAGAAAAGTCTCCGAGTCCTGCGGATTGGCCAGCGTGCGCGGCTTCTGCACATCGGTGCCCTTGGCGTAGGCCACCAGCGGCGCGTCGTTCGCACAAACGCCCGCGGGCATCAGCAGCACGCCCGAGGCGTTGGTGGCTTCCCCCTTGGGGCCCACCGTGCTGTAGTTGAGCGCGACCACCTTGACGTCGCACTTGGCCTTGCCGCTGATCGCCTGCAGGCCGCCTTGCGCGGTGCCGGCGTCGATCTGCGCGGCCGTCAGCGTGAACACGGTCGTCGCCGGTTCCTTGAGCGCACCCGTGCCCGGCCCGACGACGCCACTGCCGCTGCCGAAGTTGAAACCGGGGCCGCCGTCGCCGCCGCCACCGCAGGCGGTCAACAGGCTGGCTGTCGCGACGGCGCTCAGAAGATGCAGACGCTTCATGGATGTCTCCGTGGATGTGTTTGTTGTGAAGAGCGGGGCGCACCGATCCTAGGCCTGCGTTTTCAAAGCAGGTCAAGGGAAACCCCGAGCAGGATGGGCTGGCAAGTCGCTTTGGCGACCACGGACGCGTTCAGTTGTCCTGCGCCGCCCAGTCGACCAGCGCGTCGAAGGCCGGCCGCGCCGCGGCGGCATTGCCGTGGTTGGCGATTGCGATCACCACCCAGCGCCGGCCGCTCGCGCCGTGCACATAGCCCGCGACGCCGGCCGCATCGCGCAGCGTGCCGGTCTTGAGATGGGCCGCGCCGCCCGAGCGCAGTGCGCGCTTGCGCAGCGTGCCGTCGACGCCCGAAGCCGGCAGCGAGGACACCAGCTCGGGCATCAGCGGCGAACGCCACGCCACCTGCAGCATCTTCGCGAGCGCGGCCGCGCTGATGCGCTCCTCGCGCGAGAGCCCCGAGCCGTTGTCGAACACCGGCTGGCCTTCGCCGGTGCCGATGCGGTCGTTCCACCACTGGCGCATCGTCGTGCGCGCGCCCTCCAGCGTGCCGCGCTTCTTCTGCTGCAGGCCGAGCGTGAGGAACAACTGCTGCGCCATCACGTTGTTGCTGTACTTGTTGATGTCGCGGATCACTTCGGCGAGCGGCGGCGAGACGGCTTCGAAGGCCGGCTTGAGGCCGGCCGGCACCAGGCCTTCGCGCACCTGGCCCTTGAGCTTGGCGCCCATCTCGGCCCACAGCCCGCCGACCGCGCGCACCGCGTAGCTGCGCGGGTCCGCGTACGCCGTCGCCCATACCTTCTCGCCGCAGGCCGCGGGGTAGCTGCCCGCGAAGCCCACGCGCGCCGGGTCGTTGAAGGCCGGCGCCAGCGCGGCACGCCAGTCGCCGCATTCGCCGGCCGCGAGCGGCACCGTGGCCTGCGTCGTCACGCCGGCCAGGTAGGGCTCGAAGTTGACCTGCGCCGTCTGGCTGTCGCGGTTCGGCACGAAGGTCATCACCACCGACTTGAAGTTGATCAGGAGCGCATCGGGCGCCGCGTTGTACGGGCGCAGGCCTTCGCCGTCGAAGGCGGCCGGATCGGCTTCTCCCACTTCGAAGGCGCTGCGGTCCAGCACGATGTCGCCGTTGATGGTGTGAATGCCCAGCCCCTGCACGCGGCGCAGCAGCAGCCACAGGCGCTCGAGCACCAGCTTCGGATCGCCCTGGCCCCGGATGTAGAGATTGCCGGCGAGCACGCCGTTCTGGATCGGCCCGTCGACGTACACCGGCGTGTTCCAGGTGAAGGCCGGCCCGAGCAGGTCGAGTGCCGCATAGGTGGTGACCAGCTTCATGATCGAAGCCGGATTGACCGCCACCTGCGCGCGCCACGCCAGCCGCGGAGGACGGACCGCTTCGGCATCGGCCACCAGCATCGTCACTGCGTCGCGCGGCACCTTGGCACGGGCCAGCGCGGCATCGACTTCGGGCGGCAGGCTCTGCGCGATGGCGGGAGCCGAACCCAGCGCCGCCAGCGCCAGAACCAGGAAAAGCGTGCGGACGGCGCGGCGCGCGGCAAGGTGCGGGGCAGGAGGCATCGCGCGATTATCCCGGGCAGCAACGCAGTGCATGGCCGCCCCTCGATAATCGGGCGATGCCTGCCGCTCCCCGTTTTTCCGCCCGCACCATCGGCATCGGGGCGGCCGTCGTCACCGTCCTGGTCTGGACCGCCTTCATCGTCATCGCCAGGGCCTCCGCCGCCCACTCGCTGAGCCCCTTCGACATCACCTTTCTTCGCATCGTCGGCGCCAGCATGGTGCTCGTGCCGTGGGGCGCCTGGCTGGTCATGCGGGCGCGGCGCGACGACCCGGCTGCGGGCTCGCTGTTCGGCCTGTCGCCGATGCCGCTGCGCATCACCGCGATCGCGGGCGTCTTCGGCGGCCTCGCCTATGGCCTGCTCGTCTACACCGGCTTCGTCTATGCGCCGGCCACGCATGCGTCGGTGCTGATGCCGGGCAGCCTTCCGCTGTGGACCACCGTGCTCGCGGCCCTCGTGCTGCACGACCGCATCACGCCGGGGCGCGCGCTCGGGCTGGCGCTGATCGTCGTCGGCGACCTGCTGGTCGGCGGCGCCAGCCTGCTGCATGCCCTTGAAGGCGGCGAGCTCTGGAAGGGCGACCTGCTGTTCATGAGTGCGGCTTTCTGCTGGGCCTGCTACAGCGTGGTGGTGCGGCGCCACGCGCTCGATGCGGTGCGCGCGACCATCGCCATCACCGTCTTCGCCTTCGTGACCTATGTGCCCGTGTACGCCTTACTGGCCGGCTTCGGCGTGGTCGCGAGCCGGCTCGACAGCGCGCCGGCCGGCGAGATCGTGTTCCAGCTGCTGTTCCAGGGCGTGGCTTCGGTCGTGATCTCCGGCATCACCTTCACGCGAATGATCCAGTACTTCGGGCCGGTGCGATCGACCATGATCACCGCGCTGGTCCCCGGCCTTTCGGCGCTCGGCGCCGCGCTCTTCCTCGGCGAACCGCTGCATTGGAACCTCCTCGCGGGGCTGCTGCTCGTGACCGCCGGCATCCTGTTCGGCGTGCAGCGCGCGCAGGCCGCTCGCGCCATGCCCCCGGCCGTCACGCCGGCGCGCGGATGATGCCCATGGGAACGGAGCTCAAGCTGCTGGCCTTCGACACCAGCACCGAGGCCTTGTCGATCGCGGTGCGCCGCGGCGAGCGGCTCGTCGCGCACAACGGGGCCGGCGGCGCGCAAGCCTCGGCCACCCTGATCCCGCTGATCCAGCAACTTCTGGCCGAGGCCGGCCTCGCGCTGGCGGAGCTCGACGCGATCGCCTTCGGGCGCGGGCCCGGCTCCTTCACCGGGCTGCGCACGGCCTGCTCGGTGGCGCAAGGCCTGGGCTTCGGCGCCGGCGTCCGGCTGCTGCCGATCGATACGCTGCACGCGGTGGCCGAGGAAGCCCGTCACCGTTTCGGTGCCACGCGCGTGGTCGCGGTGCTCGACGCCCGCATGGACCAGGTATATGCCGCGCGCTACGACTTCGCGGATCCGCAGGCCGTGCTCGCCGACGCGGTGCTGCTCGCGCCCGAGCAGGTCGAGGTGCCGCCCGGCTGGACGCTGGCCGGCAATGCGTTCGCGGCCTACGCTGACCGCCTGCCCGCCGCTGTGGCGCGCCACGAGGTGCTGCCCACCGCCGCCGCCATGCTGCGCTTGGCCCCTGAATTGCTTGCCAATGGCCGCACGGTCGCACCGGCCGACGCATGGCCGCTTTACGTTCGCGATAAAGTGGCACAGACCACCGAAGAGCGAGCCGCCGTCAAGGCGGCAAACACATCAAGTTCGTCATGAGCGCCGTCCTGCAGCCGCGTGAAGCCCGACTCGAACCGATCACGATCGAGCGGATTTCGGCTGTCTGCGCGATCGAGCGGACCGCTTTCACCCATCCCTGGACCCCGGCCAACTTCAGCGACTCGATGGCGGCGGGCTACCACTGCCAATGCCTGGTGGCGCCTCCGGCGCTCGGCAGCGAAAGCGGGCCGCGCGCGCTCTGGGGCCGGCCGGCCGGCCGCACGGGCGGCGAAACGCTGATCGGCTATTTCGTCGCCATGAAGGGCGTGGACGAAGTCCATCTGCTCAACATCACCGTGGCGCCGGCCTTCCAGGGCCAGGGCTGGGCGCCGCTGATGCTGGAGGCGCTGGCCGGCTGGTCGCGCGGCCAGAACGCGCAGTGGCTGTGGCTGGAGGTGCGCGCGAGCAACCTGCGCGCGCTCGCCATCTACGAGCGCCAGGGCTTCCGTCGCGTCGGCGTGCGCAAGGGCTACTACCCGGCCGAGGGCAGCGCGCGAGAAGACGCCGTGGTAATGAGCCTGCGCCTCCACGAATCGAACAGCGCCTGGGGCGCCCTGAAATGAGCACCGGCACGATGAATCTCGACGCGCGGCAGCGCGCGATGCTCGACGAAATGGGCGTCAAGGTCTGGTGGCCGGCGGCTGAAGCAGCCGAGGCACCGGTGGCCGAGGCGCTTGTCCCGAAGGCGCGTGCCGATGCGGCACCCGGCCCGTCGCCGCGCGCGGCGCCGCCGCCCATCGCTGCGCCCGTGCCTGCCCCCGCCCGTCCGAGCGTTGCGCCCTCCCACGGCGCGGCCGTGCTCATCGACGCGCCGCATCGCCTCTACGGCGGCGAGGCGCCGGCGCAGGGCGGCTGGCTTATCGTCGCCGACATGCCGCCCGAAATCGACGGGCGCCACGGCGACGCCTTCGCGGGCGATGCCGGCCGGCTGTTCGACAACATGCTGCGCGCGCTGCAGCTGCACGCCGGCACCGTGGCCGTGCACCTGATGCGCACCCACCGCGGCGTGGCCTCGGGCCAGCCGGGCAGCCCGCGCCCGATCGCCGAAGCCTTCGCGGCGCCTGCCGCGGCGCTGGCGCCGCGCGTCGTGCTGGCCATGGGCCCGCTGGCGGCGCAGAGCCTGCTGCAATGCGGCGATCCGCTCGGCAAGCTGCGCGGCCGCGCCACGCGGCTGGCGATCCCGGGCGGGGCGGATGCGGCACTGGTCGCCACCTACCACCCGGCTTATCTTCTGCGCAATCCGGCCGACAAGGCGCGCGCCTGGGCCGACCTCTGCCTGGCGGCCGAGCAGCTTCCGCACCCGGGCTGAGCGCCGGGGGTGGCGGCCTAGAATTCCGCCCCATGACCTTCCTGGACAAGCTGCGCGCCGCCGAGCGCCAAAACCGCTCGCTGCTGTGCGTGGGCCTGGACCCCGAACCCGCGAAATTCCCGGCCCGCCTCAAGGGCGACGCCCGCAAGATCTACGATTTCTGTGCCCGCATCGTCGACGCCACCGCCGACCTGGCGATCGCCTTCAAGCCGCAGATCGCCTACTTCGCCGCCCACCGCGCCGAAGCCCAGCTCGAGCAGCTCATGGAACACCTGCGCCGCAACGCGCCGCAGGTGCCCGTGATCCTCGATGCCAAGCGCGGCGACATCGGTTCCACCGCCGAACAGTACGCGCGCGAGGCCTTCGAGCGCTACGGCGCCGACGCCGTCACGCTCTCGCCTTTCATGGGTTTCGACTCGGTCGAGCCCTACCTGCGCCACCCTGACAAAGGCGCCTTCCTGCTCTGCCGCACCAGCAACCCCGGCGGCGCCGATCTGCAGGGCCAGCGGCTCGCGGGCGTGGAAGGAGAACCTTTTTTGTATGAACACGTTGCAAGGCTGGTCCAGGGGCCCTGGAACCTGAATGGCCAACTGGGCCTCGTGGTCGGCGCCACCTACCCGGCGGAAATCGAACGTGTGCGCGCACTGGCGCCGACGGTCCCGCTGCTGATTCCCGGCATCGGCGCCCAGGGCGGCGATGCGGCTGCCACGGTGCGCGCCGGCTGGCGCGCCGACGCCCCGATCGTGGTCAATTCCTCGCGCGCCATCTGCTATGCCTCCGCCGGCGAAGACTTCGCCGAAGCCGCTCGGCGCGAGGCCATCCGCACCCGCGACGGCCTCGAACAGGCCAAGCCCTGAGCGACTTTTCGCGTCTCTGACAAGCGCGCACTTGTGTCGGCGTGACGGAAAAAGTCACATTTCCGAACAATTGTTGTCGCAGCGGCCGCCATTAGAGTCCTCCGAGGCCGGCACGGGTCCGGCATGGCACTTGCCTTGAGAAGAACGGCGCACGGGCGCCGAGGAGTGAGGAATTCATGGTGGAAGAAATCGCGACCGGTCGCCCCCAGGCGACCGACGAGACGTTGCGCGCGTCTGAAACGACTGCAACGCCCCAGGCGGCCACAACACGGCCGCACGACAACGCCATCGCCCTGGCGGCCGCGCTCGCCGCCTCGACGGCGCTCGCCGCCTGCGGCGGCGGAGGCGGAGGCGGAAGCGGGGGCGGCGCCATCGGCTTCGGCGGAAGCGCGGGCGGCGGCAGCGACGTGCAGGCCGGCTCCCTGACGCCCCTGGCCTCCACCCCGGCCGCGCAGGGCTACATCTATACCCAGGCCAAGACCGACGACGAGGCTGCGCGCTTCCTGCTGCAGGCGCAGTTCTCGGCCTCCGAAGCCGACATCGCCGCCGTGCGCGCCAAGGGCTACCTGCCCTGGCTGGGCGAGCAGGTCGACCGGGCGCCGACCCAGACCGGCTGGGACTGGATCGCGAGCAAGCCCTACAACACCGTCTTCACCGACGACATGATCTGGAACCAGCTCATGGCCTCGGCCGACGGCATGCGCAAGCGCATGGCGCTGGCGTTCACCGAGATCTTCGTGGTCTCGGCCAACGACATCGGCTCCAACTGGAGCGACTACATGATGGCCCAGTACTGGGACACGCTGGTCGCGGGCGTCACCGGCAACTTCCGCAAGCTGCTGGAAGACGTGACGCTCAACCCTGCGATGGGCTACTACCTCAACACCAGGGGCAACCAGAAGGAGAACGCCCAGGGCCGCCAGCCGGACGAGAACTATGCGCGCGAGGTCATGCAGCTCATGACCATCGGGCTCTACCAGCTCAACGCCGACAGCACGGTCAAGACCGCCGCCGACGGCACGCCGCTCGAGAGCTACACGCAGGACGACGTGACCAACCTGGCGCGTGTCTTCACCGGCTACGACCTCGACATCCCGGCCGCCGAGCGCAGCGCGTTCACGCCGCCCGGCCAGACCTTCACCATCGAGAGCAACGCGTGGACGAAGCGGCCGATGGCGCTCACGGCCTCCCGGCATTCGACGCTCGAAGCCAAGTTCCTCGGTGCCACCGTGCCGGCCAATACCGAGGGCAAGGCGGCGCTCAAGATCGCGCTCGACACGCTGTTCAATCACCCGAACGTCGGCCCCTTCATCGGCAAGCAGCTGATCCAGCGCCTGGTGACCAGCAACCCGAGCGCGGCCTACGTGAAGCGCGTGTCGGACATCTTTGCCGACAACGGCGCCGGCGTGCGCGGCGACATGAAGAGCGTGTTCGCGGCCGTGCTGCTCGACAACGAAGCGCGCAGCCCGGCCGGCCTGGCCGACCCCAACTTCGGGCGCCTGCGCGAGCCGATGCTGCGCCTGGCGCAGTGGGGCCGCACCTGCGGCATCGCATCCACGCTCGGCACCTGGAAGATCGGCAATCTGTCGCGGCCCAACGACCAACTGGGCCAGAGCCCGCTGCGCTCGCCCTCGGTCTTCAACTTCTTCCGTCCCGGCTACGTGCCGCCCTCGACGACGCTCGCCAGCGCGAAGCTGGTCGCGCCCGAGTTCCAGCTGGTCAACGAGACCAGCGTCGGCGGCTATCTGAATTTCATGCAGAACGTGGTGCCCAACGGCTTCAACAGCAAGGACGTGATCGCGACTTACGCGGTAGAGAAGGCGATGGTGCTCGACCCTGCCGGGCTGGTGCGGCGGCTCAACCTGCTGTTCACCGGCAACCAGCTCTCTGCCGCCACGCAGGCGCTGATCGTCAATGCGCTCGCGACGCCCGCCGTCACCGCGACCAGCAGCGACGCCGTCAAGAACAACCGCGTCTATGCGGCGGTGCTGCTGGTGCTGGCCGCGCCGGAATACCTGATCCAGAAATAAGGAAGCGCGCGATGTATCTGATCGATCCTGCGGCCCACACCCGGCGCGCCTTTCTGCGCCGTTCGGGCCAGCTCGCCCTGACGGGCACCGCACTGCCTTTCGCACTCAACCTGGCCGCGATGGGCGAGGCCGCCGCGCAGGCGGCCGGCGACGACTACAAGGCGCTCGTGTGCGTCTTCCTGTTCGGCGGCAACGACTACGCGAACACCGTCGTCACCTATGACGACCCGAGCTACAACGCCTACAGCACGATCCGCGGCGGCGGCGCGGGCCAGGTCGCGGGCGGCGTGGCGATCGGCAAGGCCGAGCTGACGCCGACGCTGCTCGCCCCCACCACGGCGCTGCCCGACGGGCGCCAGTACGCGCTGCACCCGTCGATGACCGAACTGGCCACGTTGTTCAACACCGACGCCAAGATGGCGGTGCAGCTCAACGTCGGCCCGCTGGTGGTGCCGCTCACGCGCGCCCAGTTCAACAACGGCAACAAGAAGCTCTATCCGCAGCCGCCCAAGCTGTTCTCGCACAACGACCAGCAGTCGACCTGGCAGTCGTCTTCGCCCGAAGGCTCGACCGTCGGCTGGGGCGGCAACATCGGCGACCTGATGCTCGGGCAGAACAGCAACTCGCTCTTCACCTGCATGTCGGTGTCGGGCAACGCGGTGTTCCTCTCGGGCGACACTGCGCTGCAGTACCAGGTGAGCACCGGCGGCGCGGTCGGCATCAACAGCGTGAAGAGCGCCAACGTGTACGGCTCGAGCTCGGTCAAGGCCGCCATGGCGCAGCTGGTGCAGGAGGCGCGCGGCCATTCGCTGGAGAACGAATACAACAAGGTGACCAAGCGCGCGGTCGAGGCCGAAGGCTCGGTCACCTCGGCCATCGGCGCCGCGTTCCCGGCCAACACCCTGCCCAACACCGGCCTCGGCAACCAGCTCGCGATGGTCGCGCGCCTCATTCGCGGCCGCACCACGCTGGGCGCCAAGCGCCAGGTGTTCTTCGTCTCGATGGGCGGCTTCGACCTGCACGACAACCTGATCGCCAACCAGCCCGGCCTCATGAAGCAGCTGAGCGACGCCATGGCCGCCTTCCACCGGCAGATGGTCGTGCAGGGCATGGCCGACAAGGTCACGACCTTCACCGCTTCCGATTTTGGCCGCACGCTCGCCATGAACGGCGACGGCTCCGACCACGGCTGGGGCGGCCACCACTTCGTCGTCGGCGGTGCGGTCAAGGGCAAGCAGATCTACGGCACGCCGCAGGTGGTCAGCATCAACAACGACTCGAAGCTGGCCGGCTACGAAGGCCACGTGGGGCAGGGCCGGCTGATTCCCTCGACCTCGGTCGACCAGTACGGTGGCACGCTCGCGAGCTGGTTCGGCGTGCCGGCGGGCAGCCTGGAAAACATCCTGCCGAACCTCAAGAACTTCGGCGGCAACGTCAACGGCATCAACTACCCGAAGAACATCGGCTTCATGGCCTGAGCGGCTGCCGCCTACATCGCGACCGGGGCGCGGTCCGCATACTCTGCGGTCCGCGTTTTTCTTTTTGGAGACTTCGATGAAATACGAAGGCAGTTGCCATTGCGGCCGGATCGCGTTCGAAGTCGAGGGCGAGCTCAAGGGGGCGATGGCATGCAATTGCTCGATGTGCCAGCGCAAGGGCTCCTTGCTGTGGTTCGTGCCGCGCGACGACTTCACGCTGCGCACCCCGCGCGAGGACATGGGCACGTACCTTTTCAACAAGCACCTGCTGGAGCATCACTTCTGCCCCGCGTGCGGCATCCATCCCTTCGCGGAAGGCACCGATCCCAAGGGCAACAAGATGACGGCCGTCAATATCCGCTGTCTCGAAGGCATCGATCTCGAGTCGATACCGGTGACGCATTTCGACGGCCGCTCGCGGTGAGCGCCGGCGGTGTCTTCCCGCTCGAAGGCGGCTGCACCTGCCGCGCCGTGCGCTATCGGATGGCCACGCCGCCGCTCTTCGTGCATTGCTGCCATTGCCGCTGGTGCCAGCGCGAAACCGGGACGGCCTTCGCGCTCAACGCGCTGATCGAGGCCGACCGCGTGCAATTGCTGCAGGGCGAGATCGATCTCGTGCTCACGCCGTCCTTCAGCGGCAGGGGCGAGAAGGTGGCGCGCTGTCCGCAGTGCCGGGTCGCGCTGTGGAGCCACTACGCGGGTTCGGGCGACGGCGTCTGCTTCGTGCGCGTGGGCACGCTCGATGAGCCGGACCACCTGCCGCCCGACATCCACATCTTCACGATGTCGAAGCAGCCCTGGGTGCAGTTGCCGCCCGGCACGCCGGCCGTGGCCGAGTACTACCGCCGTTCGGAGCACTGGCCGGCCGAAAGCCTGGCGCGCGCCAGGGCCCTGGCCGCTGCCCCCACTGTCCCGATTGCCAGCCCCGGCGGCGGCTGATACCCTGCGCGCGGGCGGCGACGGCGCCGCCTGTTCATGTTCAATCAGGGAGTAAAAAATGAGCCTTTTGTTGTTTCTTGTCGTCGGCCTGATCGCGGGCTGGCTCGCTGGCGTGTTGGTCAAGGGAGGCGGCTTCGGCCTCATCGGCGATCTCGTCGTCGGCGTGATCGGCGCCTTTCTCGGCGGCCTTCTTTTCAGCGCGGCCGGCGTTGCACTGGGCGGCGGCCTGGTGGGCAGCATCGTCGTCGCCACCATCGGCGCGATCGTGCTTCTGCTGATCGTCCGCCTCGTCAAGCGGGCATAGCGGCACTCACCCTTCAGGCGCGCGCCGAGCCGAGCCGTTGCGAGACCTCGCCGGCGCAGCGCTTGAGCGCCCCGGCAACGGGGCCGCTCCATGCGGTATCGAAGATCGCGGTCGGCCCGATCGCGGTGATCGCCAGCGCGATCGCGCCGGTGTGGTCGAACACCGGCGCCGACATCGCGCTCACGCCGGCCACGATTTCGCCCTCGGAGCGGCTGATGCCGTGCGCGCGCACCTGCTCGAGCTGCGCTTCGAAGGCTTTCCAGTCCGGCACGGGCGGCGGCGGCGGCATGCCCACGTGGGGCGCCGGCGCCGCGCGGCTCTTCTCGCGCTGGCGCTCCTTGTCGAGCAGGCGCTTGACGCCCGCGACGTCGAGGTAGGCCGCGAAAAGCCGGCCCGAGGCGGTGCTGGTCAGCGAGAACACCGTGCCGTGCCGCATGCTGACGTGCAAGGACGCCGGCGATTCGGCCACGCGCACGATGGTGGCGCCGCGGTCGCCCCACACCGCGATGGCTGCGGTGAGCCCGAGCTCCTGCGCGAGCTCGGCGATCAACGGCGTGGCGATATGAACCGGGTCGGCCTGCTGCAGGCTGATCAACCCCAGTTGCAAAGCCAACGGGCCGAGCAGATAGTGGCCGCTGCTGCGGTCCTGTTCGATCAGCCCCAGGCGGCCGAAGCTGACCATGTAGGGATGGGCCTTGGCGGGCGACATCTCGGCCTCGCGCGCGAGGTCTTTCAGCGCCATCGGCCGGCCGTGATGCACCAGGGCGCGCAGCAGCTGGCCGCCCACTTCGATGCTCTGGATGCCGCGTTGCGCGCGGTCGCTGGTGTCAGTGGCCATACCTGTCCGTCGTTCGTTCATGCAGAAGGCATTAGACATTAACTGATCTCCCGATTACACTGCGCCTCATTCGTTCCACGCGAATCAATTCACGTTAGACAAACGTCAAGGAGACCCCTATGAGCCAAACCAAGGTATTCGCCAGCCAGGCCGACCTCGAAGAAAAGAAGATCACCTTCAGCCAGATTTCCGAACATGCCTGGGCCTACACCGCCGAGGGCGACCCCAACACCGGCATCGTGATCGGCGACGACTGCGTGCTGGTGGCCGACACCCAGGCCACGCCCGCGATGGCGGCCGACGTGGTGCGCCGCATCCGCGAAGTGACCGACAAGCCGATCAAGTACGTGGTTCTCACGCACTACCACGCGGTCCGCGTGCTGGGCGCGGCCGGCTACCAGCCCGAGCACATCATCGCGAGCCAGGACACGCGCGACCTGATCGTCGAGCGCGGCGAGGAAGACAAGGCCAGCGAGATCGGCCGCTTCCCGCGCCTGTTCCAGAACGTCGAAACCGTGCCGCCGGGCCTCACCTGGCCGACCATGACCTTCACCGGCAAGATGACGCTGTGGCTCGGCAAGCTCGAGGTGCAGCTGATCCAGCTCGGCCGCGGCCACACCAAGGGCGACACCGTCGTCTGGCTGCCGCAGGAGCGCACGCTGCTGTCCGGCGACCTGGTCGAGTTCGACGCCACGCCGTACGCCGGCGACGCCTACTTCCAGGACTGGCCGAAGACGCTGGACAACATCGCCGCGCTGCAACCGAAGGCGCTGGTGCCCGGCCGCGGCGCCGCGCTCACCACGCCGGAAGAGGTGGCCAAGGGCCTGGCCGGCACGCGCAGCTTCGTCGCCGACGTCTACCAGAGCGTGCAGGAAGGCGTGAAGGCCGGCCGTGACCTGAACACCGTCTACAAGGACACCTACGCCAAGCTCAAGCCCAAGTACAGCCAGTGGGTCATCTTCGACCACTGCATGCCCTTCGACGTGAGCCGCGCCTACGACGAGGCCTCGGGCCATCGCGATCCGCGCGTGTGGACCGCCGAGCGCGACATCGAGATGTGGAAGGCGCTGGAGGGTTGAGCATGACGGGAGCGGTCGACTACCAGTCCCTTCGCTTCGACTACCGCCGCCACGCCGACCAGGATGCCGCGTCGCCGGCTTTTCACCCGATCGTGGTGGTCGGCGCCGGCCCGGTGGGCCTGGCGCTCGCGATCGATCTCGCCCAGCAGCAAGTGCCCGTGGTGCTGCTCGACAACGACTGCACGCTGTCCACCGGCTCGCGCGCCATCTGCTTCGCCAAGCGCACGCTGGAGGTGTTCGATCGCCTCGGCTGCGGCGACCGCATGGTGGCCAAGGGCGTGTCCTGGAACGTCGGCAAGGTGTTCCTCAAGGACGAGCAGGTCTACCGCTTCGACCTGCTGCCCGAAACCGGGCACGAGCGCCCGGCCTTCATCAACCTGCAGCAGTACTACGTCGAAGGCTACCTGGCGGAGCGCGCCGCCGAGCTGCCGCTGATCGACCTGCGCTGGAACAACAAGGCGATCGGCATCGAACAGCAGGCCGACCATGCGCTGCTGACCATCGAGACGCCCGAGGGCAACTACCGGCTCGCCGCCGGCTACGTGGCGGCCTGCGACGGCTCGCGCTCCCAGCTGCGGCAACTGCTCGGCCAGGAAGCCAAGGGCCGCGTGTTCCGCGACCGCTTCCTGATCGCCGACGTGACCATGGATGCAGACTTGCCGACCGAGCGCCGCTTCTGGTTCGACCCGCCGTTCCATCCGAACCAGAGCGTGCTGCTGCACAAGCAGGCCGACGGCATGTGGCGCGTCGACTTCCAGCTCGGCTGGGACGCCGATCCGGTGGAAGAGCGCAAGCCCGAGAACATCGTCCCGCGCGTGCGCGCGCTGCTCGACAGCATCGGCCACGGCGCGGTGCAGTTCAGCATCGGCTGGGCCAGCGTCTACACCTTCGCCTGCCAGCGCATGGAGCGCTTCCGCCACGGCCGTGTGCTGTTCGCGGGCGATTCGGCGCACGGCGTCTCGCCCTTCGGTGCGCGCGGCGCCAACTCCGGCGTGCAGGACGCCGACAACCTCGCATGGAAGCTGGCCGCCGTGTTCAAGCGCGAGGCACCCGATGCGCTGCTCGACAGCTACGGCAGCGAGCGCGAATACGCAGCCGACGAGAACATCCGCAACTCCACGCGCGCCACCGACTTCATCACGCCGAAAAGCGAACTGAGCCGGCTGTTCCGCGACGCGGTGCTCGAGCTTTGCAAGACGCAGCCCTTCGCGCGCGCGCTGGTCAACAGCGGCCGGCTCTCGGTGCCGACGGTGCTGCACGGATCGCCGCTCAATACGCCGGATGCCGATGCCTTCGGCGGCCGCATGGTGCCGGGCGCACCGGCGGCCGATGCGCCGATCGTGCGCGCCGACGGCAGCGCCGGATGGCTCCTGCGCGAGCTGCGCCCGCAATTCACCGCGCTGGTCTTCGGCGAAGGCGAGGCCGCTGAACGCAGCCTGCAGGCGATCGCGCAAGCCGATCTTCCGCTGTACGTGGTGCGCGTCGCCGCCGCGGGCGAAGGCGAGCTCGCGGCCCAGCGCTACGACGCGCGCGCCGGCACGGTGTATCTGCTGCGCCCCGATCAGCATGTGTGCGCGCGCTGGCGCGCGCCGAGCCCGCAGGCGCTGCGTACCGCGCTCGACCGCGCACTGGCCAAGGCATGAAGAACAGACCATGGAACTGAACACCACTCCCAACCTCGAATCGCCCGACGACTTCTACGAAGCGCTGCTCGAGGCGCACGAAGGCCTGTCGACCGAGGAGAGCCACGCCTTCAACGCGCGCCTGGTGCTGGTGCTGGCCAACCACATCGGCTCGCTCGCCGTGCTGCGGCAGGCACTCGAAGTGGCGACACGATCCAACGAGAGCACACCATGACGAATGAACCTGCCACCGAGCGCCGCTACCAGGGCGGCTTCGGCAACGAATACGCAACCGAGGCCGTGGCCGGCGCATTGCCGCAGGGCCGCAACAGCCCGCAGCGCGCGCCCTTCGACCTCTATCCCGAGCTGATCTCGGGCACCGCCTTCACCGCACCGCGGCACGAGAACCGCCGCACCTGGATGTACCGGCGCCAGCCCTCGGTCGTCTCCGGCCGCTACCAGGCGTACGCGCAGCCGCACTGGCAGACCGGCGCCGATCGAGAGATCGCGCTCGCGCCGGAGCCGCTGCGCTGGCATCCGATTCCGCTCGACGACACGCTCGATGCCGACTTCGTCGACGGCCTCCACACGCTGGCCGCCAACGGCGATGCCGAAGCGCACAGCGGCATCGCTGCGCACCTCTATCTCGCGAGCCGCTCGATGGAGCGACGCGCGTTCGTCAATGCCGACGGCGAGATGCTCGTCGTGCCGCAGCAGGGCCGGCTCGTGATCACCACCGAGATGGGCGTGCTCGAAGTCAAGCCCGGCGAGATCGCGCTCCTTCCGCGCGGCGTGGCGTTCAAGGTCGCCTTGCCCGACGGTCCTTCGCGCGGCTACGTCTGCGAGAACTACGGCGCCCAGTTCCGCCTGCCCGAGCTGGGTCCGATCGGCTCCAACGGACTGGCCAACGCGCGCGACTTCCAGGCGCCCGTGGCCGCCTTCGAGAGCGATGGCGGCAGCTACGAGATCGTCAAGAAATTCGCCGGCCGCTTCTGGCGCGCACCGATGAAGCAGTCGCCCTTCAACGTCGTCGCCTGGCACGGCAATCTCGCGCCGGTGAAGTACGACACGGCCAACTTCATGGCCATCGGCTCGATCAGCTTCGACCATCCGGATCCGTCGATCTTCACCGTGCTCACCTCGCCCTCGGACACGCCCGGCACCGCCAACTGCGACTTCGTGATCTTCCCGCCGCGCTGGCTGGTGATGGAGAACACCTTCCGTCCGCCCTGGTACCACCGCAACCTCATGAGCGAGTTCATGGGCCTGGTCTACGGCGAGTACGACGCCAAGCCCGGCGGCTTCAAGCCCGGCGGCGCCAGCCTGCACAACGCGATGGTGCCGCACGGCCCCGACGAGGAAGCCTTCGACAAGGCCAGCCGCACCGAGCTCAAGCCGCAGAAGCTGGACAACACGCTGGCCTTCATGTTCGAGAGCCGCTTCCGATTCATCCCCACCGCCTGGGCACTGCAGAGCCCGGCGCTGGACGCCGACTATGCCGACTGCTGGGCCGGCCTCAAGGACCAATTCAAGCCATGAACACGCTCAACGCAACGCATGATCCGCAACTGCGCAGCTGGGTCGCTTCGGCCAACGCGGCCGGCTGCGACTTCCCGATCCAGAACCTGCCTTTCGGGCGCTTCCGGCCTGCCCGCAGCAGCGAGCCCTTTCGCATCGGCATCGCGATCGGCGACCAGGTGCTCGACCTGAAGGCCACCGGCCTTGTCCACACGGACGACATGAATGTCGTGATGGCGAAGGGCCCGACGGAGCGCCAGGCCCTGCGCGCAGCAGTTTCGGCGGGACTGGCCGAAGGGAGCAGCCAGGCGGCCGAATGGGCCAAGGCCCTGCAGGCCCAGTCGGCCGTCGAGATGACGGTGCCTTGCCGCATCGGCGACTACACCGACTTCTACACCGGCATCCACCATGCGCGCACCGTCGGCAGCCTGTTCCGCCCCGACCAGCCGCTGCTGCCCAACTACCAGTGGGTGCCGATCGGCTACCACGGCCGCGCCTCGTCGATCGGCGTCAGCGGCCAGCGCTTCCGGCGCCCGCAGGGCCAGACCAAGGCGCCCGATGCCGCGGCGCCTTCCTTCGGCCCTTCGAAGCGGCTCGACTACGAGCTCGAACTCGGCTTCCTGATCGCGCAGGGCAATGCGCTCGGCGAGCCGATCGCCATCGCCGACGCCGAGCAGCACCTGTTCGGCGTCACCCTGCTCAACGACTGGTCGGCGCGCGACATCCAGGCCTGGGAATACCAGCCGCTCGGCCCCTTCCTGTCGAAGAACTTCGCCAGCACCCTCTCGCCCTGGATCGTGACCATGGAGGCGCTCGCGCCCTTCCGTGCGGCCTTCGAGCGCCCGGCCGGCGACCCGCAGCCGCTGCCCTACCTCGATGCGCCGGCCAACCGCGAAAGCGGCGGCCTCGACATCACGCTCGAGGTCTGGCTGCAGACCGCAAGGATGCGCGAAGCCGGCGAGAGCGCGGTGCGCCTGACGCGCGGCAACGCCAGGGAGGCTGCCTACTGGACCGCCGCGCAGCTCGTCGCGCACCACACGGTGAACGGCTGCAACCTGCAGCCGGGCGACCTGCTGGGCTCGGGTACGCTCTCCGGCCCCAAGCCCGACGAAGCCGGCTCGCTGCTCGAACTCACGCTCGGCGGCAAGCAGCCGATCACGCTGCCGAACGGCGAGCGCCGCACCTTCCTGGAAGACGGCGACACGCTGAGCCTGCGGGCCTTCTGCGAGCGCGAGGGCGCGGTGCGCATCGGGCTGGGCGAGGTCGGCGGGACGGTCGAGGCAGCCCGCTAGGCACCCATTCCGCCTGCGCTCATTGCCAGTTCGCAGCGATCACCGTGTTCAGGCTGCTCTGGTAGTCGGTAGGCAGCGTCGTCTGCCCCGCAGCCGGCGGCGAGAAGCTGGCCATCGCCTGCACCAGGTTCTGCACCTGGCTGTCGAGCAGCATCTTGCCGTCGCTGGTCTTGAACTGCTCGAGGTGGTAGGCGCTGCCGGAGTACCAGTTGCTGACGGTGAGCTTGTCGTCGGTGCCGATGATGCTGACCTCCAAGTTGTTCCCGGCCTGGCGGAACCAAAGCTGATCGGCGGATACGTCTTCGCCGAACACCGCCACATCGGCATTGCCGCTCGTGGTGTCGTATTCCGAAGCGATGTCCTGGCCGCCGCCTCGACCGAACGCGTAGGTGTCGTTGCCGGCGTTGCCGTTGAGGCTGTCGCTGCCTGCGCCGCCGTCGAGCGTGTCGTTGCCGTCCTGACCATACATCGTGTCGCTGCCGTTACCGCCGCTGAGATTGTCGGCGCCGGCGTAGCCGTAGATCGTGTCATCGGCAACACCTCCGGCCAGCACCCGGGTCTTGATGTCCGCCAATGTCCACATCGTGCCGTCGGCGAACTTGACCTGGTCCGCCGCCCAGCCTCGGCTGCTGACGCCGTCACCAATGAAGTAGTTCTGGATCGTGACTTGGTCCGTTGTGCCGTTGATCTTCAAGACCAGGTTGTCGCCGTTGCGGCTCATGGCCACATCGCTGGCAAGCACCCCGTCCTCGAACTTCAGCACGTCGAGCTTGCTC